>OJRV01001037.1_pt1 | contig 33318 bp, 29 predicted proteins | sample 1599241 | NCBI WGS metagenome assembly OJRV01 (sample SAMN04168656, study PRJEB22393) | human gut metagenome | biome: human gut microbiome; feature: stool | host: Homo sapiens | collected 2014-03-17 | reverse complement strand
AGATAAGGAAGCTGGGCTTTTGCTATGCCTTCTGCTAACACTCTTAACTCAAAATGTGTATTTTCTGGAAGTTTTCCATTATACGTTACCTCTTTTAACAGCATTTCTGATACCTCTCCTGGTTCTAAGGCTGATATATAATAATAATATCTGTCATTAATATCTCCTGATAAAGAATCTTTATATATCCATTTTGCCTCAGTTTCCTGTGATGATGTCTCAGCCACAACTCCATCTGCTAATATATAATCAACCTTTCCTCTCATATCAAGTGGTACTGTCTGGCCAGCTATATTATCTTTCTTATTCTGCTCGTTATCATCATATACAAGCACCGGAACAAACCTAACTCTCACAACTGTATCTGTAGTCGGATAATCCTGCAAGGTTATATTCTTTACAGCGACCTCTTTAGCCGCCGTTCTCATATTTTCACTTATACGCTCATACACGTTACAATTATTTTCCATGCTTTCATTATATGTCCCATCTTTACCTGTCCCTGAATCTTCTAATATCATTTCCTTATTTTTATTTTTTTCAACAATTCCTATGTTGACACATGCTCCCTTAAAGACATTATCAACAGCTTTAGTCCTGGTTTTTAACGAAGCATAGGTTACTCCTGTGACTAGAAGCATAACAGCAGCAAGAAGTCCAGCTGATACCGTTATTTTCTTTACTATATTAATCCTTTTCACACCATATTCCCCTTTCTATACTGCAGCACCTTTTTGCAATTCATCTTTTCCATTCTGTTATATAGTATTTCCAGAGCCATCATCACAATAAGCACCACTATAACAACACATTTTCCATATAACGAACTCATAAATGATGATACATACCCAAGCAGCGGAATATCAAACATCACTTTACCAACAACACTATCATATGTTACAAGACCACCATCATTTACCTCGTTAGCATCGCCTTTAGTTATAAATCCTCCACGAATGCTGTCTTTTTCAACAACTCTGTGTGTAACAAGATTACTTTCACTAATGTGGAATGTTATAACATCTCCGGTTTTAATAGAATCCACATCAACCTGTTTTACATACACAAGACTACCGACATGATATTCAGGCTCCATACTGGCTGATAAAACCCTGTAACTTTTAAAGCCAATAACTCCCGGAAGATACGTAATAAGCACTATTCCTGCTAACAATATAAACATAACATCAGCCAATACCAGTAAGAATTTTCTGAGCCATCTTTTATTCTCACCATCCACATTACTATTCACATTACTATCTACATTACCATTCATATTAATATCCATCTTAATATCCTTACTACTGTTATCCCTCTATTATTACTAATGTCATCTCTCTATTATTACTGCTGTTTTTCATTCTTTCCCATAAATCTGTTGACTGCCAAGGCCGCATCGCTAAGCCACTTCCATCCAGAATCTTTTTTATTGGTAAATACTGTCTGTGCCGGTTCTCCATCTGCCCACAATCCATAACGTACACTATCCAAACCATAGAATTGTGGTCTGATATCATTAGCATAATCTGCTTTTATTATTGTCTCACCGATAAATATATCACTCGCTTCTTCAGAACCTGAATTATCATTTTTACTATAATTATCAGATTTTTCTGAAAGCTTATACTCCAATGTCCAGTCCGTATCCTCAGACACCGTATAAAAGCCCTTTTTCAGCCCGCTTATAACTGCTGTTTTCTGTACTACATCTCCATTAGCATCAAAGGATACAGGTTGATAATACACTGCTATCAAGCCGTCCTTTACATCTTCCTTATATCCAAACTGTTCTATTTTAAACACAAATGTCTGGTTAGCTCTTATTATTCTGTTATCTGTATATTGGCTGTCTATACATTTTGTTATATCCAGCTGGCCTTTAACAACATGAATTGTATACAAGGCATGATCATAGCTGTCATTGTTTATATCTTTTTCTTTGTTATAAAGTGTTTCATCAGCTATATAGCCCTTTGTATTTTTTGTGCAGCTGTCATTTTCACCAACCCTGCTAACACCATATTTAACCTTTACTTTGTAAGATGTATCATCATCAGGAGCTATACATGCTAATTCAGATTCATTTACAGGCTTATCATCTTTATACCATACTACAGTGAAATCCTCACTTGAAAGCTTTGTTCCATCTTCACTTATTGTACAGCCGTTTGTTTCAAGGATTTTATTTAGTATTTCTGATTTATCACCAGCTTCTTCTAAGCTGTCACCATAAAATATTACATCCTCTGTATTCTTAATAAGCGGAAGTGTTCGTACATTAACTGCCGGCTTTGGAAATTCCTTGAATTTACCGTCAATTATCACTCCCGATTCTCCACCATTTGTCGTTACATTATTGCCACCTGCATAATGTGGGTCTGCCTTGACCTTGATAACTTTTTTCCAACCATATTTTTCATCGTCTGCAGCATTGCTACCTGATGATATATCAGCATTGCTGCTAAGGCTTGTTACTGTCTGGTCAAGCCATTCTACATATATCATATTCTTTTCTTCATCATAGCCTATATTTCCACCTGATGCCGTATTCATGCCTGCCTGTGAAATACACACATAGCCACTGTGATTCTTTGCATATTCAGCATCAGTTGTCACTATATTTCCTTCATCATCTATGATGTTAAATCTGTTATCTATATAATCCCTTACTGCAACATTAGTTATATCTTTAAGAATAACACCATCTGTATCCTTTAATGATGCTGTAAGTGAAATATCATATGTCCTGTCCTCCCAGTCGTTAAGGGTTACTGTCTTATTCACATCATAATCATCTATGGTGATTATTCTTGCTGTGTCCGGTACTGTAAACTTCATATTGCAGTTTGAAAGATTACCACCTCTTTCCATATACAAAACTGTAATAATATGTTTTTTGTGCTGGTTAACCTCTGATTTATCATTTCCTGCTTTTACAAGTTCATCTGCAAGCGGACCTGTTTGCCATAAGTCTACATCGCCGCCACATTCACTATGGATACCTCCAAGATCTAAAACAAGCTCTCCATCAAGAAACACCCACAAATCATCATCACCTGTGAACTTATACACAAGATCATCATCATAACCATTTAATGCAAACTCAACATCATAACGCATACCGAAATAATAGTTGGTTCCTTTATTTCCATCTGCGCTGTTATAACCGCAGTCAGGAACATGTGATGATGAATCATTTAAAGGAAAAAAACTATCCCCCGCTTGTGTCTTATTACCCTTTGGAGATAATACGTAGTCTAATGTATATGTTGAACTTCTATTTCCATTATCATCCTTTTTAAAAATCAACTTATAATCTTTTATAACTGTCTTTCCTGTTTTTGCCTCATCAGAAAATAGTCCCGGTTCATCAACATTGAATATGACCCTTCGGTAATCCGCTTTATCAAGCCCATTTATGATGCCTTGTGAGGCATTGTAGTACTCTTTTTTTGTCCCATCAAAAGTTCCTGTAGTTTTATACTTTCCATCGTTATAATATATGCATGTATTAACATCCAGTCCATTTACATTGCATGAATATCTGTTTTTTCTGTAATTCTGGTTTTTTGTTCCTACAGTCAGCTTATCCCTGCCATCATTTGCATAGTTAGAAGCTGTATTTATACTCTGACTGGCAAGCTCCTTAAATCCCGGTTTATATTTTGCTCCTCTATATGGAGCAACAACATAATCATAAAATGTACAATATCCTGCAAGAATATCGTTATCTTTTTCACCATCTTCATCAGCCACATCATTCCCCTCAGTAGCACTGGCACTGACTAATGCCTCACCATTATCACCAACTGCTTTGTTTTCTTTATTAGCTGTTTCTTCCTTTCTTACGTTATATAAAGCTGGTATTTCTGTTAACCCTGTTGTACACATAAGTGTAAGGATAATACCAGAAAACACTACAAACATACTTATACATACCAGTATAACTGGCAGTTTCTTCTTTATCTTACCTGACATATTCTCTCCTTTCAGATTAATATTTTTATTTTTCCACATCGCAGATAAGCTTCTTAAGCTTATACTCTGGAATTTCTTTCTGTTGTTTTTTACTGCAGTTATCTAATATACGTTTTACAATATCTCTTACATTATCCATACTGCAGTCTGAAAGCAGAATAATATAATGTGTTTTATCACAGGCAGCGACTATATCACTCTCTCTTAACGAATGTTTAAGTGTATATAAAAATGTTTCAGAGCTTTTATTAAAAACTACTGTATATGCACTGCTGTTATTTCTACGTATACGGCGTTTTTCTATTTCACAGTTTTTCATGAACTCTTCATAATCACACACTACTGCACCGCGTGAATATCTATGAATTATATTATCGTGATTTAAAGTAATTTCTTTGTTAAGGTTACATATTTTTTCAGATGGCTTCACACACAGACGTTCTTTAAATAACTGTTCAAGCTGCTTAAAATGTTTTTCTGCCTCAGCCTGTCTATTCTGGCTTATAAGAGCCCTCATATAATAATAATGCACATCCTCTGACAAATCATCTGTCATAAGTGCCCGGCTGCACACTATTTCCATATTTTTATAATCATTACATGCATACAATGTCTCTGACAGTTTCACAACCTCATTTATATACATGGTATGATAGTAAGCGTTAAGTGTAACAATCCAGTAACAGTCAGTATATTTTTCTAAAAATCTTTTCTTATAATATTTTAGGGCTTTTTTCTGATAATCTGTCTTTTCTGATACTGACTTTATTGTTTTTGCTTTTTCACACATGCATTCAAACTCCCATGCATCCGCATTTACTGATATATCCCTGTTCCAGCTATAATATCCACGTCCGGTTTTTATGAATTCGATCTGTCCAAAATTCTTCTTTAATATGCTTCTTGCCCTATACACAAGATTTTTCAAAGCATTGGCAGGATTATCGCTTTCCTCATCATTCCATAATGCATCTGATAATTCACCGACCGATATATTACTATTCCAGTGACTTATTATATAAGACAACAGCTTCGTTATTTTATCTGATTTTATTCTTCTATCATCAAGTATTATCCCGTTGTATGTCATACAAAAATCATCCAGAAACGTAACATATACTATTCCCTGCTCCTGCAATATACTTCACCAGCTATAATTCTTTTTTTGTAGTGTTATGCTTTTCTTTTCTTCTGCAATACAGACCGGCTAACGTTCCCAAAACCGCTGTTCCTGCTATAACTGCAAGCACACCATATAACATAAGTAAAGAGTTATCTCCTGTCATGACACTTGTTTTGGTTACAGCTGCATCACTGTTTGGCTGTGCACTCACATTAACACGTATCCTTCCTTCTTTATTCATATAAGAATTATCCATAGTTTCTCCATCAAGTGTCACAACGATTCTTATATCCGCACTCTCTCCTCCTGAAAGTGTTGCAATATACTTATCCCCTATAAGAATATTTCCACTTAACGCACTATCTGTTTTCGTATTTCCTGTTGTATCCTGACTACCTATGATTCCGTCATATAGCAAAGAATATTCGTTATCTTTAACACTTTTATATATTTTTATGTTGTATATGCCTGCTTTACTGCCTTCATCTGCAATATTACTGATAAGCTCACTATTTATATAAAAATCCATATTTTTATCTGAATTATTATATAAACTTATCTTTCCTTCTCTTGATTCTCCTGGTTCCATATCTTTAAAATCTGCATCTTTTTCGACTACACCAAACTTTACCGCACTGTTATCAAGAGTTATTGATGTAGCATTTTTTTCTGATGTCTTTACAGATGCATCTGCTGCCAAAGCTTTAGCACCTGGTGTTACCTTAGTTATATCATCTGTAATCTCATATTCTTTTCCAGATTCTGGATACTTTATATCCTGTATCATTCCGTCATCATCTATTTCTGCAAGTATTCCCCACTCATACAACATGGCAGCTTTTGCAGCAACTGTCTGTATAGCATTGGCATCATAAGTAACCCTGGCAGACAAATCCCTGTATATATTAGTGTTACCATTAACTCCAAGAAGTACTGTATATGCATCCATAAAATCACTTGTACTCTCTCCAGGAGCTACTATTTTTTTATAATACAGATAACCATCAGGGTCATCATCGTTACCAGACGGACTTACATATATCCAGTCATTGGTATTTACGTAATTTATTCCAATATAATCCTTATTAAGCTTCTGTCCTTCTCTTTCTGTAACTGCTTCTTTATTATCAAGCCACTCTTTTTTCACCTTCACCCTTACATACTGCGGTCTGGCTCCTGTATTTTTTGCTGACACCTTCTGTATTACGCGCTGGTTAACCATTTCTGTATTTATCGCATTTTCATTGGAATTCCTATCAATATTGTCTTCATTAACATTCAGACTCACCCCTATTGAAGATGTTGATATTGTTTTATCGGTGTGTGCTGCAGCCCTATATATAGCCATAGTCCCACCAGCGATAAAATCCGCTGAAAGAATTATTGCCGCTGCAGTGATTAACAGCTTTTTTCTCATAACACTCCTCATTTCTTGCGCTGCTTCTTTGCGCATCTCAAGTTTGTGCGAAGCACACATTTTTAACAGGTGTTTTACATAAACGGGGCAAATTATGTAATTTGCCCCGTTTTCACACACTTTCTATTCTATGACTGACATGTTTTGTTTATGACATATTTTATATAATAGCTTTTTTCCATTTACTCCTTACCGCTGTATACAAAATAACATTTTGGCACTTACTTTATATCTGCATTACCCCAGCCTGTGATATTTCCATAAGCATCCTTTACCGGTGTAAAATTATCTGCCTGTATGAATTCTGCCCTTGCATCAATATTAAATGTTTTATCGGCCATTTCATTACCCCATTCAGCTGGTATTGTTACTTTAGTAAATACTTTTGATGATGTTTCTCCATCATTCTTGTTAGATAGTATATTTTGATAATAATAATATCCATCGTCTGACTTTACCCATCCTTTTTGAATGTCAAGAGATTCCTCAATATCTGCTGCCTGCTCATCTGTAAGTCCCTTGTAGTCTATTCTTACTCTGACATATGCATCCTCTGAATCAGACTTAAGGTTAACAGTCGGATCCTTTGACAACACATCACCCGGCTTTACGTTACTATAATCCTTACCTGTTGTGTTATCATCTCTTTTATGTTCATCTGTTTCTGTAAGTGTTCCTGTTACATGACCCAGCGTTACTACGTTAGAACGTATATCCTTATCTGTAAAATATGCTAAAGTTCCACCAACTACCGATGTTATGCATAACGCTGAAGCAGTAAGACATATTACAAGTTTTTTTCTATTCTTAAACATACTGATTCTTTTACACCCTCCTGCATTTTTTTCACTATTTGATTTATATATTTACTCTATCTTAATCAGCTGTAAACTGTGAACCGGCTGCCGTCCTGCTGTTAACAAGCTTTACAAGCTCTGGCTGTGCTTCTTCATAATCTGCAAATGTTGATGCCTGGACAGCAAAACCTGTCACCTTGATGTTAAATGATGGAAGTGTACCTGCATCTACTATATTTCCATCCTGGTCCTTGTAAATAACTGTTGGATCATATTCCTCGCTGTCAACATCAATAATCTCAAGCTTGTTACCATCTGCATCACACTTATATACTGTCGTCGTCTTAGCAGCCGATGACCATTCCTCTGTTATTCCTGTGTATACTTCAACATTATTAAACAACGCTTCTGTAGCGGAATCTGCTTCTACTGCACTCTTATATACCCACATTTCACTTCCATCCTGGTTAACCGCTATCTTTTCCCAGTCATCTAAGTCAAAGTCAGTAACTGATGCATATTTTTCAAAAGCTTCTGCACTCATAAGACTGCCCTGTGCATCAGTATAATCAACCTTAATTGCCATATATACTGCCTGATCTGATTCATTCTTCATAACAGGATTCTTTCTTATAACATCACCAGGTGTATAGTTCTTTCCTGAATCAGTTGTCCATTCTGTCTCTGTAAGTGTTGTTGTTATATTCTTTCCTGATGTAAATGTATTTGTCTTAGTTTCTGTTACAGAATTAAGATAAGCAAGCGTTCCTCCAACTGCAAGACCTGCAGAAATAGCCATGGCTGCTGCTGTTGCTGTGATTTTTTTCATCTTATTCATTGATATGATCCCTCCACATATATTTAATAATCAGCTATACTGTTTATAAAACCCATCATTTCTGTTTTAGCACTATCATATGTGATTCCATCTGCCTGGATAGCATATGCTGTTATTTTTATATTAAATTCAGGCAGCCTTTTTTTAACTTCATCCTGCTGTATATCTCTGCTAAGATATACTCTTGTAAACAATGGTTCTGTCATATTTTCTTTCTTAACAGTTGATGCAGCATCCTGGCTTAAGATATCCTTGTATATATATACCTCGCCTTTATCATCCGCAGCCATCCCTATATATTCCCATGCATAGGAATAATCTATTCCCTCACTGTTAATTTCATCCTGCTTATCTTTGTTAAGATAAAGCTTACCAAACTCTTCTCTTGTAAGTTCATTGTTATCAGCACCATAATACTGCACCTTTAATGCTACATATGAATCAACACTATCAGCCTGTAATGTAACTGTTGGATCCTTGTCAATCTTCTGCCCAGGCACATATCCAAGCGCCTCTGAGCTGCCATGATCCTCCCACTGTGGTTCATCCAGTTTTATTCTTATATTCTTATCTGACTGAAACACATTTGTTGCCGTAGGTGTAACTGTTTTTAAAACTGCATATGTTATAAATGCTCCTGTGAATATAAGACTTATAGCTGCACATAATATTAATAACATACTGCGCGCCAGGCGCTTATTACCTGATGTCATACTGATATGAAACCATCCTGGTTTTTCATTCATCCACTAACTCCTTTCCTTTAATATATTCTACGGTAGCTATTATGAATGGGAATGGTCACATGATGGTCACACGGCACAGCTTTTTTATTTTTTATCTGCAAAACAAAAAACATATAAAAAGACCAGCTTATCTGTAACTTTACGTAACAAATAATCTGGTCCTTACATTAATCTTTTATTATATTCTATTGGTGGCTGTCGCCTGTTGCATAGTCTATCACTATTCCTGGCTGTACATTATAGCAGTAAACATTAAATAATATTCCTTCACCATTATCTTCTACTGACTCCGCTTCCATAAGAACGCCGCTGGCAACAAGATTATCTCCTATGAATACCGGCGTAACCCTGTATAAAACATGGTTATTAGTCTCTTTAATATAATCTGCAACCATATTCTCAAAAGTCAGCATACCATTTACATTAAGATATCTTGTTCCTGTTATGAGGTTCTTTTTGTTGGCATTCTCTGCTGTTAACTGATATCCGATAAGATGACATCTGTTATACAGATACTTTCCATCCACATTATCATACTTGGCTGTCTGCCATCCAGTAGGTTTCACCGAACCTATTGAACCTCTTTTTTCTGTTGGCATAAGATCTTTTCCTACATTAGCATAAGCGGTTGTACATCTTCCAAGTGAATCAAGTTCTCCATATTGTTCAAAAGATGCTGTCGTCTTGTCAGCTTCTGTGAAAAATGGTGTATTATCATTTACAACAATGTACGGATTGCCTGAATATTCAGGCAATGTATCTAATGATGCGGCAAAATCTTCATAATCAGACATACCCGAATCATTTTTTATCGTTTCATTGCTGCTTACTGAATTCTGTACTGTATCTTCTGGCTTAAAACATGCTGTAAGTCCTGTTGCACATATCAGCATCAGTACAACAGACAGTATAGCACATCCATGCCATGTCCATTTTTTAATTCTATTTAACATATAACCCTGCACACAATTCTGTTTTATTATTTTTATTTCTTTCTTCTGTATATTTCTTCTGTAATCTTATCATGAGAACTTCCCTCAAACTCATCAGAACTTTCCAGTGTGAACTCATTTAACAGCTTTTCAGGGAATGTAGTATCTGATGGATACTCCCTGTTCCACTTATAAAGATATATCATATCAATATGCTCCTGAACATCTGATACATTATCATCTTCAATAAAACAATAATCTTCTTTATCAGCCTGTCCAAAGTTCTGGCTAAGAACTATATTATCGTTATGTGGAAACAATGACTTTGTATACATAGATACCCACAGCTTATGTTCCTTTGAAATCTCTATTATTCTGTCTATAAGTACTGAATCCTTACTTTGTCTTCTGTTATTAAACATCATTCCATAGTTATCATCTATAATTGCTATCAGCTTCATAAGTAATCCTCCATTTCTGCATTACTTTTTATTCACATGCATTTTAGCACAATCCTACCCGGATGTCTTATGAAAAATAGCATTTTTTATTTATATTTTTGATTTTATTTTAATAACCATGCTATTTCTTCTTTATAAGGAGGGACTTTCTTATCACTGCCATCAACTGCTACCCATGGTGTTTCAAGTATTTTAGGCACATTAACAAATCTTTCATCATGGACTAATCTATGGAGTGTCCCATATCCAATATTACCTTTATCTATATTAGCATGACGGTCCTTATGTGCCCCCAATGGATTCATGCTGTCATTAATATGAAATACTGCAATCTGATCAAGACCTATAACCTTATCGAATTCTTCAAACACTTCGTCATAATGATTGACTATATCATAGCCTGCATCATTCACATGGCATGTATCAAAACATACCCGCAGTCTGTCAGCTTTTTCAACACCATCGTATATTGCTTTTAATTCATCGAAAGTTCTTCCTATCTCACTGCCTTTTCCAGCCATAGTTTCAAGTGCTATATATACATCATCATCATTCTTGTCCAATACTGTATTAAGACCTTTTATTATCTGTGCCGTTCCTTCCAGAACACCTGCATTCACATGGCTTCCTGGATGAAGCACAAGTATATGGCTTCTCATGGCAGCTGTCCGGATAATCTCTTTTTCAAGGAATTCTACTGCAAGCTCATATGTCTCTGGCTTAACTGTGTTAGCCAGGTTGATAATATATGGTGCATGTACAACTATCTCTTCTATACCATGTGCATGTGCATATTCCCACCCTGCATCTATATTCAGTTCTGATATCTCTTTTCTTCGTGTATTCTGTGGTGCTCCTGTGTATAACATAAAAACATTTGCTCCATATGAAGCTGCTTCCTTTGCGGATGCTAAAAACATTTCCTTACCTGCCATACCAACATGGCAGCCCAGCTTTATCTCTGACATACTATTCTTTTCTCCATTCTTACTTTTCTTTTTTTTTTACTTTCCTTTATTTTACTTTTCTTTATATTACTTTTCTTACTTCTGCCTGCAGACATAAGCTATTGGTTTGATTCATTTAATATGTTCTCCATAATCCTTGCATCTGCCGGGTCAAACTTATATCCTGATAACGTCCTTAACTTGCGTATAACTATCTGACTGCTCTCTCCTCTTCTTAAATGTCTGTCAGTATAATCTGCAACCATGATAATCCTTGCTAAAAGTGGAATCTCACTTTTCTTTAACCCACTTGGATATCCACTTCCATCATAGTTTTCCCTATGATAATGTACTGCTTCTGCTATGCTTTCTGCACTTGATGTTCTAAGCATGCCTACGATTTCATAGCCTTTATCAACATATGTTTTGAATATATCATATTCTTCATCTGAAAGCTTATTCTTATTTATAAGCTCATCTGGTATAGCAGCCATGCCTATCTCATGAAGCAGACCTGCATTATATGCATTCATACACATTTTCTGGTCAAGTCCTTTACGCAACGCTATCTCTCTTGCATATTCTGCAACCTGCTTTAAATGTTCCTCTTCTCCATATATCTTGGCACCAAGTGCATGAACCATGGTATTCATGACCTTCATGGATATATTCTCAAGCCTTATATTCTCTTCATATATTCTGTTTTCTAGCTTATGTTTTATATTCTTTTTCTCAACCCAGTTCTTCTGGATAAAAAACATAAGACAATATATAATAAGCAACATGCATATGAAAAAATACGGTAACCTTAAAACAATATTTTCATCATAAATATCTATAGTATCAGCATTATTAAACCTGCAGCAATATATAATAGAGCCAAGACATACTATATTAATGGGAAGACTATACTTTATTCCGAGTACAAATACTGTAGCACATGAAAAAAGAACCGGATACATTATGCTAAAGGCCTCAATATCAGCCTCAAACAATAAACTATAAACAGGTATACTCATAATTGCAAACGTAACAAAATCAATCCATATATTATAATTATTAACTGATATTGCAATATTAACCGCCATGATTAAAACTATCAAGGCTGCCTGTATATCATACTCATATCCAACATCAAGCACTATGCCTACTAACATATTTATAAGCCATACGAATCCGAATACAAGCTTGACACACAGTGCAAGCAGCCTGTCCTCGTATGGACATAAGAATATTTCCCTGTAACTGACATCTTTCCCTGACTTTCTAATCTTCATATTCATACAATATCCCTCTTTTGCTTTTTATCAGGATGGCTCTATGCTTCCGACAACAATTCACCCTTTTCTATAAGACTTATAACGATATGTGCAACTTCATTATCAAACTGTCTGCCAGCACCCTTTTTAAATTCATCTATAATATACTGCTTATCACACTGTTTCCTGTAACATCTGTTGGAACTCATGGCATCAAGTGAATCCGCTGCACTTATTATTCTTACCAGTTCTGGGAGCTCATCCGCCTTAATACCATAAGGATAGCCCTTACCATCTATCCTCTCGTGATGATATATTGCACCTTTATCCGCATCTGGCAGAAACTCAAGATCTTTTAATATCTCACCACCCCATACAGTATGCTTTCTCATAATATTATACTCTTCATCAGTCAGTCTTCCTGGCTTGTTAAGAATCATATCAGGAACTGCTATCTTTCCTATATCATGTAATAACGCACTCCTGTATATGATTTTATAATCTTTATCGGAAAACTTATTCATGCTCTTAGCTATCATCAACGAATACTCTGCCACCCTCTTTGAGTGCTGCTGAGTATAACCATCCTTTGCATCAAGCATCTGGCTTATGGCTGTAACTGCATCTATCATAAGCTTCTTTCTGTCTTCAAGAGCTATAGCTACATCCTTTTCCAGTTCTTTTTCATTTTCCTCCTGATTCATCTGATAACGCTTATAAAATATATCTATAACAACAACTATTACAAAAAATGACCAGTAAAATAATGGATAATAAAAGAGATAATACTTAGGATAATCATATATAAGCAGCTCTTTTAATGGTGTATAAAACATTACTGTAACATATAATCCAAAACCGACACTTACCGGTATTCCAAAAGGCATTCCAAGAAGAATAATAGATATTACAGGTACAAGAAAATACCACATCATTGAAAAGCCTTTGTTTGATCCATATAATGAAATTGGAACAGCCAATATAAGAAAAGCAATCACTGCTGCCATGCATATCCGGTATATCTTATCAGAATGACCTAATGCCAGAATCGCAAATATACTGACTACTGCTGCAACAAATGTAATAGAAGCAATAACATACTCACCAAGTTTTAAATTCTGTATATCAATAAGCAGCATCACAACAACAAATATCAGCATGACATTCTGAAGTGTGCCTATATCCACTCTTGATCTTTTCTCATATTGATATACTGCTTTTATTTCGTTTATTATCATTGAACATAGCTTCATAAACAAATCATATCCTTTAACAATCTTTCATCACCTGTAAACACGAATCTATATACTTGAATAATATCATATTCTGTATTTTTTTTCAATTTACAGTTAATAAATATCTTATCAATCTTATTTTCTTTTTATCAGAAATGCATATTGAGATTTTAATATTTTTTTATATAATGATAAGAGTATAAAAGTCAGGGGACTACTATTATGTCAACTGCCCACGACCTAAATGTAGTGGGTTTTTGCCTATGGCAAACGAAAGGATTTTATTTATGAAACCAAAATCAGAAGTAAGTATGCAGCTATATAAGCTGATGCTTGAAAGAGATTATCCAGAGGAGTTCTGCGATATCATAACAAGAAATCTTAATACAGACTTCACTGCACAACGTATGATAGGATATCTTTATCACTACGAACATCCTCCTGTTGCTGAAATAGCAGACGAAATGTTATCTATTCTTGCTGACAGAAACAGGATTATGCAAAAGAAAGAGCTTGAGGAAGTCAATGCCAAATGGAACGACTTTCTTATGAATGGGTTCAATAAAGATTAGATACATATATAATAATACTACTATTCATTTATTATTATAACTATTTAATTCTGTAATAATATTATAAATATTCAAATTCAAGAATTACAACATATTTATTTAATAATAACTTTTAAAAAGGAGTCACTAATTATGAAAATACCATTTAGCGTCAATCTTTCAGGAAAAACTGCTATCGTAACTGGCGGAAGTGGAACACTCTGCTCTGCCATGGCTTACGGACTTGCTGTAAGCGGTGCAAAAGTTGCACTTATCGGACGTAATAAGGAAAAGATGTCAAAAGTTGTCAGCGAACTTACTGACAATGCCTTAAAAGAAAACAATGCTACAGTTACTATCAACGGCTACTGCTGTAATGTAACAGACAAAGAAGAACTTACTAAAATATATGAAGTTATCAAAGCCGACTTAGGAAGCTGCGATATCCTCATTAATGGTGCTGGCGGCAACCAGCCCGGTGCAATTACATCAACAGAAATGCTTAAAAAAGAAGAGGGCGCAGATGATTATTCATTCTGGAACCTTGATGAAACTAAGATAAGAGAAGTTATGGACCTTAATTTTATGGGAACACTTCTTCCTATTCAGGTATTTACCCGCGATATGGTAGGAAAAAGAAGCGGTAGCATTATAAATATTGCCTCTGTATCTTCAATACTTCCTTTAACAAAGGTCGTTACATACAGCAATGCCAAATGTGCTATCTTAAATCTTACGCAATGGCTTGCCACACATTTTGGTGAAAGCGGTATAAGATGTAATGCCATCGCTCCCGGCTTCTACTCTGCCGAACAGAACCACGACCTATTATTCAACAAAGATGGCTCACCAACTCCAAGAGCCAAGAAAATAATAGCCGGCACTCCTATGGGAAGATTCGGCAATCCGGAAGAGCTTATCGGTGCGGCACTATTTCTTGCAAGTGATGATGCTTCCGGATTCGTTAATGGAATAGTGCTTCCTGTTGATGGAGGATACTGCGCTTATAGCGGGGTATAAGGCTTAATTAATATAAAGAAATATTCTACAAATCATTCTAAAAAGGGGCATCGCACTAATTTCTTAGTGCGACAACCCCACTCTTTAATGTTCATCTCTTTACAGATTAACCCCGAAGGTTAATGGAGACCTAGCTATAATTATCTCGTTAATGAATAAGTTCAAGTTATCTTATTCATATATATGATATGTAATTACAATTAAAAATCAATAATATTTTAATTATTTTCCCCTTATTTCCACTCAGCTTCTCCAACACTCAAAGCCTTCTCCCTAAGTGTCGCAAGTCTTCTTATAGCCTCCTTAAGCGTATCATCCTTTTTCGCAAAATGAAATCTTATAAGATGATGTACATCCTCCCTGAAAAAGCTTGAGCCCGGAACTGCTGCAACACCTACATACTGTGCCATCCATTCACAGAATTTCACATCATCCTTAACACCGAATTCGCTTACATCAACAAGAACATAGTAAGCACCCTGTGGATCTGTATATGTAAGTCCAAGCTCCTTAAGTCCGCCTACAAACACTTCCTTCATATGTGCATAATGTGCTGCCAGCTTGTCATAATATTCATCATCAAACTTTAAGCCCGTAACAGCCGCCTCCATAAGTGGTGCTGCTGCCCCAACTGTAAGAAAATCGTGGACTTTCTTTACTCTGTCTATAATCTGCGGATTAGCTATAACATAACCCAGTCTCCAGCCTGTTATAGAATATGTTTTCGACAAAGAATTACATACAATAGTTCTTTCTCTCATGCCGTCAAGTGCCTGCATATAAACATGTTTATTAGGTGCATATATTATGTGTTCATACACTTCATCTGTTACAACATAAGCATCATACTTCTTTGCAAGTTCAGCTATTGTCTGCATCTCTTCCATGGTAAATACTTTTCCGCAAGGATTAGACGGATTGCATAATATAAGTGCTTTGGCTCCACTTGCAAATGCTTCCTCAAGCTTTGCAGCATCAAATGTAAATTCAGGTGGAACAAGTGGAACATACACCGGCTCTGCCCCTGAAAGTATAGTATCTGCGCCATAATTTTCATAAAATGGTGAGAATATAACAACCTTATCACCCGGATTAGTAATACTGAGCATAGTTGCCATCATAGCCTCTGTACTTCCACATGTAACGACTATCTCTGATTCAGGGTCAACCTTTAATCCCGAAAAATGTTCGTATTTATCAGCTATGGCATCACGGAAATTCTTAGCACCCCAGGTAAGTGCATACTGATGTGGTCCCTCTTTAGCTACTTCCGCCAGCCTGTCTGTTATTTCCTCTGGTGGGTCAAAGTCAGGAAAGCCCTGCGACAGATTAACTGCCCCATATTTATTGGCAACCCTTGTCATTCTTCTTATAACTGAATCTGTAAAGTCAGCTGATCTATTACTTAACTCTTTCATCTTAATCTACATTTACTCCATTTCTGACTATCTGTTACTTACTTCAATAAATTTATCAAGTACTTTATCAGCCTTGCCTGAATCAATAAGCTCTGCTGCTAACTTTATACCATCTGCAAGACTGTCTGCCTTTCCACCTATATAGAGTGAAGCACCTGCATTCATAAGAACAGCATCTCTCTTAGGTCCTTTTTCACCATTAAGTATGGCTCTTGTTATTCTTGCATTATCTTCTGGGGCGCCTCCATTAAGGTCGTCCTTTGTACAACGCATAAGTCCGAAATCCTCTGGCTTGATAACATATGACTTCATCCAGCCATCACGGATCTCGCATACCTTAGTTGGTGCACTCATAGATATCTCATCTAACTTATCCATGCCATATACTACCATGCCTCTCTTAACTCCAAGGCTTACAAGAACCTGTGCTAAAGGTTCTACAAGGTATTCATCATATACACCAAGTAACTGCATAGATGGTGAACCTGGATTAGTAAGTGGTCCAAGTATATTAAATACTGTTCTTACCCCCAGCTCCTTACGGATAGCACCAACATATTTCATTGATGTATGATATTTCTGTGCAAAGAAGAAGCACATTCCAACTTCCTTAAGAAGTTCAACACATTTTTCTGGATTCTGTTGTATATTAACACCAAGTGCCTCAAGACAATCTGCTGTTCCACACTTAGAAGATGCTGCCCTGTTTCCATGCTTTGCAACCTTCATGCCGCCAGCAGCTGCTACAAGTGCAGATGTAGTAGATATATTAAAGCTCTGCGCATTATCACCACCTGTACCAACTATCTCGAATATATCCATACCTGTTTCAACCTTAACTGCATGCTCTCTCATGGCTGCTGCACATCCGGCTATCTCATCAATAGTCTCTGCCTTGGCACTCTTAGTTGAAAGTGCTGCAAGAAATGCTGCATTCTGTGTAGGAGAGGTTTCTCCATTCATAATCTCATTCATTACAGCATAAGCCTCATCATAACTCAAATCACCTTTGTTTACAATCTTTACAATCGCTTCTTTAATCATATAATCCTCCTTGTTTTGTATCTGTCACAGGATAATTATTAATATGTCTTTCTCATCACTACTCTCTGTTAGTAACGATTGCATTATATGCTCCTCAGCCTTCATCAATGCATAAAAAAAGTCCCTGACAGAATTATACTTTCTGTCAAGGACGAATAATGTGCTTATATTATATTCACTATCCGCGGTGCCACCTTGAATTCATGATATCAATCATGCTCTTAGCAGGATACTAACATACCCTCGGCATATAACGTCTGCCTGCAACGTCACACTATACTATGCATATATGCATTTCCCTTGTGCCCTCAGCGGTCCATTTGACAACTTGTTTCTTATCTGCATCTCAGCCTAGCAGACTCTCTGTACAGGCATCATTGCCGTTATCTCCGCTTCAACGGTTTAGCTTATTAAATTATTTAGAATAATAGCACTCAGCTTTGCATTAGTCAATATATCATTATTATTTTTTATTATTTTTTCTACTACTGCACTTCTACAAGCTCTATCTTAAAGTTAAGCTCTTTTCCTGCCATCTCATGGTTAGCATCAAATGTTATCTCATCATCTGTAAGTGCTGCTACTCTTGCCACAAAAGGCTGTCCAAGTGCGTTCTGAAGATATACCTTATCATCTACCTTAAGGTCTTTTACACCTGAGCCAAGCTCCTTAACAGGTACTGTTATAAATGCTTCTGGCTCAACCTCACCATATGCTTCTGATGGCATAAGATGTACATCTATGACATCTCCAACATTCATAGTTGCTACTGCCCTGTCAAAACCAAGTATCATCATACCAGCACCACATACGAACTCCAGTGGCTCTCCCCTGTCGTAAGATGAGTCAAACTGTGTTCCATCGTTGAAAGTTCCCTTATAATGCACCCTGCATGTCTTTCCAACATTAGGACCATCAAAAGGTGGTGTATAACTTCCACCACAGCCAGAACATCCGCCACAACCATGTCCATCATCATCACCACAGCTGCCACAGCCACAATCTTCTTCGTCACTTCCGCAGTGTCCACAGCTATGTTCCTCTCCATTATTATGATGATCACAGTTAACACCCTGTGATTCAAGTGAGCCATTAAGATATTCTGCTACTGCCTCGTCTGCATCACCAGATACTCCTGAGCACACCTCTATACCCATCTGAACAAGTGCTTCCATAGCTCCGTTTCCTATGCCACCACATATCAGAGCATCCACATTAATATCATCAAGCATTGTTGCAAGCGCACTATGTCCTGAACCTTGTGCTTCTATAATCTTAGTATCAACAATATTCTGACCATCTATCTCATATATTTTAAACATCTTAGAATGCCCAAAATGCTGGAATATATCACCATTCTCGTATGATACTGCTATTTTCATTAATAAAATCCTCCTTGTTTATGAAGCAGAAATAATATTACTTATTATAATCATTTCATTCTTAAAAAAGAATACATCTGCTTCTTAATATTTATTAGTGTAACATATGCTATGTTACCATACTTTCACAAAATATTCATCTATTATTTGTTAAGACAGGCTACCCACGTAAGTTATGATACTCTCCGTCTATCGCAAATGCATGATTCATAGGTCCACTTCCCTTACCAAGGTCAAGCATAGCAGCAAGTGCACCTGATATATAATTCTTTGCACACCTGACTGATGTCTCAAGATCTCTTCCCTTTGCAAGGTTAGAGGCTATTGCTGAAGATAACGTACAGCCTGTTCCATGCGTATTAGGATTATTTATCCGCTTTCCATAAAACCATACTGGTTCTTTTCCTTTCTGGAATAAAAGATCATTAGCATCGTTTAACTGATGTCCACCCTTTAATAAAACAGAACAGCCTAATGTGTCACATATAAGCTCTGCTGCCTTTTCCATATCTTCTGCTGCTTTGATGTCCACTCCTGAAAGCACCTCAGCTTCCGGAATATTAGGTGTAATAACTGTTGCAAGTGGTAATAATCTGCTCTTTAATATGCTGATAGCATCCTCACTTATAAGTCTTGCCCCACTTGTCGCCACCATAACGGGATCAACAACAATATTCCCTGCTTTATACTCTGTAAGCTTATCTGCTATTACCTCAATCAGTTCACCTGAAGCAACCATTCCTGTCTTGACAGCATCCGGATATATATCTGTAAATATACTATCAAGCTGCTCTGCTAAAAATTCAGGAGATACCTCCATTATATCTGTTACACCAGTAGTGTTCTGTGCAGTCAGAGCTGTGATTGCACTCATCGCATATACACGATTAGCCGTCATTGTCTTTATATCTGCCTGTATTCCGGCACCTCCGCTAGAATCACTTCCAGCAATAGTTAAAGCTGTATACATACATACCTCCTTGTTTTACGAAGTAAAATGCGACTGCCTTTGCAGGAGCAGAGGTATTTACCTCCTTGTTTTACGAAGTAAAAATGCAGGAACCCAACTAAAGATTCCTGCACATAAAAACGCACCCGCGACTTCTTTATCTCCCTACGTTGGCATTATCCACATCAGGTTACTGGGTTAAAGCTTCTGCTTACTCTCAGCCTGTCATACACAAGCACCCCATTATATTTTCATAGTATTTTACATTCACTGATATATTATACACAGATACCACAAAAATGCAAGTTCTCATCTGTTCCTAAAACTTCCAAGACACCTTACCTGGCACTTCGTCAGCTGAATTCCATCAAACAAATGAACTAAATAAACAACTTTTTTATCACCCCTGCACTATATTATAATATTCTTTAGCAGTCAGTGCATAAACCAATGCATATATGATACAAAATACTATAACCGTGAATAATGTACACCATACAAAAAGCACCATATTGCTTCCAAGTGATAATATTACCATTATCATTTTTATTATTCTGAAAGAAACTATCACATGTATTGCAGCAACTGCAATTGGAATAAAGAACACCATAAGTATCTGGCTCTTAATAGTCCTTTTAACCTCTTCGCGGCTCATACCAACCTTCATCATAATCTCAAATCGTCTGCAGTCTTCATACCCTTCTGATATCTGCTTATAATATATTATAAGAACAGTAGCCATAAGGAACAGTATTCCAATATAACAGCCTAAGAATAAGAGGCCACCATACAACTGTGTAAGCTCCTCTGCTATATCATATCTGTTATCGCACATAACATAGGCTTCAGGACTGGACTCAGCTTCTATATCCTTACTTAACTGTCTGCTGTCCTGTTCAGAAAGATTGGTATTAACATATATATTATAACTAATGCTTGCAGACCTCTTATCAGAGTTACCATATACTAAATTCCGGATATGATTCATTTCATCCATATCCTTAACTATAAGCATATATGCCTTAACTACCGACGTGACAGCACCGGAGAAGTACTTCTCATCATCTGTAAGCACATCTATCAGCTTATACTCTGATACATTATCACTATTATTTATTGTTATGCTGTCTTTGCTATCCAGCTTTTCCTTGGTAACAAGAATAGCACTAGCTTTATCATCTATAACATAGCTATCATCATAAAGCTTATTAAAGTCTTCTAATGTCATAATCTGACAGACTCCCAGCATACTTTCATCATAACGTGACATATTATCCTTATCTGTATAAAATGTATTATCAGTATTAAGCAGCCCTTGAACAGAAATTGTTTTATAGGAATAATCTTTTTTTATAGCAGCATTGTGTGCATCAATACAATCATATATTCTGTTTTTCGTCTCATCAAGCACATCGGCATCTGTTCCATATATAACGATATTCTGTTCACTAGGGTATGCCGTATTCAGCGAATCCTGCATTCCAGCATAAAGTGATACAGTAGATGCAACTGCAATAAGAACTATTGTTGATAAAACACATATATTTGCAAGGCCTATTGCATTCTGCTTCATCCTGTATAACATTCCTGAAACAGCCGTAAAATGTCCTGTCTTATAATAAAACCTTTTATTTTTCCTCAGAAGCTTAAGCAGCGCAATGCTCCCAGCCGTAAATAACAGATAGGTTCCTATAACAACAAACAATGCTGCAACAAAGAAATATTGTACAGCTTTAAGAATTGAAGAAACTGTAAGCGCAAAGTAATATCCTCCTCCAAGACATAAAAGTCCAAGAATAGTCATAATAAGCTTTGTCTTTGGCTCCTTCTCACCTATCTCATCGCTATGAAGAAGCTCGATTGGCTTAGACATCTGTACCTTGACAAAATTGTATATGAATATTACTGCAAATATACTTATAAAATATATAATAGTGACAACCACCGCATTTGTTGATATTACAAATGCTGGAACAGAGTCGGCTTTAATCAGCTTCATAAGCACAAGAAACATAAGCCTGCTGAATATAATACCAAACACTATACCTGCTGTTAATGATATTATTGTTATTATTACATTTTCAAAAAGCATCATAAAAGATATATGCTTCTTTTCCATTCCAAGAATATTATATAAGCCTATCTCCTTTGTCCTTCGCTTCATAAGAAAGCTGTTTGTATAAAATAAAAATACCGCTGAGAATATAAATGATACAACAAGTGCAACCTGCAGCAACACCACTACATTCTGTCCGCCTCTCATAGCTGCAACATTCTTATTCTTAACAATAGAAATATTCATAAAAAACATCATTACTGTAAATATGGCAGTTATTATATATGGCACATAAAGCTTCTTATTTTTTCTTATATTAGATACTGCCATCTTAGGAAATAACATTTTACTCAATATTATCACCCCCTGTAGCAAGTGCTGTAAGCGTATCTGATATCTTTGTATACATACTGTCATCAGTCATTGAGCCCTTATATATCTGATGGAACACAACCCCGTCCTTTATAAAAAGCACTCTGTTTGCGCGGCTTGCAGCCTTTGTGCTATGTGTTACCATAAGAATTGTCTGTCCATCACAGTTTATTTCATTAAAAAGAGTAAGAAGCTGCTCTGAGGACTTTGAATCCAGCGCTCCTGTTGGTTCATCAGCAAGTATTATCTGCGGATTAGTTATAAGTGCCCTTGCTACTGCTGCTCTTTGCTTCTGTCCACCAGATACCTCATATGGATATTTATCCAGAAGCTGTTCTATACCAAGTCTTTTAGAAAGCGGCTTTACCCTTTCTTCCATCTCGTTATATTTTTTCCCTGAAAGAACAAGCGGAAGAAATATATTATCCCTTATAGTAAATGTGTCAAGCAGATTGAAATCCTGAAACACAAAACCAAGATTGTCTCTTCTGAAGGCAGAAAGTTCTTTATCCTTTATCTGTACTGTATTCTTTCCATTAAGAAGTATCTCGCCATTCGTCGGCTTATCAAGTGAAGCAAGAATATTAAGGAGCGTTGTTTTTCCTGAGCCTGATTCACCCATAATCGCTACATACTCACCCTTCTCAACACTGAAATTAACATCTGATAAGGCCTTTACCTGATTAGTACCGAATCTTGTTGTATATACCTTTTTTAAATTTTTCACCTCTAATAATGCCATTTTAGCACCAGCCTTTCTTTACATTATATTTTACTCTTTGTTTTTCCTTTACGTTCATTACATTACAGAGTATATAAAAAAATGAAATGCACAGCCATTGATATAGCTTACATTTCATTTTCATTTCTTACAATAATGTAAGGTTTATTCATGCTTTGTATAACGTTGTGTCATATCAATCACAACTCTGGTGCCATTCTTATAACTGGCATCAAAGGTTATAACAAATCCAAGCCTGTCTGCCGCCTTTCTACACAGATACAGACCTATTCCAGACGATTTCCTATCAAGCCTGCCATTATATCCTGTAAATCCTCTTTCCATTATTCTTGGAATATCCTCTTCATTTATGCCTATTCCTGTATCTTCTATCACAAGCTGCAAAGAATCATCTTTTGAATTCTTTTTTATATCACCTTTGCCATGGAGAGTATATATTCTTACACTTCCTCCATCTTTACTATACTTGACTGCATTGGATATAAGCTGCTCTATAATAAAGCCAAGCCATTTGGAATCCGTACATACTGAATCTTCAATCTGCTCAATATGTAGTGAAATATGCCTTCCGATAAACTGTGGTGCAAACTTCTTAACCACCTTTTTCACTGCCACATCAAGTCTGCACAGCTTGAATTCATAATCGGATGAAATATCTTCAAGCCGCAGATAATCCATAACTGCATCCGTATAGAATTCTATCCTGAACATTTCATGACTAAGCTCATTTAACTTCCTGTCAAGCTTTTCTAAATCATTATCATCATTTTTTTCATTACTCTCATTGTTTTTAAAATCATCATAATGTTCATCATAACTCTCATTATAGGAATTGCCCAATGAATTATTCTCAAGATTCCTTACTACATCATCAAGTGACTGGATTATCAGCTTTGCTGCGGCAATAGGAGTTTTAATCTGATGTGCCCAGCATGCATAGTAATCCTTGAGATTTCTTGATGCTTCTACACCGGCATCATATTGTTTTCTTTTCTGTTCATGTAGTTTTATAATAATATCAGCATATAATGCCTCAACATCATTCTTCTTATCCGGCAATGCTATATTCTGTATATCATCTGTCTTTATATTTCTTTCAAGTGTCCTTATTTTGTCAGCAAACACCGAATAGTCATATATAAGATATACTATGTATAGCGCACCATATAATTCTATTCCAAATGAAAGCGCCTCATAATACGGAAGATTGTATAACCATATCACAAGCAGAAGCACTACATAAGCAAGTACAACCTGTATTATATTACTCTTTTTATTCTTTAAATATAAAAATAGCAATCTCATCTTACATCTCTTTCTATCAGCCCTGCTGTCTGATATATAAGGATACTACTCTATAATATATCCAGTTCCCTTTTTAGTCTTTATATAATCCTTCAGCCCTGCCTGTTCAAGTTTTTTCCTTAATCTTGTAACATTAACAGTCAGCGTGTTATCATCAATAAAGTCATCACTTTCCCAAAGCTTCATCATAATATTATCACGCGAAACCACTTTTCCTATATTCTCAAGAAGACTCTGCAGTATCCGGTACTCATTCTTAGTAAGCTCCATCCTTTTCCCATTATACGTAAATGTCTGGTCATTAATGTTAAGTATACAGCCGTTATGTTCTATGATATTCGTGCTCTCGGCAAATGAATACGTCCGTCTTAGCATCGCCTGCACATTAGCTATAAGCACATTGATATCAAATGGTTTTACAATAAAGCCATCTCCACCCATATTAATAGCCATAACTATATTCATATTATCAGACATAGAGGACATAAATATAACCGGCACCTTTGATATATTTCTTATCTGCATACACCAGTGATAACCATTAAAATATGGAAGTCCGATATCCATAAGTACAAGCTGTGGCTCATACTTTGCAAAGATTTTTAAAACATCATTAAAATCATCTGCTATTTTAACATCATATCCCCATTTTAATAACTGTTCGCATACATTATCAGCTATAATCCTGTCATCCTCAACTATTAATATCTTATACATTGACTCACCCTGCTTTAATGTGCTCTATTATCCTGTTATTATTTACAAGCTATTACGTTAAGTATATATTCATACATTCTCTTTGTTGAAGATATGCTTAGGTGTTCCTCAGTTGTATGAATATCAAAAATATCAGGTCCCATTGATATGCAGTCAAGTCCTTCTATTTTACCTGCAAGTATACCACATTCAACACCTGCATGAATAGCCTCGATAGTTGGCTTTTTACCATACATCTGTTCAAATATCCTTACCATATCATCACGCAGCTTAGAATCCTTCTTATATTCCCATGCTGGATATTCACCTGTAAATTCAGCATTTGCCCTGAATGCTTCACTAACGAATTTAATCTGTCCCTTAAGATTCTTTAAAGCAGCTCCTACTGAACTTCTAAGTGAGAATCTAAGACATATACCTGATTCATCTAGTGAAACCACACCAAGATTAAGCGAAGTTTCCACAAGATTATCTATATCCTGGCTCATTCTCATTATTCCGTTAGGTAATGATTGTATAAGTGAAACTGCTCTTATACTATCTTCATATGTTACTGCCTCTGCGCTGCAGCCCTCTGATATATCTATAACACACTTTAAGTCTGCATCTGATGTAGCAAACTCCTCTTTTATCTCTTTTGCTGTATTCTCAATAGCTGCTTTAACATCTGCAGCCTTGTCTGCTGCAACGATAATCTCAGCCATGCATTCTCTTGGAATAGCGTTATCCTTTCTTCCGCCATTAAAGGCTGCAAGATATACATTATTATCTATCATAGCATCCCTTAATATTCTTGACATTAGAACATTCGCATTACCTCTGCCTTTATCTATTTCAACACCTGAATGACCTCCTGTCAGTCCTGATAAAGTAATACTAAGCTTTGTTCCAGTAATCTTATTTTTATCAAGTTTTAGTGTAACTCTGCTACTGCAGCCCCCCGCACAGCTTGCAAGCATGATTCCTTCTTCTTCACTATCCATATTAAGAAGCTTTTTGCCCTTTAACATGGATACGTCTATGGAAGAAGCACCTTCCATGCCTACTTCCTCAGATACTGTGCACACGAACTCAAGACGTGGATGTGCGATACTGTCATCATCAAGTATTGCAAGTGCATAAGCAACAGCAATTCCATCATCACCACCAAGCGTTGTTCCCTTAGCAGATATGAAATCACCATTTACCTCAAGGTCTAGTCCATCCTCATCCATATTCTTATCACAATCAGGTGTCTTCTCACATACCATATCCATATGTCCCTGAAGTATTATAGGTGCTGCATCCTCATACCCCTTTGAGGCTTCCTTTATTATGATCACATTGTTAAGTGCATCCTGATAATATTCAAGCTTTCTTTCCTTGGCAAAATCAACAAGATAATTGCTGATCTTATCCTCCTTATATGATGGATGTGGGATATTACATATATCCTCAAAAAAAGAAAATACATTTTTAGGTTCTAATTCAGATAATACTCTCATAATACTGTCTCCTTTAAAATATTTATTTACCTATTTTTCTATCTGTTTAACTATTTATTTATCTTGTTCATATATACAATAAACTGATTCTTATGAAGCAGCTTTATAAAATAACACAATCTCTCATACAGCGGCTCCGCTTTATCTCCAAAATGCTCTTTCACAAGCTGTCCTATATCATAAATACTTCTTACGCCATCTATGCTATGCCATACAAATGTACCAAAATCATCTAATTCAATGTAACTATATCTGGGCTTTCGCGCAATAAGCTGTGCTATTCTGTTAAAAATCCCTTTATTGTGTACTTTGACTTCTACATGACCTTTTTTGTTTTCCCTGCATTCGAACAACGAATTATGCTTTGGAACATAGTCTAAGTAATTATCCTTCTGCTTAGCCATAACTCAAGCTTTCTCCTTTAATCCTAGAAAAATAAAAATCTGCCGGCAGCATGACCGGCAGACTCATTATAACATATTATTTATTATTTTGTCTTCTTTTCTTTTTTGTTAATAAATGCCACTAATGTTGCAACAAGAACTGCAAAGAATACAAGTCCTCCGATATTACCAAGATTAATAATCTTTGATATATTAATAGCATCGCCAAGAGTAGCTGCTCCTACAGGAATAATAGCAAATACTGCTAAAAGGATACCAACCAGTCCTTCACCGGCAATAAGACCTGATGAATAAAGTATTCCCTGATTAACCTTAGCTTTACGTTCTTCCTCTGTAATACCCTTCTTCTTATCAAAGTAAAGTCTTACAAGTCCACCAACCATAATAGGTGTACTTAAATAGATTGGAAGGTAAAGTCCTACCGCAAATGGAAGCACAGGTATCTGAAGAATCTCAACTACTATTGCAATTGCAACTCCTGCAAATACAAGTGACCATGGAAGGCTGTTACCCATAACACCTTCAACAACCATCTTCATAAGAGTTGCCTGTGGTGCTGGTAATTCTGTTGAACCATAGCCCCATGCTGCATTAAGTAAATAAAGTACTCCACCAACTGTAATAGCTGATACAGCTACACCAATAAGTTCACCTGCCTGCTGCTTGTAAGGTGTTGCACCTACTATATAACCTGTCTTTAAATCCTGTGATGTATCTCCTGCTATAGCTGCAATTATACATATTACAGAACCGATACTTATAGCAGCAACCATACCCTTCATTCCAACAGTACCTGTTGCTTTAAGAATCGCTGATGAAATAAGAAGTGTCGCAATAGCCATACCTGATACAGGATTATTGGAACTACCTACTAATCCAACCATACGGGATGATACTGTTGCAAAAAAGAATCCAAATATGATAATGATTATTGCACTAAGAAGATTTACTGGAATAACTGGGATTAACCACATAATAATAGCAAGTACTCCGATTCCTAATACAACAAACATCATAGGAATATCCTTAGTTAATCTTGATTCTACTCCATCTGCCTTCTTACCATATCCCTTAAGTGCCTGTTTAAATGTCCTTACAATAAGTGGTAATGACTTAATTAAGCTTAAAATACCACCTGCTGCAACTGCTCCAGCTCCAATATAACGTACATAATTAGACCATATCTGTGATGGCTTCATCTGTGAAACTGGAATAAGTGCTGGTCCAATTATATTATCTCCACCAAATAAGGCGATTAATGGCATAATCATAAACCATGCAACAGAACCACCTGCAAGAAGGTATGATGACACCTTAGGTCCACATATATAACCAACACCTAAAAGTGCAGGTAATACATCTGCACCTACTGCTGAACCCTTATATGGCTTGATTGTGAAATCAACCTCACTTGGGAACACCTTAAGTCCATCTGCTATAAACTTATAAACAGCAGCAATACCAAGACCTGCAAATACTGTACCTGCCTTAGCACCACCCTCTTCACCTGCGACTAATACCTCAGCACATGCCTGTCCTTCTGGATAAGGTAACACACCGTGCTCCTGTACAATCAATGCACTACGAAGTGGAATCATGAATAATACTCCAAGGAAACCACCGATTAATGCAATAAGTGCTATCTCAACTAAAGAAGGCATCGCTGTACCTTCCTCCTGAGCCCACATAAATAATGCTGGAAGTGTAAATATAGCACCGGCTGCAACTGATTCACCAGCAGAGCCAATAGTCTGGACCATGTTATTCTCTAATATGGAATCTCTTCTTAATATAAAACGGATAATTCCCATTGAGATAACCGCTGCTGGTATAGATGCTGAAACAGTCATACCAACTCTAAGTCCTAAATATGCGTTAGCACCGCCAAATAATATAGCCAATAAAGCACCTATAATAACAGATGTAACTGTTAACTCAGGCATAACCTTATCAGCCGGAATATAAGGCTTGAACTCTTTCTTTTCGTTCATACTCTTTCTCTCTTTCTTAATATTCTTATGCAAAAATCGCATATAATATAATATTATTAAAAAAATATAAAAATGTCAAATATTTTCACGATCAGAACTTTGCAAATATGTTAGTACTATTCTTAAGATTCTGGGCAATACTCTTGTTTTCTATCATTTTATTGCTGATATTGACTATATCCTCAACAAGATTCTGTGTGCTTATGGCCGCATTATTAACACCGGCAGCACCCTCATCAACTACAGTTGTTATCGTACTGATAGAATGAGCTATTTCATCCATGTTTTTCTTTAGGACATCTGTTTTCTCAACGAATTCGTCCATTGCTTTCTCTATATAGGAAGCATTTTCTTTATATTTCACACCTCCATCAACAAATGTCTGAAATTCAGGAAGAATAGTCTGCTGAAGATACGAAACCAGATTATTAGCATTATCTGATAGATTATTAACAGCAGCAACAACAACCGAGTTAATACTTTGTATCTTGTTGGCAGTTTCACGGCTTGAATCTGCTAACTGACGAATCTCATCTGCCACTACTGCAAAGCCTTTACCAGCTTCACCTGCTCTGGCAGCTTCTATTGAAGCATTGAGTGCTAACAGATTCGTCTGGCTTGATATATTAAGAATATCATTCGTAAGGTTATTTACCTGGTCAACGCTCTTACTATCTTCTATTGCTTTATTAAGAACATCTAATATATTTCCAACCTTTTCACCTGTCTGAACCATATTATATCTGGCATCACTCTCTATTTTTTCTGCATTTGCCTTCATTTCCTTTGAGAACTGATTAATATCATCTGACTTAGTTGCTATAATCTCGACATCTTTTAGCATATCATCAGCATTGTCATTAATAGTATTAACAGAAAGTCCTACATCCTGCATAGTTGCAGATAATTCCTCTGTCATGGCAGATAAATCAGATGCACTGTCATTGGATTTGACAACACTGCCATCAACCTCAGCAACAACATTTTCCATATAGTTAGTATTCTCTATAATCAGCTTAAGAATTTCCTGAAGCTTATCCATAAAAAGATTGATACCATTACCAAGATCTGCTATCTCATCATTAGAAATAACTCTTACACGCTTTGTAAGATCTCCTTCTCCATTATCGATTCCATCAATAATATCCCTGATATCTTTATTAGTTGCGATAATTGGTTTAATAACATACTTCATAACACAGTATATTGCTACAATAATCAATATAACGCTTATAATAATAACTATGCCATTGCTGACAAGTGAACTTAAATACACACTGGTAAGCCTTTCCCTTGCCTCAGAAGCTGTATCATTGGCATGAGTGCTTAGCACCTCTATATCATTCTGGATTGCTTTACTGCTATCACTTACGACTCCATTAGCAATAGCATATGCTTCCTCATTCTTGCCTAAAGCACTGTATGCCATAATGTTTCCAAGCTCATATTTCATGGTATTATAATTACTTACTAATGAATTATATGTTTCCATATCATCATTCTGGACATATTTCTTATATTCATCCAGCTTTTTCTCTAATTCTTCCTGATTATCATTAATCTCGCCTACTATTGATATCATAGTATTAAGATCTGTTGCAATAATATGTGATAATCCAAGTGTATGAATAACCTGTATATCATTCTTTATTTCACCAAGATCTGAAACACTCCTCATACAGTTATCTGTTATATCAGCGGCATTAGAGTTTACAGTTCTTATATTGTTTATAGCCATAACATTACATATTATTGTTAAAGCACCTAGTATAAATACTGGCAATAATATCAGTGTCTTCAGGCTCGTCCTTTTTTTATTATTCATGCTTGTTCTCCAATCTTTTCCACTCTCAGTAAATCAACTTTGGCCATCCTACTGTTACTTAACAGCAGAAGCTGTAATTTCATTAACTAATGTATCCATGACTTCCTGATCTGATAAACCACCATTATTTCCACTAAGTACGGTATTAGCAAACTTCTTACAGGCATCCCAGTAGCTGTTTCCTACTCTTTGTAATGTTCCATACTGGGACTGTGCAATGATTGCCTGTATTGCAGCCACTTTTTTGATTTCACCTGATTCTGATGCCTTGCTGTTAGATGGTCCCTGATTTCTCTCTTTAAACCTGAGCTCCTGGTTCTGCTGGTTAGTCAGCCAGTCAGCAAGCCTGCAAGCCCATTCTTTATTCTTTGAGTAGGCATTTACTCCCATCATCTTATAGCCTGTAAATGAAGACATCTGAACTTCCTTTCCTGCAACTGTATATGTTGGCAGCTTACAGGCACCATAATTCTCTCCCCAGGCTTCCTTTACATTCATAACATCCCATACACCACTTATTCCTGCTATAACATCACCACTTTTAATGTGTTCAGCTATATCTCCGTTAGGCATACTTACAAACCCTGGATTAGCTGCTATACTATCGAGTGCCTGCTTTATAGCCACTCCGGTTATGTCACCTGTCTGCGAATTCCAGTTACATTCATTAGTTATACCATCTGGTTTAATGGAAAGACTTAGTCCTGTATTTCCAAAAAATGTATAAAGATACCATCCGGAATTAAACTCCATAGCAACCTTTTTATTGTTAGCTGCTGCAATGGACAGCATTTTATCTAGCGACTTAACATCATCTTCTGAAAAATAATCTTTATTGTAATACATAAAATATCCATTATCTGCTGTCATAGGATATCCATATAATGTATCATTCAGGGTAGCCGCTTCAACTGACTCCTTTACATTAGCTGCTGCTATTTCATCTGCATTGGGTACCTCTGTCAGAACTCCGCCAGCCGTTAATGATATAATCTGATCATCTGGAAATGAAAACACATCAGCACCATTGTGTACATCTGTAAGCATGACATCACGAACCTGTGAATCTGCCTGAATCTCAACCGTTATATCAAATTCTGCTTCATCTTTATATTGTTCCTTAAAGCTGTCTATCATTTTATTCATGACACCCAGACCATCCTTTTCTGTCCACACCTTTAAAGAGACAACTTTATCTGTGCCACCTGCTGATTCATCTATACTTCCACCTGTTATACCAGCTTTACCACATCCTGATAAGACAATAGAAGATATCAAGCCAATAGCACATAATTTCTTTGCTATCTTTTTGTTCATATTAATATACTCCTTTTGTATAAATTTACGTCCTTGTATACCGATTAAAATTAATAATAAATTAACAAATGTAAAATCGAAATCACAATCCAATTCCCTTCAGATTACTTCACACGAATTTGACAAATCATAATAGAAATTAATTAACGTACTAATATAATGTATTTATTGTAGACTTTTTAACAATATTTGTCAATCAATTTACCTGCCTGGATGATTCTAATTGTTACACAAAAAGCAAGCATATTAATGTTCATAAATTTATATAAATTTCCTATGTTATCTTATAAACGCTGATAGTTTCCTTCCACATAAGACTCCCAATATACATCCACAGCAGCTTAACAGCACATATAATCCTCCTATTACATATTTTCCATCATCAAACAGATTATATGCTTCCAAAGAGAATGTAGAAAATGTGGTAAATCCACCGCACACCCCTGTTTTCCAAAATAAAATCGTATTTTTAGATATTTCAATCTTACTGCCGGCAATACCAGCAATAAATCCTATCAGAACCGCTCCTATAATATTAGTCATTAATGTTAAAATCGGAAATCCGCTTTTAACAGGTATAAGACTTATGGCATATCTTGACACCGCACCTGCTGCTCCACCAAGAGCCACAAATAAAAATTCCATATATTTCACATCCTTTTATTCTGTTTAACATTAATTCTCTAATCATAATGATAGTTCTCCTATAAATACCGATTGAGATTTCACCGAATATTTCTAAACATAATGCTGCTTATCGTCTGCCTTTACCCGCTGGCAGCAATGTAACAAAATAATAAATAATTCCAAATATAGCTATGCTTCCCAGCATAATGCCAATCATCTGATTTACACTTACCACATTTCCCTGAAATACTGGATTGCAATCAAGAGTGTCTCTTATCGCTTCAACCATTTCATCCGGATAATGTTTTCTCTCCATCTCCTTAAAAACTCCGTGAAGCATATGATTCTTAATCAATGAAGTGGCATATGTACTCGGAAGAT
>OJRV01001031.1_pt1 | contig 33468 bp, 34 predicted proteins | sample 1599241 | NCBI WGS metagenome assembly OJRV01 (sample SAMN04168656, study PRJEB22393) | human gut metagenome | biome: human gut microbiome; feature: stool | host: Homo sapiens | collected 2014-03-17 | reverse complement strand
AGATAGGAAAGCTCTCCCCATATTTCTCGTATTCCATCCCCTTGCAGCTCGCCTAGCCCCGCGCTCCAATGTCCTACCGCGCCATAGTGATAGCTTGTCTGTCCTCCGTATCCCCGGAGGAACACTCCCTGATAATTCGGGACGTCCAACTTTTTTCCACATCAAAAACAATGCCGAACATACTCTTAATAAAAAATATTTCGTTCAGAGTAGAGAGTCGTAAAATAGTTACGCGATCATGCTCTATTTCGACTACCCATTTTATGGGCTTTGGTGTCGTCCACCTCATCCTGCCAGCCATTACGCGTGCCTTCTACGCAGTCTATACGGCGGGAATAGGGTTTGATGTCCAAGAGAGGAGTACCGTCCAGTACGTCGATAGCCTCAATATGGAGTACGTTATCTTCTCGTGACAGTAGCTGTACGATGCTCATGCCGATGGGATTGGGGCGCCCGGGAACGCGGGTGGAGAACAGGCCCCGTTTTGTCTTCTGGATGAAAGGCGCGATCATCATAGGGGAGGGCTCTGCTCTATGGCAGTGATAGAGCAGATAGATGTGCGAATAGCCTTCAAGATCGTTGAGGCCCTCAGTGTATTCCGGAAAAATTTCCACTGTGCCGAGACAGCCTTCAGCGTAGCAGGGCTGGATGGGGCTCTTTGCAGGATCGGTGTGCTCGCTGCGTATGATGCCGATGGGACGGTAATGAAATTCCTCAAGCATGGTTCCCTCCGATGTTTTGGGAGGCAAGGGAGGCTCTTTCGGGGAAAAGAGCCTCTCGGAAAATATGTTATTCAAGCCTGTTGACCATATATCCGGCACTTTGCAAAAGTTCTAGCGCCTCTTTTAGGCCAAAGCCGTTCCAAGCCGTGCCGTGCTCTGTGAGTTCACTGCGCGGTACAGAACCGATTTCGATGGTCACCACATTGGCTCCAGATTGTAGGGAACGTTTTGTCGGCGGCACTACGCAGATATCACGGGTGGAGCTGCCGCCGCAGATACGGCTCACGGCCACCAGCTGGCTCACGCGGGGTTCGCTGACAGGCTCCCTGTCCCCAAAAGGCGTTCCTTTGATATTGACGCGGGCCATCACGCCGCTCAGGGCTGCCTTGCAGTCACGGGAGGCTATCAGGCGGTCGGCGATCTCTTCGTTGCCGTGCTCAGGCCCGAGCGGCTCAACCATATGGTAGAGTTCAAGTTCCGAGTCGCACACGGCCGACATGGTGGCCAGACGTGTGGCGGGCTCGAAACGGGTGGTTTCCCCTTCGCCCAAACGCAGGGTGTGATAGACGCCCGTAACGCCCGCGTCCTTCAGTTGCCGGGCCTTTTCCGCGTCGAGTTCGCCGGTATTGACCACTAGCGCGTAATCGCCGGGGACTTCGGCGCGCACCTTGCGTGCCAGCGCCATCAGGCGTTCAACGCTGTAAAATTCGGTCGTCCGGAGTGTGAACCATGACACCCCACCGCTCACGGACAAGCGGGCTGTCTTCACCACATCCTCATCCGGCCATTCGGACTCGTCTTTGATGAGGCCCCACTTCTCACCGAAGGAACAGAACTCGCAGTTCATGGGGCAGGATCGCCGATCGATGCCCACGGCACTCCAAACACGGCCCGTATTACCGGTGAGCTCAATGGCCATTTCCTGCGCTTTCTTCCGCATCAGTTCGCTTTGCGGAGAATCAGGTGGTGTTTCAAGGAGGTAGAGTATCTCTTCACGAGAGGGTTCTCCGCCGCGCATGGTGCGGGCGGAGAGCTCGTTGAGGAAGCCAGAGAAGGCTTCCGGAGTATCGGCTGGGCGTGTGAACATGGTTTCTCCATACGGTTGCGCAGATGGCAAAGGGCATTGGGGGCGAAAGAGCTGAGAGCCCATGCACGGAAAGGGATATACCCCGTACAGGATTCTCAGCTCTTCGGGCCGGAAGGGTTACTTCACGAAGTCGGTCGGGGCCATGCCCCGGATGTCCGGGACCTTCTTCAGGCGGCCGATGCTGTTCAGGAAATTTGCGGTCTGTTCGAGGCTGGCCACGATGCCGTCATCGAGGCGGACTTCCCACGCCAGCTTGCGAAGGGTACGCTGCTCCACCTTGGCGGGGGTCCCGGTGGAAGCGCTGAGCTCAGTACCGGCTGTGTCGGGATCGGCCTTGATGTAATCCACACCCTTACGGGTACCTTCAACAAGGGCCTTCAAGGCTTCTGGGTGGGCGTCCGCAAATGACTTGGTGGCGACCACCATCAGAGGGTAGTCGTTGCCAAGTCCGTGCAGGGTGGTCAGCAGGCGGGAGCCGGGGACCTTGTCCAACGCCAAAGAGGGAGCCGGTTCAGAGGCGGCAACCGCATCGATGGAGCCGCTGATGAGGGCTTCGACGAGGTTCTTCTGGGGAGTGTTCACCAGTTTGACCGAGGAGGATAAGCCATGCTTTTCAAGGAAGCGATGGATGCCGCCATGCGTGCTCGAGCCGAAGTGAACGCCGATGCGTTTGCCCGCCAGATCTTCGATGGCCTTGATGCCGGACTTTTCGGAAACGATGATGGAGTGCATGTCCTCACCGCCGCCGTAAGAGCAGACCAGCACGCAGGGACGGGCGGAAGCCAGTGCGATGATGGCGGGGACATCGCCCATGACGGCCACATCCGCGCTGCCGCTGACCACGGCTTCAGCGGCGGCAATGCCTGTGCTCATGCCCAAATCGATGGCTTTGAATTCCACGCCGGGAGCTGAAAGCCAGCCTTTCTTGAGGGCAAGGATCTGCGGGGCGTATTGTACCTTGGCAGTGTAGGCGAGACGGCAGGTGGTCTCGGCGGAAACGGGAGCACCGCACAGAACCACGGCAATGGCGCACATGAGAGCGGCGGCAAAGAAGGCATGGAGCTTACGCATCAGGATTCTCCTCTAATTGAAGGTTGCAGGCGTCTGCGCCGAGATCCTGCGCCAGACGTCCGGATATTTCTTTCACTTTCGCATTATTGCGAGATCTTGTCCGAGGAATGTCGACCGTAAGGACGCGTTTCAGCCCCTGCGGCGGCGGGTACAGCAGGGCGACGCGGTCCGCCATATACACGGCCTCGTCCAGATTATGCGTAACCAGAATGACGGTCCAACCGTGGCATTCCCACAGTTGCAGCAGCTCGTCCTGAAGCCTGATGCGCGTGACGGCATCCAGCGAGGCGAAGGGCTCATCCAGCAGAAGGATGTCAGGCCGCAGAACCAATGCTCGGGCCAGTGCCACTCGCTGGCACATGCCGCCGGACAGCGACGCGGGGTAAGCCTGAGAAAAATCGGAGAGCCCGACTATGTTCAGGGCATATTCCACCCGGGTTTGGCGATCTTTTGCAGGGAGCTTCCGCCTGTGCAGACCGTAGGCCACGTTTTCGAAAGCCGTGAACCACGGGAAAAGGGCGTGCTTTTGGAACACGACCACACGATCCGGGCCGGGGCCATGCAGGGGATTGCCGTTTTTCAGGATGGTGCCTTCGGTGGGTGGAAAGAATCCGGCGATGAGGTTGATAAGCGTGGATTTGCCGCCGCCGCTCGGGCCAGCCACGGCAAGGAATTCGCCTCGTCGCACGGTCAGCTCGGATACGTGCAGGGCTTCGAGCTGCCCGCGCCCTGACGGGCCGGGGAATGACTTGCGTACGCCGGCAAGATGCAGGATGTCAGCGTTCATGGCTCATCTCCCAGCGTTTGATGGTACGGCGTTCAAGGGGCAGAAGGATGAGGCGTTCAAGGCCCAGTCCGATGAGGGCGATGATAATGATGCAGACGAAGGCGGACACATAGTCCATGGTCCAGCGGGACTGGATGATGGCAAAACCTAGGCCTTTGCCGGAGCCGACCACCATCTCGGCGGCGACAAGCACGCGCCATGACACCCCCAACGCGATACGCGTGCCGCTCAGGATATGCGGGAGGGCGCTGGGCAAATAGACGCTGCGCAGCAGGCCCCAGAAGCCATAGCCGCACATGAGCCCGACGCGGACATGATCGGTATCCGCGCTGGAGAAGCCCATGGCCGCCGAAACCGCAATGACGGGAAAGGTCGTCAGCACGATGATGGCGAGCGTGGAAGCCGGGCTGAGTCCGAAGAGCAGGATGACCACCGGGACCCATGCCAGCCCGGGGATGAGCTGAAGCACCTCAACAGTAGGCATGCTCACCGCGCGGAACAGCGGGCACCAGAACGCGGCGAAGGCATAGGCGATACCGGCCCCGTAGGCCAGAACGAAACCGGAAACCCAGCGGGCGCAGCTCGCCAGCGTGTGTTCGTAGATGGTGAAGTCCAGAAAGGGCGAGCCGCCCATGAGCTGCACAAGGCCGATAGCGCAGTCGAAAGGTGTGGGAAAGGGAATACCGCGCATGGACTGCACGGTGAGAGCGACAATCTCCCAAAGCCCCAGCCCGAACAGCGCAGCCCCGGCCACCCGCATCAGGTTCGAGCGCAGCCTGTCGCGACGGGCGCAGGGCATGCCCGCCGGGGGATGCGCTATCAAACGTTCGCCCCCAGCCGGACAATTCCGCCTGCAGGGCACGGCTATACCTTCTCCTCAAGCATTTCTTTTAGTATAGTACAGGTATCCTCGATCATGGGTGCGCAAATGGTGGCAAAGAGGCCAGCCTCCGCAGCTTCTTTCATAGCTGTCGACGTGGCGGCAATGTCGGTCTTCAGGATAGCTTTGCAGGTAAGGCCGCCCCAGCGTTCCACAAAGCGTTTTTCGAATTCGCTGCTTTTTTCCTGAAGAACGGCAGCCATTTTCTCTGCGTCTTCCATGCTTTCTGGAGCATGGCGGAGCCCGAGCACCAACAGGGCGGCAGCGACACAGCCGCAGGTCTCGGCATGGCCCAGACCGCAGCCAAAGGGCGCGCTCATCCCTAGAGCCTGTTTTTCAGTGATGCCAAGATGTTCTGCAAAAATACGGCATATCTTCTGTGCGCATCGTCCATAGCTGACCATCATTGTCGTTCCCCTTGCATGGAGGTGAAAAGATCCTACCAGACTTAGTCTAGTAGAGAGCCAATTTGTATGGAAGCAACCCATTTTTTGAGGCTCGCCAGTGTCGACGAACCAATGAGAGAAGACCAGCGCAAAGATTGTTTATTGTAATTTCTTCCAGAGTACACGGCCATGGGCTGACTTGTTTTTACTTTTGCATGAAGGGGATGCTACTTCATTGCCAAGGTGGAATCGCATGAAAATGGTGCTATCCCATACGTGCTAAATTGCATATAAATATAATTATTACAGATTTTTATAGAGTATGGAATGTTCATTCGGCATGTGCGCCGAGTAGCTTGGGAAGAGCGATGTTTGACTAGATCTAATATGTGATATATCTAATGTGAGTATGTGACCCTTGTCAAGGGGGCACTAGGTTTTTTAGGATTCATCCATTATCAAAATGTGCGCAAGGGGGCCTTATGGCTCCAAGAGGTGATCTATGGGTGCTCTCTTTTACCTTTCCTGCAAGCAGTTTGAGGGATCAAACCATATTTTCTTCTGCCCCATGGGGTCCCGCGTGTTGACGCGCTGCTCGTAAATGGAGTTATTTTTGCCATAACACATGCCCTCCAATGGAAAGAAGTTCTGCGCGAATATCCTGTCGATGGTTCCTGATGAAGGTCAAGAAGCTATCTTTGATTCCGAGATCGAAGCAATCAGTGTAATAAAAGCTTTCCGTTTTCGATGAAATACCTTGTGATTATTAGTTTAGATATATACTATATTGAATTAGCAGTTTTTTTAAAAAGGCCTGCCCAGGATTTCCCGGGCAGGCCTTTTTATATTCAGGAGGAGCAGATGGAATTGTTTTGTTCAGAGTAGATACGCAAATTAGCGCAGGCACTCATCAAGGTTCAGAAACAGCTCCAACCAGTAACCAAGGATGCAAATCGTATCCCCTTGCAGCTTACCTGGTCACAGACAATCCATTATGCTTCTCTCATGGGCAAGTTGTGCTCATCATAACCGGGAATTGTTCCAAAATCACTCGCGTATCAAAACAAACTGTGCCGTTTAAGAAACACATTGGGCGGACATTAAAAGTAAAGAACTGCTTTTGTCATAATCAAGGCGTTGCCGAGGATAACTGGTCACATTTGCGGCAACATACCAATAAGTTTCATATAAAAAGCAAATATTCAATATGTTACACAGACTATTATTTTGATTTCATTTCAGTTTCAATAAAAATGCTTGTGTGGTATAATTTATGCATATAAATGGTATAATTGTAACTCTCTACCTCAAAAAACTGGAACAAAAATAAATTCCGGAGTCGCTTATACTATTCAGCGAATGTCTATCAAGGACTTCTTGGCCTTCATACTACTGTTTTTTCTATTTATCATATTGGTCTAACTCTAGAAAAAGGAGATTGCCTTGGCACTTTGTCCCGTCTACATTCATTTGGTTAGATTGAAGATAATTTCAATAATACCATTTGAATGGACAGCTGGATTGGACATCCATATCTCACTATGGAATGAGGATGCTCTTTTACATGTTCAAATTTAGAACAGGTTCACTTGAAAATGTAACCTTTTTAACCATTTTTTTGATGGAGGGTATTATGTCTGAACAGTTTTCCATCTACCGTTGCAACGAATGCGGCTGCATGATCGAGATCATCAAGCCTGGCAAAGATACGCCCAGTTGCTGCGGCAAGGCCATGGAGACGCTGGAGTACAACACCGACGAGACTGTCCAGAAAAAGCATACCCTTTCTGTGGTCGGCGACAGCGATAACCACAGCATCGTCCGAGTAGGTGGTATGGGTGGTCATCCCATGAAGAAAGACCATGCCATCGAATGGGTTGAAATCATCAGTTTTTGCGGGGCGCATCATCGCCGCTTCCTGGAGGCTGACGACGAGCCGGAATCATGGTTCCTCCCCCCAGTCGAGCATGTGATGAAAGCCCGCGCCTACTGTGGAAAGCACGGCCTGTGGAAATGGGAAAAGAAAGATTGATTTGAGAGTATATTACTCAGGATAATCTATCTACGTTATATTACAGAGAGCGAACCTGCCCCAAAAATCAGACTGAACAGACTGTTATGGGAGGAGGTTCGTTGAAATTGACAAAATGGAAATACATGAATCGGTCTCCCCCAAAGGGTGCGCACCCTTTGGGAAGACCGCATCTTTTCTGAAACCAGAGTAGCAAGGAGGAGATTATTCTCGTCAGGAAACAGAGATACTAGGTGTACTTACAACCTAGCTCTACGCTCCAGTGTCCTTACAACACCATTGTAATAACTGATCTGCCCTCCGTATCTCCTGAGGAACCGTTCCGCGTAATTCAAGGTGTATACCCTATACTCCCTAACCAATTACGAGTTCTCTGGCATGGAAAGAATAACAGCTTAAAATATAAGCTAAACACGAGAAAATTCTCTCGATGCGGTTAGGCAACACATCAATACATAAATATGTATTGATGTGTTTTCGTATGAAAAGCAAAAAATAATCCTTTGATAGAACCAGTCTTGGAAGCCTTGCCATGGGCAACGTACCTGTGTGCTTTCCGGGCCGGGACTTTCCTACTCAGTCACCAGCGGGGGACTACAAGGAGTTCCATGCCACATGTACGGATTCATCCGTATGCGGGCAAAGGCCGCTGTTTGGGTTGCCCTTGTCCGGCTGTTTAATTGGCTGTGGGATACTTTCCTAGGCTAGTAACAGCCCGCTAGACAAAGCAACGCCCCTAACAGTGGTTGAGACTGTTAGGGGCTGTTCAGTGGGAAAACATGTGTTTTGTCACTTGGGGAGTCCCGAAAAAGACCCCGCGCAATGGGACGGTAGGTGTTGACGCACTTGCCGTCCCTCTTGCTTTTTAAGATAAGGACTTTCGAACAATTTGGCAAGTCACCGCGCCCGGATGAGGTAGCGAACTGCGCGGTTCACCTGACGGATTTCACCAACAACCGGAGTTAAGCGAGACGCATAAAAGTTCATTGCACCTGATGGTGCCTTACCCGCGTCATTCATCCATTGATTCCGCCCTTCGTTCCAAAAGGCCAGTGAACCGGACTGGCCCACTTCTCCATCGCGGCTTCGGGGCAGATAGGAAAGCTCTCCCCATATTTCTCGTATTCCATCCCCTTGCAGCTCGCCTAACCCTGCGCTCCAGTGACCAATAACGCCATAGTGATAGCTGGTCTGGCCACCGTATCCCCGGAGGAACACGCCCTGATAATTCGGGACGTTCCACCCGATGAGCGCGACCAGTTCCGGATACACTGGGAGGAAGACAAAAAGGGATTGCTGTGCCTTACGTTCCGGGGGATGACAGGCGAGGCAAACCATATACGAATTTTGACGGATGGAGCGTAGTCACAGTATTTCCCCCTTGGAGGGAAGATTATGGCAACAATCCGTTATTCCATGCGCCAGAAAAAATGGATAGTGACGTGGAAAGTACGGGGTGCAACTTTTCATCACGAATGCGCATCTGAAGAGTCTGCTCTTTCGTTCTCCGAAATCCAGAGGACCATATCCCAAAAAGAGAAGGAACGGTTCACGCAAACCAAGCCCATCCGCAAAAGCATCACCATCCGGGAACTGTTCGATCACCACTTCAGCCTGTGCTCAAAACGTCCGATAACAATCAAGCAGGCTCTCTATCACGCCAGACCTCTGCTCCAATCCCTAGGAACCAAGCAAGTAGCGTCCATAACTCAAAAAGAAATTCTGGCTTTTTGCAAATCCCAGAAAGCATCTGGTCTGGCCCAATCCACGATCCACAGGCGGATTTCTCTGCTGCGTTCAATCGCAAGTTGGGGAAAAAGAGAAGGGTATCTATCTTCAGCCATTGAGAATTGCTCCGTTTCAAAAGGGAAAGCCAGAAGAACTCCCCCGCCGACCGTCTCGGAACTCAATGCACTCCTGCGCGTCGCTGTCCCGCATGTCCAGCGCGTCATCCTACTCGGCATTTATACGGGTGCCCGCATCGGCCCGAGTGAACTCTTTTCCCTGAAATGGGATGATGTGGACCTCACACACGGCGTCATCAGTATGCCCAACGCAAACAAGGGTAGCAAACTGAAAAAACGAGACATTCCCATTCGTAAGGATCTGATCCCCACTCTCGCCCGCTGGCAACACCAAGACGCGGACTGTCCATATGTCATCAACTGGTCGGGAAAGCCGGTCCGGAAAATAGCCGCCGCATGGAAAACTGCACTCCAGAAGTCAGGCATCAGGGCTATCCGGCCATATGATCTGCGCCACGCCTACGCAACCTACTCCATCCGGTCTGGAGCCGACATCAAGACTAGCGCAGAGATCATGGGACATGAAAACGCCAGGATGATCCTCGAAGTCTATGAGCATGTCTATGGGCACAAAAAGTCAGGGCCATCGAGGGAATGCCGGATTTTTTCGCTCTAGCTCCGAAAGCCGTCCGCAACCCCATCCATGAACGACGTCCGCGAAAGCGCGAGATAGACGAGCCAGGCGCAAAGTATTGTGTACGGAATACCGTGCCAGCACTCAACGACAGGAAACACCTTGTCCACTCTGAAATCGAAAATCAGTATGGTAATCCAGCGGATAAAGACGCTGATCATAAGCGCAATGCCAAAACACAGAATCCGTGCGGACCTGAATGCCGTAGCCAAAAAGAACGCGGGCACAAGTATGAACTTTCCCAACAGACAGAACAGAAAAAGCTGAAGGAGGAAATCCATAAGCCACCTCCATTCGTCGCCAAGCCAGAATACCGCGCCGAGAAACAACATGACCGTACTCAGCCCCGAAATGACAGCACGCATGACAACCTCCATGACGGGGCACCCCAATGGGATGCCCCTGGCTAACAGGTTAGGCGAGTAAGATCTCCTTCATCTTACCGTTCGGACAACGCTCCTTGATGATCCGCATCATTTCTTGAAAGGTACATCTGCGCGGTTCGGATTCTCCGGGCAGCGAAAACGTATAGGATTTGACGGAACCCTCGTCTTACGCGTATCGTCTCTCATCGGATTTCTTGATGTTCATCTCATGAACTCCCTTCATGTCCTCTGCCGGTGGCTGCCGACAGAGGACTTTTTCTTAATCGATGGCCGCGTAGATCGCCTGAGCTTCAGAATGTGACTCGATGTAGTCATAGAGCTGCCGATGCTTTTCTCCAAAAGTAGGGCTGATCTGTTCGGCAAAATCGTTAAGCGCATAGAGAGTAACGACTATTCCGGCGGCATCTGCCGACATTTCATCGTTAAAATAATTTCCAGGCCATGTAAGCCACATCTTCTTTTCACCTGCGGGAGCTATGTAGAAGCCGCCATTGCTTAAATCATAAAACTCCCAGTATCCTCCGTCATAATGCGGACAAAGTCTCCGCATCCAGCAATAGACATGCCGCTCAAAGGCAAGCATCTTCGCCATTCCTACATACCGAAGCCAGAAGTTCAGCCGGTCTTCGTCGGCTACCTTCGTCGCTGTGATGATTTCCATTTCCAGATTTTCCATCGTGTCCTCCTTGGACGTTGCGAGTTTTTCCCTGGAGTTGAAACCTGCCTTTATGCAGTTCCCCCCGAGGGCTTTCACCAAGTGGAAGAAGCCTTCGGGGGGAACTGCTCAAAGGCGTGTCAACGCCAAAAAAAGAATCTGGAAATAAAGGGTCTGCTTCCGTGACGGAGAGAGCACAGCGAGCGACGGCGCGGAAGATGCGCCTCCGGCGCACCCTCTTCCTCTTTTGGTGGGGACGGTGAGCTGCTGAAGGATTCCGCACAGCGGAATCCTTCATGAGACGCTTCGCGTCTTATGCTCTATCCTGATTTATGTAAATATATATTTACAATATCACGTATACATGCAATAGTATAAATACATATTTACAAGGAGAGCAAGCATGTATATCTGCGCAATAGCCAATCAAAAAGGCGGCGTAGGCAAGACAACGACGACGCATAATCTGGGTGTTCAGCTTGCCAGAAATGCAAAAAAACGAGTATTGTTGCTCGATTTGGACGCTCAGGGGAATCTGAGCGATGCCTGCGGTCTTGAGCCGCAAACGCTGGAACGAACCGTTTTCGATGTCCTAGCAGGGAACGTCCCCATCGCTGGAGCGAAGAGCACGCTGGAAACGGGGTTGGATATTCTTCCGGCCAACATCCGGCTTGCAGAAGCGGAACTGGCGTTTGCCGGACGAATGGGGCGGGAAAATCTGTTAAAGAAGGCTCTCGCCTCTGTTGCGGGCGAATACGACTATGTGCTGATTGACTGCCCACCTTCTCTTGGGCTTTTGACCGTCAACGCCCTTAATGCGGCGAACGGATTGCTCGTCCCGGTACAAGTCGAATATTACGCTCTGGCGGGACTCGCGCTCATCAGGCAGACGGCAGAGCTTGTCCGAGATCTCAATCCCGATTTGGAAATCCTCGGACTCGTCCTGACGTTTTTTGATGCCCGAAAGACACTCAATAAAGATGTGGCCGCTGCCCTCGCGGACGAATGGGGAGACGCGCTGTTCTCGACGCGCATCCGCGACAACGTGAGCCTTGCGGAAGCCCCCAGTAATGGGCAGGATGTGTTCAGCTACAAGCGAGGCAGTTACGGCGCAAAAGATTATGCGGCCTTTGCCGCCGAATTTCTGGAAAGGACGGAGGGATGCTATGGGACTCGGGGATAGAGGGAAGAACCAAGTAAAAAAAGGGAGCCCCAGCGGGCTGTTCACCAGGACGGAACCCGATGTTACAGAAATACATACTTCTAGTAATACAAAAATACAGAACACTATAAATACAGAAATACAAGAATCTCTGCCAGAGAAAAATGACCAGAGAAAAATGTACAACATATCGCGGTCATTGTCGGAACGCCTCCGAAAGTATGCTTTCGATGAACGCCGGAAAGAAGTGGACATAGTGCGGGAAGCACTTGATGAATACCTGAAAAAACAGGATTATTAGGGAGGAAAAACTATGCGTCGTCTGGTTCTATTACTGGCTGTTTTGTCCCTGTCCGTAGGACTTTATGGTTGCCATCCTCATCATCGGGGACCGGTGACACCACCTCCGCCACATCATGGACAGCACACACCTCCTCCGCATCACTACTGAGTGGTTCTTACACTGTCGCCCCCACATCAATCAATACAAAAAGAAAAGGGCGCTCTCTCTAGAGAGAACGCCCTTTTTCGTCAGTAAGAGATTACATCCTGTGATGCGTCCACCGCCTCTTCTTCACTCAGAGCGTTCTCCATGAACGCGCCACATTGCTCCGCTTCCTCCGGATCAAATTCTACCTCCAGTCCGGGGACGGAAAGCAGAGCACACTTTGCCTCGACAGACTCCCTGAGCGTCGTAGCTTCGTCCGGTCGCGTGTATGCGGCGCGCACGGCCTCTTCCACCTCTCGTGCCGACAATTCCGTTTTTTCGCTCATGACCCACCTCAGCGGCTCATCCCTTCAGAATGGGATTGAACCAGTTGTTTGTTTCTCTCAAGTTCAGCGGATTTTTCCGAAATGGCTTTCTCAATGGCCGGTTTAAGCTGGCGGGCCACCGCAGCCATACCCAATGTACTCTTTTGGCCTAGGTCATTGAAGTCCGTAAAACCGGCCATATCTTTTTCCCGTTCTCCGGGAGCAAAGACAGGAAAAACGGCTTTACCTCCCACAGCCTGTGCAGCCTTTTCACGTCCGGGATTGGCTCGAACCTTCGGATGATTAAGGAGATGGAGATCGTCATCTCCCGCGATGATTACGGCTTTATCCGGATACTTATCTTTAAGAGCCGTAGCCACGGTCATAAGATTCCCAGAGTCGAAAGCCGCGACGGTCGCATGACCTATGGCATCAGAAATGCTTCCTGCCGTGGCGTAGCCCTCAGCTATCACGATGGCCGGGGCGGTACGCAAGGCGTCCATGCCGCCCACAGGGTGGAAACATCCTTCCTTGCGGCTGTTTTTGGCGAATCTCTTTGTACCGTCTTCCTGAATATACTGCATGGACCACAGCTTTCCATCTGCGTCAACAGCAGGGATGCAAGTCGTTTTTCCATCTTTGGCCAAAAAGACTCCTCTTCGGGGAGCCAGTCCTTTCCTGTCCAGATAAGGAGTCGGCACGTCTTGTTTCATCCAGGAGAGCTGCCCGGCCACACGTTCTGCCGTTTTTTCATGTTCGAGAAGCAGCTCTTTGGCCCGCTCCTGTTGTTTTCTGGCGCATTCGGCTTGGAAGGCTGCTTTATCCTGTTGGCTTACAAAAGCCCCTTGCGTTTTCCAACGCACCTCTTCCCCCGTCCGATTATTCTTCACGTACCCCGCTGGCCGCCCATCCATATAAGCGACATAGAACCCTGAAGAGGCTCCCGCCCTATCGCCTTCCGTCCTGATTCGATGTGCCGCGCCGTCCATCAACGGATGCTCTCCTTCGACGATGCACCCGACAGAACGCAGGGCTTCCGCAAACTCCTCACGGGGAGTCATCGCGGGAAGCTGTTCGTTCTTCACATTTTCCGGAAGCCATCTTTTCAACTGTTCCATGTCTGCCTGTGGCCCGGCATACCAGCTTTGAGCGATGCTGTCCCATTTTGCCCCTGCCGTCTTCGCCGCCTTCCGCTCCAGATAGGGAACAGCCAAATAAAGCCGTTGGGGGTCCCGACGCTGTTCGCTTGCTTCCTTCTGAGGGGTCTGCACTGTCTCCTCCTTCTTTAACCATTTGGCAAAAGCTGCCGTATCGGTGGCTGCCGGAACATACCATGACCTTTTTTGCCGATCCCACTGTGCTCCAAGGGCTTTGGCCTCCTCTTTTTGCTTGAAGGGAACATTCAGATAAACACGTTCGTTATTTGATGATGCCGCAGCCTGGCTTCTCGTGGCTTCCGCCCGGTGCTCTTGCATGTCGGCATGTAGCTCGACCCCCTGTTCCGGCATACCCAGAGAGTTTTTTTCCAAACCCGATTGGTGCTCTTGCCCCAATTCCTGTGTGTGTTCAAATTCCATGACATAATCCATGATCTTTTCCGCATCGGCTGCGGCTCGGAAAACCTCACGCGGATCATCCCTAAGAATTTTTATCCAACTCTGGACGTAGGCGGCATGGTCATCAACACTTTGGCCGATGCCAAGTTCACCGGAAATCATCATACTGCCGATTTCGGCCCTCAGTTCCTCTTTAGCATAGGCAATGGAACCGAACGGCCCGAATTCACGGTTCAAACGAGATTCATGGCCAGTCCAGTGCGAAAGTTCATGAAGGGCTGTCGAATAATACCCTTCCTCACTCGAAAACTGTTTTTTTCAGGGAGATAAATAGCATCTTCCCCCGGCCTGTAGAAAGCGTGTCCCTGTGCCCTATGGACAAGTTTTACACCGGACGCCTCAAGGATATTTTCCGCCCGCTGCACGTCCGCCCATACTCTTTCCTTATCGGCTACCAAGGGGGCAATCCGTCGATCTGCTCTGCGTTAAACACATAGCTGATAAAGCTACGCGGACGCTCAAGCTGCACCGTTTCCTTGAGCGAATTTCCATCCTTATCATAAACCGGCTTGCCGTCCTCACCTCGGACAGATCGCTCCTCCTCAACTTTCCAATAAATTATGGGGGTTCCCCTCTCTCCCTTGCGAACCTGTGCCTCGGCTTGCTGCGCCTGACGGTAGGTCATCCAACGGGGATCGCCATACTCCCGCATCATCAGTTGTAGGGCATTGCCGCCACGATAGCGGTTGCCTGTCGTAGGGTTCATGGGCAAGGAACCGTATCCGCCGCTATCCCAAGGTTTCTGCCAAGGCGCGGTTCCCTGCTCCAGCTTTTCAATCAGCGTCTCGGCTACCTGCACATAATGATCATCTGCTTTGGTCATATATTACTCCCACAAAATGAAGGGTTTCAGGGGAGTACATATTTTTTCAACCCTGACGAAGCCGAAGTAGCGGCTGTCGAAAGAGAGTGGGTGTTCAGACATGAGCAGAACCTGATTATGCAGGACCAACGAGCCCGAAAAAGCGGGAAAGGCTTTTTGCCGCTGGCTGTTGGGAAGGCAAATCCCGTTTACCGACACCCCTGCGTCGGAAAGGTTTACCTCGTCGCCTTCGGTGGCCATGACACGCTTGATCAGGTAGCCGTACCTGCCGGGACAAACGCCGTAAGAAATGAGGCCGCGTGCGCGCCCATAGCGCGCCACCATGTTCTCTTCGGGGCAGAACAAAACGAGATCGCCTTTATGAACTGGACCGTGTGTTTTGAAATAAACGCCAAGAGGAAAGCTACGTGTGGTATTCACCACGAAAAAACAACCTGTTACCCCCAAGAGGACCAGCATAAAGCCTAACGCGAAGAGACTACGCTTCAAAAAAGGGGGGGTCCGGCTGCTCTTCATCGAAGATGCCCTCGCAGGTATTGGGAACTTGCTCCAAATTGACCTCTTGTTCCTGCACTGGCTCAATGATCCGGTCGGTATCTGCCGGGGGTTCCACGCCGGTACGAGCCTTCAAGATGGGATCGAGGAAGTAGGGCATCTGCTTTCCATAGATGGCGGGCGTACCAGCCAGAAAGATGAGCATGTCCCCACCCTCGATCATGTTGTCGCCATCCATCTTTGCTTTTGGCATCCGCATGACTTCATCTTCCGTCATGAGTTGCCTCCGGACTTCTTGGTATGTTGTGCTAACCTGTTTCTGGAATACCCCTATTCGAGAACCACTTGTCGTAACTTGCGGTTTTACAACTGTCGTTACCCCCGTCATTTCAGACAGATATTTTATGCTTTTAGGATTGTTGGGTGCAAAACCAATCTGAATATGCGTATTCGCAGTAATCGTCTGGTTTTCACCATATGTCTTGATAAGCTGTTGCATATCTTGAGCAATAATATAGAAATAAATGCCAAATCCAGCTAAATAAGCTAATGATTCTTCAACACTTTCCAATCTTCCCCATGCTGGAAATTCATCAAGAAGCATAATGAGCTTATGTTTATGATTACATACAGCTCGAACATCTCCAGATTTCTGTTTTTCAAATGTCATCTTATTTGCCAAAAGCCGACAACACATATTCATAAAAACTCGAACAAGAGGAGACAATCGAACTTGATCAGAAGGTTGTACAATTATATATAAAGCAATAGGATTTTCGGAATCCATTAAATCTGAAATATGAAATTCAGAGCACGATGTATTCTTTGCAACTACACTGTCTCTATACAGATTAAGAATATTCTTGGTTGTCGTCATAATAGATCCACGTTCTTTTTCCTTAACAGCCATTATATCATTAGCTATTTTGACAACCAATGGATGCGTAATCCAATTACCTTTTTCATCTTTCATGTGTTTGTATTTTTTTAATTCCTCCCAATAGCTATCATCTTGTACTTTTCCTTGTAAAATTATATCAATTTCATCTAATGAAGCTATTTCTCCTGTTTTTTTTCTTTTATAAAGAGCATGAATAATAATCCCCACAAGTAAAGAACGGGCAAGTTTATTAAAGTGAGCTGAACTTCCTGTATCTTCCAACCCTTTGCCTGTAGGATCGACTAGAGTACCTGCCAGATTTTGAACATCGCCCGTTTCAAACTCTGTCCCCAGGCGGACTTCATCCAAAGGATTCCACTTAATGGAGCCGTATGGTGATGCAGGATCAAAACGCAATGTTCTCTGTTTGGCGTACTTCTGCCGCCATCCGGCAGTGAGTGCCCAAAGTTCCCCTTTAATATCCGTGACGACACAACTCTCCATCCACGTCAGCAAAGTGGGTAAAACAAGGCAAACCCCTTTTCCTGAGCGCGTGGGAGCAAGGGCCAAAATATGAAGGTTTCCCTTAAAACGAAGATAATGACACGTTCCTGTTTCCGGATCTTTCCAGCCTCCGATGAACACACCTTCATCTTTAAGAAATCCAGCTTCTTCAATGTCTTTTCTGCCCGCCCAACGTGCTGAACCGTGTATCGTTTCCACAGCTCGACTTGTGTTTGTAGCAACTGTCTGTTTAATAATGAAAAAAATCAGCATGACCGCCGTTATCCCCGTGCCCGCCGAACCTCCGGCCAAAAAAAGATCGGGGAAAGCATCATACCCGCCTTGCCGCCACCAGACGAGAATATCCCACGGCGGATAGACTCCATGCAGATTAGGGCCGAGGGAAGGATGATAGGCTACTCTCCATGCGACAAACTGTGTGGCTGCCCATAACCCCGTGAAAAAAGTTGTAAAGACATAACAGGCCGCGCCAAGGCGGGAAGTGCGCTTTGCATTTTGGGTCATCGTCCATACCCCTCATCCTGTGATTGTTCCTGAGTACGTTTCTGTTCCGGGTGTTGTGTGATGCCGCCCTTCATCCGTGCGCATAGAGTATCGGGGGCATGGATCGTCACGTCCTTATAATGACGTTCGGCAAACCCATGATGCACCTGAGTTCCGCATCCGTTGCTTGCCGCGAGACAAACAGACGTCCACCGTTTTCCTTGACGCCCTCGGCAAAGATTCGAGTGCCCTTACGGGTGATCGTTTCCGGCTCCAGTGGGTATCGCTCTATGCCTCGGAGATAGCTGCTGTGCCCTTCGCATCGGGATTGGAGGTAGGCCAAAGCCTCTTCAGAAATCCTTTTTGCAAGCACGTCTATACGCCAGTGATTACGCTGACCCGCGATGCGGGCCTTTTCCACATGACCTTGGCCGTCTTCCTGCCTCTGATGGACGGAAACGGCTTCCGCACCGATCTTGTGAAGGCTTATGCGATCTCCGATGGCCATTCCCGACTCCGCAACGGCACGTTCAAGGTCTGTTCCCCAGATCACTGCCCGGCTGCCGCTCTGCCGCTCCACACGGATGAAGAAACTCTCACGCTCCTCGGGATTGAAACGGTATCGGGCTCTGCCGAACTCAAGAACTCGCAGAGCTGCGTCTGCTCCACGAGATGCCGCCCCTTGCTTTTCCCGGAGAGAATGCTTGCCGACAGGATGGCTCTGTCCGGCCTTGGTTCTCAACCAGTCGATCCACTGCTTCTTCTGTAGCTGCTTCTTCAGCCGATTGCGGCTCAAACGGTACAAGATGAGCTTGTTGAGGATGCCGCTGGTCATGTTCTTGATGAGCAGGTTTCTGAGGCGGAAATCCTTCACGGCCTCTTCCCGCTGTTCCATACGTTCCTGCCGCAGGCGTTCGCGCTTGTTCTGGCACTCCTGTTCTTCGCGCTGGTATTCACTCCACAAGCGAGAAGCGCCTGCCGATAAGGGTTTGCGCTCATAGGTCTTTTGTGACTCCACAGAAGAGGACGGGGTGATATCTTCAAACCTTCCGAGCCGTTTTTCCAAAGAGGTTTTGGAAAGGCTTCGATCAATGGAACTGGCCTTGACGTGCAGCTCGCCAGAGGCAAAGACGAAGCCGTTTCCCCTAGCCTTAAGCGTCAGGCCATGCTTCGCCAAAACAGCGCCGAACGTCTTCCAGTCCCGCGCATCCTTCAAATCCGCAAGGCAGGTACGCTGTATCCAGCCGGTGAGAGACTCTATGTCCCCCGCCCTCTCCATGTTGATGGCCGCGTTGGGCCGGGCCTGTGTTCGGAACGTATGATTGTCCACGCCTAGTCCGTATTGCCGTTCAACCTCCGTGCAGACACGGGCCAGTTCCTTATGATCATAGAAAGGCTCATGAATAGTCAGCTTTTCAGGATGAATCTTGTTGATGGCGATGTGCAGATGGAGATGTTCCGTGTCGCCGTGCAGGACGGACACGCGCTGGTGACTTCCATAGCCAAGACTTTCGCAAAACCGCTGCTCGATCTCTACAATCTCCGCCGGGGAAGGATGCTCCCCTTCCTGAAAGCTGATCATACAGTGGTAGGTCTTATCGCTCTTTGCCCGAGAGTTCTGCTGCTGGACGGCCAGCATTTCCATGCTCGCCCATGTAGCGTCTTCAGACTCGCATCCCGTTATGCGAACGTCCTGTACCCGGTTGCTGCTCCCCTGCGAATTTGTAAGGTAGGCAATCAGCCGGGTAATGCTGCTTTTTGATGGAGTGTTCATGCGCAAGCGCCGGGCAATCATAATCTAGTCCCTTAAAATTTTTTTAGAAATCAACGCCAAGGAAGATTGAAGCCTGTTGATCTCGCCTACCGTGTTGTTGGTCATTTGCCTCAGTTGTTCCCCAGAATAGCCAATGAGCCTTTCCTCGTTTTTTAGAAGTATTTTGAGTAAGCCCCCGGCCCGGCCCAGATCAGCGTTGACCTTGGCAAGCGCCTTGATCGCCTGCACGTCCACCCGGCTTTTCACTGGCGTCCCCTTTCCAACATTCCGCAGGTATTCCGAAACGCTCATGCCCGCAGTTTTGGCCTGTTCTTCAATCACGGCCCGTTCCTCTTTCGTGCAGTACACCTTCAAGGGGAGGAGCTTTCGGCGGGCATTTGGGTCGGTTCCTTTTTTCCGAACCGCAGGATCGAGCTTGTGTTTTGTCATGCCTTTGAGCCCCGCAGGGCAGGATGGTTCCCGTTGAGCACGCCAGTGCGAATAAGGGAACGTGGGGTGGGCGTAGGCCCACGCCACACATCCTGCCCTTTTTTCATCGTTGTACTTCGTATATCACTTTCTGCAATTTTCTGTCAAAATATACGAAAAACAGAGTTATCCAGAGTTTTGCAGAATCTTGCAGAGTTTTACAGAGACTTACAGAATTGTGCAGAGAAATACAGAATAATACAAAATAATTACTGATTATTACAGATTTATATAAAAAACTTGCAGCGAGTTACAGAATCAGATATTTCAATTTATATGAAATTGTATTCAATATTTTTTCTTTAAATTGACATTTTATAAGTCTAACAGTAGGAATCAAACAGGGAGTTTTTATGACTGCAAGCCTTTCAGAGATACTGAGGGAAGAAACTCTAAGAAAAGCAAAGTGTTCCGACAGAGTAAGCCGCTGCCGCCTTCTCGTTCTTTCTTTATGGGCTAAAATCAATACCTCTCTCCAAGACGGCTGGTCTTTGAGGAGCGTATGGAAAGCTCTAAAAGATACGGGGAAATACCCAAGTTCCTATGAGTCGTTCAGTGCGAACGTGAGGGCTTTGCAAGGAACCGGCGGCAAGGTGGAACCACCTATTCCTTCAGGCCAAAAAGCTGTTACGCCAGAAAAAAAGCCGGAGACTCCTCCGGCTTCTCAAACGAGCACTGCTCTCAAGGATTTCAGCGTCAAAGGGGTCGACTGGAACCCTGCTAAGAAAGAGGATCCAACCCTCTTCTAAGGAGAAAAATGATGGCCCATGTTCACTTCTTTCTGAACCCCAAAGGGGGAACCGGCAAAAGCCTCGTCAGCTACATCGTGGCTCAATACCTTATCAGCAAAGGCGTCAAAACCACCTGTATCGACTGCGATCCCGTTACCCCTACCCTCATCGCCTATGAAGCCCTCCACGCCGTGCGGGTCAGCATTATGGTGGAAAACAACATCGACAAAACCAGATTTGACCGCTTTGTCGAGCTTATTACCCAAGGAGACGAAAATGAACATTTCGTCATCGACAACGGGACCAGCTCCTTTGTGCCGCTTTTGGACTATATGGTAACAAATGCGATTACGCCCCTTCTCGTTTCGATGGGGCATACTGTGACCTTCCATGTCATTATAGTGGGGGGCGATAACCTCACCGGTACGGTCGACGGCTTCAAGCAAATTGTGACGCAATTCGCACCCGAAGCCCGTATAATTGTCTGGTTGAATCCTTTCTTTGGCACCATTGAACGGGGCGGAAAATCTTTTGAAGACTTCGGCGTATACCGCGAGAACAAGACTCATGTAAGTGCGGTATTATATTATCCCGATTTTCCAAAAGATACATTCGGCAAGTCTTTTGCCCTCTTGCAAAAGGATCGCCTCACCTTTGCCGAAGTCTGCGATGAGGAACAAGCTCCACAGGGACTATGACCTCATGACTCGGCATCGCATCGGTATGATCAGACAACGTGTTTTCACCATGCTTGACGCCGCAAGGGTGCTCTAAATGGATTCTCTTGAGGAATATATCGCTCTTATTGCGAAGGAAAATCACGTTAGCCTTGACCGGAAGGACTCGATCTGTATCCTCCATACTATCCTTGCCAAATTTGAGAGAGATTTACTTGAAAGCCAGAGAAAAATTCTCGATGATTTCAGCGGAAAAATCGAAACCCTTTGTCTAGAGCTTGACCTCGCGGAAAAAGCGAGATCGGAAAAAGCTCTCTCCTTCGCCCGCTCCAGCGCCGAACAGTTGATGAAAAGCATTCCCACAACGATGAAGACTACTGTGGAGGAAGCCTCTTTCAAAAAACTGCTGGCACAAACCGCTCTGGCCACCCTGAAGGATCAGATGTCCGTTATCGTCCATATCCCGCGCAAAGTTTGGATAGGAGGAAGCATTCTTGCTCTCCTGAACCTTTTAAGCCTCTTTCTGTTTTTGATTAATGTAATCTGAAGGGAGATTGTCTTGTGGAAGATTATTCAAAGATATTCCAATCCCATATCATCCGTTTCTATCATGAATGGGGGTATTCTCGACAGCAATTTGCTGAGATTATAGGGATTTCATATGGAAGAACCTACAGTCTCCTCAGTGAAGGCGGGGATATAGGTCTGACGCTTAATACAATGCAAGCCATTTCGGACTCTCTCGGACTGCCCCTTCCCTTGTTGCTTAAACCCCTCGAATCCGAAGAGTGGCAATCCATTCTCGCTCTTTGGAAATGGAATCCCCCTTACCACAGCCATATTCCTGACGGCTATACGCTGGTGCGAAACGTGGTTCTTCCCGAACACAAGGCCGTCATCGTCAATGAATGGGGAAAAATGACCGCAAAAGAACTCAAAAAACTCAAAAAACAGAAGAACTCCCTCGACCTCAAAGAAGAAAGCGATACGCCAAACGAATAATTTCAAAAAGGAAAATAGGATGGAAATAGAACAGGCCACCACTCAGGAAGTCTTCGAGCCCACCATTGAAGACATGATCCAAACCGAAAGCGGCATTCCTACGACTACCTCCCTCGTCATCGCTCAGGTATTCGACAAGGAGCACAAGAACGTCCTCCGCGACATTCAAAACTTGGAATGTTCCCCCCAATTTCGTCAGCTCAATTTTGAGCTATACGAATATTCCAAGGACTTAGACATAGGTGTCCGAAAATATCCCGCCTACCGGCTCACCCGCGACGGCTTTGTCTTCCTCGCGATGGGCTTCACCGGCAAAAAGGCGGCGGCATGGAAGGAACGTTTCCTTGAAGCCTTCAATACGATGGAAGCGGCCCTGCTCAGACAACAGCGCCAGAGAGAAACCGCACGTCTCAGACAACGCCAGCGGCAAGAGACGGCCCCCAAAGAACCGGAACAGCCCGCCCCCCGGACATGGGAGAAGCCCGAGTTCTTCCGCTCCGCACGAAAGCTCACCAAGGCCCAGACGGAATCCCTCCTCGGTGTCCTCAATATGGAATGCCTCCTCCAGAATCGCCAACCTGAAGACGCGCTCAAAGAGCTGCTCACGTTCTTCCACCTCTCCAGCCTGGAAGACATGCGCCAGTCCGACTACCGCCATGCCGTCTTTTCCGTGATGAAAAGAATGCTCCAGACCTCCGGCAAAACCTCGGAAGACGAGCAGGCATCCCCCCAATATGCCGCCGCCATAAACGGCCTTATCAACTTCTGGAACTACTCCTCAGACTTTACCAAGAGCGATATTCGAAACTACGTCCAGAACAAATGCGGCCTTTCTCTTCAGGAAGGTATCTCTTCCGATTCTGACGGCCTGAAAGTTCTCTTCACCCTGTGGGGCGGCATCTCCCATTACGACCTGCGGTTGAACTGACCTCAACTTAAAAGCCCGGCATCACAGTTTGATGCCGGGCTTTTAAGTTGTACGGGGCGCATTATTCCCCAAATACTCTCACTCCTCAGCCCACTTGCCCATTTCGCCATATCCTTTGCAGCCACAAGCCTTACTCACAATTCTCTGACTCGGACAGCTGCCAATCCCAAGTGATCCGTGCCGTCCTGCCAATGCTCACTGTTTCATTAGTCCGGGGAACCGAGACAGACACATGGACGGATAGCCGTCCTAACGTTTTTCAAGGCTCTTACGCCGCTTCAAATTGCCAAGCCATTTCCCACGCCCAAACTCCTCGCAGGTGAGTTTTCCCATTCTCTAAGGTTATCCGGTTGAGACATCAGCAGGCATAATCCTTGGCAGCCATTTATTCATAGACAGTCTATTGCTAAAGATAAAAACCAAAGACTGCCACATTCGTACTACAAGCAAGATGCACACAGGACAGGTTGCGTACTGGATATTTTTCACCTATAGGTAATTTTTATCCATAGGTAAAAACGAATCATAAACAATCTGGTATGGTCTACGGATGGAAAAGACTAAATCACGCGCCTTTGGCCCGGTTCTCAAACGGTTTCGTACCGAAAGGAAGCTCACCCAAGAGGAATTGGCCGAAAAGGTAGGCGTTGTCACGTCCTACATCAGCATGATGGAGAGCGGTCAAAAGTTTCCCAACCTAGAGATGCTCTTCGCGCTGTCCATAGCTCTGGGAAAAACCGCTTCTTCCTTGATCCAGGCTATGGAAGCGTACCACTCCGACCATCATCAATAACATGCATACTATTGCTGATACGATAGTTTCGGGCAGTAAACACACAGAGGGAAGGATGACAAGCCTAGCCTACAATCAAATTGTCAGTTTTATCTGGAGCATCGCGGACGACTGCCTGCGCGACATTTACACGCGCGGCAAGTACAGGGATGTTATTTTGCCCATGACGGTGATCCGCCGCCTGGACGCAGTGCTGGAGCCCACCAAAGACGCCGTACTTGCCATGAAGAAAACCATGGATGAGGCAAAGATCAGCAACCAGACCCCCGCATTGTGTAAGGCGGCGGGGCAGGCCTTTTGCAATGCCTCTCCCTTTTGCCTCAAAGACCTAACTTCCCGCGCCAAGGAGCAGCAGCTCAAAGCCGATTTCATAGCCTATTTGGACGGATTCTCTCCCAACGTGCAAGAAATTCTGGATAAGTTTAAATTTCGAGCGCAGATAGACACCATGTCAGAAAGTGGCATTCTGGGAGCAGTCATTGAAAAATTCGTGTCTCCGCTCATCAACCTGAGCCCGCTGCCCGTACTGCACGACGACGGTAGCGAACGCTTGCCCGCTCTGGATAATCACAGCATGGGTACAGTGTTTGAGGAGCTGATCCGTCGTTTCAACGAAGAAAATAACGAAGAGGCTGGCGAACACTTCACCCCCCGCGATGTGGTGGAGCTGATGGCCGACCTCATCTTCAAGCCCATTGTCCACCGCATTCAGGACGCCACCTACTCCTGCTACGACGGGGCCAGCGGCACGGGAGGCATGCTCACCGTGGCGGAAGAACGCCTGCACGCTCTGGCGGAAAAACAGGGTAAAAAGGTATCTATCCATCTGTTCGGGCAGGAAACAGCACCGGAAACCTATGCCATTGCCAAAGCCGACATGCTGCTCAAGGGCGAGGGCGAACAGGCCGAGAACATCGCCTTCGGCTCCACCCTGTCCGCCGACCAGTTCCCAACGCGCCAGTTCGATTTCATGCTTTCCAACCCGCCTTACGGGAAGACATGGAAGGTGGACGCCGAAAAAATGGGCGGTAAAAAAGAAATCTTGGACAGCCGCTTTGTTACCAGCTTCAAGGATGACCCCAAGTTCAGCATGATCCCACGCATCAGCGACGGGCAGTTGCTCTTTTTGCTGAACAACATTTCCAAGATGAAGCACGGCACCGCTCTTGGCAGCCGCATAGCCGAGGTGCATAACGGTTCTTCGCTCTTCACCGGAGACGCAGGCCAAGGCGAAAGCAACGCACGGCGCTTCATGATTGAAAACGATCTGGTGGAAGCCATTATCGCCCTGCCGGAAAAAATGTTCTATAACACCGGCATTGGCACCTTTATCTGGGTATTGTCCAATCGTAAGGGCAAAGCCCGGCAGGGTAAAATTCAGCTCATCGATGCCACCAGCCTCAAGGAGCCCTTACGCAAGAATCTGGGCGAAAAAAACTGTACCATTGGCCGAGAACTGCGCCGCCAGATTCTTGAGCTCTACATGAAATTTGAAGAAAATGAATACAACAAAATTTTTGACAACAAGGAGTTCGGTTATTGGAAAATAACTGTTCTTCAGCCATTGCTGACTCCCAAGGGCCAACCACAGAAAGACAAAAAAGGCCAGATGAAACCAGATAAGGAGCTTACCGACACGGAGCAGGTGCCGTTGACCTACCCCGGCGGCATAGAAGCCTTTATGGAAAAAGAGGTGCGCCCCTTTGCCCCCCACGCATGGGTGGATGAAGATAAAACCGTCATCGGCTATGAGCTGAGCTTCACCAAATACTTTTACAAGCCTGTCCAGCTGCGTACCCTTGAGGAAATCACCAAGGACTTACGAATACTGGAAGCGCAGAGCCAAGATCTCATGGCCGAAATTTTGGGGGAGCTGGCATGAAGGGGTATGGGAAATATAAACGTACAGATGAATTTTGGTTGCCTCAGCTTCCTACACACTGGAGTTTCCAAAAAGTAAAACGCCTTTTCAATGAGCGAATAGAAAAAGGTCATCCAGATAAACCATTGCTGGCAGCAACTCAAAATAAAGGCGTTGTTCTAAAAAAAGATTATGGCTCAAGAACCGTTGAAGCAACGAAAGATCTCCATCTTCTGAAACTTGTGCGTTCTGGCGATTTTGTAATCAGCCTGCGCTCATTTCAAGGAGGTATTGAATATGCCCACGTCGAAGGTATCATTAGCCCTGCCTATACGGTGATGATCCCTTCTTTAAAAGTTGTGCCGGGCTATTTTAAATATTTTGCCAAAATACCGTGCTTTCTTGATTTACTAAAAGTTTGCGTGACTGGGATCCGAGAAGGCCAAAACATTGATTACAAAAAATTGCGTGAGCATTTTATTCCTATTCCCCCCCGCGAAGAGCAAGACCAGATCGTGCGCTACCTTGACGCCAAGGTAAGCAAGATCAACAAACTCATCAGGATCAAGGAAAAACAGATTGCCCTGCTCAAGGAAAAGAAACAGGCCATCATCAATCAGGCCGTAACCAAGGGCCTTGATCCCAACGCCCCCATGAAGGACAGCGGCATTGCGTGGATTGGGCAGATACCAGAGAGATGGGAGGTTGAACGGCTAAAATTTTTGATGGACAAAATTGTAGATTGCCCACATGAAACGCCTCATTACTCAGCGGATGGGACATATTTCGTCATACGCACAGCAGATCAAGATTGTGGTTTTTTGCGTGATACTGAAAAAATGTATCGACTCAACAGTCAAGAATATCAACATCGTATTCGGCGTGAGCCGCTTTTGAAGGATGATATCGTATACGGAAGAGAGGGGGAACGCTGGGGACTTGCATGTTTAGTACCTGAAAACAATATTTTTTGTCTCGGCCAACGAATGATGCAATTCAGATGTAATAATAAAAAAATTCTTCCGAAATTTGCGATATGGATGCTTAATGCTCAATACATTTACCACCAAGGCACCATCGATACAATGGGAAGCACTTCTCCACATGTTAATATTGAAACAATAAAAAATTACTACTGTATTTTTCCATGCAAAAGTGAACAAAAATATATTTCAAAATATATAACAGCAATATCGGAATACACTGAAAGTTTAATAAAAAATGTAGTAAATGAAATTGCAGCCCTCACCGAATACCGCACTCGTCTTATCTCCGACGTGGTGACCGGTAAAATTGATGTGCGAGGAATACCCGTCACAAAAGAATCAAATAAAGATCAAGAAAATGCCACAGGTGTCCACCAGTGGCTGGTGCAGAATGGTGAAGGCGTATATCCTGTTGATGAATATGATGAGGATGAGCAATCTGAGTAACCCATCAACAAGGAATGCAGTATGCACCCACTCACTATGCTTCTCAAAATTGCCGCAGAAGCTGCCAGAGCCTCCACCCCGCAGGGTAGCACGACGAACCAGGTTGCCAATGGAATAAAACAGGGCGTCGCTTTTCTTGATGCTCTTGAGGCGGATAACTCCTGCCAAACAAGCACAAGCATTGGCGTCACTTCTTAGCGAGGCAGCCTATGCCAGTTCCGATTCAGACAAAGAGCGCTTTGGCTTGACCATCGGAAATGCACTGCTTTTGGCCTTGGAAGGCGCGCAGCATATGCAATCGGCTTCACAACCGGCCTACAACAAGGCCACCGTAGACACTCCCCCGTGGGTCCAGACATACCAGCAGCAAAGTGCGCAGTTTTCGAGCGAACTTCAGCGGTTAATGCGCGAACGGCAAGAATTGCAACGCCAACGCGAAGAACAGCAGAGAGCAGAGACTCTCCGTTTACAGCAAGAACTTGAAGCATTGCGACAACAAATTACCTTTTTACGGCACAAGTAAAATTGCAGGAGCCGCCATGCCTGTACCCAATCAGCCGAAAATTTATCACATTGTCCATATGGATAGACTGCCCCACATCATAGCTGTCGGACATCTCTATTCGGATGCCCATATGCAAGCGCAACAGGGCATGGGTGCCACCATTGGTATGTCCAGCATCAAGGCTCGACGTTTGACTCTCGGGCTCAGCAGTCACCCCGGCTTGCATGTGGGCGATTGCGTACCCTTCTATTTTTGTCCTCGATCTGTCATGCTGTATGTAATTTCATGCCAAAACCATCCAGAACTTGCATACCACGATGGGCAAGAGCCTATTATTCATCTTGAGGTGGATTTGCATACTGTGCTGAAAAGAGCCCGCAAAGAAAAGAAGCGTTGGGCTTTTACAACATCCAATGCGGGTGCTCGCTATTTTGAAGACTATTGTACAATAGACGCTTTGGATAATATCGACTGGGAAGCCGTTGAAGCGCGAGATTGGCGAACCTGTAAGGAAGAAAAACAAGCAGAATTTTTAGTTGAAAGAAGTTTTCCTTGGGATCTTGTAGAACACATCGGGGTCAAGTCAAAAATAGTACAACAGCAAGTCAACGAAATGCTGCTTCAAGCTGTTCACAGGCCCCCAGTGGATGTCCAAACTAGATGGTATTATTGAGGTTTACCATGATTGAATACAAAAGCGGAGACATTCTCAAAGAAGAGGCCGACGCCATTGTCAATACCGTCAACTGCGTGGGTGTTATGGGACGCGGCATTGCCTTGCAGTTCAAAAACGCCTTTCCCGCCAATTACAAGGCCTATGAGGTCGCCTGCAAGAGTAAGGCCGTTGTGCCGGGCAGCATGTTTGTATATGCCACCGGCACGCTTACGGCACCTCGTTTCATTGTTAACTTTCCCACCAAGCGGCATTGGCGCGGCAAGAGCAGCCTCAAAGATATAGAGGATGGCCTGGATGACCTTGCCCGTGTGATTAAGGACAGGGGCATCACTTCCATTGCCATCCCTCCACTGGGCTGCGGGCTGGGTGGGCTGGATTGGCCCGTAGTGCGAGCGGCCATTGAACAGCGCCTGTCCGGTCTTGCCGATGTCCGCATCATTCTTTTTGAGCCCAATGGAGCTCCCAAAGGCGCGAATATGGCCCACGCCCCCAAAGCACCAGACATGACCCCCGGACGTGCCGCCCTGGTTTCCCTTATGGACCGTTACCTGCGCGGTCTGCTTGATCCCTTTGTGAGCCTGCTTGAAGTACATAAGCTCATGTACTTTATGCAGGTATCCGGGGAGGAGCTCAAGCTCAGATACAAAAAAGCCCCATTTGGTCCCTATGCGGAAAACCTCAGTCATGTGCTCAAGGCTATCGAGGGTTTTTATGTGACCGGTTATGCCGATGGGGGTGATACCCCGGATAAACCGCTGCACCTTGTTCCCGGCGCAGAAAAAGACGCGGCGGCCATGCTGACCCAACACCCGGAGACACAAGCGCACATGGAGCGTGTCTTCCATCTTGTGGAGGGCTTTGAGTCGTCCTTTGGCCTGGAATTGCTGGCTTCGGTGCATTGGGTAATCAACCATGAGGCCCCAAGCTCCTTGGACGCGCTCACCCAAAGCCTCTACGCATGGAACCCACGCAAAAAGAAATTTTCTGAACGGCAGATTGCCCTTGCCGTCAACGTGTTACAGACCCAAGGCTGGTTTGAAGGCTGGCCTGAATACGCGCCGCAAACATAAGGCAAGGATGACAGCCATGCCCACCAACATCAAGGAATCCGGCCTCGAATCACTCATTGTCAGTCACCTTGTGAACGCAGGCGGCTATGAAATGGGCGACAATGCCGACTATGACCGCACCCACGCCGTAGACGTAAGCCGCCTGTTCCGCTTTCTGAAAAGTACACAGCCGGACGAATTTGCCAAAATCTGGGCCGAGTCTGAGCTTGGCCGTCAGAAATTCCTTGATCGCGTTCAAGGCGAAGTCGCCAAGCGCGGCATTGTGGACGTGCTGCGAAAAGGTTTGCAGGCCTACCCTGCCAAGTTTGACCTCTTTTACCAAACGCCTTCCGAAAAAAATGAGACGGCCAAGGAACGCTTTGACAAGAATGTTTTCAGCGTTACCCGCCAGCTTCAATTTTCCGCCGACCAGACTCGCCTTGCTCTGGACATGTGTCTGTTCATCAACGGCCTGCCCGTCATAACCTTTGAGCTGAAGAACAGCTTTACCAAGCAGAGCGTGGACGATGCCGTCAGGCAGTATCAGAACGACCGTGATCCGCGAGAGCTACTTTTCCAGTTCAAACGCTGCATGGTGCATTTTGCCGTGGACGATGTGCGTGTCAAGTTTTGCACCAGGCTGAACGGCAAGGGCTCGTGGTTTCTGCCTTTTGACAAAGGGCACAACGACGGTGCGGGTAACCCCGTCAACCCTCATGGCCTCAAGACAGCCTATCTGTGGGAAGACATCCTGCGAAAACGCTCTCTTGCCGACATCATTGAAAATTACGCTCAGGTTATTGCAGAGGTAGACGAAAACACCAAGAAGACCAGCTACAAACAAATTTTCCCGCGCTTTCATCAGCTTATGGTAGTGCGTTCGCTCCTTGCCGATGTGCAGAATAAGGGCGTCGGGCATAAATACCTCATCCAACATTCTGCTGGCAGCGGCAAGTCCAACTCCATTGCCTGGTTAGCTCACCAACTGGTGGGACTACAGAAAGACGGCAAAGCCGTGGTGAATTCTGTCATTGTGGTGACGGATCGCGTGAATCTGGACAAACAGATACGCGATACTATCAAGCAGTTTATGCAGGTGAGCAATACCGTGCAATGGGCAGAGCACTCCGGCGACTTGCGCAAGGCTATTGCCGGGGGCAAGAAAATCATCATCACCACCGTACACAAATTCCCCTACATTCTGGATGAAATCGGCAATGAGCATAAGTGCTCATCGTTTGCCGTCATCATTGATGAGGCACACTCCAGTCAAAGCGGCAGCCTGTCTGCCAAGATGAACATTGCCCTTTCCGGGGAGTATGCTGCCAATGCGGATATGAGCATGGAAGATATGGTCAACCAGCTCGTAGAAACACGCAAAATGCTCACAAATGCCAGCTATTTTGCCTTTACCGCCACGCCTAAAAACAAAACTCTGGAAATGTTCGGAGTTCCCTATGCCGAGGATGGCGAAACTAAGCACCGTCCCTTCCACGTCTACAGCATGAAGCAGGCCATACAGGAAGGCTTCATCATGGACGTATTACAGAACTATACGACCATCAAAAGTTATTACAAGCTGGCTAAAACCATCACAGATGATCCGTTGTTCGACAAAAAGAAGGCACAGAAAAAATTGCGGTATTTTGTAGAAAGCAACAGCGTTGCCATCAGTCGCAAGGCTGAAATCATGGTGGAACACTTTCACGCACAGGTAACGGGTAAGGGCAAGATTGGCGGCAAGGCCCGAGCTATGGTGGTGACAAGCAGCATCGACAGAGCGCTAGAATACTACACGGCCATTAACGGGCAGTTGCAAGCCCGTCAAAGCCCTTACAAGGCTATTGTGGCCTTCTCCGGCGAACGGGAATACAGAGGCAATCCCAAGGCCACTGAAGACACCATCAACGGATTCCCCGGTTCGCGGATTGAAAAAGAATTCCGCAAAGATGAATACCGCTTTCTTGTAGTGGCTGATAAATTCCAGACTGGCTATGATGAACCGCTCCTGCACACCATGTATGTGGACAAGGTGCTCACAGACATCAAGGCGGTGCAAACCCTTTCGCGCCTCAACCGTGCCCACCCTCAAAAGCACGACACCTGCGTGTTGGATTTTGCCAACGACACAGACACGATTGTGGAGGCCTTTTCGCGCTATTACCGCACCACCATTCTTTCAGCAGAGACAGATCCCAATCAGTTGAGTGACTTAATCCACGCCCTTGAGCAGCATCAGGTGTACGCCGAGTATCACGTTGATACGGTGGTAGATTTGTTTCTGCACGGGGCAGAGCGCGACAGACTTGATCCCTATATTGACCAATGCGCCGAGAACTATAAGGCTCTGAGCCTTGACGACCAAATTGCCGTCAAAAGCGCCGCCAAGTCCTTTGTACGTCTATATGGCTTTTTGGGGGCCATTTTACCTTATGGTAATGCGGAATGGGAAAAGCTCTCCATATTTCTCACTCTGCTCATTCCCAAACTTCCCTCCCCCAAGGACGACGACCTTGCCGATGGTATTCTGAACGCCATTGATCTGGACAGCTACCGCGCTGAAGCCCGCACTGCCATTGACATGCAGCCAGAAGACGAGAACGCCGAAGTTGCCCCCGTGCCCAGCGGCACAGCTGGCGGCAAGCCAGAGGCGGAACTAGACCACCTCACCCAGATTCTGAACACCTTCAATGATCTTTTTGGCGGCATTGAGTGGAAAGATGAAGACAACGTGCGCCGCCAGATACGCGAGCTGCCCGCAATGGTGGCGAAAGACGAAAAATACCGTAACGCGCTCAAAAACTCCGATAAGCAAAATGCCCGCATGGAAAGCGACAACGCCCTCAAAAACGCTGTGTTCAGCATCATGCAGGATAACATGGAGATTTTTAAGCAGTTCAACGACAATCCCTCATTTAGAAAATGGCTGTCAGACTTGGTGTTTGACGTGACCTATGCGGGCAGTGACAGACCAGCCGCATAATTAACAGTATCTACTATATATTATTTAAAGTTTAATACAAAAAGTGAGTAATCGTTATGGCAGTCCCTGATTTCCAAAGCTTCATGTTGCCTATATTACGCCTGACTGCCAACGGCCCGTTGCGAACAGCCGAAGCTATCGCTCGAATTTCTGATGAATTCGGTTTGTCAGATGAAGACAGGCAAGAAATGCTGGCCAGTGGTAGGCAGACCCGCGTAGCGAACAGAGTGTACTGGACATTCGTTCATCTCACCAAGGCTGGCCTATTACAGCGTGAAGCTCGCGGGGTATACGGCATCACGACGGATGGGCAACAGGCTCTTGCGGAGAATCCCCAGCGCATCGACCTTAATTTTCTGATGGCGCATTCTGAAAGCTATCGCCAGTTCCGTAACGTTTCCACTACGCCGGAAACGAGTGATGAAGCAGGATGCGTGACACATGCGGTCGCTTCTGAAGAGGGCACCCCCGAAGAACGTATTGAAGCTGCATTCGCAGAGTTCAACGCCGCTCTGCAATCAGATCTTCAAGAACGTGTACTGGCTATGCACGATGCAGACTTTGAACGGTTGATTATAAAGCTGATGTTGGGCCTTGGTTATGGTGCTGGTGGCCTTGGCAGAAGAACAGGTGGAACAGGGGACGGGGCCATAGATGGCATCATCACCGAAGACGTGCTTGGTCTGGATGTAATCTACCTGCAAGCCAAACGGTATGCCCAAGACTCCGCTATCGGCCCGGATAAAATCCGAGAATTTGCAGGAGCAATGGACGCACACGGCATCACTAAAGGGGTATTTGTTACTACAAGCCGCTATACAAAAGCAGCCCGCGAATATGCCGAACGCAGCCATAAACGTCTGCGGCTTATCGACGGTACCGAATTGGCACGCCTTATGGTGCATCATGGCATCGGGGTTAGGGGCTATAGAACGATGGAACTAAAGCGACTTGATGTTGACTTTTTTGATGAGCTGGGTGGGTGAGATAAAAAATAAGATATAGAAACCAGTTCAAAACGTTTCTGAGATAAATCATTATACAAGCTAGGGTCAGGACTCTTTAATGAAGATAAAAGATAACACAGACAGCGAGGCAGATGGCTGAGAAAAAGGTATGGTCACAGCGGTCATAGCGTGTTGCGATACTCCGCCAATCCTTCAGTTTACTGAACACCAAATCATCACAATCCTGAAGTCTGTCGAAGCGGGTAGGACTGCCAAGGACGTATGTCGTGAGCACGGTATCAGCAGCGCCACGTTCTACGCCTGGAAGAGCAAGTTCGGGGGCATGGAAGCTTCGGACATCAAGCGTATGCACGACCTTGAGCATGAAAATGCCCGTCTCAAACAAATGTATGCGGACTTAAGCCTGGAAAATCGGGCCTTGAAGGATGTGATCGAAAA
>OJRV01000989.1_pt1 | contig 34261 bp, 20 predicted proteins | sample 1599241 | NCBI WGS metagenome assembly OJRV01 (sample SAMN04168656, study PRJEB22393) | human gut metagenome | biome: human gut microbiome; feature: stool | host: Homo sapiens | collected 2014-03-17 | reverse complement strand
CAGCGAACCGAAGCAGACCACATCGGTCCGGGCGGCCAGCCGGGCCAGCGCATCCGACCACGTCATTGCATCCCATGCGCCGGGCAGAATCTCGTAGGCGTTGACCCCGGCGGCATCCCGGCGTTTGTCGACGACGCCGGTAGGCAGCTCCCCGACGCGGCAAAGCCCGTCGCAAAGCCCGCGGGCCTCCAGTTCGGCCGACACCGCGCGGCCGCGCTCATCGTCCCCGACCGCGCTGACCACATGCACCTCCGCCGCATCCGGGCCGGAAATCAGCCGGGAGCACTTGAGGAAATGATCGGCGAAATTGGCCGGCGCGCCGCCGAAGGTATATTCGTCCGTCACGACATCGTGGTCGTAAAGCACCTCGCCCAGTCCGACGGCTACGATCTTGTCCGGATTCCCCATACCAGCAGGCGTTTTATTCCAGTTCCCAGTCCGTGCCGTCCTTGCGGTCCTTGACGCGGATGCCGGCGGCCGTGAGTCCGTCGCGGATGCGGTCCGAGGCGGCCCAGTCCTTCGCCGCACGGGCTTTCAGGCGTTCGTCCAGAAGCATCTCGACCAGCGGCGTCACGTAGTCGCGCCCCGAAGCCGTCCCGGCGGCCTTCTCGTCGCGCAGGCCCAGGATGTCGAAAGCGTAGCGACGCACGGTAGCCGTCAGCGCCGCGAGGTCGGCGGCCGTGATCGTCTGCGAGCCGTCGGCCAGCTGGTTGATCGTACGCACCCAGTCGAACAGCGCCGAAATGACCATCGGCGAGTTCAGGTCGTCGTCCATCGCCTCGGCGCAGCGCGTCTCCAGCTCGGCGGGATCGACCGTCGAGACCTCCGCGGGTTTGATCTTCCCGAGCGTCTCGATGCCCTTCATCAGGCGGTCCAGCCCCTTCTCGGCGGCTTGCAGGGCCTCGTTCGAGAAATCGAGCGTCGAGCGGTAGTGGGCCTGGAGCACGAAGAAACGGATCGTCATAGGCGAATAGGCCTGCGAAAGCTTCGGGTGCGACCCGGTGAAGAACTCCTCCAGCGTGATGAAGTTGCCCAGCGACTTGCCCATCTTCTGCCCGTTGACCGTCATCATGTTGTTGTGCAGCCAGTAGCGGGCCGAATCGTGGCCCAGCGCGGCGGTCGACTGCGCGATCTCACACTCGTGGTGCGGGAACATCAGGTCCATGCCGCCGCCGTGGATGTCGAAACGCTCCCCGAGGTAGCGCGTGGACATCGCCGAGCACTCCATATGCCAGCCCGGGAAACCCTCGCCCCAGGGCGACGGCCACCGCATGATATGCTCGGGCGACGCCTTCTTCCACAGCGCGAAGTCGTAGGAGTGGCGTTTGTCCGACTGCCCGTCCAGCTCGCGCGTGTTGGCGACGATGTCGTCGAGGTTGCGCCCCGACAGCCTGCCGTAGTTGTATTTGGCGTTGTACTTCTCCACGTCGAAGTAGACCGAGCCGTTCGCCTCGTAGGCATAGCCGTCGGCCAGAATCCTCTTCACGAACTCGATCTGCTCGATGATGTGTCCCGAGGCATAGGGTTCGATCGAGGGGGTCTCGACGTTGAGCGCGTCCATCGCCCGGTGGTAACGCTCCGTGTAGTAGTGCGCCACCTCCATCGGCTCCAGCTGTTCGAGCCGGGCCTTCTTGGCGATCTTGTCCTCGCCCTCGTCGGCGTCGTGCTCCAGATGGCCCACGTCGGTGATGTTGCGCACGTAGCGCACCTTGTAGCCCGAAGCCTTGAGGTAACGGAACAGCAGGTCGAACGTCACGGCGGGCCGGGCGTGGCCCAGATGCGGATCGCCGTAGACCGTGGGACCGCAGACATACATGCCCACGCGGCCCGGAACGAGCGGCTCGAAGACCTCCTTGCGGCGGGTGAGCGTATTGTAAAGTACGAGTTTGGAATCCATAATCGCAAATTAACGTTTTGAACGGGTAAAGGTACGAATTTTTACACGGAAACCGAAAAATAAATCGTACCTTTACGCCGATTATTATGAAATTTCAAGACTTACGACTCTCCGAGCCGCTGTTGCGCGCCATCGGAGAAAAGGGGTACACAGATCCCACCCCCATTCAGCAACAAGCCATTCCTCCCGTACTCGAAGGCCGCGACCTCCAGGGCTGCGCCCAGACCGGAACGGGCAAAACCGCAGCTTTCACGCTGCCGATGCTCCAACTTTTAGCCGCCGAACCGGCCCCCAAGGGACGCCGCCCGATCCGCGCCCTGGTGCTCACCCCGACGCGCGAACTGGCCATCCAGATCGACGAGTGCTGCCGCGACTACGCCCGCTACACCCCCATCCGCCACTGCGTGATCTTCGGCGGCGTCAACCAGCGTCCGCAGGTCGACGCGCTCCAGAAGGGCGTGGACCTGCTGGTGGCCACCCCGGGCCGCCTGCTCGACCTGATCGGGCAGGGTTACGTGACGCTCGACACGATCCGTTTCTTCGTGCTCGACGAGGCCGACCGCATGTTGGACATGGGCTTCATCCACGACATCCGCCGCATCCTGCCGCTGCTCCCCGAACGGCGTCAGACGCTCTTCTTCTCGGCCACGATGCCCGAGTCGATCGCCGCGCTGGCCGCGAAAATCCTCCGCAACCCGGTGCTGGTCACCGTCACGCCCCCGGCGTCGGTGGTCGAGACCATCGCGCAGACGGTCCATTTCGCCGAAAAAGCCGAAAAAAGCCAGCTGCTGATCGACCTGCTCTCGGCATCCGACGCCCAGCAGGTGCTCGTATTCTCGCGCACGAAGCACGGCGCCGACAAGCTGGCCAAAATCCTGAACCGGGCCGGCATCCGGTCGTGCGCCATCCACGGCAACAAGTCGCAGAACGCCCGCGTGAAGGCCATGAACGATTTCAAGTCGGGCGAGTGCCGGGTGATGATCGCCACCGACATCGCCGCCCGCGGCATCGACATCGACCAGCTGCCGCTGGTGATCAACTACGAACTGCCGGAGGTGGCCGAAACCTACGTCCACCGCATCGGCCGCACGGGCCGCGCGGGACACGAGGGCGCGGCGTGGTCGTTCTGCTCGGAGGACGAGTTCGAGTATCTCTGCGACATCCAGAAACTCACCGGACTTACGATCCCCACCGAGGGACCGGTTCCGGAATATGCCCTGCGCAAGGCCGCCCCGGCGCGGAAACCCGCGCAGAAGGCCGCACAGCGTCCCGCCCGCACCCAGGAGCCGAAACCGGCCCGGAACGCCGGAGCCAAATCCGCACAGCGTCCCGCCCGGGATGCGGACGTCGGACAGCAGCCTGCGCAGCGGCCGGCCCGCAACACGGAGCAGAAGGCCGCCCGCAATGCCGCGAAGACGCCGCAGTCTGCGCAAAATCCGGCGCAGCCCGAGGCCGGGGCGACTTCCCGCCCGTCGCGCCCGCGTCGCAGACGGGGCACACGTCCCGCACCGGGAACGCCCATCGAGCCGGCCGGAAAAACCGCCTCCCGCCCCGCCGACGCGACGCGCGGGCAAGCCCCGAAGCAAGGCTCCGGCAACGCCGCGAAAGCCGCCGGGAACAAATCCGCCGCCACCGCAGCGCCGAAAAACGCCCCCAACCCGGCTCCGGCCCCTTCGGCAAAGCCGTCCCGCCGCCGCAAACGCGGAGGGTCGGGGAACGCCGCCGGGTCCGCAGCGGCTGCCGCCGCCATCGCCGCACCGGCGGCAACGGCCGAGGCCCTGCAGAAAAAATGGTGGAAAAGGTGGCTGTAAACGCATTTCGCGTAATAAGGTTGGAAAAAACGCGTTAAATCATTACTTTTGCACGATAAGTAGTTACGAAAAAAGTTTTCTCGGATATGCACTTTTACAAACGCTGGAACAACATCACGGGCTGGGCCGTATTCGCCGTCGCGGCGATGGTCTATCTGATGACGATGGAACCCGTCTCAAGCCTCTGGGACTGCTCGGAGTTCATCGCGACGTCCTACAAACTCGAAGTGGGACACCCGCCCGGAGCACCGCTGTTCATGATGCTGGCGCGCCTGGCCACGCTCTTCGCCTTCGGAAACCCCGACTACGTGGGCATCGCCGTCAACGCCATGAACTCGCTGGCCAGCGCCTTCTGCATCCTGTTCCTGTTCTGGACCATCACCCACCTGGCACGGCGTCTGGTGACGCGCGACGGCGCGCAGCTCACCGCCGCCAACACATGGGCCGTCCTGGGCGCCGGAGCCGTCGGGGCCCTGGCCTACACCTTCACCGACACGTTCTGGTTCTCGGCCGTCGAGGGCGAGGTCTACGCGCTCTCGTCGATGTTCACGGCGCTGGTCGTGTGGCTGATGCTCAAATGGGAGGAGCAGGCCGACGAACCCCACTCCTCGCGCTGGATCGTGCTGATCGCCTACCTGATGGGCCTCTCGATCGGCGTGCACATCCTCAACCTGCTCTGCATCCCCGCGCTGGTCTTCATCTACTACTTCCGCAAGACCGCCACGGTAACCTGGCGAGGCATCGCCCTCTCGACGCTCGTGTCCGGGGCGATGATCGTCTTCGTCAACAACATCATCATCCCCTACACCGTCTGGATCGGGGCGCAGATCGACACGCTGTTCGTCAACACGTTCGGCCTGCCGGTCAACTCGGGCATCACGCTCTTCGCGCTGGCGCTGATCATCGGCCTGGGATGGGCCGCATGGGCCGCCCACAGACGGGGCCGCGTGCTGCTCAACATCATCCTGCTCTCGACGACGATGATTCTCGTCGGCTATTCGTCCTACGCCTCGGTGACCATCCGCGCCGCGGCGAGCCCGCCGATGAACTCCAACAACCCCAACAACCCCCACGCCCTGCTGTCGCTCCTGAACCGCGACCAGTACGGTGACCGCCCGCTGCTGTACGGCGCGCAGTATTCGGCTCCCCCCGAGGGCGTGAAGGAGAAGAAGGTGTGGTATCTGGACGAGGACGGCAAGTACAAGACCGCCACGGTGCTCACGGGCTACACCCACGCTCCGGAGTTCATGCAGCTCTTCCCCCGCATGTGGAACTACTCGAAGGGTGAAAAGGCCTACAAGGAGTGGGCCGCCTACCGCACCAAGACCGAGACGCTGCGCGACGACAAGGGCGAGGTCCTGCGCGACGCACAGGGGCGTCCCATGCGCGGCGAGACGCTCGACTTCGGACGCAAACGGGCCTACACCGACTCCTACGGCGAAACCCGCACGGTCACCGAACCGACGTTCTGGGAAAACGTCCATTTCTTCTTCAACTACCAGCTTTCGTACATGTACTGGCGCTATTTCATGTGGAACTTCGTGGGACGCCAGAGCGACATACAGCCTTCGCGCACGACGATCACCGACGGCAACTGGCTCTCGGGCATCCGCTGGATCGACGAGAAATACGTCGGCCCGCAGGACAACCTGCCGCGCGAAATCGCCGAAAACAAGGGCCGGAACACCTATTATTTCCTCCCCTTCCTGCTGGGACTCATCGGACTCGTCTACCAGTTGAACCGCGACCAGCGCAACTTCTCGATCGTGCTGTGGCTGTTCGTGATGATGGGCATCGCGCTGGTCTTCTACTTCAACACCTCGCCCGGCGAGCCGCGCGAACGCGACTACGTCTATGCGGGATCGTTCTACGCCTTCTCGATCTGGATCGGATTCGGCGTGCTGGCCCTGCGCGACCTGATCGCCCGGCTCTCGAAGCGCGACAACGTGGCGACGGCAGCCGCGGCAACGGTCGTCGCAATGAGCGTCCCGGCCATCCTCGCGGCCCAGAACTGGGACGACCACGACCGTTCGCACCGCACGATGGCCCGCGACATCGGCTGGAACTACCTCCAGTCGACGCTCCCCAACTCGATCATCCTCAACTACGGCGACAACGACACCTTCCCGCTGTGGAACAATCAGGAGGTCTACGGCGTGCGCCCCGACGTGCGGATTATGAACACCTCCTACCTCGGCGGCGAGTGGTACATCGACGAGATGAAGACCAAGGCCAACGACGCCCCCGGCGTCCCCTTCTCGCTGCCCAAGCACAAGTACACCTTCAACAACGACATGATCTACGTCACCAACAGCATCGACCGCCCGGTGGAGATCAAGGAGGTGATCGACTTCGTGCGCAGCGACGACCCCCGCAGCAAGGTCAAACTCGCCGACGGCACGCTGGCCGACTACATCCCCGCCAAGCGCATCGCCCTGCCGGTGAACAAGGAGAACGCCCTGGCGTCGGGCATCGTGGCCGAAAAGGACCGCGACAAGATGGTCGACACGGTGTTCATCAACATCAAGAAGAATTCGCTGGACAAGAACCAGCTGATGATCCTCGACATGCTGGCCAACTTCGACTGGAAACGCCCGATCTACATGACGCAGGTCTACATTCTCCAGGACTTCGGGCTGATGGACTACCTCCAGTTCGACGGCTACGCCTACCGCCTGGTGCCGATCCTCACCCCGACGCAGAACCCCTACGAGATCGGACGCATCGACGCCGACTACGCCGCGCCGCTGCTGCGCGACACGTTCCGCTACGGCAACCTCGAAGACCCGCGGGTCTACGCCGACTACTTCATCCAGTACAACCTTTCGGCCTCGCACGCCCGCGACGCCTTCGCCCGCGTGGCCAAGGAGCTGCTGCGGCAGAACCGCGTCGCAGAGGCCGTCGAGCTGCTCGACCTGGGGCTGGAGCGGATGCCGACCTCGCAGGTGCGCTTCACCGACACCAACACCTACCCCTTCCTGGAGGCCTATTACGCCGCTTCGGCCATGGGCGACAAGGAAGCCGCCGCGAAGGGCGACGCCCTCTTGAGGGAGTATGCCCAGACGCTGATCGAATACATCGAGCACTACCTCCGTTTCGAAGGGGCGCAGGGCGACATGGTCTCGGGCCTTATCGACGAGAAGCTCGACCAGCTGGGCGACATCTACTACCTGGCCAGCTACGCCGACCGCAAGGAGGTGGTGGCCGAACTGAACGACTACTACCGTTCGCTGGGGGTCTCCGAGGAGAACCTGATCGACGTGGGCGACAAACGCCAGCAGCCCGACTCGGCGCTGCTGCCCGCCGCGAAATAACCGGAATCGGAAATGAAATAACGCACGTAACGCTTCTGTTACGTGCGTTATTTTTATGCTGCCGCCCACCCGGAACGGATTTCGGGCAGGCCAAAATCCGGTTCCGCGGTTAAAACCGACATTTTTTGAGCCTGAACACTCCCAATTGCCCTCACCTTTCACTATATTTGCAAAATAAACCGTTTTTCACGAATCCAAACCCTGAACTTATGCCGCTTTTCATTCCGGAAGACTATACGGCCAAGCTCGCTCCCGAAACGATGGAGCAGGCCATCACCTATCTCAAGGAGATTTTTCCCGACATGCTGGCCCGCCGCCTGCGCCTACGCCGCGTCACGGCGCCGTTGTTCGTCCTTTCGGGCACGGGCATCAACGACGACCTGAACGGCGTGGAGCGCGCCGTGTCGTTCCCGATCCGCGATCTGGGCGACCGCCGGGCCGAGGTGGTGCACTCGCTGGCCAAATGGAAACGCATGAAACTGGGGACCTACAAGATCGCCCCGGGATACGGGCTGTACACCGACATGAACGCCATCCGCGCCGACGAGGAGCTGGACAACATCCACTCGCTCTACGTCGACCAGTGGGACTGGGAACGCACGATGCGCCCCGAAGAACGCAACCTGAACTTTCTGAAAGCGACCGTCGAAACGATCTACGAGGCGATGAAAGCCGTCGAGGAGGAGGTTTACGAACTCTATCCGCACATCACGCCCATACTGCCCGAGCGAATCACGTTCCTGCAGGCCGAGGAGTTGTTGCAGGAGTTCCCTGCGCTGACGCCCAAGGAGCGCGAGCAGGCGGCGGCCCGCAAATACGGCGCGCTGTTCCTCATCGGCATCGGCGGCGAACTTTCCGACGGGCAGCGGCACGACGGACGCGCCCCGGACTACGACGACTGGAGCACCCCGACCGAAGGCGGTTACAAAGGGCTCAACGGCGACATCATCGTGTGGAACCCGGTGCTGGAGAGCGCCTTCGAACTTTCGAGCATGGGCATCCGCGTCGACGCCGAGGCCCTCGAACGCCAGCTTGCGATCTGCGGATGTCCCGAGCGGCGCGAAATGGAGTTCCACCGCCTGCTGCTCGAAGGACGGCTGCCGCTCTCGATCGGCGGCGGCATCGGCCAGTCGCGCCTCTGCATGTTCTACCTGCGCTGCGCCCATATCGGCGAAGTCCAGGTCAGCATCTGGCCCGAGCGGATGATCGCCGAGTGCGCCGCCCACGGCATCCACCTCAAGTGAGGCGGCTCCTCGAAAGCGCCCCGGTCCCTCGCCGAAAGCCGACCGCCCCGCGGAAACGCTCCGGCTGCTCCGGATTAAGAAAAAGCCCCCGCTCTCGGAGCCGGGGATTTGCTTATTTTCCGGCGGCAGGCTGGTCCGGAGTCTGGCCGTTCTTGTTCTTGTTGTAAAGGAAACGCTTGATCTTGTGCGTGGGGGTCTTGATGAAATCCTCCTTCTCCTCGACGACCTCCGAGATCCGCGAAAAACGGTTGACCTTGGCGTTGACGAAATCCATGATCTCCTTCTTCAGCTGTTCGGTCTTGGCCTCCCAGGCCTCCTTCTTGCTCTCCCACTCCTCGCGCCAGTCGTCGATCATCGACTCGATCTCCTCGCGGTTGAAGTGCACCAGGGCGATCAGGCGGCCCTCCTGCTCCGTGACGATCGAATCGGCGATGCAGACGTGCGAGTTGAGCACCGTCTCGATGTCCTCGGGATAGATGTTCTCGCCGCCGGGACCCACGATCATGTTCTTCAGACGGCCCTTGATGTAGAGCCAGCCGTCCTTGTCCAGCTCCCCGAGGTCGCCCGTGCGGAACCATCCGTCGGCCGTGAAAACCTCCTTCGTGGCCTCGGGATTCTTGAAATAGCCCACCATCGCGCTCGGCGTGCGGGCCACGATCTCGCCCTGACGGGTCTCGGGGTTGACGTTCTCCAGCCGCAGTTCGACGCCCGGGGCCTGGGGACCGGTCGATCCCAGCCGCACCATCGAAGGGGCCGCGCCGGCCAGCAGCGGTGCGGTCTCGGTCAGCCCGTAGCCGATGGCATAGGGGACGCGGGCTTCGAGCAGGAATTTCTCGGCCCCGCCGTCGAGTTTCGCACCCCCGATTCCCAGGAAGCGCAGACGGCCGCCGAAGAGCTTCATCAGTTTCCCGCCCGCGACACGGTGGAGGTAGCGGCGCATGAAGCCGATGCGGTAGAGCGTGCGCCAGAAGGAGTTGGAATTGAACTTGGCGAGCACCTGGTGGCGGTAGATTTTCTCGATGATCAGCGGCACGATCAGCATGACCGTCGGGCGGATCGCACGCAGGGCGGGCATCAGCGCCGAGGCCGTGGGCGGACGGTCGAGGTAGACCACCCGCGCGCCCATCGAGAAGGGATAGATCATGCCGATGGAGCACTCGTAGGTGTGCGAGAGGGGCAGCACCGAAAGGAACGTGTCGCCGCCGTCGACCGGGAAGATCGAGGCGGAGATGTCGACCTGCGCGCAGAGCGCCGCATGGGTCAGCATCACGCCCTTGGGCTTCGAAGTGGTTCCCGACGTGTAGATGATCACGGCCAGGTCGTCGGGCCGGGGAACGCCCGTCGAGCCTTCCCCGCGGACGCGCTGCGAGATGACGCCGAGGTTCTTGGTGCGGACCGCCACGTTGAGCCGCTCGATGGTCTGCTTCGAGAGCTTGGTGAAAAGTTTGTCCGACACGAGCAGGGCCTTGGCCTCCGAATGCTCGATGATCATGTCCAGCTCCTCGCCCGAGAAGTCGGGCAGGATCGGCACGGCCACCATGCCCGCCGACGTGACGGCGAAATAGCTGATGCCCCAGTTGGGCATGTTGCTGCTCAGGAGAGCCACCTTGTCCCCGGCGCGAAGCCCCGCTCCGGTGAGGATTTCCTGCACCCTGGCGATACGACGGTCCACCTCGGCATAAGTCACGTCATCGCCCTCGTACATCGAGAAAGCGACTTTCGACGCGAACTTCTCCACGCTGTTGCGGACCAGTTCGTACAGTGTATTGATAGTCATCATGTGTTCTTTTTTAGCTACGTTCGGATAACGCAAAAGTTTGGGGCGAAATTACTAATTTCCGGCTAAAAAACACTATTTTTGACATAAATTATCACGATGATCGACCATCTGTACATCAAACGGCTCGCCGCCGGCGCAGGGTTCGACCTCTGCGGCATCGCCCCGTGCCGCCATCTGGCCGAAAACGAGGCGCTGTTCCGCGCATGGCTGGCCCGCGGCCGCCAATCGTCGCTGGGCTATCTGGAACGTAACGTCGACAAACGCTTCGACGCGCGCCGGCTGGTCGAAGGCGCACGCACGGCCGTGGTCTGCGCCGTGTCGTACAAAAACCGCGTCGGCGAGGGCTATCCGCCCGGGCACCGGACGAAGGTGGCCTCCTACGCCTGCGCGGCGGATTACCACGCCACCCTCCGGACGATGCTCGGCGGGATGCTCGACGCCCTGCGCGCGGCGCACCCCGGTCTGGGAGGCCGCGCCTTCGTCGACACCGCGCCGCTGGCCGAAAAGCAGCTGGCCGTAGAGGCCGGGCTGGGGTGGATCGGCCGACAGTCGCTGCTCGTCACGCCGCAATACGGGAGCTACGTCGTGCTGGGCGAGCTGATTCTCACCGAAGAGACCGACCGCTACGACGCGCCGTTCGAAGGGTCGCGCTGCGGAACCTGCCGCAGCTGCATCGACAACTGCCCCACGGGAGCCGTCGCCCCGGACCGGACCATCGACACGGGCCGCTGCATCTCGTGCCGCACCATCGAGCGGGAACAGCCCGGTCAAACGGACCTTCACGGCTGGATCTTCGGCTGCGACGCGTGCCAGAGCCTCTGCCCCTGGAACCGCCGCGCCCCGCAGCACCGCAACGCGGCGTTCGATACCGTGTTCGACCCGCTGGCGATGGACGCCGCGACGTGGCTCGGCATGGACGAAGCGGCGTTCGAAGCCCTCTGCGGCCGCACGCCGCTGACGCGCAGCGGACTGGTCCGTATTCGGGAAAACGCCCTTCGAAACGCCGCACCCGAAGAGCCGTCGGAACGCTGAACCAGCCCCCGCTCCGGCACGAAAAAGCGGGTTCCGGAAATCCGGAACCCGCTCTGCGGTTTATTTCATGGGGCCGGAGGCTCACTGTCTGCGGCCCTTCGGAAAACCCGGCAGGCCGCCCTCTTCCTCCTGCGGCCCGCAGGCTATTTGGTCAGTTCGGCCAACGCGGCTTTCGCACTCTCGACAGCCGGTCCCGCCGTCACCTTCCGGAAGGCCTCGATGGCCTGCGGCTTCATCTCCTTGGCGTTGTAGGCGGCGCCCAGCGTCAGGTACATCAGGCTCACATCCTCGGGATCGGTCTGCACCTTGGCGGCAGCCTCGCCCAGCTCGATCACCTTGTTGTAATCCTTCTTGCTGGCATAAGCCTGCAAGCGGACCTTCTGCGCCAGAGCGTTTTCGGCGTTCTTCGCCAGCAGCGCGTCGGCCATCGCGATGATACCGTCGAAATCGTTGGCAGCCTGAAGCGTGGCCACCTTGTTATTGGTGTAGAGGGCGATCATCTCCTTGGCCTTGGCGGCGTCATCGGCATACTTGGGGTGCGTCTTGGCGGCCACCGCCTCGTAGATGTCCATACCCTTCTCGTACTCGCCCATCTCGCAGTAGCTCATGGCGAGGTTCAGCGCCATCGCGGTATTGTCCGGGTCGGCCTTGTAGCCCTTCTCGAACACGCCTGCGGCGGTCGCATAGTCCTTGTTGTTGAAAGCGTCGCCGCCCTGAATCTGATAGATCTTGGCCACCCAGCCGTTGGCCTTGGCCATCTGGCTCATGTCGCCGTAGAGTTCGGCCAGCTCCGCCGATTTGGTGAAATTCTTCAGCGCCTCGTCGTAGTTCTTGGTCCGGATCGCTCCGCCGCCCATCATAAAGTAGCATTTGGGAAGCGTCGTCTTGGCCGTGGCCACCAGCGACGCGGCCTCCTCGCTGTCCAGCCCCTGCTCGATCACCTGTTCGAACTTCGCGGCCGCGCCTGCGAAATCCTTGGCGCCGAAAGCTGCTGCGGCTTCGTTGTAGATTGCAGTAACATCCTGCGCCGAGAGCGACACCGCCGCCAACAGCGCGACAACCGATACAAATAACTTTTTCATTGCTTTTTCTATTCGATTTTATTAAGTTTTTCAGTTCATGCGCCCCTGTCCGAAACGCGTTGGATGCAAAAGTATAAAAAAAATTCCTTTTTTACCAAATCTATCCACGCAAACCCGCGAAAAAACCGCTCATCAACTCCTCGCACTCCTCCCGGAGCACCCCCCGCGCCACGGTCGTTCTGGGGTGGAACACCGCCTCGGAATAACGCCGGAAGCCCTTCTTGGGATCGTCGGCGCCCCACACCACGCGGCTCACCTGCGCCCATCCGATCGCCCCGGCGCACATGATGCACGGCTCGACCGTGACGTAGAGCGTGCACTCCTGCAAATACTTGCCCCCGAGCGTCGCGGCAGCGGCCGTCAGGGCCTGCATCTCGGCGTGGGCCGTGGGGTCGGCCAGGGTTTCGACGAGGTTGTGCCCCCGCCCGATCACCGCACCGCCGGCCACGACGACCGCACCGATGGGCACCTCCTGTTGTTTTAACGCCTTTTGCGCCTCGTTTAGTGCCAGGCGCATGAATTTTTCGTCGGTTTCGTGCTGTTCCATGCCGGATTGTTTTCGGCAAAAGTAACCATTTTTTCCGAAGAACGCACCCCGCGCCCGGCAAACTCCACCCGGAAGCGACGCAGGCGCATCAATTTCGATTCAAAACACGCCTTCTTCCAAAAAGAAAAAATCAAAATCAAAGAAATGCTTGCATTTTATTGCATAATTTCTATATTTGCAAATGGAATAGTCCACAAAACCCTTAAATTCAATTTGCTCCTACAAAAAAACACACATCCGGCCAAAAAACGGCCCAAACCATGCACTCTGTATTTCGAAACCACACCAATTACTAACCAGAACCAATTAAAACCATTATGGAAGAAACTCGCCAAAAAGCACCCGGGAACGGGCATTTTCCGGCAGTCCTGCGATTCGTCGCCGCGCTGCTGCTGTCCGGAACCCTATGCCTCGCGTGGGGGGGGGGAAATCTCCTCGCACAGATCCGGAGCATCTATGTAACGATAGATGCAGCCGATGCAAGCATCCGGGAGATCCTCGAATCCATCGAGGCGCAGAGCGATCTGCGGTTCATCTATGCGGATGAAGTAAAACCGATCCTGACCAAGGTCGTAACGGTCAGGGAGAAAAACGTAAGCGCAAACCGGATTCTCGACCAGATCCTGCCCGACGTCGGCCTTCAGTATTCGGTCGGCGGCACGCAGGTCCGCATCTACCAGGCCGCCAGCGGTTCGCGCGACGTCGCCCAAACGGTCAGCGGCACGGTGATCTCCGGCACCGACAACTCCCCGCTGGCCGGCGTGATGATCTACGTCGAAGGAACGACGGCCGGCACGATCACCAACGGCGACGGCTCGTACACCTTCACCATTCCCGCCAAATCGAAATACGTGACCTTCTCGTACGTCGGTTTCGACACGAAGAAACTCCACGTCGAGGACACCGAGCTGTTCAAACTCGTATCGCTCGCCGAGCAGAGCAACGCGCTCGACGAAGTCGTGGTCATCGGCTACGGCACGCAGAAAAAGGAGTCGATGGTCGCTTCGATCACCTCCGTAAAACCCTCCGACCTGAATATCACCTCCAGTTCGCTGACCACGGCGTTCGCCGGCAACATCGCCGGCATGATCTCGCGCCAGACCTCGGGCGAACCCGGCTACGACAGCGCCTCGTTCTACATCCGCGGCATTTCGACCTTCGGGTCGAGCAACTCGCCGCTGATCATCCTCGACGGCGTGGAGGTGTTGAGCAACATGCTCAACAACATGCCTCCCGAGTCGATCGAGTCGTTCTCGGTGCTCAAGGACGCCCAGGCGACCTCGGTCTACGGTTCGCGCGGCGCCAACGGCGTCATCCTCATCAACACGAAAAACGGCCGCAACTCGGAGAAGATGAACGTCTCGGTCCGTCTGGAAAACACCTTCTCGATGCCCACGATGGTACAGCAGGTGGCCGACGGCGTGACCTACATGCAGCTCTACAACGAGGCCGTCTTCAACACCGCCAAGGAGACCGGAACGCTCCACGCCTACCAGCCGTTCTACTCGGCCGACAAGATCAACGGCACGAAGGCGGGACTCAACAAGTACCTCTATCCGAACAACGACTGGTACGACCTGATGTTCAAGGATTTCTCGGTCAACCAGAACCTCAACCTCAACATCCGCGGCGGCGGCCGTAAGGTCAGCTATTTCCTCAACGCGGCGGTCTCGAACGAAAACGGCATCATCGCCGACATCGAGCAGAACCCCTACGACGTGAAGATGAACCACCAGAAATACATCTTCCAGAGCAACGTCAGCGCCAACATCACCAAGACGACGGTCGTCGGCATCAAGGTCAACGCCCAGCTGGAGTACAACACCCGCCCGATCGAGGACATCGGCAACCTGTTCTACTACTCGATGCGCGCCAATCCGGTACGTTTCCCGGCCACGCTCCCGGCCGAGGAGGGCGACACGTTCGTGCGCTACGGCAACAACGCCTCGTGGGACACCGGCGCCACCGACCTCAACCCGCTGGCCAAGCTGTCCCGCGGCTACGGCAAGCGCTACTACTCCTACATGACGACGGCCTTCACGCTGGACCAGAACCTGGATTTCTTCACCAAGGGCTTGAGCGCCAACCTCACGGCGTCATTCTACAACTACACCTATTCGGCGACCTACCGCACGGCAACCCCCTATTATTTCAAGGTCGAGGACGGCAGTTCGCTCAACCCCGACGGCACGGCCAATCTCATCACCAACTCGATCGGCGACACGGGCACGACCTACCTGACCAGCACCGACGGCAACGGCGGCCACCGCCGCTACGCGCTGCAAGCCTCGCTGAACTACGCCCGCAAATTCGGCAAACACGACGTGGGAGCCATGTTCGTCTACCGCATGAACGAGAAGAAGAACAACATCGCCGGCACGAGCGAGGAGAACCTGCTGCCCTACCGCGAGCAGGGCATGGCGGGCCGCGTGACCTACGGATTCGACAACCGCTACCTGTTCGAGGCCAGTTTCGGCTACAACGGCTCGGAGAACTTCGCTCCCGGCAAACGCTGGGGTTTCTTCCCCTCGGCGGCGGCCGGCTGGGTGATCTCCAACGAGTCGTTCTGGGACGGCATCCGCAAGACGGTCAGCAACCTGAAGATCCGCGTATCGTACGGTCTGGCGGGCAACGACGCCTTGGGCGAGCGCTTCCCCTACCGCTCCATCGTGGCCATGGGCGAAGAATCGGGATTCTACTACAACTGGAACTCCCAGGGCAAAGGCCCGAAGATCACCACCTACGGCAACCCCAACGCGACGTGGGAGGAGGCCAAGAAACTCGACGTCGGTCTCGAACTGGGACTGTTCAACGCGCTGAACATCGAAGCCGCCTACTTCACCGAAGACCGTACGGGCATCTTCATGCGGCGCACCTCGCTGCCTTCGTCGACGGGCCTGCTGGGCGTTACGCCCTACGGCAATATCGGACGTGTGAAATCGCACGGCGTCGACCTTTCGGCCGTCTACAACAAGCAGTTCAACAAGGACTGGTCGCTGAGCCTGCGCGGCACGTTCACCTTCTCGCGCAACGAAGTGGTCGAGAAGGATGAAGGCGACCTGATGTACGACTACATGTCGGTCGTGGGACATCCGGTCAACGCCATCACCGGCGTGCTGGTCGCCGACGGGCTGTTCACCTCGCAGGAGGAGATCGACAACTCGCCCAAACAGCGGTTCGGCAACTACACGGTCGGCGACATCAAGTACCGCGACCTGAACGGCGACGGCATCGTCGACGGCAACGACGTGACGACGGCCGGCAGCCCGACCGTTCCCGAAATCCAGTACGGCATCGGCGCGACGGTGAAGTGGCGCAGGCTCGACTTCTCGTTCATGTTCCAGGGCGCATCCAACGTATCGCTGCGGATGTACAACATGCACCCGTTCTGCGACGCCTCGCACTTCGGCTACGGCATCACGCAGTACATCGCCGACAACCACTGGTCGGAGGACAACAACCGCGCCGACGCGGCCTATCCGCGCCTGACCTCGCAGTTAAGCTCCAACAACACCCAGAGTTCGACCTTCTACATCCACGACGCCAAATACCTGCGCCTGAAAACCGTGGAGCTGGGCTACACCATCAAGAAACTCCGCGTCTACCTGTCGGGCAACAACCTCTTCGTCATCTCCCCGTTCGACTACTGGGACCCCGAAAAGGGCGGCGGCCACGGCCTGTCCTACCCGTTGCAGCGGATGGCGAAAATCGGCGTTCAATACCAATTCTAATCCAAAAGAAGATACCGTTATGAAAAAAATAGCAATGGCGTTAGCCCTCCTTCTCGCGGCCGCATCCTGCGATTTCCTGGATGTCGTTCCCGAGGGCAGTCCCACGCAGGACGACATCTACAAGACCCAGGCCCAGGCCGAAAAGATGCTCTTCATGGTCTACGGCAAGTGCCCCGACCTGTTCCATGCGCAGGCCATGCCCGACCTGAGCGGCGGCGACGACCTGATTTCGAGTTACTACGGATCGGTGCGTTATTTCTCGTGGAAGAGCCTCGTATACGCCACCTCGCAGGAGTCCTCGACGAACACCTACTTCAACATGTGGGGAACGACCTCGGGACTTCCGACGGGCAACTACTCGTACAACATCTACGAAGGCATCCGTTATGCCTACAACTTCCTGAACAACATAGGTTCTGTTCCCGACATCTCGGAGGCCAACCTGCGCTACTGGTCGGGCGAGGCGCACTTCCTGATCGCCCACCTGCACCAGATCCTGCTGGAGTACTACGGTCCGATCGTACTGGCCCGGGAGGAGATCGACCTGAATGCGCCGGCCAGCAGCGTGAACGTGCCGCGCAGCACCTACGACGAGTGCGTCAATTTCATCGAGGAGGAGTTCCGCAAGGCCGCCGACATGCTGCCCGACTACTGGGGTCCCATCGCGTACGGCCGCGCCATCAAGGCCACGGCGCTGGCCTACCGCGCCCGCCTGCTGCTCTACGCCGCATCGCCGCTGGTGAACGGCAATTCGGAATTCTACGCCGATTTCGTCAACAAGGACGGCACGCACCTGATCAACCAGACCTACGACGCCGAGAAGTGGAAACGCGCGATGGACGCCGCCAAGGAGGCTATCGACTGCGTGGAGGCTTCGAAGGAAACGGGAGCCTACACGATGGACGACCGCCAACTGGGCCTCTCCGTGTCGAAAAGCACCAGCACGACCGACCCGTTCGAACTGGGGCGCGCCAACTACACCTACATCTTCACCGGCGACGGCAACGCGACACAGTTCTTGAACCAGAACGAGTACCTGATGAGCCTGAACAAGTCAGGCTCGATCACCTACACGCAGAAGCAGTTCGGCTGCCACCTGGCCAACAACTACACGAAGGTGTCGGGCGCCTACCGCGGCTATTTGTGCCCGACGTTCGAGGCCGTCCAGATGTATTACACCCGGAACGGACTTCCGTGGGAGGACGACCCCGAGACGAAGGACATCGACCCGCTGGCCTACAACAAGGCGGCCGGGACGGTCGAGATGCACCTCCACAAGGAGCCGCGCTTCTATGCGTCGGTGGGTTATGACCGGGGCACGTACCGCTTCAACGGCGGCAAAATGACCATCAAGGCGCACAAGGGCGAGCCGCAGGGCTTCACCGGCAGCTACGACAACGAATACCAGTCCTACAACGGTTATTTCTGCCAGAAATGGGTCAACGAACAGTCGAAGATGACGCTCAACTCAAGCGGAAACTACTCCGTCAGCACCTACATGAGCTACGTCTTCCCCTACATGCGCATCGCCGAGCTATACTTAAGCTACGCCGAAGCCGACTTCGAGTACGACGGCACGTTGAGCGACTACGGCTACGAGTGCCTGAACAAGATCCGCTCGCGCTGCGGCCTTCCGACGTTCCAGGATTCGTGGAGCAGGGCCGGCGGCATCCCCTCGGGCCAGAAGCTGCGCGACATCATCCGCCGCGAACGTTCGATTGAATTCATGCTGGAAGGACGCCGTTTCCACGACATCCGCCGCTGGAAGATCGCCGAAGAGTGCCTGCGCCCCATCCCGAAGGCCTGGAACATCGAGGGCGACACGCCCGAGAAGTTCTACAAGCTGGTCGACATGAAGGAGAACGACACGCGCATCTTCACCACGCCGAAACACTACTGGCTGGCGATCCCCAACTCGCAGCTCAACATCAACGGCCAGCTAGTTCAGAATCCGGGTTATTAACCATTAGCGAAAAGAAACGACCATGAAAAAGCTATTTTTAGCGCTCGCGCTGTCGGCGGCAGCTTGCCTGGCCGGGTGCTCCGACAACGAAGAGATCGGATACGACATCGGCTCGAAGGTGCTGATCCCGAAAAACGGCCTGCAACAGGTCGCCCTGACGGCCGATGCCGCAGCGATCGACTACGAGGTGTGGATCTACCGGAGCGGCTACAACGAAGGCGGTTCGACGGCCGCACTCTCGGTCGACGCCGAAGCGCTGGCCGCCTACAACAAGGCCAACGGTACGGCTTACGTGCTGATGCCCGAAGCCTGCTACGACCTCCCGACCGCCGCCGTGCGGCTCGACAACAACGCCCACACCGCGAAGATCGGCATTCGGATCGACGTCTCGGCGATCACGGCGGACAGTCGCTGCGTGCTGCCCGTTTCGGTCGGCAGTCCCGACACGGAGGTGAACGCGGCGGCCGCCACGGTGCTGATCTTCCCGGTCCGCCCCACGACGGAGAAGCCTGAAAACGCCCAATGACCCGGCCGGATCAATCAACTGAAAAATTAACCATATAACCTTCCTAATATGAAAAAAGGTTTTTTATCGTTTTTTCTGTTCACGGCTTTCGCCCTGGCGCTCTGCCCGTCGTGCAAAGACGACGAGACGGCCGAATGGAAAAACGTCGCGTTCTCGGTAGCGTCCAACCTCGCCCCCGAAAACGGGACCATCCCCTACGAAGGGAGCACGGTCGTGTTCACCGTAACGACCGACGGCAAATGGACCTATGCGATAGACCAGAGCAAGACCGACTGGTTCACCCACCCCACCGTCGACGGCATGACGCTGGCGATTCTGATTCCGGAAAACACCGTGAGCAGGGAGCGCTCCGGCGTAGTCCGGTTCATCTCGGTCTCGGACCCCACGCTGGTCGAGGAGTTCACCATCACGCAGGAACCCGGACCTGTGCCGCCCGAAGCGCCGAAAGCCGACCTGCTCGACGTTGTCTTCCACGCCGACGGCACGGCCGAGGACGTATCGCCGCTCAAGAACGAGGTGCTCTCCTACCCCGGCACGGCGCTGACCTGCTATTACCACGACGTCTACAAGCGCATCGTGACCAACTACACGCACACCCCGGGGCAGGGTTCCCGCAAGGATTCCTATTACCGGGTGGACTACTACACGAACGAGACGTTCAAGCAGGGTCTGGACGACGGCCACACGCTGGAGGTCGTCCTGCGTTCGAACCGCAACGACGGCACGAAGGAGTACAAGCCCTTCTCGGCGCATGAAGCCGGCGGCACGGGTTTCCTGATCTGCAAGGAGGGCCAGGGAGGCCATCCGGCCTGCATCACATTCCTGCCCAATGTGAGCACCACGGGCAAAAGCACGTGGCGCTGGGCGCAGAGCGACGTGACGCCCGAACCGGGCCGCTACTACCACGTCGTGGGCGTCTGGGACAAAACCGCCGAGAAAGCCTATATCTACGTGGACGGCCAACTCAAGGGCACGGCCGACGCTCCGGGCGAACTGATCCACGCCAAGGACGGCGCACGGTGGTTCGCGCTGGGCGGCGACTCGGCCGTAGGCTCGATGGGCAACGCATGGAACGGCGAAGTGGTTCTGGCCCGCGTCTTCGACGACGCGCTGACCGGGGACCAGATCGCCCTGCTCTACCAGGATGCGGCGTTCGCCGGCCAGACGCCCGTGGAATTCGCACTCTCGAACCTCACCTACCTGACCAGGTGCGAGATCGGCGCAGGCTACACCTACACGGTCTACGGCAACGGTTTCGCAGCCGGCGACAAGGTGAAGTTCACCTCGTCGGCCAACGTGACCGCAGCGTTCACGGCCGACGCCGCATTCACCGAAGCCTCCGGCGACAATACCCTTCAGTCGCTGGCAGTGACCCTCCCCGCGGGGATTCCCGCCGGAACGGGCCGGTATTTCATGGCGCTCGTCCGCAACGGCAGCCAATACCCGCTCGGCACGGTCGAATTCACCGTCTGCGACAATCCCTCCGTCTCGATGCCCCGGATCATCGCGCACCGCGGCCAGCATCAGGACGGCGTGGAGAATTCGACCGAGAATTCGATCGCTGCCCTGACCAACGCCCAGAAACTGGGCATCCACGGCGCCGAGTTCGACGTCTGGATCACCGCCGACGACGTGCCGGTGATCAACCACAACACGACGGTGGCAGGCAGCGACCTGCGGATCGAAGAGAGCGCCTATGCACAGATCAGGGACCTCACGCTGGCCAACGGCGAAAAACTACCGACGCTTGACGCCTATCTGGAGCAGGGCGCCAAGGACGCTTCGATGAAACTGATCTGCGAAATCAAGACCCACAGTTCGGCCGCAAGCAACACGCGGGCCGTCAACGCCGTCGTGGCCGCCGTCAAGGCGAAGTCGATGGAGACGCGGGTCGATTACATCGCCTTCGACTACGAGGTCTGCAAGCAGCTCCGGGCGGCCATGCCCGCGGCCGGCGTACAGTACCTGGGCGGCGACAAGGCTCCGGCCGAAGTCGCGGCGGACAAGCTCTCGGGCATCGACTACCAGTATTCGACCGTGCTTTCGAAAAAACCCGAGTGGGTGACGGAAGCCCACGCCGGCGGAATCGAGGTCAACGCCTGGACGGTCAATTCGACGGCCGACATGATGGCCTGCATCGCGCTGGGTGTCGACTACATCACCACCGACAACCCCGCCACGCTGAAAAAACTGCTGGAGACACCGTTCGTCACAGCCCCGAAATAACCGCGGAGGCTCCGTTTCGGATTTCTGGATTCGCAGGCCGGACGATTGTCCGGCCTGCGTTCTTTGCGGAATCCGCGTTTTTTTATTAGTTTTATATCCGAAATCAACCTTATACGACAACCCTGCAATGAAGAAACTTTTGGTATTGGCATGGGCCGGCGCTGCGTTGCTGTCCGGCGGCATGCTCCGGGCGGAAAACATCCTGCTCTCGACCCGGAATTCCTCGCTGCTGCTGACGGCAGAAAAAGGCAAAACCCCTCTGTTCCAGTATTTCGGAGCGCGCGTCGCCTCGCCCGACGACATCCTCGCCAGCGGAGCGGCGTTCGGCGATGCGGCCTACCCGCAGTTCGGCGCCCAGTGTTACCGCGAGGTAGCCATTCAGGCGACGCACGGCGACGGTTCGATGTCGCTCGAACTGGCGGTCGAGTCGGTGTCGCGCGACCGCAGGGACGGCTCCGAAACCACCGCCATCGCCATGAAGGACAAGCACTACCCGTTTTTCGTGACGCTCTTCTACAAGACCTACGACGACTGCGAGGTGATCGAGACGTGGACCGAGATCAGCCACACGGAGAAGAAACCCGTGACGCTCTACCGGTTCGCATCGGCCTACATGCCCGTCCGCCGGGGCGACACGTGGCTGACGCATTTCCACGGCACATGGGGCGCGGAGTGCTACCTCCACGAAGAGCCGCTGACCGACGGCATGAAGGTGCTCAAGAACAAGGACGGCGTGCGCAACACGCAGCGCGACAACCCCTCGCTGATGATCTCGCTCGACGGACGCCCCCGGGAGTTGACGGGCCGCGTCATCGGCGGCACGCTGGCCTGGGCCGGCAACTACCGCATCGCCCTGGACAACGACAACACCCACACCACGCACCTCTTCGCGGGCATCAACGAGGAGCAGTCGCAATACACGCTGCAACCCCGCGAGGTCTTCACGACCCCGGTATTCGCCTTCACGTTCAGCGACGAGGGCAAGAGCGGCGTGAGCCGCAACATCCACCGATGGGCGCGCCTCCACCGGCTCAACCACGGAACCGAGCTTCGCGACGTGCTGCTCAACTCGTGGGAGGGCGTCTATTTCAAGGTCAACCAGGAGGGCATGGACCGGATGATGGCCGACCTGGCGGACCTGGGCGGCGAACTGTTCGTGATGGACGACGGCTGGTTCGGCGACAAATACCCGCGCAACAACGGCGAGACGAGCCTCGGAGACTGGACGGTCTGCCGCGAGAAACTGCCGCAGGGCATCGAGGGACTGACCGAGTCGGCCCGCAAACACGGCGTGAAGTTCGGCATCTGGATCGAACCCGAGATGACCAACACCCGGAGCGAACTCTATGAGAAGCATCCCGACTGGGTGATCCAGCAGCCCTACCGCGAAAACCGCAAGGGCCGCGGCGGCACGCAGCAGGTGCTCGATCTGTCGAACCCCGCGGTGCAGGAGTTCGTCTTCGGCGTGGTCGACCGTCTGATGACCGCGCATCCCGACATCGCCTACATCAAGTGGGACGACAACATGACGCTCTACAACTACGGCTCGACCTTCCTGCCGGCCGACCGGCAATCGCACCTCTACATCGAGTACCACCGCGGCATGGACAAGGTGCTGCGGCGCATCCGGGAGAAATATCCCCGTCTGGTGATGCAGTCGTGCGCCAGCGGCGGCGGACGGGTCAACTATGGCGTCCTGCCCTACTACGATGAATTCTGGACCTCGGACAACACCGACGCCCTGCAACGCATCTACATGCAATGGGGCGTGTCGAACTTCTATCCCGCCGTGGCGATGGCCTCGCACGTGAGCGCCTCGCCCAACCACCAGACGGGCCGCAACGTTCCGCTCAAACTGCGCTTCGACGTGGCCATGTCGGGACGCCTGGGGCTGGAACTGCAACCCTCAAAGATGACCGGCAAAGAGAAGGAGTTCGCACGCAGGGCGATCGCCGACTACAAGGAGATCCGTCCCATCGTGCAGCAGGGCGACCTCTACCGGCTGATCTCGCCCTACGACAAGACAGGCTATGCATCGCTGATGTACGTCGCACCCGAAAAGGACCGCGCCGTCTGGTTCGTCTACAAGCTGGAGCACTTCCTCAACATGCCGTCGCCGGCCTTCCGCATGGCGGGTCTCGACCCCGGCAAACGCTACCGGATCACCGAACTGAACGTCGACGGGAAGCCGGTCCCGCAGGACGGCAAGACCTTCAGCGGCGCGTTCCTGATGGAGAACGGACTCGAATTCACGGTGGGCAAGGAATATGCGAGCCGCGTACTCGAACTCAAAGCGGTGGAGTAATCATCGGTCAGAAACGGCTGTCCGAAATCCGGGCCGCCCAACAAATCCCCGAAACGACGCCCGGTCCCGGGAGGTTCGTTTCGGGGATTCCGCATCTCTTTTCGCTCTTTTCCCTGCATATCCGCCGTTTCATCCGCCTCGCTGCAATTCCGGCGGCGGCGTTCTTCACACACAAAGGTTTTAACAAGGCATCCTGTCATTTAATTATGAATTATGAATTATGAATTATGAATTTTAGTTAACTTTGCGGATCGTAACGACTAAACATAACATATCGCCATGTACAGAACCCATACCTGCGGCTGCCTCCGGGCCTGCAACGTCAACCAAACCGTCACCCTGGCCGGATGGGTGCAGAAAGTGAGGAACCTCGGCGCCATGACCTTCATCGACTTGAGGGACCGTTACGGCATCACCCAGATCGTCGTCGAGGAACACTCCCCCGCCGAGGCGCGCGAAACGGTCTGCCGCGTGGGCCGCGAATGGGTCATCCAGGTCGTCGGCAAAGTCGTCGAGCGGCAGTCGAAAAACCCCAAAATGCCGACGGGCGACATCGAGGTCACGGCCGAGAAGGTGGCCATCCTGCACGAAGCCGAAGTGCCCCCCTTCACCATCGAAGAGGTCTCGGACGGCGGCGACGACCTGCGCATGAAGTACCGCTACCTCGACCTGCGGCGTCCGCCCCTGCAACGCAACATGATTCTGCGCCACAAGATGGCCCAGGAGATCCGCCGCTTCCTCTCCAACGAGGGATTCCTCGAGATCGAAACCCCCTGCCTGGTGGGTTCGACGCCCGAAGGAGCGCGCGACTTCGTCGTGCCGAGCCGCATGTCGCCCAACCAGTTCTACGCCCTGCCCCAATCGCCGCAGACGCTCAAGCAGCTGCTGATGGTCGCCGGCTACGACAAGTATTTCCAGATCGTGCGCTGCTTCCGCGACGAGGACCTGCGCGCCGACCGCCAGCCCGAGTTCACGCAGATCGACTGCGAAATGTCGTTCGTCGAGCAGGAGGACGTGCTCGAAATCTTCGAGCGCTGGGCCAAGCACATGTTCAGGCATGTGATGGGAATCGAGCTGACCGAGCCGCTGCGCCGCATGCCGTGGATCGAGGCGATGGAGAAATACGGTTCGGACAAACCCGACCTGCGCTTCGGCATGGAGTTCGCGGACATTACCGACCTTGCCAAAGGGCACGGTTTCAGCGTATTCGACGATGCCGAGTACATCACCGGATTCGCCGCCACGGGCTGCGCCGCGTACACCCGCAAGCAGATCGACTCGCTGACGGAGTTCGTCAAGCGGCAGCAGATCGGCGCCAAGGGCCTCGTCTGGATTCGCGTCGCGGAGGACGGCGTGAAGTCGTCGATCGACAAGTTCTACTCCCCCGAGGAGGTGCGCGCCATGGCCGAGCGCTGCGGCGCTGTGGCCGGGGATATGGTCTTCATCCTCTGCGGCAAGAAGTTCAAAACGCTGACGCAGCTGTGCGCCCTGCGCCTCGAAGTGGCCCAGCAGCTGGGGCTGCGCGACCCGCAGAAGTTCGCCCCGCTGTGGGTGGTGGACTTCCCGCTGTTCGAGTGGGACGACGAAACGCAGCGTTACTACGCCGTACACCACCCCTTCACCTCGCCCAAGCTCGAGGACGTGCAATACCTCGACAGCGACCCGGGCCGCGTGCGCGCCAACGCCTACGACTTCGTCTGCAACGGCACGGAGATCGGCGGCGGTTCGATCCGTATCCACGACTCGAAGTTGCAGGAGAAGATGTTCGAACTGCTGGGCTTCACGCCCGAGGAGGCGCAGAAGCGCTTCGGCTTCCTGATGAACGCCTTCAAGTACGGCGCGCCCCCTCACGGCGGCCTTGCGTTCGGTTTCGACCGTCTGTGCTCTTTGTTCGGCGGCTCGGAGTCGATCCGCGACTACATCGCCTTCCCGAAGAACAACGCCGGCCGCGACGTGATGCTCGACGCCCCGGGCTACATCGACCAGACGCAGCTCGACGAGTTGTATCTGCAACTGCGCAAGCCGGAGGAGTAGAGGAAAAAATCGTTCTTAAAACAAGAGAAGAGCCGATAATTATATATCGGCTCTTCTCATTATTAAACCTATTAATCCAGAGGACAATATCCTAATCTATCATATCTAAAGTAAGTATTTATAATACTTTTTCATTACACCATACATTAAGCGACTCACATACCTTATCGAATATTAATAAATCCGTTGAATCCCATTTCCTTCAGATTCAAATCCCCAATAACAATGCCAAACCCGGCCATTGATTTTATCCAAAAGCAAAAAACTATAAATATTAGAGGTTGGATAAATTTCAAACCGGTCATTCACCCAATCATCCTCATAGTCAACAAGTCGCTTATAATTAACATCAGTTTCATACCTTTTATTATCCTCATAACTCCATTGGATTCTATAGATATACCCCATTTTAGTATCCAATTTCAAAAAATTATACATATTGGAAGTTGGATAAATTTTATATCGATTAGCCGATTTTGCAAATACTTCTCCGTGAATTTTCACCGAGTTCTCGGCATCTATGTCGGATATTGAATTTACAACTGATGTCGCAATAGAATCCGAATTTGTCGTCAAAATAGACGTAGGATCATTATTGCCAACCCGAATCGAATCACGCTGAATTTCTTGCGCAAATAAGCAATCATTCCAAAATAGGAATACAAATAAGAAGTAAAAAAATCTCATTGCTGAAACTAATTCTCCCACCCGCACCCCGGCGGCATAAACAAAAAAGAAAAGCGTGGTGCCGAAGCCCATTTCAGAATCGTAGGTCGTAGGATACCTTTGGGTATAAAATAAGCGACAGCTCCCACGCCTATACCCGCAGAATACGGATACGACGCGGCAAGATGTTTGCCTACTCCCAACCCAAGTGAATTTCCTACGTTCACGATTCGGGAACAGACTTACACTTTCCGTGTTTGTCAGTATGTTCGACAAATATAGGATTATTTTTTGAAAATTTCCTATCTTTGTTCCTAATAAATCGAACATGCCATGCCGAACATTCCTTTAGCCGAACGACTGCGCCCCCGCACGATAGACGAATATATCGGGCAGGAGCACCTCGTGGGCAAAAACGGGGTGTTCCGCAAGTTCTTCGAGACGGGCAACGTCCCGTCGTTCATCCTCTGGGGACCTCCGGGCGTGGGCAAGACCACGCTGGCGAAGATCGTCGCCACGCAGTTGGAACGCCCGTTCTTCACCCTCTCGGCCGTCACGTCGGGCGTGAAGGACGTGCGCGAGGTGATCGAGTCGGCGCGCAAGCAGCGGTTCTTCGACCAGAAGGCCCCGCTGCTGTTCATCGACGAAATCCACCGCTTCAACAAGTCGCAGCAGGATTCGCTCTTAGGGGCCGTCGAACAGGGCGTCTTCACGCTCATCGGCGCGACGACCGAAAACCCCTCGTTCGAGGTGATCTCGCCGCTCTTGAGCCGCTGTCAGGTCTACATCCTCAAGTCGCTCGAAGACAAGGACCTGCAAGTGCTGCTCGACCGTGCCCTGACGACCGACACCGAGCTGAAAGAGCGCGACATCGAGGTCACGGAAACCGGCGCGCTGTTCCGCTTCTCGGGCGGCGACGCGCGCAAGCTGCTCAACATCCTCGAAATCGTCGTCGGGGCCACCGACGGCAAGGTGACGATCACCGACCGGTACGTCACCGACTGCCTCCAGCAGAACATCGCCCTCTACGACAAGAACGGCGAACAGCACTACGATGTCATTTCGGCCTTCATCAAATCGGTCCGGGGCAGCGACCCCAACGCCGCGATCTACTACCTGGCGCGGATGCTGGCCGGGGGCGAGGAGCCGCGGTTCCTGGCCCGGCGTCTGGTGATCCTGGCCTCGGAGGACATCGGGCTGGCCAATCCCAACGCCCTGCTGCTGGCCAACGCCTGCTTCGACACGGTGCACAAAATCGGCATGCCCGAGGCGCGCATCACACTGGCCGAGACGACGATCTACCTGGCCACCAGCCCCAAGAGCAATTCGGCCTACATGGCCATCAACAAGGCGATGTCGCTGGTCGAGCGCGACACCACGAACCGTCCCGTGCCGCTGCACCTGCGCAACGCCCCGACCCGCCTGATGGACAAGGCAGGCTACGGCAAGGGCTATAAATACGCCCACGACTACGCGGGGCATTTCGCCGAGCAGGAGTTCCTGCCCGAGAGCCTTTCGGGCACGAAGTTCTACGAACCCGACACGCAGAACGCCGCCGAGGCCAAAATCGCCGAACGGATGGCGCAGCTGTGGAAAGAGAAGTACCAATGAAACGCATCGGCATTATATCCGACACCCACGGAACCTTCGACGACACGCTCCGCGAATTTCTGAAAGACGTGGACGAAATCTGGCATGCGGGCGACATCGGCTCGATCGAGCTGGCCGACCGGATCGCCGCATTCAAGCCGCTCCGCGCCGTGAGCGGCAACATCGACGGCGGCATGACCCGCCGCGTCTATCCCGCGTTCCAGGCCTTCGAGTGCGAGCGGGTGCAGGTGCTGATGACCCACATCGGAGGTTATCCCCGCCATTACGACCCGTGCGCCGTGCAGAAAATCCAGTCCGTGCACCCGAAACTCTTCATCGCCGGGCATTCCCACATCCTCAAAGTCATCTACGATCCCGTCTACGACCTGCTCCATGTCAACCCCGGAGCCGCCGGGGAGTTCGGCTTCCACAAGGTCCGCACGGCCGTACGCCTTACGATCGACGGCGCGGAGATGCGCGACATGGAGGTCGGCGAGTGGCCCCGCAGCTGAAAACCCGGCGGGCGGAGAGCTAAAACCGACTGTCCGGGAGAGCCTTTTCCGTCACGAAATCACCCGAAATAAAATTTTATACCCCAAAAGGCCGAAAATGCATTCCTGTCGGATTTCGGTGATCGTCAGCGAAATATCCGGAACATTCCGGCAAGTCGCGCCATAAAAAAGCCGATTCTATACAATTCCGTTCGGAAGCGCTCCGATAAAGCCCGCAAGACACTGGAAGTCAGCCGGTAAACCCGATGCCTTGGGGCTGCTCCGAAAATGCCCGTCCGATGGAAACGCCTCTGCATCAGCCACCAAAGTTCAGCCACTAAACAAAAACGGCCGCATAATAATCACATACGCGCTCTCGTTAGTATGGCGAATTCATAACGACGACGCAACATGCAACCAAAAATTTCGAAAACGTTGGAGGGCATCATCGCCCGTTCGGCATTCAACACGACGAAGGCGGGAATGACGCATTCGCTCAAGGACTTCCTCACGCTGGAACTGCTCCGCGAAGAGGGGTCGCTCGCCTACCAGCTTTTATCCTCCCGGCTCAAGGACTGGGAGCTTTATCAGGTGCGCCTGCGCATCGAACGCGAGGTAATCAGCGCCAAACAGCAGGAGACCCGGTCGCCCGAGGAGTATTACCGCGACTTCACCGAGGAACTGCTCGCAATGCCGGGCGTCGCCCGGAGCGTGTCGACGGCCCACGCGCTGCTGGCCATCATCAGCGACCGTTCGACGGCGACCGCGCGCGTACTGGAGATGTACGGCGTGACGGCCGACAGCGTGTCCGGAGACCTGCAAAAATTCGCCGTGGGCGACGACTTCCGCACCGAAGTGCAGGTTCACATGCTCGACTTCGGCGAGGAGAACAGGAACGAGGAGAAAGGCCCGGCCCACCTGCTGGACAAGTTCGGCGTGAACCTTACGCGGCTGGCCCGCGAGGGGAAGATCGACCCGATCATAGGCCGCGAGCAGGAGATCGAACGCGTGGTGCAGATCCTCTCGCGCCGCAAGAAGAACAACCCGATCTTGATCGGCGAGGCCGGCGTGGGCAAGAGCGCCATCGTCGAAGGGCTTGCGCTGCGCATCGCGCGCGGCGAAGTGCCCTACACCATCGCCGACAAGACGCTCTTCTCGCTCGACGTCTCGTCGCTCGTGGCGGGCACGAAGTTCCGCGGCGAGTTCGAGGAGCGCATGCAGCAGCTGCTGGACGAACTGCGCAAAGCCAAGGACACGATCATCTTCATCGACGAGATACACACCATCGTGGGCGCCGGCTCCACGCAGGGCAGCCTCGACACGGCCAACATCCTCAAACCGGCCCTCGCGCGCGGCGAACTGCAAACCATCGGCGCCACGACGCTCGACGAGTACCGCGAGAACATCGAGACCGACTCGGCCCTCGAACGCCGCTTCCAGAAGGTGGTGATCGAGCCGACGACACCCGAGCAGACGCTCCAGATCCTGCGCAACATCGCGCCCCACTACGAGCGCCACCACAAGGTGCACTACACCGAGGAGGCGTTGCAGGCCTGCGTGACGCTCACCGGGCGTTACGTCACCGACCGCTATTTCCCCGACAAGGCCATCGACGCGCTGGACGAGGCCGGCTCGCGGGCGCACCTGCAATCGGCACGCGAACCGGAGGAGCTGCGGGCCATGAAGACGGCGCTCAGCGACGCCAGGCGCGAACGCCGCGAAGCGGTCGAAGCGCTGGTCTACGAGAAGGCCGCCTCGGCGCGCATGCGGGAAATCGCGCTGCGCTCGAAGTTGGGCGAGAGCCGCGCCGAATGGAAGCGCTCGCTCGAAAGCAATCCCGTGGAGATCACCGCAAGGCATATCCAGGAGGTGATTACCGCCATGACGGGCATCCCTGCGGAGCGCGTCTCGGACGGCGAGATGATCCGTCTGCAAACCCTGCGCGAACACCTCGCCAAGCGTGTCGTGGGACAGCAGGAGGCCGTGGAGAAGATTTCGCGCACCATCCGCCGTTCGCGCGCCGGACTGAAGGACGAAAACCGCCCCATCGGCGTCTTCCTCTTCGTCGGGCCCACGGGCGTCGGCAAGACGCTGCTGGCCAAGGAGGTGTCGAAATGGCTGTTCGACGAGCGCCGCGGGCTGATCCGGATCGACATGAGCGAATACGGCGAAAAACACAACGTGGCGCGCCTGATCGGCTCGCCCCCGGGATACGTCGGTTACGGCGAAGGAGGCCAGTTAACGGAGGCCGTGCGTCGTCAGCCCTACGCCGTGGTGCTCTTCGACGAGATCGAGAAGGCCCATCCCGAGGTCTTCAACGCCATGTTGCAGATCTTCGACGAAGGACACCTCACCGACGGCTCGGGACGCAAGGTCGACTTCCGGAACACGATCATCATTATGACCTCGAACGTGGGTTCGCGGGCCGTGGTCCGGAAATCGGTGCAGGTGGGTTACAGCACCACCTCGAAGAGCGCCGTGGCCGACCGGACGCCCCAGAGCGAGTACTGCAAGGCTCTGGAGCACACCTTCGCCCCGGAGTTCCTCAACCGCATCGACGACATCGTGCTGTTCCGCACGCTGGAGATCGCCGACGTGGAACGGATCGTCGACCTGGAATTGCAGGGGCTGATGGCCCGCACGGGCAGGCTGGGCTACAAGGTGAAGATCACCGAAGGGGCCAAACGCCGGCTGGCGGCCATGGGCTACGAGTCGCGCTACGGCGTGCGTTCGCTCAAGCGGACGCTGATGGACAACGTCGAGGAACCGCTCTCGACGCTGATCATCGACGGCAAGCTCCACGAGGGCGACACCGTGGTCGTAGAGTCGGACAAGGCCCACGGCGTGAAGCTGCGCGTGGCGTAAAAACCGAATGGCTGGAATGCAAAGGGAGGACCGCACGGTCCTCCCTTATTACATAAACAGCTATCGGTCAATTCAATTTCTCAATCTCAAAATTAGCATATCCACAATGACAACTCGATACGGTTACGCCGTATTTGTCTTCGATCGCTTCGATGATCTGCCTTGCATTCGGACGGGCGGAAGTCCCCGTAACGAGAATTTCGACATTCATTCCTTTCGTCAATTTACCGGCATTCTTAATCGCCGTGACGCTCCATAACGTACCTGCCATGATTCAAAAATTTAAGAGTTTGTAATTTATTTATAAAGGATTTGTACATTTTCACTATTGCAACTTACACGGGTCGCCTGCCCTTTTTTTAGCCAAATTTCTTGCAATACCGGATTTCCCCAAGAAGCAGCAAGCGATTCCAAGGCCGGACAGCCCGATATATCAATAACCCGTAGATTAATATTGTTCCATTTCGATAACTCACCATTACATATACTCAAAACCGTCATATTGGAACTAACTATCTCAAAAGATTCCGAGGTCAACGCTTCAAAATGAGGATCATCGAACCATGAATAGCCACCCGTATATCGGCTCGGAAGCGTTTCACCGAAATTTATCCACTCCAGCGGATTGAACCTCGAGTTCAGCGATGCCAGTTTCGTATTATGGCTAAGATCGAGCCTCCTGACTTGGTTATTAGAGAAATTCAAATAAGTCAAATTGGTGAAAAACTCGATTCCTTCCAGCGATTTGATATTCATATTGCTGCACGATATGGTTTGCACGTCCAAAGCCTCCTGTTGCGATATTTCACCGTCTTTTGTCTTGTCGTACTGCATAAGATAAGACTTGAAATTCGCATCGGGGAAATGAATTATTTCCGACGGAGCATATTGTACAACCTCGACTTTTGCCGAGACACCGCCACCTGAAACAACGATTGTTCCGGTGCGAGTATCCCCCGGATTTGTTTTTGCCTTAAAGGTCAGCGGTGATTTATTTCTTTCGGAAACCAACTCGATCCAGTCACCCTCGATTTCCACCTGAAATTCGACATTGGCCTGCACCTGCACCTGAAATTCGCCGGCTTCTGCGCCAAGCCAGAGTTGCTGTGGCGACAGAGAGACCGAACTATGCTGTGCCTGCCTGACTTCAATCGTCTTCTGCGCATCTCCGGCCATGATTCGCACAAAACATTGCCGATCCACATGCGTTGTGTTGCTTTTTACGGAAATCGTGATTGTATTGTCGCCCGCGTCGCCCGACATTGGGTAAGCCGAAATCCAATTCGCATCGGTATCTGCATAATAGAAGGCAATGAACCAACTCTCCTGAGAGGAAAACTGAATGGTGTAGGCTCCTCCCGCCATTGGCACAACCTCGGAAATTCCGCCCGAGTCGATAACAGATACGATTCGATCGGGGTCCCCCGATTGTTTCTCACTCTCGCTGCATGCGCACAAGAGCAGACACATACCCAATAACCACATTTTCATAACAAAATGATTTGCATGCCGTCCGACTCTTGTACGGCCAATTATAAAAAAGAAGTGTGGAGTCGTTCGTTTATCTGAATGGAGGTTCTGGAATACCCGTGAACAAATAAACAATACCCCACACCGGACAGTATATCAAGAATGATATAACTATACACGGCGATGAGTGTTTGTATTGCTTATTCTTGTTCACGTGAAATTTTCCAGATTTCCATTCAAGAATAAAAGCGAAACACTTCTGCCAACAATATGTCGCTGTCCATCCGGACAGCAAGACAAAGATAGAAAATGTTTTGCAAAATACAACGCTCTTTTGGGGTATTGCTCCCACAAATTTCAGCAAAAAATCCCCGAAAGTCAATATTGACCGGGAACTATGTTATTTCAACTTGGAAAAATCCGCACAAACCTTTCTTCTCTTTTCCCAGAGATTATTCGTACCTTTGCGCACCTATGTACAAATTCGCAACATACAAAGACCAATACAAAGCCAACCTGCGGCTGGCGCTGCCCGTGGTGCTGACACAGCTGGGGCAGATCCTCACGCAGGTCGCCGACAACCTGATGGTCGGCCGCTACGGAGGCAGCGACCCCACGCCGCTGGCCGCCGTGTCGTTCGGCGGCGCCGTCTTCTTCATCCTCTTCATCGCCGCCATCGGCATCGCACTGGGCATGACGCCTCTCGTGGGCGAACTCTACGCGCAGGGCGACCGCGAGAAATCGTCGGGACTGCTCCAGAACGGCATTCTCTTCTACGGACTGCTGGGCGTGGCGATGGCCGCCGTGCAGTACGCCGTCATTCCGCTGATGTACCACCTCGGCCAGCCCGCCGAAGTGGTCGACATGGCCATCCCCTATTACAGGATGCTGGTGTGGAGCATGCCGTTCATCATGCTGTTCTTCACCTTCAAGCAGTTCCTCGAAGGCGTGGGCAACACGAAGGTCGAGATGTTCGTCACGATCGCGGCCAACCTCGCGAACATCGGCTTCAACTGGGTGTTCATCTACGGCCGCTACGGATTTCCCGAGATGGGCGCCGAGGGCGCGGGCCTGGGCACGCTGATGTCGCGCATCATCGCCCCGATGCTGATGATCGGCTACTTTTACAGCCGCAGCAAATACCGCGTCTATCTCGAAGGCTTTTCGCCGCGCAACTACTCGTGGGCGTCGGTCAGACAACTGCTGCACATGGGCCTGCCGATCTCGATGCAGATGTTCCTCGAAGCCTCGGCCTTCGTCGGCACGGGAATTATGATGGGGTGGTTCAACAAGGAGACGATGAGCGCCAACCAGATCGCCACGACCATCGGCAACTGCGCCTTTATGATCGTCATGTCGATCGGCGCGGCCACCACCATCCGCGTGTCGCACTGCTACGGCGCGCGCGACATCGGCCAGCTGTCGCTCGCGGCCAAGGCGTCGTACCACCTCGTGCTGGCGTGGAACGCCCTCGCAGCGCTGGTTTTCATCACGATGCGCAACGTGATCCCGACCTTCTTCACCACCAACGCCGAGGTGATCGCCATCGCCTCGAACCTGATGGTCTTCGCTGCGCTCTACCAACTGTCGGACGGCATCCAGAACGTCTCGGTGGGTATCCTGCGGGGCATTCAGGACGTGAAGATCATCATGCCGATCGCCTTCGTCTCCTACTGGCTGCTGAACC
>OJRV01000987.1_pt1 | contig 34267 bp, 25 predicted proteins | sample 1599241 | NCBI WGS metagenome assembly OJRV01 (sample SAMN04168656, study PRJEB22393) | human gut metagenome | biome: human gut microbiome; feature: stool | host: Homo sapiens | collected 2014-03-17 | reverse complement strand
AACGGAACGATTTTGTTCAATTAGGCTTGGGAACAGGGGTTTTTGAAGAGCTTCCCTAAGCCCATGATTTTATTGCCAAAAATAAATCATGGGCTTTTTCATATGTGTTAAAATGCTCTATAACTATTAGATACAGAGCATAAAATGGAAAATTCTCCAAAATCCGGATTTCCTTGGAACTTCACAACCGTCGTTACCGCCCAAGGTTATTGCTACGTCAAGGCGTACAAAATGAAGTGGGATCCGGTGCTGAAAAAGTCGAAACGGCACCTGCAACGCCATGTGGGACGTTTGCTCGAAGACGACCGGATCAAGATTTCGCCCAAATTTTCAGCCGACTTTCCGGAATACTCCGGGGATGACTGGTTTTGGGGTGCGAACAAAAAACCTGTTCGCGAAGCCGAATATCGACAAGATTTTCCTGCCACTCCCGGCCCTGCACCGGAAGATGAGGATGCCTGCAATCCGCAAGCCACGCTGGATGTTGGTTTGACTTGGGCTGCCATGCAGGTGGCCGAAAACAGCGGCATCCGCTCTCATCTCCACGAAATTTTTGGGAAGGAGTTGGGCGAAGATTTGCTCTACCTGTCCATTTACAAACTCGCCGGTGGCGGAGCAATGATGACGTACGATCTTTGGCGTCAAAAAGTTTGGCTGCCCCGATCCAAACGACTGAGCGGACAGAAAATCTCTGAAATTTTGTCCTCGGTCACTCGTGAACAGGTCACTGGCTATTTCCGTCTGCGACACAATCGTCAGGATGCGATTTGGGAGGAAATCTACAAACAAAATCCTGAATTGCGGGGCCAACCGATTGAATACGCGCTTGACAATACTTCGATCTCCACCTACTCCAACACGCTGAGCGAAGCGCAGTTTGGGCACGCCAAAAGAGATCCGGATCTCAAGCAGATTAATTACACCGTCATTTGCGACCAACGCTCGGGCGACATCGTTTTCTCGCACATGTTCGACGGAGCCGTTAACGACGTCAGTAGCCTGTCCGACATCCTTTTCTCCATGCGTGAGGCCGGATTCGATTTGGACAAAAACATTTTTGTCACCGATCGTGGCTATTCCAGTTTGGAAAATGTTCAAAGAATGATCAATTTGAACATTCGATACCTGCAAGGAGTTCGATATATTGAGGATTCGTTAAAGCAACGCTTTGCAAAACATCGAAATTCACTCTGTAAGAACGCTTTCTACAGTAGCGAGGAAAAGGCATTTGCCTTCACGGTTACTGAGCCATGGACGCAAAACACGGAGGCAGGTCGATTAAAACTCAATACTTACATTCATTTGTACCGTTTGGTCGGTCATGAGAATGCGACGGCTCAATCGATCTCTGAGAATGCCGATGAAATTATTCGACTGAAAGATGCCAAGCGGTCGGTTCCCAAGGACTTGTGGGCCGCCTATAGCCGTTTCGTCGTGTCTGTTCGAGACAAGAACGGAAAGGAGAGGTGGGTAAGGAACTCATCAAAAATCGACGAGGCAGTGGAGAGTGCAGGTTACTTTGCGCTTCGCAGCAATGTCGTCTCTGATGCTTTTGAAGCTTTGGCCATCTATCGACAGCGCAATATGGTTGAACAAGACTTCAATCAACTTAAAAACTGGCTTGATGGCGATCGCCTGCGCGTTGGAGCTGTTTCCGTACAAGGAAAACTGTTGGTGAGCACCATCGGGACGGCTCTGCGCATGATGATGCTTTGCAGTGCGAAGAAGATGGAAAACCGCAAGGACAAACTGACAATTCCCGGCGGCTCCTTGGATCGCCTGCTGATGGAACTGACGTTGGTGCGCGCCGAGAAAAGAAAAAACGCCAACGCTTGGATCAGGAATACGATTCCTGCCTCACGTCGGCGTTGTTTCGAACTACTGCAGTTGCCGGAACCTCCGAGAAAGTTCATCTTGTAGAGCAGGCAACCCGTAGTTCAGGCTAAAGGGACAACCTCCCGACCTTCCTATATGAAGTCGGGAGGTTTTCTTTTTCTTCTCGACACCTCCATCCCGCCCGCACCTCTCTGAGGGCAGAACGGGACACTCTTTCTCATTCACTCGATCTGCTCACAGAAGGCATGCTTCATGACGAGACCGCCAATTGGGACACAACCAAAACACATGAAGCTTCCAACACAGCCGCGCACACAACAGCACTACCATTGCCCTCGCTACCGGTGGATATTCAGCGCCTTGTCGGCGTCCTCAATCTCAAACAGGCTGTCGCCCGCTCGAACTCCGCCGAACGAATCCATGTGCAGCCAGCCTTCTCCCGTCGGATGGTCAGTATGACCGACAGGAAACGGGCGGTCCTCAACGTAGATGTCGCCGAACACATCAACCCTCAGGCGTCCTTCACCGCCGGGTTCGACCTGCCCGACGGGAATGCTCCAATCCCCGTCGTAGACGTTTCCGAAGATGTCGGTACGCAACTCGCCCGCCGAGGCGCCGGCGGCGATGACGCCAAGACTGAAAAGCAACAGAATGGAACGACGCATGGTTGATCTCCACCAAACGAAAAAGTGTCGGGCACCCCGCCGCCGAAGCCGCTCAATGAGGAGGAAACGGTCTCGACGGCAGGATGACCTCCTCCATCCTCATGATGCCTCTTGCCGCGTCAGCATGAGACGCACTCTGGCATGAACGACGCACAGACCTTCGACCACAAGTCGCCTCAAGGAGACATTGCCTTTGGATCTGAGATAGGATTGAAGTTCACCCTGGCCTTTCCCGGAGCTTTCATGCAGAAGATTCTTCCCGCCGTCCTCATGCTTTGCGCCCTCGCCGCAGGCTCGCAGCCCGTCTGCGCAGCCACGGACAATCAACTCATGCGCGAGGAGATCACGGCCGGCATGACCGATCCCGCCGTGATCGAGGGAAGCGCCGACGCCTTCGGCTTCAGCGGAGAAAAGGCCGAGGCTTATGCCGACTTCATCCGCGATCTTGCGGCGAGCAGGCTCTTTCTCGACCATGTTGTCGAACAGTTCAAGAAGGCGGGCATTGACGGCGCGAAGCTGCGCGCCGTGCACGATCACGGCACGAGCGACGAGCTTGCGGCCCTCTCCGAGGAAATCCTTCAGGGAAGCCTTCTGCTGACCCAGCGCCTGATGGCTGAGGGCGTGCCCTATTCGAGTCCGAAGGTGATGGAGGCCGAGATGCGCACGACGAAGGCACTCTGCGGCCGTCTGTCGGCCAAGGCCTGCCGAGACCTCAATCTCGTGGGCGCGCAGGGACTTGCCTACGACGATCTGGATACGGCGGCCAGAACGCTCACGGCCGACATGAGCGAAGAGGACGTGAGGAAGATGTTCAGGCTCAAGATCGAGAGCATCGAGAACGCTCTCAGGAGCCACGGCGAAAAGCCTGCAATGTCGGAGGAGAACGTCAGGCTCGCCAGGGCGGCCTATTCCGTCGCCCTTGAGGCCGCACTGGAAAGGCAGACGCCTCAGATGCGCGAGCGCTTCGAGAAGACCATGGCGAACCTTGACGGCTCGACCGACGAAGACGTCTGCGATGCGTTCGGGATCATCTACAGTGCCATTCTCGACACGGTCCCCGAAGATCCCGAGGGAAACGTCCTCAAGGCCTTCTTCACGGGCAAGTTGCTCTGAACGCCCTTCCCCGCAAGCCAGCCTGAAGGCCCGAAACAAAACTGCCGCCCCTTTAAACAAGAAGGTGGCAGTTGTTTTTGGAACATCGGCCCCGCTCGCGAGGGGCGAAGCCGATGCTGCCGACGAACGCCGGTACTCAATAACCGTTATCTTGACGAGGGCGAGGAAAGCCTGCGATCAACTGGATTCCAATAAAGCTCATTAAGACAATCCTCGAATTCACTGATATCAAATCGATACTTTCTTTACGAATCTTTTTTAGCTCCCTTAGCAGCGAACCTACATGCCCTTGCAAAACCATCTCCGAAATGCGTCACCGACAAATACCCTTTACTAAAGGTTAACACTTTACCTTTTTCCTCATAACTTCTCTTAAAGTTAACCACCGATGGCGATTGCATGACTTTTTCATAGCATTCTTCATTGGCTATAGTGCCGCTCCAAGATATTTCCAGAAGCCCCAATGTCTGCAAATGTTCTAGATAAAGCTGAAGCTCCTTCGGATACTGCAACTCAACGTCTTGATCCAAATTTGTTACGTGACTAGCAATTTCCGAATATGAACTACCTTCTATAATCTCTTTTATTTTTAATACTGGAAAAGTTCTCACTGAAAAAACATACGAAAGAATTTTTGCCTCATCAGGACAAAGCTGATTAAGCACAACTGCGTAATTTTTAATCAAGCCACTCGCCCTGCGAGAATCCATAGACGCTTCCAACAGGTTAATAAACCCATTCTCAAGAAGCTCTTCATCAATACACCCCTCCAGCCCATTAACAATAGCCCTAACCTCACCAAATGTTGGTTCAATACGGCATTCCGGCGATATCGACGCAGCGTTCCGATCAACGGCCTCCGATATTCTTTTCCGTTGTTCTTCTTTTTTGTTTGCCCACATTTCCAAAGGGAGCCCAACTCCAACATAAACAGCTCTAGCCAAACTGGCTTTTAATTTATCGGCCCAAACCGACGCCTCAGAAGGAGTCCCTTCAATCTCCCCAATTTTACCTTCAATATTAATCTGAATCAGACTGTTATCCTTCAAATTACAATCGAGCACTTACTCCTCCAACAAAAAATCTTCATTTCCAACATCGAACAGCCTAATGCAAGCAATCCTTTGACTTCAACTCCCTTAACAAACGATGCCGCCTGAACTCCGCAATCTCTTCTGCGGTCGGTACGCGGGGGCCCCTGTAGTCGGGCGCGCTCGAAATGAATCGGAGAAACTCGAGCTCGTGCTCATCGAGAGTTGCAAAGCCAACCAAGCCCTCGGCAGCGTCCTGAAACGACGAGGCATCCGCCTCCTCATCAACGGGGTAGACCGGATCGGAAATCAAGCGAGGATCCTCAAATCCCGAGCCTTTTTGTCCCCCAAAAACGTGCCCGCCAACTGAGCGAAAGACAGCTTACGTCCTGCTTCCCCGGCCGCCCCTGGGCGAACGGCGGCGATCCCCGGAAAAAGAGTCTCCCAACCCAAAGAAACGACTGTCGGCGAGAACAGAAGAGTCAACAAAGAAGCTTCGGCCCCGCAGAAAGAGCCCCCATTCCGTTCCCGATCAAGCACTGAAATCACCGTCGGACGAGGCCGATCAACGACGTCCGGCTTGGGGCGGCCCCGTCCTTCACCTGCGTTGACGGGAATCAAAAGCGTTAGCGTCCGCGAAATTCACAATGACTCCAACTGAAGAAACTCTTCCTTCAGAATCAAAGGAGAAACAACATGACCATTCGTGACATGGACCGCCGCACTCTTCTGAAAACCGGCCTGATGTCCGCCGCAGCCGCCGGCGCCGCCACCATCGCCAACACCGCCTCCGCCAAACCCGCCGGAGCCTCCGAAATGCATTTCGACGTCGTCGTGCTCGGCGCGGGCTGTGCGGGCCTTTCCGCCGCGCTTGAAGCCGCTGACAAGGGCGCCAAGGTCGCGCTCCTCGACAAAATGTTCGGTCCGTTCGGCAACACGATCTATGCCGGCGGCCACTTCAACGCCACGAACACCTTCGTGCAGAAGCGCGACGGCCTGAGCGACACGCTCGACGAGTTCTACAAGGACATGATGGACGTCTCCATGGGCCGCGGCGATCCCGAACTCACCCGCATGTACGTCGAGAAGTCCGGCGAATGCATTCAGTGGCTGACCGACCGCGTCGGCATCCAGTGGAAGAAGATGCACGAAGAACCCTGGCCCGCCACCGTGCGCGGCCACGTCGTCGACGGTCCGAAGAAGCCCGGCGGCACCCAGCTCACCACGCAGCTCCTTGACGCCGTCAAGGCTTCCAAGAACATCACGCTCTTCTTCAACACGAAGGCCATCGAGCTTCTGAAGACGCCGGCTCTTGCCTGCACCGGCGTTCGCGCAGTCACGACCAAGGGTGAAGTCATCGACTTCCACGCCAAGGGCGGCGTCATCATCGCGACCGGCGGATTCCACAACAACAAGGAAATGATCTGCAAGTACATGGGCGGCGGCGTTGCCTGGATGCCGCTGCGCGGCGCGGCCACGCTGACCGGTGAAAACATCGAGCTGACCCGTCCGTTCTTCCCGCAGTACGTCAACATGGATCAGTACCACAGCGGTCCGATTCACGGCCCAACGAAGGCCAATCCCTCGCTGATGGTCAACTACGGCATCATCGTCAACAAGGAAGCGCAGCGCATCATCGACGAAGTCAACACCTACGTCTACATCGCCAAGAAACTTCCTCAGATCACGCCGGACAACTGGGCGTACATCATCATCGACCAGAAGGTTGTCGACGTTTCGACCGTCGCCTCCCGCATCGCACGCTACAAGAAGGCCAAGGCGCCCATTTATGAGGGTCAGACCATCGCCGAGCTCGCCAAGGCGATGAACGTCCCGATCGAAGCGCTTGAGAAGACCGTCGCCGACTACAACGCCGCCGTCAAGTCTGGCAAGTCCGGTTCGCTGACGCCGCCCAACACCCTCAAGAATGCGCCGGTGCTGGACAAGGGCCCGTTCCTAGCATTCCCGTTCCAAGGCGGCATGACGGCAACCTTCGGCGGTCCGAAGATTTCCAAGAAGGCCGAGGTGCTCAATACCGAAAACCGTCCCGTTCCCGGACTCTATGCCGCCGGCAACGCCATCGGCGGGCTCTTCTACGACGACTACATCGTCGGCTCCCAGCTGACCGCCGCCGTCATCTGGGGACGTGTTGCAGGTGAGGAAGCCGCCGGCCGCACCAAGCGCTGATCTCCAGACCGTACATAACTGACAAAGCCGCACTCCCCCTCGGGAGTGCGGCATTTTCATTTCGAGAGCTTCGGCAGAAGCGCCTCGAACTCCTTCAGACCGGCGCAGTGGAGCTTTCTCATCACCGACGTGCGATGACATTCCGCAGTCCTCAGGGATATGACGAGCCTGTCCGCGACGGCTCTGCAGGATAGGCCTGCGCACAAAAGGTCCAGAATCTGCCTCTCCCGGCTTGAGAGCGTCTCGAGACGCTCCTGAAGCGCGTAGACGCCGTCCGCCTCCCTGCGCCGACCTTCCAGTGCGCGCCCGACGGCCTCCATGACTTTGTCGGCGGTGACGGTCTTGGTGAGAAACGTCACGGCTCCCTCCTCCATCGCGCTGACGGCGGTCTCGATGTCGCCGTGACCGGAAAGGAAGATGAGCGGGAGCCCGCAGCCAGCGCTCTTGAGCTTTTGCTGCAGCTCAAGTCCCGACATGCCGCCCATCCGAAGATCCACCACGGCGCATCCGGCGTCATTGAGAAAATCGGCGGCCAGAAACTCTTCGCCGCTGTAGTAGTGCCGGACGATCATCCCGGCCATGTCGAAAATCAACCCGAGAGAATCGTGAATTGCAGGATCATCATCCACGATCCGAATGACAACCTTCTCATTTGCCTTCATCATCAGCCTCTTCATGATCATCAGGCCCGCCGTTGCGATCGAGCGCAGGCAGGCGCACCACGGCGCAGAGTCCGGAATACTCCGCCTGCACCGCCTGAGAGAACATCAGTCGCCCGCCGTGGGCCTCCACAATCGTACGAACAATGGACAATCCCAACCCAAGCCCGTCCGGCTTGCTGCTCGAAATCGGCTGGCCCAGACCGCTCAGTCTTGCGTCAGACAGACGCGGACCATTGTCGAGCACTCTGACCTCCACCGTTGCGCCGTCGTCCGGAATGCGGCGAACCTCAATGCAGACCTTGCGCACCGCCTCCTTCTCAACGGCCTCGCGTGCATTCTTAAGGAGATTGACGAACACCAGCGTCAGCTCGAGTTCGTTGCCCTTCACGCTCAGGCCGGGCTGCGCGATCTTCACGGCCACGTGAATCTTGTTTGGACGACCCGCTTGAAAGATCCCGATCGCCTCTTCAATCAGATTGTCGACGACCAGTGCCCTGCGGGGATGGCGGCTGTTCCGGGCGTAGGCGCGGACGCTGTCCAGAATGCCGCTAGCTCTCGCCACCTCCTTCGTGATGCCTCGAGAAAACCTCTGAAGCTTGTCCTCGTCGCAACGCCCGAGGTCCACCATCATGCGCAGACCGTCGGCATAAAACCCCAGAGCCGCCAGAGGCTGCCGCAGATCATGAGCCACCATGCTCGAAATCTGATTGACGGTGTTGCTGCGCTGCAAAAAGGTGAGCCTTTCGGCCTGCTCGGCCTCACGGGCGAACATGCGTCCCAAAAGCTCCCCGCGCAAAGCCAGAAGCCTTTCGGTTCTCCGGCTGTGCCAATACAGGCCCGCGACCAGAAAACACGCCAGCATCAGCCAGGGCCAGGCGACTTCCAGAAAGCGCCTGAGGCTCCACTCCCGAAGATACCGGTAGGGCCCGATCTTCAAAGTCTTCAGCAGTTCGTCCACATGATGGAAGTCGCTGGCGACGGACCAGTATCTGCCGTCGGCCGTCGGAGCCATCTGAAGGAGCCTCAGCATCAGCTCGCGAGCGGTTTGAGCGTCGACGCGAGGCGTGACCGAGAGCGTCTGCGCGGGATAGAGCTGCGTGGACACCCTGCAGGCAACGCCCGGCTCCCTTCGCTCGCTGACGATCCGCAGGCCGTCGATCAGCGTCGGATCAGTCTCGGCCATCGACTCGTAGGCGCACAAACGCAGGACGCCGGCGACGGTCCGGCCCGAACGGACGTTTTGAGCGATCTCCGTCATGCCTGCAGAACGTCCGACAAACACCTTTTCGCCGAAAAATCGGTCCGGATCATGCCCTGCGGCGGCCACTTCTCCAAGCGCAATCTGCCATCCCGAAAAGCCCCAGGGCAGGTTGGCGCTCACCGACGCGCCCTTCAGATCGTCGAGCGTCCGAACTGAACTGTCGGCGCGAACCACAAGCAACGACCCCTCATTGGAATTCGGGTTCTCGAGTCCCGGCGCCGTCACGGTCACAAGAGGTCTCACGCCGTACGGCGACACGCGGCGCGCGAGTCCAGCGCTGCTGAGAATGATGTCCACCTCGCCCCGCCTGACGGCCTCCTCGAGCTCGCTCACCGTATAGTCGCGCACAGTCAGGCCGTCCTCACCGAACATCGGACGAATGACCTTCTCGGTCGCCCTCACGATCTCCGTGCGATGCTCGGGAAGTGCGAATCCCGAAATGCCCATGCGAAGGGGCGCCCCCTCGGCAAAGGCAGCCGAACACTCAAGCAGCAGACACGCCGACAGCGTCGTCGTCAGGAAACGATTCATCGAGGGAAAGGCAGGGAAGAAAAATGAGGACACGTTCGTCCTCATTGCGAATGATTGAAAAACGGGACCCGCAGCACAGCCCGGAGCGCGGTCTTTTTTTGTGCCAAAACATCTGCGTTGATCCGGAGTTTTGAAAATCGCGGCAGGGTTTTCGCTTCCACCTGCGCGATGCAGGCGCGTGAGCAGACGAATGAACAGGCGCTCAGAATCATCCGTTTCCTCTTCACCGGCGTTGGGCTTCGGATCCCGTCGACAGCCCCTTTTCATGTGCAGGAGAGGCTTATGAACATTTTAAAGCAAAGCCGTCGCGAACCGTCAGAGCCCTAAACGCCCGTTCCCCATTTCCGCTCACCCTCATCTGGGAATTACCCGCAGAACTTGCATTTCAAGCACCCGCAGTTTGTCGTTTTTGAAACCCGCTTTCTCGATCGAAAAACGATTTCCCCTCTCCCGAAGTCACAAGGCGTCATCAATTTGCCGTTTTGGCAAATTCCCATTGCTCAATTTGTCTTTTCTGCCGCCATGAGGTTTTCGATAATTGTGACCGCGCCGCATGCCGTCCGCCGAAGAGGACCAAGTCCCTGGAACGGACGCCCGCATGGAATGGATCCGGCCCCTGCGCATGATCCGGTCCACCGCGCCCAGTCCCCCGCCACAATCAAAAGGAAACTTCCATGTCCCTCGGAAAGCAGTATCTCGACCTCGCCGTATCGCTTCGACGCGCCATTCACAAGCGTCCGGAGCCGGGCTGGTGCGAATTCGAAACCACATACAAAATCGTCAGGCCTCGGCTTTGACGTGAAGTTCGGCATCGACGCCGTCGCGCCCGAAGCCGTCATGGGCTGAAACGAAGCCGAGGTGCAGGCCGCCGTCGAACGCGCGCTCGCCCACGGCGTGCCGAAGTCCTTCATCGACGCCTCGGGCGGCTACACCGGCGCCGTCGGTCTTTTCGACACAGGCCGCGAAGGCAAAGACCACGACGCTCGAATATCCGCTCTACGCCACCGGTGTGCAACGCTGCGACATCGTCATGGGCTACGCCCCGTCGCACGATGATCCGAACCTCGTCAAGCGCTACTGCAGCACGATTCCCTACATCGCCCGCGCCTCCAGAGCCTACGTGAAGGAATTCGGCTCGCCCGCGACGCCCGCCGACTGCTTCCGCCACCGTGGCATCCTCATCAACTCCGTCGTGCGCACCTCCGTCAAGATGCTTTCCAAAAACGGCGTCACGATGCCGCTCCCGTGGAAGTCGACGATGGTGCTGAGCAACTCGATCGCCGCCGCCCGCGCCCTGTCCTGCGGGGCGGGCATCGTCCCCGACATGTCGCTCTACCACGCATACCAGCATCTCGAAAGCGGCGAATGGCAGATCGTCATGCCGGGCTGGCAGCGCCCGAGCGTCGACGCCTTCCTCTACACCACCGAGGAAACCTACCGAAAGCGCAGGATCCGCACGCTCATCGACTGGCTCTCGGAACACAACCAGAAGATCGACAAGCACCTTCGCACCGACTACCCGAAGCTCTTCCTGCGCTGACGGCGCCCCCGGAGCACGAAGCTCCCGATGCTCTGAGTAACCCTGAAAAAACAGCCAAAAGAAATGATTGACAAAAGTTCCTATCACCCAATGATGTGTCCCGTATGCGGCAAGTTCGAATTCACCGAACTACAAGAAACAGATTTGCTTTTCAGAGACGAAATGCAGTGCTCGATCTGCGGCTGGAAATATGATCAACGCCAGCACGAAGATCACGATCTAAAAAATGGGCTTAATGAACTTTCCTTGAACGAATATCAGGCATGGTACAAGCAAAAAATCAAGGAAAATCCCGACTTCGACTTCCAGGATGAGAATTACCAGGCTGCCGCTCATATGTGCCCGGTCTGCCATCATTATCAATTCGAAGATGAAAACAGCTTTGACGTCTGTCCGTTTTGTGGTTGGTGTGATGACGCCCTAATGGAAAACGAACCGGACAAATGGGCAGACAACGCAAACGACCTTTGTCTAAATGAATTCAGGGAACGCTATCAAAAGTTCTGCCTTGCAAATCCAAAGTATCGTTTCGAGAAAAACGGCTTTAGGAATTCTTGAATCGGACAGGGGTGAGCTTAGAATCTGCAGACTAAATGCTGAAGGAATGCGGCGAGTCGGCTGAACGCGCAAATTTGCCGTTTGCGGAATCCGATGCCGCAACAATGCTCAAGGGCGCGCGATTCGATGAACCGCGCGCCCTCTTTTCAGGTCAGGAACAGGTCCCGCTGCGTGGACCCGTCGTCGTGATTAAAGGAGGCCCTTGCCGTCGCGGGCGCCCTTGTGCATCTTGACCTTGTCGTTTTCGACAGGCACCACGTCGAAGCCCGTCACGCGATGGCCGTTGATCTGGGTGTAGAGCCAAAGGTCCATGGCGGCGCCGGCAACGGCGCCCTTCGTGACGTCCTTGGCCTTGAACGTGAAGACGACGTCGGTGATGCCGTCGTTGTTGACGTCCTTGTAGACCATCTTTTCAGCCGGAGCGAAGTTCTTCCACTGGCGGGTGGAGTTGAGCTGGTTGGCGCTCATGCCGGCGCGGGTCGCCTCCATGTTGGCGCTCAGCACTTCGTGGCCCTTGGCGCCGAGCAGCGCGAAGTCGACCGTGCCGTCGCCGTCGGCCTTGACGACGTCAGCGAGGATCTTGACCTTGTTGGGCATCAGGCGGGCGTTTTCGGCCTGCATGATCTTGAGGACATGGTCATAGGACTTCTGGTTGTAGTCGTGCAGGAACTTCGTGCGTTCCTCACCCTTGAGGGCGGCGGCCTTCTTCGTCACGGCGGCGCGGTCCTTCATGAACTTTTCTTCCTCAGCCTGGATGAGCTGCGTGCGCTTGGCGAGTTCGTCGCCGCGCAGGTAGTCGATGGCGTTGTTGGAGGCGCTGAAGACGCTGTGCGGCGTGAAGTCGGCGCGGTAGTCGAACATGGCGGGAGTGCCCGCGAAGTGTTCCTTCGTGGCCGTGGCCGGATCCGTGAAGGCGGTACCCTTGGCGGGACCGGCGAGCGGATAGAGCGGCACGAAGACGGACTGGCACGGACGGCCGAGCGTCTTCCAGGCTTCGGTGAGCGTCGGATCGGCCGTCAGGTTGTAGACGATCGAGTCATGGGACGTCGTGCGGCAGATGCCTTCGGACTTGGAGTGATAGAGTTCCTGGTCCTGACCGATGTAGTCCTCGTGCAGGCGCAGGAGGGCCATGGCGTCCTTGACGCCGAGCTTGCGGTCGATGACGGCGCTGTACGGGAACTTTTCAGGATCGTTGTATTCGACGCCCGTGAGGAACTTCCAGGCGAGGACGTTGCGGTTGGCGTTCCAGCGTTCGTGGCGAACGGATTCCTGAGCCACGACCTTGCGCCAGTTGAAGATCGGGTTCTTGGCGTCATGGCGGCCGTCCTTGATGGCGCGCTCGACCTGCTTGGGCTCGATCTTCCAGGTTTCCTTGTCGTTCAGGTCAACCTTGTCCATGAGGAAGTTGTTCGGGATGTAGACGACTTCGTTGTCGTGAATCTTGCGGGCGACCCAGCTGTTGCCCTGATGGATGGCGAGCTGCCAGGCTTCGTTCGCATCGGCGATCGTGTAGGTGCGGCCGTCGTGGAAGTAGCCGAATTCGGCGAGGAGCTTCGTGGCGATTTCAACGCCTTCACGGGCGGAATGGGCGCGTTCGGCGACGAGGCGGCGGATGCCGTAGCCGATGCCGCCGTCCTTGACTTCCATGCGGTCGGCGTCGAAGATCTCGCCGCACCAGTTCGTGGCGACCACGACGCCGGCGTCGTTGAAGAAGCCGTCGGCGAAGCTCGCGCCGTCAGGAACGAAGGTCTGCGTCCAGTAGAAGCCCAGCGTCTCCTCGACCTGCGGGATTTCGGCCGCGAACTTCTCGAACTTCAGCATTTCACCCTTCTTGTGCTTGGCGGGCGGAACGTAGTGCTGCATGTTGAAGAGACGACCGCCGTTGTCTTCGTTGTGGGCGACGATGATGTTGCCCGTTTCGGAAACGGCCTTGCCGATCACGAGCGTGCTGCAGGCCTGGGCCGTGCCGACGGCGGCAAGCAGCGAGGCAACGGCGATCAGAGACTTCTTGAACATTTTCGAACTCCTTTGTCATGAGAACGGCGGACCCGTGGTCGCTGGCCCGCCGAAATTGGTCGCCACGAAGTCTATAGACCCGCAAACGCAGGCACCACGGTGTTTCCGAGGGATTGACAACGGCAAGAAAGTCAATTATGGGCAACATATGCGGCATGACCGCACGAAGCGATTCCTGAGAACAGCTCGAGCTCTTCGAGCAACCCGATTTCAGGATCACCGGCTTCGTCGGCAGCTCCTTCGCCGTCGTGCCCTCGGGCAGGTTCTGCGCCGTGACGGACTACATCGTCTACGGCCGCATCGCGGGCCGCAATGCCGCCAAGGAGACGCCCTAGAGGTGAGTCAATCCTGAAGCTCCTGAGTCCTCCGTCCTGCTTCAGTCCCACATAAACAGAAAGCCGTGCAGGTCGCGAGACCGCACGGCTTTCATGGTCATCAGAACAGGACGTCCGTCAGGAACCCTACTTCAGCTTGACGGACTTGAAGTCCATGTTCGAGCAGATGTAGCGGACCTTGGGCTGCGTTCCCGCCTCTTCGGAGAGGCAGATGGAGCGCTTGATGAGCGCCTGGACTTCGGGATCCTTCGACTCGTAGTCGACGAGCGTCAGGGCCTTGGTCGAGCAGTTTTCGACGCAGGCGGGCAGACGCCCTTCGGCGAGACGATGGGTGCAGAGCGTGCAGTGCTCGGCCTTGCCGGGGACGCGCACCTGATGGGCCTTGGGCTCGGGCTTGAGGAGCGGCTCCTTGTCGCCGAAGTATCCGGTCCTGCCGTCCTCGTTGAAGAGCGGCGCACCGTACGGGCAGGCGGCCAGGCACATCCTGCAGCCGATGCACTTCTTGTGGTCGACGAGCACTTCACCGTGCGGCCCCTTGGAGATCGCCTTTGCGGGGCAGACCTTCATGCATGCGGGATCCTCGCAGTGCTGGCACGAGACGCGATAGTAGTTGATGACGCGCTTTCCGACATTCTCGATGCGGCGGATCTTGTTCCACTGAATGCCGGGAGCGACCTTGTTTTCTTCCTTGCAGGCCACAAAGCAGGCTTCGCAGCCGATGCAGCGGTCTACGTTGAAAATGATGCCGTAGCGACTCATTGCAGCCTCCTTACTTGACCTTGGCAACGCTCACGTTGACTTCGAAATACGGCGCGTAGCCCGAAATCGGATCCCACTGGCGCGGGATGAGATTCTGGGTGTTCTGGTCGCCGCGCCAGCCGTACTGCGAGTCGATCGTGCCTTCGGGCACGATGATCGAGACGTCGATCCTTGCGCGGACGGGACCGCCGAACTTGCTGCGCATTTCGACGAAGTCGCCCGTGACGAGGCCGCGCTTCTTCGCGTCGGCAGGATTCATGTGAATCGTGCTGACGGGCTCGAGCTCAAGCAGGTACGGCGCATCGGAGCGGGTCTTCGAATGCGTGATGTAGGGCTTGCGCGTGCCGTTGATGAGTCGCAGGTTGAAGTCGCCCTCGGGCTTCATCATCTCCTTGTAGACGGGAAGACCCTCGAGACCGTACTTCGACGTGATCGTGGAGAAGAGCTCGAGCTTGCCCGTCGGCGTGTTGAAGCCGGGCTTGCCGTCCGGACGGAGCTTGCCGGAGACGTACTTGTAGGGTTCGTTCTTCTCGCACTTGAGCGTCGAGACGGCAGGCAGGGCGGCGCATAGCGCTCGAAGTTCATGGCGGCGGGCAGGATGAGGTCGAGGTCCCTGTGGCTTTCCTTGCGGTAGAAGTAGTCGGTCGCGAACGCGAACTCAAGCTTCGAGATCGCCTTTGCGTATTCCTCGGGCTGCGGCCAGATCATGACGTTGAAGCCCCAGCCGCAGAAGGCGCGGATCTTGCCCTCCTTCACCCATTCGGGCAGCAGGTTCGGGCTGAACGGAACCATCATGTGGTGCCAGACGGGGACGAAGTCCTTGTCGAGGCGGCGGTCCTTCTGCTCCTTGGCGTTCCACCACTTGCCGTCGTAGAAGCTCGTGTGGATGCCGAAGCCGTAGGTCTGCTGCCCCTTCGGGTTCGTCGGGAACATCGCGCCGCCCGGGGCGTCCATGTAGCCGAGGATCGACGGGATGAGCAGCAGGGCTCGGGCGTTGTTGACGCCGTTGAGGTTGTGCGTGAGGCTCTGCGTCGTGAGCGAGAAGGAGCCGGGGCCTTCGGCGTACATGCGGGCCGCGGCCACGATGTCGGCGGCGGGCACGCCGGTGATCTCCTCGGTCTTTTCCGGGGTGAAGGTCTCGCAGTAGGCGGCAAGCTCTTCAAAGCCGTGGCACCACTTCTCGACGAATTCGCGGTTGTAGAGGCCTTCCTTGATGAGAACGCGGATCATGCCCATGGCAAGCGCGCTGTCGGTGCCCACGCGGGGCGCCAGATGGATGTCGGCCAGCTCGGCGGCCTTCGTGCGGCGGGTGTCGACCGTTATGATCTTGCAGCCGCGGGCCTTGGCCTTGACGAGGGACTCCCACCAGCCCAGCGGCTGGGCCCAGACGTTCGTCGCCATGATCATGAAGGAACGCGTCTTTTCGGTCGGCATGGCGCCCGTCGACGGACGGCCCCAAGTGAGCTGCTCGGCCTGCATGCAGCCGGCGCGGCAGGCGGCCGACGATTCGTTGGCCCAGTGCACGGAGCCGAAATGACGGGCAAGACGGATGATGGGCGGACGCGGCTCCTTCGGGTCGCCCGCATAGAACATCACGCTGTCAGCACCGTACTGCTTCCTGATGCGCAGAAGATTTTCCGCAATCATCCTGTAGGCTTCCTCCCAGGAGCAGCGGACAAATCCTGGATCCTCGCTGCCCTTGGGATTCGTGCGCTTCATCGGATGGAGCAGACGATTCGGGTTGTAGAGTCGCTGGAGCGTCGCCAGCCCCTTCGAGCAGAGGATGTGGCGGGGGTTCTCCTTCCAGTTTTCAATCGATTCGATCACGTTCCCGCGTGCATGGAACTTGATGCCGCACGACGGCACGTGGTTGCAGTGGTCGCAGATCGAATAGCCGGTCCACTCCCTAGTGGCTTCGGCGGCTCCGGCAATCGGAACGAACATGCTGGCGGTCGAGCCCGCAACGGAAAGCGTGCCGATCGACTTGAGCAGATCGCGTCGGTTGAGAGCGAGTCCATGGGGGTCATTCATGGCTTTACTCCTTTTCGGTCAATGAAATTCAAAGGTCTCCTGTACACCTCCGACCGTCCTGGTCCGGGACTGCGAAGATGACTTCCTCAATTTTCATGTTATAACTTCCGATACCTAAGTACAGCACCTCCCATCGCAAACATGAGCCGCCTCACCTGCACCGTCCTGCTGGCCGCTCTCGCCCTGCAGTGCGCCCCGACTCTGGCCGGGACTCCCGTGCGCATCGCCGTCACGTCGGGCGGGCACGGCACCACCTCGCTCAAGCCGCTCGACCAGTCCGTCAGGGCGCTCGAGGCGAGGTTCGGCCCCTCGAACGTCACGATCCGCGAGCGCGTCACGCTCACGGAGCTCGGTCACATGCTCGAGCGCGGCGAGGTCGACTACTTCATTTCCACGTCGGGCGTCTCGCGCCGCAATCTGTCCGAAGGCTCGCGCGACCTCCTCACCATCACCGACAGCCGCTTTCCCGACCCGAACAAGTCCTACGGCTCGCTCTTCTTCACACGCAGGGGCAGCGGAATCAAAAACCTTGAGGACATGCGCGGCCGCACCCTGGTCGCCAACCATCCGAACGGCCCGTACAGCTACCTCGTCGGCATGGGCGAAATCGAGCGCGCCGGCTACGACGCGTCCACTTTCTTCAAGTCGCAGCGCTTTCTGATGCAGTCCGCCGAGGACGTCGTTCAGGCCGTGCTCGACGGACGCGCCGACGTCGGCATCGTCGCGAGCTGCATTCTCGAGGACTTCTTCCCTGCGGTATCCGAAGCCCGCCGCAATCTCGAGCCCGTGGCCCTCAAGGCGGCCGCCCCCTGCATGCGCTCGACGGACCAGCATCCCAACTGGACGCTTTCGGCCGTGCGCGGCGCGGATCCCGAAACGACGCGCGAAGTCGTGCTCACGCTTCTCGGCATGCCCGCATCACCCGACGGCGTGCGCTGGAGCATCACCACCGACTTCCAGAGCACCGACCGAGTCTTCAAGGCCTTCCGCACGGGCGTCTACGACGTCATGAACGAAAGAAGCTTCAGCGACTTCGTCGAGAAGTACTGGCTCTTCGCCGCCGTGCCCCTCGCCGCAGCCCTCCTCTGCTTCGGCTTTGCGGCCCTTCTGCGCCGCATGGTCGGGATCAGGACCCGCGAGCTCAAGCGGACGCTGGAAAACGAGCGGCGCCTGCGCCGCGAGGCTCAGGAGGCGGACGAACGCTACAGGCGACTTCTGCGCGTCGGGCTTCTCGGACAGCTGAGCACGATGTTCGCGCACGAAATCCGCCAGCCCGTCGGCGCCATCCTCGCCTACGTTCAGGGACTGCGCAACTTCTGCGCCTCGGGCTCGCTCACGCCCGAAATGTCCGAGGGCGTCCTCGCGAAGATCAACGCGCAGGCCGAAAGAGTGTCGGACATTGTCGAGCGCGTGAGGCTCTATGCAAGGACCGATGCCGTCGACCGCATCACGACCGATCTGCGAGACGTGGTCGACGAGGCGGTCGGGCCCTTCAAGCGCAACACGCGCTTTGAGGGCAAAATCATTCTGGAGCCGCCCGCATCGTCCGAAAAGTTCACCGTGCGCGTCTCGCCCCTTGAAATCAGCATCGCGCTGCACAACCTCATGCAGAATGCCGTCGACGCCCTCGCCTCTGCAGGCACCGCAGATCCGAGGATCACGATCCGCATCGAGCGCACGGAGGAGAGGCTTGCGGTCGTCGTCTCCGACAACGGCCCGCAGCTCACGCAGGATGAAGTCGCCCGCATGACGGCGCCCCTGCACACGACCAAGTCCTCGGGCATGGGACTCGGCCTGATTCTTGTAAACTCCATCGCAACCGGCCATGGCGGCCATCTCAGGCTGTCTCCCGCCGCTTGCGGCGGCCTTGAGGCACGACTGATCCTTCCTCACGCAGGCGAACATGATTGAAAAAACGCAGATGCTCATCCGAATCGTCGACGATGACGAACCTTTTGCAGACGCGATCTGCTTTCTTCTGCTGAGCAAGGGGCTCAGGGCCGTCGTTCATGCGTCGGCCGAGAAGTTCCTTGAGCAGGACGATCCGTCCGTTCCGGGCTGCCTCATCCTCGACTATCAGATGCCCGAACTCAACGGCATCGAGACCCAGCGCAAGCTGCTCGACAAGGGCTGGCGCTGGCCCGTCATCTTCATGACGGCCCATGCCGATGTCGACATGGCGATCACCGCCTTCAAGCAGGGCGCCTGCGACCTTCTTCAGAAGCCCGTTGCGCCCGACGTCCTCATCGCCGCAGTCGAGACCAGCCTCGAGAAGGTCCGCGCAGGCATGCGGCACCACCACGACGAAGTCTGCGGCCTTTTCGAGGGACTCACCAACCGCGAGCGACAGATCGTGAAGCTCGCCGCCGCAGGTCTCGCGAACCAGCAGATCGCCGACCGCTTGGGCATCAGCGAGCGCACCGTGGAGGCCCATCGCTCCGCGGCCTACCGCCGCCTGAACGTCAAATGCCTGGAGGAACTCCAGGCATTCATCAGGGACATGGACGACTGAACGTCCGAAATCAGCAGGCGTCCGCCCGCTCGAGCAGCATTCCGTCCGACTTCATCGTGCGAAGAAGCATCGCCAGAACGTCTCCGACGGCCCCCGTCTCCAGCCCCTGCAGTTCATGCGCGACGGTCGAGGCAAGCGGAATCAAGCATGCGGTCAGAAACTCCCGCTGCTTCCCTGCGGGCGCCTTCATCTGCGCGAGAAGCGACATGAACGCAAGCTCCACGCCCAACGAGTCCGCAAAGGGCGCGTCCGCCTCGGAAGGAAGAAAGCCGAAGGCCCTGTAGGCGTCAAGCAGGCGACGGCAGTCGGCGCCGCACATCATGCGGTGCTCGCCCGTGTAGGCCGAGGCGCAAAGCGGCACGGTTCTTTCGCCAACGCCCTGAAAAAGCCTCGCATACAGCCTGTCCATGACGATGGGCTCGGGCAGCGGCTCGGGCGCGGGCCCGGACGTCATTTCAAGCAGGGCCTCGACACCCGTCTGATAGCGGACCAACTCGGACCAGTTGCCGGCAAAGCTCGAAGAGCCGTTGCCGGAGAAAAAGTCGGCATATGCGCCGTAGACCTGCGCACGGGATTCGGCGAGATCGTTCACAAGATTGAATTCGTCGGACATGGGGCTCCTCAAGTGTCAAGCATTCCTCTTGAATTGTAGGCTCCGGGATACGTAGGTACAGTTCGGCGCATCAGCGACACCCCCACCTGCTTTCCGCGCACGTCACCTCTGAGGTCTCTCCTGAGGTCCTCTCCTGATCGAAGCGCCGATCGTCACGACGAGCACGATCAGGGCGAGCGTGCTGAGAAAGACCGTCGAGGACATGAAGCCGCCGACGCCCGCCGCCATGAAGAGCGACATCATGATTCGGCCGAGGTTGTTGAGCATGAACCTCATGCCCACGATGTCGCCCACCGATTCGGGCGGCGCGTACTGGAAGAGCGTGCTCATCGAAAGCGGCTTGACCAGACCGAATCCGAAGCCCGCCACCGACACGACGAGCAGAAAGGACGCGAATCCGTCGGCCAGTGCGGCGCCCGAGAGCGCGACGCCGCCCAGAAGCAGCGCGTTGCGAAGCTGAGGCAGAGGCGTCCTGTGATTGGCGCGCACGGACAGAAGCGAGCTTGCGGCCACCTGCGCGAGCGCGCACGCCGAAAGGAGCGTCCCCGTCTGGATCGTCGTGAGGCCCATACCGCCGCCCGCCGTGGGAACGAGAATGTCGAGAATGCAGAAGAGCGCGTTGACGCCCGAGCCCGCCACCACGCCCGCCAGCAGCGGCCCCGAGCCCGCGAGTCGCCTGATGTTCACAAGCAGGTCCGTCGACTCAACAAGGCCGTGCGCCCTGAGGTCCGAACGCGAAACGCCGGAGGAAAGGAAGGAAAGCGCCAGAGAGACCGCCAGCACGATGAAGGGCATGAGGTCCGGAGCCTGCGAGAAGAGCGCACCGATCGCGACGGGCATGGCAATCTCGCTCACGTTGCTCAACAGGCACATTCTCGAAAAGCGCGAGACGCGGTCCGCCGCGCCGAAGAGTCCGCCGATGCCGCGATAGCCTGCCGTTGCGGCGAGCATGAGCGTCATGCCCGTGAGCATCCAGGCGACGGCAAGCGCAGCAGGCGCCTCATGCTGCGTCGCCAGAAATCCCGCGCCCGCACAGCAGAGCGCTGCGCAGCGGTTGAGCGGTGAAGGCCCGAAGCGGTTGTAGAGCCGCCCCGCATAGATCGTGAAGACGGCGCAGGCCACGGAACTCGCCGCCATGACGGCACCCATCCAGGCCGCACCCACGCCGTGCGAGACCGCTTCGAAGATGAGCGTGAACTGCAGGCACCGCGCCGCAAGGCCGAGCAGGTACCACTGCGCGAAAAGGCGCCGAAAGGCTGTGCGAAGCTGCAGCGAATTCATGGAGCGTCCGATTGAGCGTGCCGAAGGAAGGCACGAGGCCTGCTGCGGACATTTGAACCACCTGTCGCGGAAGCGTTCCGGGACAGAAAAATTGTTAATTGTAACCCCGTCGTACGCTCCGAATGGGGCAATATTCGTGAAAGACCCTATGCGAGAGCGGAAAACGATGCACGATGCTCAGGCCTGACCCGAAGTGCGGCCTTCCGTCACGCCATCGGCGGGAAGGTCTTCAGCCTCAGCTTTCTGCGAAGAGACGCCTTTTCCTCGAGCCTGCATAGAGGCTTCAGACCGAAGGCGGCGAGCATGTCGTCGTCGGCATTTCGATAGCTTTCGCTCACGCGGACATACTGCCGTCCGTTCGAGCTCTTGTAGATGTTGACGTTGCGGGACATGGTTAACGTGAATGCAAAGACTTTCGACAGCTTATTGTACGTGTCGCAGCAGCCGTTTCTCAGAAGTCGATCAAGCTCGGCGTCCCTGCGAACACATCCTTCAACCCCATGCCAAACGGGGGCGCCTCCATCGACAGGAAGACGCCCCCGCAGGTCCCTTCAACCCGAATGCCTTACGGCCGGAAGGACGGCAGCTCCGAGTCGCCCGTGAGGAACACGTCCACGGCGCGGGCGCAACGCCTGCCCTCGCTCATCGCGCGCACGACGAGCGACTGGCCGCTGCGCGTGTCGCCGCAGGCAAAGACGCCGGGCACCGAGGTCGCAAAGGGTGCTTCAGAGCCATCGACGCCCGCCTTCGCATTGCCGCGGGCATCGGTCTCGACGCCGAAGGACTTGAGCGTCGCAGCGGCGGGATGCATGAAGCCCATGGCGAGCAGCACGCGCTGACAGGGAATCTCGAAGGCGAAATCGGGCACCTCGGACGGCGTGAAGCGGCCGTCGGGACCGAGGCTCCACTTGAGCTTCACGCAGCGCACGCCCCTCACTTCGCCCTTGTCGTTCAAGAGGATCTCCTTCGTGGAGGCCTCCCAGAGACGCTCGCAGCCTTCCTCGTGGGAGGTGGAGGTGCGAAGCTTCCTCGGCCAGGCGGGCCAGCAGGACTTGTCGTCCTTCTCGGGCGGCATGGGGCTCAGGTCGAGCTGCCAGATCCTGCCCGCGCCCTGACGGCGGGCGGTGCCGACGCAGTCGCTGCCCGTGTCGCCGCCGCCCACGATGACGACGTCGCAGCCCCTGCAGTCGAAGGCGGGCTTCTTGACGAGGCCCTCGTCGACGCGGTTCTGCTCCTGCAGGACGTCAAGGGCGAAGAAGACGCCCCTGCCCTCGCGTCCCGGAACCTTGAGGTCCCTCGGCACCTCGGAGCCGCAGGCGAGCACGACGGCGTCGTACTCCCCGAGGAGGTCCGCGGCCTTCACGCTCCGCTTGGCGGCGTTGTGCACGCCCGCCTCGAACTTCCTGTCGCCCACGACCACGGAGAGCTCGAACCTGACGCCTTCGGCCTCAAGCTGGCTGATGCGGCGCTCGACGACGTCCTTCTCGAGCTTGAAGCCCGGAATGCCGAAGCGAAGAAGACCGCCGGGGCGCTCGGACTTCTCGTAGACCGTGACGTCGTGGCCCGCACGGGCAAGCTGCTGGGCGCAGGCAAGGCCCGCAGGGCCCGACCCCACGACGGCCACACGCCTTCCGGTCCTCACGGCCGCAGGCTCGGGCCTCACCCAGCCCTCGCGCCAGGCGCGGTCGATGACGGCGCGCTCGATCGAGCGGATGCCGACGGCCGCGTCGTCGAGAAGGTACCTCGTGCAGCCCGCCTCGCAGATCGCGGGACAGACCCGGCTCGTGAACTCGGGAAAGGAGTTCGTCGCCGAGAGGCACGCCCAGGCGCGCTCCCAGTCGCCTTCGCGCACGAGGCGGTTCCAGTCGACGGGACGGTTGTGAAGCGGACAGTTATTCGAGCAGAACGGGGTGCCGCAGTGCAGGCAGCGCAGGCTCTGCGCATGAACCTCGTCGTCGTTGAGCGGGATCGTGAAGTCCCTGAAGCTCTTGATGCGTTCCTCGACCGGGAGATGGCCGAATTCGATGCGTTGGTTTTCAGACATGGCAATCTCCTTTAAGCCCTGCTCTGCAGCACGGCGCGGTACTGAAGCGGAATGACCTTGACGAATCGCGCGCGGGTGCTCGACCAATGTTCGAGCAGCTCGGCCGCGAGCGTCGAGTCCGTGAAGAGCTGGTGGCGGGTGATGAGGCGCCTGAGGAGCTCCTCGTCCGTGCAGCCCATGTGCCAGGTGCGCGGATCGCTCGTCCTCACCTGCTCCTCGTGACTCATGACCCGTTCAAGCGCGACCATGGACGGATTGCAGTTCGCCTCGAAGCTGCCGTCGGCGTCGAAGACGAACGCGACGCCGCCCGACATGCCGGAGGCGAAGTTGCGGCCCGTGCGTCCGAGCACGACCGTCGTGCCGCCCGTCATGTACTCGCAGCCGTGGTCGCCGCAGCCCTCGATCACGGCGCTCGCGCCCGAAAGCCTCACGGCGAATCGTTCGCCGACGACGCCCGCGAAGTACGCCTCGCCGCTCGTGGCGCCGTAGAGCGTCGCATTGCCCGCGATGATGTTTTCGCTCGGCCTGCCGTGGAAGTCCGCAGGCGCCCTCACGATGATGCGCCCGCCCGAGAGGCCCTTGCCCACGTAGTCGTTCGCGTCGCCCGACAGGTCGAGCGTGAGGCCCTTCGCCGCAAAGGCCCCGAAGGACTGGCCCGCCGTGCCGTGAAGCGCGATTCTGATCGAGTCGTCGGGCAGGCCCGCTGCACCGTGCCTCTTCACGATCTCGTGCGAGATCATCGTGCCGACCGAACGGTGAGTGTTCTTCACCGCAGTCGTGATCGAGACGGTCTCGCCGCCCTCGATCGCGCAGGCGAAGCGGGGCAGGAGCGCATGGTCGAGATTCTTCTCAAGCTGATGGTCCTGAGCGAGCGTGTGGCGGATGGCGCAAGGCTCGGCGCTCGGACGGTGAAGGATGCGGGAGAGATCCACGCCCTTCGCCTTCCAGTTGTCGATGTCGTCGCGCTGCACGAGCAGGTCCGACCTGCCGATCAGGTCCTCGAAGCGGCGGATGCCGAGTTCGGCCATGATGCGACGGGCCTCTTCGGCCACGAAGAAGAAGTAGTTGATGACGGCGCCGGGCTTGCCGCGGAAGCGCTTCCTGAGTTCCGGATCCTGCGTGGCGATGCCGACGGGACATGTGTTGAGGTGGCACTGGCGCATCATCATGCAGCCTTCGACGACGAGCGGCGCTGTCGCAAAGCCGAATTCGTCCGCGCCGAGCATGGCGCCGATGACGACGTCGCGCCCCGTCTTGATCTGGCCGTCGACCTGGATCGCAACGCGGTTGCGCAGGCCGTTGACGACGAGCGTCTGCTGAGCTTCGGAGAGACCGAGCTCCCAGGCGCTGCCCGCGTGCTTCACCGACGAGAGCGGGCTTGCACCCGTGCCGCCGTCGTGCCCCGAAATGACGATGTGGTCGGCCTTCGCCTTGGCGACGCCCGCGGCCACCGTGCCCACGCCCGTTTCGGAGACGAGCTTCACCGAGACGTCGGCCGCGCTGTTGGCGGTCTTGAGGTCGTGGATGAGCTGCGCGAGGTCCTCGATCGAGTAGATGTCGTGATGCGGAGGCGGCGAGATGAGGCCGACGCCGGGGACGGAGTACCTGAGTTCGGCGATGTATTCGGTCACCTTGTGGCCGGGAAGCTGGCCGCCTTCGCCCGGCTTGGCGCCCTGGGCCATCTTGATCTGGATCTGGTCCGCGCTCGCGAGGTACTGGGCCGTCACGCCGAAGCGCGCCGAGGCCACCTGCTTGACCTTCGAGCGCAGGCTGTCGCCCGCCTCGAGCTTCACGTCCGCGACAATCCTGTCGCTGCCGAGCACGTCGGCGAGCGTCTGGCCGGCCTTGACGGGAGAGAGGCCGGTCATCATCTCGGCCTCATAGCGCCTCGGATCCTCGCCGCCCTCGCCTGAAGTCGACTTCGCGCCGATGCGGTTCATGGCGACGGCGAGCGTGGCGTGGGCCTCGGCCGAAATGGAGCCGAGACTCATGGCGCCGGTTGCAAAGCGTCTGACGATGTCCTTCGCAGGCTCGACCTCGTCGAGCGGCACGGGCGTGCAGCCCTCGGTCCTGAACCTCAGCAGGCCGCGCAGCGTCATCTGACGGCGGCTCTGGTCGTTGATGATGTCCGCATATTCCCTGTACGAATTCCAGTTCTTCTCGCGGGAGGCCTTCTGGAGCTTGACGATCGCCTCGGGCGTCCACATGTGCTCCTCTCCGTCCGCGCGCCAGGCGTATTCGCCACCCGTGGGCAGGTCGCGGCCGGGGGCGGCGCCGATGCCGTAGGCGGCCTTGTGGAGGTTGATCGCCTCCTGCATCACCTCGAAGAGGCCGATGCCGTCGATCTGCGAGGGCGTGCCCGTGAAGTAGCGCTCGACGAAGGCCGACTGCAGGCCGATCGCCTCGAAGATCCTCGCGCCGCGGTAGCTCATCAGGGTCGAGATGCCCATCTTGGCCATCACCTTGGTGAGGCCCTTGCCCACGGCCTTGACGTAGTGGGCGACGGCCTCGTCGGGCGAGAGCCCGGCCTTGGGCGCGAGATCCTTGAGCGTCATGAGGGCCATGTAGGGATGCACCGCCTCGGCGCCGTAGCTCATGAGGAGCGCGAAGTCGTGCGTTTCAGTCGCGGAGCCCGAGCTCACCACGAGGCCCGTCGTCGTGCGCAGGCCCTCGGCGATCAGGTGCTGATGAAGGGCCGAGGTCGCCAGGAGCGCGGGAATCGCCACGCGGTCCTTCGAGACCGCCTCGTCGGAGAGGATGAGGATCGTGTGACCGAGCTTGATCGCGTCGACGGCCTGAGCGCACAGGCCCGCGAGGCAGGCCTCGACGCCCGCGCTGCCCCAGGCGGCGGGATAGGTGATGTCGATCACCTTGCTCCTCACCTTGCCCGAGGTGTAGTCGGAAATCGAGAGGAGCTTGCGCATCTCCGCGTCCGTAAGGACGGGCTGCGAGACCTCGATGCGCCTCGTCTGCTCCACGTCGTTGACGTCGAGCACGTTGGGCTTCGGACCGATGTAGCTGATGAGGCTCGTGACGAGCTCCTCGCGGATCGGATCGATCGGCGGGTTCGTCACCTGAGCAAAGAGCTGCTTGAAGTAATGGGAGAGCGGCTTGGACTTCTTCGAGAGGACCGGGAGCGAGACGTCGTTGCCCATGCTGCCCACGGGCTCCATTCCCTTTCTGGCCATCGGCACGAGAATGAGGTCGACGTCCTCCTGGGTGAGGCCGAAGACGCGTTGCAGCTCCCGGACGCGCTCGGGGCCGACGGCTTCGTCGGGCTCGGCCTTGGCGGCGCCCGCGAGGTCGGCGAGCCTCAGGTTGAGGCGGTCGACCCACTCGCGGTAGGGCTTGGCGAGGGCGAGTTGGTTCTTGATCTCGTCGTCCTCGATGATGCGCCCGCGGCCCGTGTCGATGAGGAGCATCTTGCCCGGCTCGACGCGCCACTTGCGGCGGATGCGGCTTTCGGGAATGGGCAGGACGCCCACTTCGCTCGCGAGCACGACCGTGTCGTCATCGGTGAGCACGTAACGCGCGGGCCTGAGGCCGTTGCGGTCAAGCGTCGCGCCGATCTGCACGCCGTCCGTGAAGACGATGGCGGCCGGACCGTCCCAGGCCTCCATCATCGGGGCATGATATGCGTAGAAGGCGCGCCTGTCGGGATCCATCGTCGTCGACTTCTCCCAGGCTTCGGGCACGAGCATGAGCATCGCCTGCGCGAGCGAATAGCCCGACATCACCATCAGCTCGATGGCGTTGTCAAGGCTCGCCGTGTCGGACTGGCCGTCGTAGATGATCGGGGCGAGCTTGCGGATGTCGCCGCCGAGCACGGGCGACTGCCAGACCTGCTCGCGGGCGCGCAGCCAGAAGTTGTTGCCGCGGACCGTGTTGATTTCGCCGTTGTGCGCGATGTAGCGGTACGGATGCGCAAGAGCCCAGCTCGGGAAGGTGTTGGTCGAGAATCGCTGGTGCACGACGGCGATGGCGCTCTCGACCTTTTCGTTCTGCAGGTCAAGGTAGTACTGTCCGACCTGATCGGCGAGCAGCAGGCCCTTGTAGACGACGGTGCGCGTGCTCATCGACGGCACGAAGTACTCGGAGCCGTGCGTGAGCTTCAGGGCCTGAATGCGGTGGGAGGCCGTCTTGCGGATGACGTAGAGCTTGCGCTCGAGCGCGGTCTGGACCATCACGTCGGGCCCGCGGCCGATGAAGATCTGGCGGATGACGGGCGCGCTCGCCTTCACGGTCGGACTCATCGTCATCACTTCGCAGACGGGAACGTCGCGCCAGCCGAGCACGACCTGGCCTTCGCGCCTGACCGAGCGCTCGAGCTCCTGTTCGCAGGCGGCGCGGGAGGCGGCCTCCTGCGGCAGGAAGATCATGCCGACGCCGTAGTCGCCGACTGCGGGAAGCTCAACGCCCTGCGCACGCATCTCCTCGCGGTAGAAGGCGTCCGGAATCTGAATGAGAATGCCCGCGCCGTCGCCGCAGAGCGGATCGGCGCCCACGGCGCCTCGATGGTCGAGGTTGTGCAGAATCAGCAGCGCATCTTCAATGACCTTGTGCGACGCCCTGCCCTTGATGTTGACGACGGCACCCACGCCGCACGCGTCGTGCTCGAGTTCCGAGCGATAAAGCCCTTTGAGGCCGGCTTCGCGCCTGGCCTCCTCTTTCTGTCGGGTCATAACCTGGCTCTCCAGTGTTTCTATTTTTGGGGGATTCTGTTTTCCATCCGGGAAAGGGAGCGCCCGACGGGCCGGCGGAGAGGAAACATGGAGATGTTGCATCAAAAAATCTCCGTGCGCATGCCTGCGGCACAGAGATTTTTGAAAAACCCGCAAATACGGGATGGCAAACTGCCTAGGTCGGGCAGTATGTCTTAGGAGATACCGCCTAGAAACTCACTTCGTCTATGCAAATTACCTTAGTGTATCACCAGAGGCTTTCGACAGCATTTTCGGATGCGATCGGGACCTGAAATGAAAATAACGGCGGGACGGGCGATGATCCGAAAGCGCTCCGAAAGGCCCGTCCCCTGACTCATCACCGGCCGGATTTGGCGGCGTATTTCCGGGTCGCATCCAGTGCGAACTGATTTCAGGCCTTGTTGAGGGCGGGCAGTTCCGTCTTGTCCAGATCTTTTTCGCGCAGCTCCGACCAGCAGGCGAGCCACAGGAGCTTCGCGCTAAGGCTGCCCGTCAAGGATGAAAAAGGTCCAGCGACACGGCCGCAGGAAGCACGGAGTCACCAGATGACGGTTCTTGAGCCTCCAACGGCAAAAGTGTTTTCCGTCGTCATCAGAGCTCCTACGACTTGAACACGACGGCGATGCTTTCGGAACGGCTCCCGCAAGCGTCATACGCCTCAAAAACAGCCATCCTGCTCTCCCAGCCCGCACCTGCCAGGTCCCACGGGCGAAGTCGAGCTCGCCTGAGGAGCTCCTCGGCCGTCTCCTCCGCCCGACCGCCTGCATACGGCGCGAGCAGCAGGCATTCGCCGGTCCTTTCAAGCGCCAGTGCCTTGACGACGCGGGTCCAGTCGAGTCTGCCCCACGACAGTCTCACCATCTCCATCACGAGAAGAAGTGCCTCTCGCCATCCTTCATAGGCGGAGTCGCGCGAAAGACGATCGGCGCACTCCTTGACGATGTCCGCCTCGGCGAGGCGGTCGGGATTCACCTGCGAAGGATCCTCGAGTGCCAACGCCATAAAGTCGTCGAAACGCTTCATCATGCTGCCGTCACCGTCCGTCATGAACGCGTCGGCCCAGTAGACAAGTCCGTTGCAGAGCAGAGCAGAGGCTCCAGTTCCTGGCCCGTGATGTACTTCTTGTAATCATCTGCCTCAGTGTCTAGCGTCTGCCTCACGGCGGCAAGGAGAACCGCGCTCCAGACAAGTGTTCTGAAGAACGGAACACCCGCGCGCGGCATCGAGGAAAGCGTCGGAAACGTGGCCTCGCCCTGAGTACCGCCCCTTGAGTCCGACATTCTTTTCCTTGCAAGAGCACCGCCGCCGCTCATGAAGTGCCTGTAGTCGGCAGGATCATTCCAATGGGCCCAGAACGTCCAGAGCCCGCGGACAATGAGCATGGACGGAAGCAGCACGCGCACGACGGCATCGCTTCCCTGAAAGGTTCCCCACGGTCTTTCCTTGGCCAGATTCGTCCCGAGAGCCGCGTACTTTTCGAGCTCAGCCTCAGGCACAAACCTGAGGTTCAGCGACTTGACGAGGTCGACGAGCTGCATCGATGCACCACGGTTGTTTTCGCCCTGAAAATACTGTGCGGCCTCGATGTCGCTGCGCAAAACGGTGGCGCTGAAGAAGACGTGATCGAGCATCCAGACGACGCGTTTCGCATCCTCTCTCACGTCAAACTGAGCTGCCTCCGCTGTCCTGTTGACGCCGAACCTGTTGCGCAAACGCTCTGCCATGAGCATGATGGCATCAACCGTAGCGGGACGCTCGTAGCTGAACCGTGCGGCGCCTTCGGCGGCGCTTCGCAGCCTTTCGGCCTGTTCTTCTGAAAGTCCGAGGTTTGCACCGTCCGCCTGAAGGCGTTCGGCCAGCACCGAGACCACGAGAAGCATCGATGTGAGACGCTGCTGGCCGTCGTAGATCTGCATGACATTCTGGTCACGCCTGAAGCAGATCGGCCCGAAGTACCAGGGCGTCGTCGATTCTGATGACCTCATGTCGGCCACGTCGGCGAGCACGTGCTCAATGTCGGAGAGCTTCCAGCAGTACGGCCTCTGGCACGGCGGGATCTGAAACGTGAAGCCCGCAGGCGGCATTTCCGCCAATTCAGGCATTCCCGGAATTTCCGCCATGCCCTGAAGTCCGGCAAGCACCTCGCCGAGCGTCACGGCGATGGACCTTTCCCCATGTTCGGCATCAGTAGGCTCAGTCAAGGCTCCGTTCCCTTCTCTAGGCTCGGCCCGCGAAATGCAGGCCCATGAAAAAAATTATATCGACGCCGGAGCACCGACACGGCAGGAAGAAAAGCGCCCGCCGCTCAGTGCATCTCCTCGACCTTCCTCACCGCATGCGGTACCGTTCACAGCTTAATCACTGGCCTGCTTTGGCGGCGTATTTCCGTGTTGCCTCCAGTGCGAACTGGTTCCAGGCCGCGTTGAGGACGGGCAGGTCCTTCGTCATGTCCAGATCCCCTTGGCACAGCTCCGACCAGCAGGTGAGCCACAGAAGTTTCACGCTCAGGTTGCCGCCGGCTTGCTTGACGATTTCGGCCTTCTTCTTACTGCCGCAACGGGTGAGTTTGCTGTTGAGCGAGGCGTCGATGAGGGCGAGATTCCCAAAAATATCAATCTGGCGAGGTTCTTCATCGAGATGACGGGCTTCCCCGGCGAGAAGGCGGGATGCCCTGTCGTCAGCCTGCGGGACCCAGTGTTCAACCTGACCACTGAAGGTGATGCGGCTCTTTTCAATCCTGTCCCCGAGATCTTTGAAGAACTTGACCTGTGAATTGGGATCTTCGAAGAACTTGGTCGACAAATCGGCGAAGACCTTCTTCATCACATCGAAATTCTGTCTGCGGTCGCACCGGATGAGCCAGTCCGTCCAGAATAGATAACGGCGACCGGGATAGAGCCAGTGCTCCGTCGAAGAGTTGTCCGGAAGAGGCTGCGGCTCCTCGTTCGCCATTTGAGAGGCCAGTTCCACGGAGGGGACGATCCCCTTTTCGAATGCGAGGCGGGCACCCCACGCCTTGAGACGATCGACGAGATCCTTTGCGAAGCCCTTGTTTGCGCCCGGCTTGAGAGCATGCGCAGCCTGCTTCAGCTCGTTTCTTGACGTCACGTCCTCAATCCCGCGCCCGCCGTTCTTCACGATGGCGTTGCGATAAAGCAGCACGCCGAGGACGATCCAGTATCGGCCCGTGGCGCCGCCGGATTCGGCCATAAGCGTCTCGAGAAGCTCCACGCCGACATCGCCGAGAAGCTTTGCGTTTGTCTCATTGTCGAAGGACAAGCCCTCGCTGCCCGACTTCGGACACCATTCGAGCACGAAGCGAGCGGTGACAAGCATCAGGTGCAGGAACTGCCAGGCGTTCCCACAACGTCGGGCTTCATCCTTGTCAAGAAGAGGCTTGAAGCGGAGCTGGAACTTCTCGCGCGTCAGGTAGTCGTCGACGTCCTGATTCACCAAAGCCTTCCACAGCACGCGGGCGGTGACAAGCAGCATCGTCGCATCGAGCGCCGCATGTGTCGAAGAACTACGTCCCCCCTTCCCTTCATCCGAACCAGTGCCCGCAAGCACGCGGACCTTCTGCCCGCGGGATCGCTTCAGGATGTCTGACAGCGGGCCGCCATGGGTGGTGCTCACCGCCTTGACCTCGATTTTCGAAAGATCCGGCAGGGCCTCGACGGAGTTCAGAGCGAGCGCCTTCAGGACCGCGCTCCATGTCTGATCGTAGAAGTCCGCATCGTCGGGATCCATTCTCTCGACAAGCTGCGCCTTGAGAATGTCGGCGTCGGTGAGCGGCACGCCACGGACGTTGACGTTCTCGAACATCATGGCAGCCTCAATGTGCACCTCCTGATCATTCGTCTGCGCAAGAGACTCCAGCGGCACCTCAGCGAGATTGAAGAAGACGCGGTTGCGAAGCAGTTCGAGAATGCGCTCGGGATCCAGCCCCACCGAATCGTCCTTGGACATCGACAGCCTTTCCTCAAAGGCGTCTCTTACGCCGTTGGAATCAAAAACCTCTTTCCGTCCCGCCTTCTTCCACCTGCCAGGGAATGACGCTCCCTCAGGCAGATTCCTGTAGGAAAGCCACTTCGGCGGAAGCGGCGCCTTCTCGTCAGCCATCTCTTTGTCAAGATGGCTCTCAAGTACGTTCTCGAGAAGCGCGACCGTCGTCAGTCGCTGCTGCCCATCAAGAACGAAGAGTTCTTCGCCCCTGGGATCGAGCCTTGCCGTCACGATCGTGCCGAGCGAATAGCGGATCGACGAATCGAGCTTCGCGACCTCTTGAAAAGCCATGAGATCGTCGAAGAGGACTGCGGCCTCATCTCTGGTCCAGCGGTATGGACGCTGGAAGCACGGAATCACAAGACGACGGCGCTTGAGGTCCTCCAAGGTGAGGCTAACGGCAAAAGTGTTTTCCTTCATCATCAAAAACTCCTACGAATTGAACACGGCGGCGATGCTTTCGGAACGACTCCCGCAGGCCTCATACAGATCAAATACAACCATCTTGCTTGCCTTGCTCACTTGGTGCGCATGATTCTTCTTTTCCTTCTTGCTCTCCTCGTTGTCCCCGTTGTGCCCGTTCGGACCTGTCATCGACGACGGGCGATATCGGACTCGCCTGAAGAGCTCCGCAACCGTCTCCTCCGCCCGGCCGCAGGCATACGGCACGAGCAGCAGGCATTCGCCGGTCCTTTCAAGCGCAAGCGCCCTGACGATGCGGCGCCAGTCGAGCCTCTCCCACAACAGTCTCAACGTCTCCATCACGAGAAGGAGCGCTTCGCGCCATCCTTCATAGGCGGGATCGCGCGCAAGACGAGCGGCACACTCCTTGACGATGTCCGCCTCGGCGAGGAGGTCGGGATTCACCTGCGAAGGATCCTCGAGTGCCGACGCCATGAAGGCTTCGAAACGATTCGGCATGCTGCCGTCGGCGTCGGTCATGAAGGCGTCGGCCCAGTAAACAAGTCCGTTGCAGAGCAGAGGCTCGAGTTCCTGGCCCGTGATGTACTGCTGATAATCATCTGCCTCAGTGTCGAGCGTCCGCCTCACGGCAGCAAGCAGAACCGCGCTCCAGACAAGTGTCCTGAAGAACGGAACACCCGTGCGCGGCATCGAGGAAAGCGTCGGAAACGTGGCCTCGCCCTGAGTACCGGCCCTTGAGTCCGAAATCCTTTTCCTTGCAAAATCGCCGCGGCCGCTGATGAAGTGCCTGTAGTCGTCGGCATCATTCGCCTCGGCCTCGAACGTCCAGAGCCCGCGGACAATGAGCATGGACGGAAGCAACACGCGCTCGACGGCATCGCTTCCCTGAAAAGTACCCCGCGTTCTTTGTTCGGCCAGATTCGTCCAGAGAGCCGCATACTTTTCGAGATCAGCCTCAGGCACAAACCTGAGGTTCAGCGACTTGACGAGGTCGACGAGCTGCATCGATGCACCACGGTTGTTTTCGCCCTGAAAATACTGTGCGGCCTCGATGTCGCTGCGCAAAACGGTGGCGCTGAAGAAGACGTGATCGAGCATCCAGACGACGCGTTTCGCATCCTCTCTCACGTCAAACTGAGCTGCCTCCGCTGTCCTGTTGACGCCGAACCTGTTGCGCAAACGCTCTGCCATGAGCATGATGGCATCAACCGTAGCGGGACGCTCGTAGCTGAACCGTGCGGCGCCTTCGGCGGCGCTTCGCAGCCTTTCGGCCTGTTCTTCTGAAAGTCCGAGGTTTGCACCGTCCGCCTGAAGGCGTTCGGCCAGCACCGAGACCACGAGAAGCATCGATGTGAGACGCTGCTGGCCGTCGTAGATCTGCATGACATTCTGGTCACGCCTGAAGCAGATCGGCCCGAAGTACCAGGGCGTCGTCGATTCTGATGACCTCATGTCGGCCACGTCGGCGAGCACGTGCTCAATGTCGGAGAGTTTCCAGCGATAAGGGCGCTGGCACGGCGGGATCTGAAACGTGAAGCCATCAGGCGGCATTTCCGCCAAATCAGGCATTCCCGGTATTTCCGCCATGCCATGAAGTCCGGCAAGCACCTCGCCGAGCGTCACGGCGACGGATCTTTCCTTTTGTTCTGAATCGGTCGGCTCAATCAAGGCTCCGTTTCCTTCTCAATACGGGTACGGGGCCCACGCAATGCAGGCCCATGAAAAGGAAATTATACGAAGGCAAAGCAATGACACGACAGGAAGAAAGGCGCCTGCCGCTCACTGCCTCTCCTCAACCTTCCTGACCTCGTGCGGAGCCTTTCCGTCCGAAGCGTGTCTCGCTTCGTTTAGCACATGGGACTGGTGCCGCGCCTCCACGGCCTGACGAATGCCCTTTCCTTCTTTCAATGATTCAACATGCGAAGCCGGCCAGTCATCCTGATCAATCAGCACCCAAATTTCGTTGGGGAAGCTCTTCAAAAACCCCTGTTCCCAAGCCGAATTGAACAAACTTGTTCCGTTCGGTTTTTCTTTACAACGTCAAACAATGGTGTTTTTTGCCATCAAAATAGCATAATTCTATTGCGTTGACGTTTACGATCTTGTAATCGCTATGGAAGAGTTGTTTAATGGTCAATTGAGCTTTGCAGACATTGACGCTGAA
>OJRV01000952.1_pt1 | contig 35196 bp, 25 predicted proteins | sample 1599241 | NCBI WGS metagenome assembly OJRV01 (sample SAMN04168656, study PRJEB22393) | human gut metagenome | biome: human gut microbiome; feature: stool | host: Homo sapiens | collected 2014-03-17 | reverse complement strand
TTTGAAAGACCTGCTTCAAGTGTCCGTCTCGTGAAATCCATTCACCTTCGGGCTTACCGCAATATTAGTTTATCCATGAACTGTAACGTAAACATTGGTTTATTCGTGAACTTTTTTATAAAAAAGTGCTTGCATTTTCTTTGCAGATATGGTAAAGTTAAAAACTGTGATGTAATATCATATCCTTGCTCTCCAGTAGGTGGAGGGCCAGAGACCAGAAGGAGGTAGAAAACATGAATAAGTACGAGTTAGCAGTTGTATTAAGTGCAAAGCTTGAGGAAGAAGAGAGAGCTGCAGCAATCGAGAAGGTACAGGGCTACATCACCCGTTACAACGGCGTTGTTACCAACGTTGATGATTGGGGTAAGAAGAGACTGGCTTATGAGATTCAGAAGTCTAAAGAGGCTTACTATTACTTCATCCAGTTTGATGGTGATGCAGAGTGTCCAGGTGAAGTTGAGAGACACATCCGCATTATGGAACCGGTTGTCAGATATCTTTGCGTTAAGCATGAAGCGTAAGCAGGGCGCTTAGGCATCAGGCTTAAGCATTTTAGAAAGGGCATGGTTATTAACTATGAATAAAGTTATTTTAATGGGAAGACTTACCCGAGACCCAGAAGTTCGTTACTCACAGGGAGAACGCCAGATGGCTATTGCAAGATATACACTGGCTGTAGATCGCAGAGGACGCGCAAATACATCCAATGGTGAGCAGACAGCTGACTTTATTCAGTGTGTAGCATTTGACCGTTCAGCAGAGTTCGCTGAGAAATATTTTCATCAGGGAACAAAGCTAGTGGTTACCGGACGCATTCAGACCGGCAGCTATACCAATAAGGATGGCCAGAAAGTTTATACGACAGATGTGATTGTTGAGGATCAGGAGTTTGCAGAGAGCAAGTCAGCAAGTGCAGGTTCAGACAATGGCGGTTACAGACCGGCAATGTCTCAGTCCAGACCAGAGCCGGCAAGCGCAGTTGCAAGCGGATTTATGAACATCCCAGACGGCGTAGAAGACGAAGGACTTCCATTTAACTAATGATGTCAAAGACAGACGGAGAAAACGTCCATAATCAAAGCGAAAATCGCTTGATAGATTGAAAATCAAAAAGGAGAGAAGAACATGGCTTACAATAAGGCAGAAAAAACTGATTCCTCCATGAAGAGAAGAGCACCTCGCAGAAGAAAGAAGGTTTGCGTATTCTGTGGAGAGAACAACGGCGTTATCGATTACAAGAACGTTGCAATGTTAAAGAAGTATGTTTCCGAGAGAGGAAAGATCCTTCCGAGAAGAATTACCGGAACTTGTGCAAAGCATCAGAGAGCAATGACCGTAGCTATCAAGAGAGCTCGTCATATCGCACTTATGCCATATACAGTAGAGTAATCAGATATAAAAATAAAAAATCTGGTGTAATAACTAGATTATTGAAGAGAGCGCACGAAAGTGCGCTCTTTTTTCATACTTTGGTATGATTTACATTTTGTGTAAGTGACCGTATACTTTTAAATAGGATAGGTTTCATGAAAAACGTGTAAAAATTTAACATGAAACACTCGTTTAGGCAGTATAAAATATAGTGACCATTAGAAGACTCTTTATGTGTCGTCTTTATGGGAAATTAGATGATGTGACAGAGAGAAACTCCTTGGTGCTAGGAAAGGGAGGAAAAAGTATGCGGAAAGAAAAGAAAAAAATGTCAATCAAAAACCGACAACAACGCCTTCATCTGAAAGAGTAATTCTTGGTATTGAAGACATGAGCAGAACCATTGGTATGGCACTAGCTGGATTCGGAGCAATTATGCTTACCGCACTGATCTGGCTGTATCTGCGCAGCAAAAAGGCATAACAAATAACGCAGTAAAGAAAGTTTGCTAATAAGCAGGACACCGCTTCGGCAATGAAAAATGCAGGGGCGGTGCCCTTTGTTTGTAACACAATTGACATATATTTGCATTTGCTTTATCATGGTATTGCATGTGAAAAAAGCCGCACGCAGAAAGGAAATGTATCAATGAGTGAGCATGTAAATGTATATGAGTATATAGAATCAAATTGTGTTCGTGTTGAGGCAGACTGCTTTGATCTTGAACAGATCATGGAGAGTGGGCAATGCTTCAGAATTTATAAACTTTCTTTGCCGGAACAGGAAAAGCTTTGCAAAAGCAAGGGTTTGGAGGATTGTGAAAGCATGACATGGTATCGCGTCATGGCTGCAGATAAAAAAGTTTTTGTTTGCCAGAATGGTGTCCATCTGATATTCTTTTGCAGCAAAGAGGAATACAAGCAGTTCTGGTGTCATTACTTTGATTTGGATTTTGATTACCGCAGTTATGAAAAGGCAATTGATGCGGATGACAATTATCTAAAGTCTGCATTTGCATATGGAAGAGGTATCCGTATTTTGAACCAGGATCCATGGGAAATGCTCATCACCTTTATAATTTCACAAAGAAAAAATATTCCAGCAATACGTCAGGCAGTGGAAAGCTTGTCGACGACATGCGGAACATGTATAGATAAGGAAAATGAGTTTTTTGCATTTCCAACGCCAACGCAGCTAGCAGGATTAAGCTTGTCTGATCTGCAGGATCTTTCTTTGGGATATCGGGCAAAATATGTGTATGAAGCTGCCCAAAAGGTATCATCCGGGGAATTAGACATAAAAAAATGGGCTATGCTTGGTGATGACGACTTGCATAAAGCACTTCTTTCATGTTATGGCGTTGGTGAAAAGGTTGCAAATTGTGTGGCGTTGTTTGGATATCATCGTATAGGTGCATTTCCAGTAGATGTATGGATTGATCGAATCCAGAAAACCTATTATAACGGAAGCTTCCCAGTAGAAAAATACGAAGGATTTGCCGGTGTCATGCAGCAATATATGTTTTATTACGAAAGAAAAATGGCCACAGATCATTCAAAAAAAGCACGTAAACAGTCGGAAAAATAGAAGAATTCATATTTATTTCACACAAAATTTAGCACTCTCACCTTGACAGTGCTAATGAAAAGGGGTATGATACGAATAGGCTAAAATATGCCGAAAGCTTTGGAAATCCAAGGCAGAATGTGAGGTGCTTATGGAAGTAGATGACAGGCCGAACAGGCCAAAAAAACCGATGCTGACCTATTGGGTCATTGCCATCATTGTGTTTTTGCTTTTAAATACATTTGTATTTCCGAATCTGTTTAGACGACAGGTAGAGCAGACGGATTACAGTACATTTCTTCAAATGATTGAAGAAAAGAACATTGGAGAAGTCAGCGTGGAGGATACGCAGATTACCTTCTCAGACAAGAATGGTGAGCATATTTATAAGACAGGAACAATGAACGATCCTGATCTTGTAAATCGTCTTGAGGCAGCAGGTGCTGTATTTAGTAAGCCAATTGTTCAGCAGATGGGCATGCTCGAATATATGCTGTTAAGCTATATTCTTCCAATTGCGCTGTTTGCTCTTTTGGGATGGTTTCTTTCAAGAAAAATGATGAGCAAGATGGGCGATGGAGAGAGCATGATGACCTTTGGCATGGGCGGAGGTTCAAAGAGCAATGCCAAAGTTTATGTAAAATCCGTTGATGGTATTAAATTTAAAGATGTTGCCGGAGAGGAGGAAGCCAAAGAACTTCTTCAGGAGATCGTTGATTTCCTTCATAATCCGGAAAAGTATCGCGAGATCGGTGCAAAAATGCCAAAGGGTGCGCTTCTTGTAGGTCCTCCTGGAACTGGTAAGACAATGCTTGCCAAAGCTGTAGCCGGTGAAGCAGATGTTCCATTCTTCTCCATTTCAGGTTCCGAATTTGTTGAGATGTTCGTTGGTATGGGTGCCGCAAAAGTAAGAGATCTGTTTAAACAGGCCAATGAAAAGGCTCCATGTATTGTTTTTATCGACGAGATTGATGCAGTTGGAAAGAAAAGAGAGAGTGGTCAAATCGGCGGCAATGATGAGCGTGAGCAGACGTTAAATCAGTTGCTGTCAGAGATGGATGGTTTTGATGGTTCTAAGGGTGTTGTCATTTTGGCAGCGACAAACCGTCCGGAGTCTCTAGACCCTGCACTTCTTCGTCCAGGCCGTTTTGACCGCCGTATTCCGGTTGAACTGCCTGATCTTAAGGGTCGTGAGGATATTTTGAAGGTACATGCGGCAAAGATTAAGATTGCAGATAATGTTGACTTTAACGCAATTGCGCGAACAGCAGCAGGTGCATCTGGTGCTGAGCTTGCCAACATTGTTAATGAGGCAGCACTTCGTGCCGTCCGTGATGGAAGAAAATTTGCAACACAGACTGATTTAATGGAAAGTGTTGAAGTAGTTATTGCTGGTTATCAGAAAAAGAACCGTATTCTTTCAACGAAAGAAAAACTGATCGTTTCGTATCACGAGGTCGGACATGCGCTTGTAGCAGCGCTGCAGACAAATTCCGCACCAGTGCAGAAGATTACGATCATCCCGCGTACATCAGGTGCGCTTGGCTTCACAATGCAGGTTGATGAAGGCGAAAAGTATTTGATGACAAAGGAAGAACTTGAAAACAAGATTGCAACCTTTACCGGAGGACGCGTGGCAGAGGAGCTTGTGTTCGGTGATGTGACAACAGGTGCATCAAACGATATTGAGCAGGCAACTAAGCTTGCACGTGCAATTATCACCAGATATGGCATGAGTGAGTTCGGTATGGTAGCAATGGAAAGCTTAAATAATGTTTACTTAGGTGGAGACACCAGTATGAGCTGTTCACAGGAGACAGCTGCGAAGATCGATGATCTTGTAGTGGCACTTGTGCAGAAGCAGTATGAAAAGGCAAAGAATCTTTTAAACAGTCATATGGACAAGCTTCATGAGATTTCAAAGTTCCTTTATGAGCATGAGACAATTACAGGTGAGGAATTTATGGAAATCTTAAATCGTCCACAGGTTGTGGCAAATGATTAAGCACAGAAATTGTCACAAAATAAAGGAGTTTGACTGGGATTGCAAAAGAGGTTAAATTCACCACCATATTTTTGATTAAAAAAATACAAAAAGTTAATAAAATGCTAATTTTATTCATTGTAATTATTCAGAAAATGCGGTAATATAATCTCGTTGCCTTAGAAAAAAAGTATTGCCCACATGGCAGGATTCATTCTGGGAGCACAGGAGCAGCTGTAAAAACAGAAGATACGGTTGTCTAAATTAAGGTACAGAAAGGGAATATCGCGATGTTAGAATTAACAAACACAGAACAAGTGATTATGAAATGTATCTGGGAAATTGGGGACAATGTAGCTGTAGCAGACTTATTAGAGCGTCTGAAGACAGAGTATGGTAAAGAGTATGCTAGAACAACAATCAGCGTATTTATGTCCTACCTGCGTGACAAAGGCTATGTAACATATGAGAAGAGAAGTCATGCATATGTTTATAAACCATTAATCTCAGAACAAGATTATCAGAAAGAATTGATGAAGCGCTATCAGAAGACCAGTTTTAGTGGTTCTGCAGTAGAGTTCATCAGAGCTTATCTTGACAGTCAGGAGCTGACAGCCGAAGATCTTGAGGCTATTCGTGAACTGGTTGAAAAGAAGCAGCAGGAAGTAAAGTAAAATACAAAATAAGTAATAAGAAAGGGAATCACCGCAAGGTGGTTCCTTTTTATGTGGCGAGATTATCCAAAGTGTGGTAAACTGGTATGGTAGAAAAAGACCAGATACACTCGTGATATAGATCTGGATAAAAAATAGACAAAGCAGTACAGACAAGGGAGGACATGCAATATGGCGAATCAAATCAACAAGATTATTTCGACAAAGGCAAATACATTGTATGCGATGAAAAACCTGATCAAAAAGGCAAGCATTGAGGAAATGTATATCCTTAGAGTTGAAGACTTCTGGCGCAATAAAAATCAAGTCTGCACAGAGATTATGGAAAAATTTGGTGGCTGCAGAATCGTTGTGCGAAGCTCCTCTACGCAGGAAGACTGTATGAAGTCCTCTAATGCAGGACATTATAAAAGTATTCTTGATGTAGATTCAGCGAGTCGTGCGCAGATCGTAGAATCAATCGAGGCTGTAATTCAGTCATATGAAAAAGATATAAAGGGTATTTCAAATGAGCAGGTACTGATCCAGCGCCAGGCAATGGACGTGTGTGTCAGCGGTGTTGTCTTTTCACGTGACTTAAAAGGAAAGCGACCATATTATCTTGTTAATTACGATGACTTGGGGTCAACAGACAGTGTAACAAGCGGTCGTGGCGGCAAAACGCTTTGGATTGCGAGAAATGTTTCACTTTATCAGCTTGAGGAGCGCTGGCACAATTTAATTGCAGCAGTGGCAGAAGTAGAGAGCATCATAGAGGATATTCCGCTTGATATTGAATTTGCCATAGACAGCCACAATCAGGTGATTCTATTTCAGGTTCGTCCGCTTGCAGCAGGCTATCGTGAAGGACGTTATATTGATGATTATTCTTTCTTTGCAAGAAAGGGTCAGATTCGCCGGGAGTATGAGGAGCACCTTGATGCAATTACAGGAAAGCCGATGAAGCTTTCTGATATGGCTTTTTGGAATCCATCTGAGATCATTGGAAGCAATCCAAGGGCGTTAGATTATTCACTGTACCGCGAGATCATAACGCATCATGCATGGAATGAAGGAATCCGTACATTAGGCTATCGTGCATTTAATGAGGATCTTATGTATCAGGTTGGAAATAAGCCATATATTAACTTGACATATTCCTATTATTCACTGATTCCAGCAAGTATTCCGGAACCGCTCGCACTTCGTCTTATTCAGTATTATCAGACAAGGCTTGAGGAAGACCTTTCTGCACACGATAAAATTGAGTTTGAGATCATTTTCAGCAGCTATGATTTTATGACGGAAGAAAATTCAAAGAGATTGCTTCGTTATGGTTTTACCGAGGAAGAACGTAAACTTCTTGTGCGCGAAGTAAAAAAGCTTACGATTGATGCTGTAATGAATCAGGAAAAGATTTTAAAAGAAGATCTTGAAGCACTAAAGCGTCTTGAAAATTGCCGTGAGGAAATTGAAAAGCTGCTGTACCAAGATGTGTCAATTGACATAATCATCGACAGTATTTTGACTTTGTTAAAAGAAATTCGCACAAATGGTACTCCGCAATTTGCCCGCCAGGCAAGACTTGCCTTTATCGCAAGAGCATTTCTTCGCACGCTTGTAGATGCTGGCTATTATACAAGTGAAAATGTGGATACTTTCATGCAGGGAATTTCTACAGTATCATCAGAATTTAACGATGATTTTGAGCGCTTTTCTGAGGGCCTTATAAGCCGCGAGGAGTTTAACTTTAAGTATGGACATCTTCGAAGCGGCACATATGATATTCGTTCAGACCGCTACGATGCGATGAATTTTCGCCCTGCGCCATCGCGTATTAAAAAAGATAAGGTAAAGATTCAAAAAGATCTTGATATCAGTATTTTGACGCAGGCTCTGGAAGATACACAGCTTGATGTGCCTGCAGAGCGTATGGCAAAATTTTGGATCAGCGCAATTGAACAGCGAGAGTATTTTAAATTTGAATTTACAAAATCGCTTAGTATGGTATTAGAACTGATTCGTAAGCTTGGCTCAATTTTGGAGATTCGTACTATGGATTTGTCTTGGCTGTGTGTAGATGACTTTAAGCTATATGAGTCAGGCTGTGATCCAGAAAATTTAAAAAAGCTTTGGATGAAGCTAATCACAAAGCGGCGCCGTTTAAATCATGACAGCCGATTAATTCTTCTTCCAGAAGTTATTTTGTCAGGTGCGAGCGTAGATGTGATTCCTGTGTATGAGGCACGCCCTAATTTCATCACGGCAAAGACAGTCGAGGGCGAGGTAGTGTTGCTTGATGAGGAGCCGGATGCTGATATCACTGGAAAAATTGTTGTAGTGCCAAAGGCTGACCCAGGCTACGAATGGATTTTTACAAAAAATATCAAAGGATTTATCACAAAGTATGGTGGTGCAGCTTCTCACATGGCAATTCGATGCGCAGAATTTAATATTCCGGCAGCAATCGGCTGTGGCGAGAAAATTTACGATACAGTATCACAGCTTGACTATTTGGAGATGGACTGCAGAAATGGTCTGATCAAGGAAGGTATTCAATATACAAATCTTCATGCACTTATCACGCAGCGAGAGGGTGTTAACGATTATGGAGACCCAACCGATATACTAGAGGCTGGATATGTTGAATTTTATGAGTCTATTGGTTTTATTCCGCGTCCTGTTGCAAACCATACTAAAAACTTTGAGCGTCTGTTTGATGAAAAAATAGATCTTTTGATTGTAGTTGGTGGAGGTGCACTTGGACCGCAGTGGTATGACCGTAAACATGAGGAAACGGTACAGCCATATCGTGATAAGATGGAAGAAAAGCTTATTCACTACTGTGTTAATCATGGAATACCGATTATAGGTACATGCCGAGGCATGCAGTATGTGAATGTTCTATTTGGTGGAAAACTGGCATATCATCCTGATCTGCCGTGTCCTAGAGAGCGCGGTGAGGATCATAAGGTACGTTTGCTAAAAGAAAATCGAAGCATTTACGTTAACAATTATCATAAGGATGTCATTTTTGAGGATGCACTTGCAGACTGCTTTGAGCCGCTGGCAATAGATGAAGATAATCACACCATCGAGGCATATCAGTCTGAACAGATGAAGATTTTAGGTGTTCAGTGGCATCCAGAGCGAAAATTTGGCCATGCGGATGGAATTGATGAGACGCGCCGTCTGGTAAGAGATTTTATCTCGAAATTTATTCATTAAGCTAGAGGATATATACCATTTATTAACTAAGAAAAGAGGAAATAAGAGAATATGTACGATATGATTATAGTAGGGGCTGGAACAGCGGGTCTGACAGCAGGAATTTATGCACTCAGATCTGGCGTTAAGCCGCTTATTCTGGAGTGTGAGGCTATGGGCGGACAGATTACATTGTCTCCGTGTGTGGAAAATTATCCAGGTATTGCAAAGATCAGCGGAATGGAGTTTGCAGATGGACTGATGGCACAGTTGACAAATCTTGGCGGTGAGGTTACTTATGGCAAGGTAATTTCGACACGAAAAATAGATAATGGCTTTGAAGTTTGCACTGAGGATGGTGAGACATATGAGGGCAAAAATCTTATTATTGCGTCAGGTGCGGCACATCGTCATCTAGGAATCGAACGAGAGCAGGAGCTGATTGGAAGAGGAGTTTCTTACTGTGCTGTATGTGACGGACCGTTTTTTAAGGAGAAAACAGCGGCTGTTGTAGGAGGAGGAAGCGCAGCTCTTCAGGATGCGCTGTATCTGGCAGGCATTTGCAGCAAGGTGTATTTGATTCACAGAAGAGATACATTCCGCGCTGAGAAGAGTCTTATTGATCAGGTAATGGCTGCAGAGAATATTGAGTGTGTGATGGAAAGTCGTGTGACTGCACTTATTGGTGAAAAGAAGCTGACAGAACTTGAAGTTACAAATTTTTCAGGTGAAAAGAAGACACTTGTGGCAGATGGCTTATTTGTTGCAATAGGAATGGAGCCTCACAATGAAGTATTTAGAGATCTCGTAGATCTTGACGAGGCTGGATATGTAATTGCCGGTGAAAATTGTAAAACAAGGACACCGGGAGTTTACGCTGCAGGAGACTGCCGTACTAAGACGGTGCGACAGCTGACAACAGCAGCAGCCGACGGAACAGTATGCGGACTTGTTTGTAAAGCAGTATAAAAATAAAACCTTCAAATACATTCGATAAAAAATGTATTTGAAGGTTTTTTGTTTGTATTATGCTTCCTCAGATATATTATTCTCGGCAGCTTTTTGTGCCTGCGCAGCACGATGCTTTTCAAGAATACGGTTGATTCTGTCAGTCGGATTTAATAGACCATGAATTGATACATTGTGATTTAAGTTATCAATCAAAAGTGCAATATACTTGCTCAGATCAACATTTACATAGTACGGACGAGATAGCAGCTCTGGTCTCTGGTAAACAAGGTTAGTTGTCAGGATATGATCAATGATACCCTGCTCATAAGCAGCATCAAACTTTGCCAGGCCATTTGTAAACAGACCAAAAGTAGCAGCAGCGTAAACCTTGCGTGCCTTACGGCGTTTTAATTCGCGTGCAACATCAAGAATGCTGTCACCAGAAGAAATCATGTCGTCGATAATGATGACATCCTTTCCTTCTACGTTGGTACCTAAAAACTCGTGAGCAACGATAGGGTTCTTTCCGTCTACAATGCGGGTGTAATCGCGGCGCTTGTAGAACATACCCATATCAACACCAAGATAGTTAGTCAGCTGGATTGCACGGCCCATGCCGCCCTCATCTGGGCTGATGACCATAAGATGCTCATTGTCAACCTGCAGATCTGGCTCTGCACGAAGCAGTGCTTTGATAAATTGGTATACACACGGAACGCTCTCAAATCCATCACGTGGAATTGCGTTCTGAACACGTGCATCATGAGCATCAAAAGTAATGATGTTGGATACACCCATTTTTGTAAGTTCCTGAAGAGCCATAGCGCAGTCAAGAGACTCGCGGGAAGTACGCTTGTGCTGGCGGCTTTCATACAGGAATGGCATGATTACATTGATACGGCGTGCCTTGCCTTCAACAGCAGCAATGATACGCTTTAAATCCTGGTAATGATCGTCTGGAGACATGTGATTCACATATCCGCACAGAGAATACGTTTGGCTATAGTTACAAACATCCACCATAAGATACAGATCGCAGCCGCGGACTGATTCCTCGATAACGCCCTTTGCTTCACCGGAACCGAAGCGAGGATTCTTTGCTTTGACAATATAGCTGTCCTTGCTGTATTCAGAGAAGTGAAGCGCAGTAGATTGTGCATGACTTCTCTCAGCGCGCCACTCAGTCAGGTATTGATTAACCTTCTGTCCAAGGCTTGCGCAGCTTTCAAGTGGGATAAGACCCAGTGTGCCCACTGGTATCGTGTTCAGATTCTTTTCGTTTGGCATGATGACCTCCATGATTATAATATGCAGCTTACCTGCGTCCAAAAGTACGAACCTTAATTAATCATAACATGAAGATGTCGAAGATTCAAGCCTTACGTCGAAAAGGAGGAAAAAGAAATTTATGTAAAAAGAAAGAAAAATTTGTGCAACATGACCCCAGAGAATCAAAGTCATAAGCGAATTAGCAGGGGTCATGTTATTTTTTAGAAAAAAGATATGTCTACGAATTTCTTAAATCTTCTCCAAAAACTGGGATAGGCGTATATTGCCCCATAAGTCGTGAGGAGATTCGCTCAGTGTAGGTACTTTGAAGCTCTTCTGGGCTTAGATTTGTTGAGATAATAGTTGTTTTCCTTGACAGATCACGCGAATTGATCACATGAAACAGCTGACTGATTACAAAAGGAGTCAGATTTTCAGTTCCAAGATCATCAATAATCAACAGGCTGCATGTGAGTGCATATGAATCATTTTCTGATGAATCATCGTTGTTAGAATGAAAACGCTGCATAGCTGATTCAAAAAATTCAGGAGCAGTCATATATAAGACAGAAAAGCCTTTGTCAAGAACAACCTTTGCAATACAGTTACAAAGAAAGGTCTTGCCAACGCCTGGATTTCCAAAGATTAAAAGACTAGGGTTTCCATCCTTGAACTGATAAGCATATTTTTCATAAATAAGTTTGAGACGCTGCATATGGGCGCGATTACTCATTCCGCCAAGAAGAGGATTTGGTGCATCTGAATAGCGATTTATATCAAATGTATCGAAATTCTCACGTTCCAAACGGTCTCTAATGCCAGACTGTTCATATAGTAAGCTGATGCCAGCCTGTTCAAAGCAGTGACATTTACGGTTCCCATCAAGGTAGCCAGTATCCTTACAGTCCGGGCAGCTATACTTTGGCTGAAGATCATCAAGTGTATAGTGAAGAGAAGAAAGAAGCGCACCGCGCTCACGTCTAAGTGCATCAATCTGCATCTGCGCATTTAGAGCCTGCGCTTTATTGCCAGTGATTTTAGCCTTTGCAAGAGCAGCACTAGAAGTCGGAAGAAGCTTAGAAATCTCAAGAAGTCTTGGGCACTGCGCATAGATATGGCGCAGACGTTCTTCCATCTCATGCTGGTGCTGGAAACGGATGCGGCTGTAGCGGCGCATGAGTTCGTTATATTGTGAATTGGTCAGAGCCATAAAAAGTCAATCCTTTCTGCGATAATCATTCATTTGAATCCTGACTATACTGCTTTAAAATCTTTTCCATGTAATTATTATTTTTGCGCTCAGTAAAATTACGAAACTGCTGTGTACCCTTTGCGACAGAAGAAGCACGGTTTGAACTGGTGCGCTTTGCAGCATCATTTTTTACCTTTTGATCGCGCTGATTTTCAGCAGCCTGTGCATCAGCAAGTGAATGCACATTTTTTTCCTTCCAGCGCTTTAAGATGCTTTCTGTAAAATTAACATTTGGGCGCTGACATTTTTTCATCGTGATATTGCAGGCATAAACATAGACATCTGTAGGAAAACTGTAATCCTTGATCCATTTATTGATATATTCAAGTTGAGCCGGAGCAGGAGTCTGATTGTATAAGCCATATGCCTTCATGATAGCATAGACAGTATCATTATGAAGCAGGTTGTACTGACGAATAGCATCAAGTGTATGAAGACCCTTTTGATGCCAGGACTGGGCAACAGAATCAATAAATTTCATATTAAGCTTGCCCTTGCAGTGATTAGCGCAGTAATCAACAAGATAATCAATGACATCTGGTGAGCGGTTAAACTGAAGATACCAATAGCCAAATGATTCTGTGTCTGCATAATTAAGCGGACGCGAAAAATACTGCTGCCATGCCGACATATACATGTTAAACTCTGGATCGTTCTCAAGAAGAATCAGCTCCTCTTGGGAAAGATGAAGTGACTGTATAGAAGGGGTCGCATTTGCAGCAGAATGTGTAGTAGTTTGTGTGGAAGCCATTGAGCCAGAAGCATTTGCAATGGTTGTATTTGCAGGAGAAACTAAAGCAGGAGTGGGCGTAGGAATCACAGATTGTACGCTTGGAGCAGGTGCAGCTGTCTGTGTAGGTGCAGTCTGTGCAGAAGCATCTGTCTCTGCCTGAATAGATGGATCTGTAAATGCAACTCCTGACAATTCGTGACCCGATGTAAAGCTAAGGCGCATCAAACCAACAGATTCCCAATAACTAAGAGAACGAAGTACCTCGCGCTCTGAAATATCAAGCCTGTCACTAATTGAAGCACTGCTTAAACCAGTGGCTGATGTCGAGACAGCGCGAAGCAAATATAGGTAAACCTTTACATCCGTACCGGAGGCGGCAGGAAGAAAACGGTCTATAAAATAGCCGGGAACAACAAGGGTATCTATGCTGAGCCGGTTCTCCAGTAAAAGAAAGGACATAAAAAACCTCCAAAATCCAAGTATCATCTTTGTAAAGTATAGCACAAGTTATTTCTTTTGAAAAGCGATAAAAAATCCCCAATTATTTCCCTTAGGATCAGGGCAAGCAATTGGGGATTTTGCGAATACCTTATTTAGAAATTAAGTCTTCTCCAATTTTTACAACATCACCGGCGCCCATAGTGATCACCAGATCACCAGAAGCTGCATGCTGCAAAATAAATTTTTCAATTTCTTCAAAGGTTTCAAAATAATGAGCACTTGTACCGGCCTGCTCTAACAAGACGCGGATATTGTCGGAGCTGATGCCAAGATCATCAGTTTCTCTTGCCGGATAAATCTTAGCAAGAACGACCTCATCTGCTAGGGACAAAGCTTTTGCAAAATCAGTAAGCAAAGCTTTTGTTCTTGTATAGGTGTGCGGCTGGAAGATGCACCAGATCTTTTTGTGCGGATACTTCTTTGCAGCAGTAAGTGTCGCTGTGATTTCTTGCGGATGATGTGCGTAATCGTCAATAATAGTAATTCCATTTACGATACCCTTCTTTTCAAAGCGTCTCTGTGTGCCATGGAAATTCAAAAGACCAGAAGCAATGACATCCATTGAAAGATTCAGCTTTTTGCAAAGGGCAACGGCAGCAAGTGCATTGTAAACATTATGCTCTCCAGGAACACTTAACTGAATGTGACCAAGTGTAGTGTTGCTTGCATCTGTGACGTCAAAGGAAGCCTGAGCAAATTCATTATATGAAATATTAGAAGCTCGATAATCGCAGGATTCTCCGTGTCCAACAGTGATAATCTCGCAGTCAAGTCCATTGATCAGCTCAGAAAGATTATGAATATCACCGTTAATTACAAGTATTCCATCCTTTGGAAGCTTTTCCATAAATAAGCGGAAAGAATGACGGATATCGTCAATGTCCTTAAAGAAGTCAAGATGGTCTGCTTCAATATTCAGGATAACTTCCATAGTGGGATAGAAGGATAAAAAGCTGTTTGTGTATTCGCAGGCCTCAGTGACAAAAAGATTTGAGCCACCTACGCGAATATTTCCTCCGATTGTTGGAAGAATGCCTCCGACAGAGATTGTCGGATCAGTATCAGCAGCCAAAAGAATTTCAGTAACCATAGAGGTCGTAGTTGTCTTTCCATGAGTTCCAGCAATGTTGATTGCCGTTTTATAGTTTCTCATCAGCTGTCCAAGAAGCTCAGCTCTTGTTAACAGCGGGATATTGCGCTTTGTTGCATCAACAATCTCTGGATGTTCAGGATGGATCGCTGCTGTGTAGACAACGACATCTGTTCCCTGCGGAATGTGAGAGATGGACTGATCATAAAAGATAACAGCGCCAAGTGAGGACAGATGGTCAGTCAGAGGTGATTCCTTAGAATCAGAGCCGCTGACGGTAAAGCCCTCCTTCATTAAAACCTCAGCAAGTCCGCTCATGCTGATGCCGCCAATTCCAATAAAATAGATATGGCATGGATTTTCAAAATTAATATGGTACATGGTACTTCCTCCGAATAATCAAGTTAAATAAGCAAAGTCAATACTGAAAAACAGTTGTTTCTTAACACAAATACTGCTTGATTTAAGTATACTCGATTTTTAAGGAATGTAAAGCGTAAATGTTATTATGCTGTGCGAATGAACGCCTATTCACAAAACCGCAATATTTACAGTATGCCCGAAGGTGAATGGATTTCATGAGCCGGACACTTGAAGCAGGTCTTTCAAAGTAATGTATAATAAGAAAGAGCATAAAAGGAACCTGCGGAGTTTGGTCCGGCGACGAAACCATTGCACCGAAGGGCATTCGTAACCCGACGCGTGAACTGTAACAAATAAATAAAAATGCATAAAAAATTTTTCTGTAAATTGTTCACTTTTTGAAAGAGATGTGCTATAATAACGACAAGTACTAAAAGATTACAGTTCCCCAAACGCCTATTCACAAGACTGCACTTATGTGCCTTCACTGTTAGACAGTTCTATTTCACTTGATGACAGGCGCTTGGTGAACTGATAACACAACAATTAAAGAACAAAGGGGTGATTTTGTGGTTAGAAAGGAAATGATCGCCATGTTATTGGCGGGCGGACAGGGAAGCCGTCTTGGAGTTTTGACTTCAGAAGTAGCGAAGCCAGCTGTATCCTTCGGCGGGAAATACAGCATTATTGACTTCCCATTAAGTAACTGCATTAATTCAGGGGTGGATACAGTAGGTGTGTTAACACAGTATCAGCCACTTCGTTTGAATACCCATATCGGCATAGGTATTCCGTGGGATCTCGACCGTAATTATGGCGGAGTGACAGTACTATCTCCATATGAAGCAAACGAGAACAGTGATTGGTATACTGGTACTGCAAATGCAATTTACCAGAACATTCGCTATATCGACAGCTTTAATCCAGAGTATGTATTGATTTTAGGCGGTGATCACATTTATAAAATGGATTATCAAGTGATGCTTGATTATCATAAGGCAAACAATGCAGACGTTACGATGGCTGCTATGCCTGTTCCGATTGAGGAGGCAAGCCGTTTTGGCGTGCTGATCACAGATGATACAGGCCGTATCACTGATTTCGAAGAGAAGCCTGCACATCCAAGAAGCAATTTAGCTTCCATGGGTATTTACATATTTACATGGTCTGTGCTTCGTGAGGCATTGATCACAAATAAAGATATTCCAAATTGCGACTTTGGTATGCATGTCATTCCATATTGCCATAAGCGTGGTGACAGAGTATTCTGCTATGAATTTAATGGATATTGGAAGGATGTTGGAACACTTCATTCCTACTGGGAAGCAAATATGGAGCTGATTGATATCGTTCCTGTATTTAATCTGTATGAAGAGTTCTGGAAGATATATACTAAGTCTGATAATCAGCCGCCGCAGTATATTGCAGATACGGCACAGATTGAGCGCTGTATCATAGGTGATGGCTCTGAAATCTATGGAAGAGTACGAAACTGCGTTATTGGACCAGAAGTTATTGTTGAAGAAGGTGCAGAAGTTTATGATTCCATTTTGATGCAGGGTGCTGTAATCAAGAAGGGAACAAAGATTTACAAGTCAATCATCGCACAGGATGCAGTTGTTGGAGAAAATTGTACGATTGGTGTCGGTGAGTATGCAGACAGCCAGTATAATAAGAAGGTTTACTGCTGTGATCTTGTAACCGTTGCAGAAGGCTCCGAAATTCCGGATGGCGTTACAATTGGAAAGAACGTAGCAATTGCCGGAAAGACCGCTATTGAAGATTATCCGGATGGAAATCTTGTAAGCGGCGGATACATTATCAAGGGAGGCGAGGAAGAATGAAAGCGATTGGTATAATTTTAGCCGGTGGAAACAACAAGAGAATGAAGGAGCTGTCATATAACCGTGCGATCGCTGCTATGCCAATGGTAGGAACCTATCGCAGCATTGATTTCGCGCTGAGCAACATGTCAAACTCCCGTATTCAGAAAGTAGCAGTTTTAACACAGTATAACACCGTATCCTTGAATGAGCATTTAAACTCTTCAAAGTGGTGGGATTTTGGAAGAAAGCAGGGCGGTTTATATGTATTCACCCCTACTATAACCGCTGAAAATAGTAACTGGTATCGGGGTACAGCCGATGCCCTGTATCAGAACCTGCATTTCCTCAAAGGAAGCCATGAACCATACGTGGTTCTGGCTTCTGGCGATGGAATTTATAAGCTGGATTATAATAAGATTCTGGAGTACCACATTCAGAAGCGTGCTGATATCACTGTTGTCTGCAAGGAAATGCCAGAGGGAGAGGATTTAAGCCGCTTTGGACAAGTGAAGGCAGATGATGACGGAAGAATCCGAGGCTACGAGGAAAAGCCAATGATTGAGACTTCCAGAAATGTTTCATGTGGTATCTATGTAATCAGAAGACGTCTTTTGATTGAGTTAATTGAGCGTGCAGCAGAGGAAGATAGATATGATCTGGTCAAGGATATTCTGATCCGTTATAAGGATATCAAGAGAATTTATGCATACCAGCTTGAAACATATTGGAACAACATCTCCTCAGTTGAGGCTTACTACAGAACAAATATGGATTTCTTAAAGAGAGATGTCCGCAGTTATTTCTTCAAGGAAGGCAACAGTGTATTCACAAAGGTAGATGATCTGCCGCCGGCAAAATATAATCCGGGTGCTAATATTTCAAACAGCCTGATCGCATGTGGAAGTATTGTAAACGGTACAGTTGAAAACTCTGTTGTATTCAAGAAGGCATATATTGGAAACAATTGTGTTATCAAAAATTCTATTATCATGAACGATGTTTATATCGGAGACAATGCAGTCATTGAAAACTGCATCGTAGAGAGCAGAGGAACCATCGAAGCAAATGCATGCTATAAGTCAGAGCCAGGTGATATTCGCATCGTTGTAGAGAAGAAAGACCGCTTCATCATTTGATAATACCAGGGGATCAAAGTCACAAGCGAATCATGCTTGCATGAGAAAGCTTGTGACCTTGATCCCTGCCAAAAACATGAGGATGAAGCGAAGCGAATCCGAATGTATATCTATATTATTATAAAAGAAGAATAAAAATTAGCTGCACAAAGGCGTGCAGAGGACGGAAAGGCAATACTGGGATGGAAATTACAGATGTGAGAGTGCGCAAAGTTGCACTGGATGGTAAGATGAGAGCAATCGTCTCTATTACGCTGGACAATGAATTTGTGGTTCACGATATCAAGGTGATCGAAGGAGAAAAGGGAGTATTTGTTGCGATGCCAAGCCGTAAATCGGCGACAGGAGAATACCGAGATATCGCACATCCCATTAACTCAGAGACAAGAGATTATGTGCAGAAGATTATTCTCGAGAAATACGAGGAGGCTTTGCAGGAAGCATAAACTTTGATTTCATAACAATTCGACAAAGATATATGAATACTTATAAAAGAAAGACTGCCTTCGGGCAGTCTTTCTTTCTCTTGCAATTGTCGTCTTCATTCGGTATAATGTGGCTGAGGGAAAATGTAACGTAATTATTTTTGGAAAGGCGAGGTTTTAAAGTATGAAAAGGAGAAAAACAGCAGCGGGACTATTGGCGGCATCACTGCTAGTAGGAGCAGCGCCGGTGGTGACAAATGCGGCGCCAGTGAGAATTGTATCAACAAGCATAACAGAACAGTCTTCGTTAGGCTATCGTGTAAATGTAACATTTTCGGCAGATGCAGGTGTGAGCCGTGTTATGATGCCGACATGGACAGAGGCAAACGGACAGGATGACATTGTGTGGCATCAGGCAAGTGTTAGTGGTAATACTGCATCATTCTATGTTCCAGTCAGTGCCCATAAAGGAGAAAGCGGTGCATATATTACGCATATTTATGTATACGACAGACAGGGACAGTTTGCGCTAAAGGGCGAAAATGTAACAGTTCCGGCATCGACATCTGCGTCATCAAGCCTTTCAATTGGTGATGTTTCTATTACGGAACTTAGTGCATCGGGCTACCGAGTTACGGCAAAAATAAATGCACCGTCAGGAGTAAGCAAAGTATTGATGCCAACATGGACAAACGCAAATGGACAGGATGATCTAGTGTGGCATCAGGCAAGCGTAAGCGGTGATACAGCTACATTTTACGTGCCATCAAGTGCCCATAAGGGAGAGAGCGGAGCATACACGACTCATATTTACCTGTATGATAAAGCAGGAAAATTAGCACCATTAAAGGGGGTCAATGTAACTGTTCCATCAGGTGCAAATCCTGGAGGCAGTTCAGGAAATAATAATGGCAGCGGTACAGGTGTGCTGTCGATGGCGATTCCGTATGTAACAGAATTATCATCAAATGGTTTCCGTGTTACGATTCAATTTAATGCACCTGCAGGCTATAAAAAGGTTTCAACTGCAGTGTGGACAGCAGCAAATGGACAGGATGATCTGGTATGGCATAACATGACCGTATCTGGAAACACAGCGACATGTTATGTTCCAGTAAGTGAGCATAAAAACGAGCACGGTTCATACATTGTGAATGCGTATGTATTTGAGACTGATACAAAATATGTACTTCAGGGAATGACCGTTCCAGTGCCGTAAACAAAGAAAATGGAGGAACAAATGGCAAAGAAAAGACGCAGCTGGGAAGACTATCAGAAAAAGAAAATAAAAAGAGGCCAATCAGGTGCGCCTATTGTCATACTTTTGGTGCTGCTTGTAATTGCATGTGCAGGTCTTGGTGTAGTGGCATGGGTATGCCTGCGCCCAGTGACGCTTCCACATGTGAAGCCAGATCAGGCATCATCGACGAAAGCACCTGTGGAATACGAAACATGGAAGGCAACAGAGGCGGCTGCGGATGGTGCTCTTGTACAAAGCAGTGATCCAGTCGTACAGGCTGCTAATTTAAAGGCAATGCAGTACGATTATGACGGTGCAATTGCACAGATTCAGTCAATACCTGGCTATGCAGATAATGAAACATATGTTAGCTGCATTCAAAGCTATGAGAGTTTGAAATCACAGGCTGTACAGTGGACAGATTATGATAAGATTACACATATCTTTTTCCATAGTCTTATTGTTGACAGTGAGCTTGCATTTGAAAGCTATAAGAGCAGTGATTATGATCAGGTAATGACAACTATCGAAGAATTTAAAGATATAATGCAGTCTATGTATGACAAGGGTTATGTTTTGATAAGCCTTCATAAGATTGCAAAGATGGAAACGCAGCCAGACGGCACCATGCAGATGGTGCAGCAGCCAATTTATCTTCCGAGAGGAAAAAAGCCATTTGTACTTTCCGAAGACGATGTATGCTATTATGAGTATATGACAGGAACTGGATTTGCGACAAAGCTCTGTCTTGATGAAAACGGTAAGGTTGTAAATGAGTATGTTGAGCGTGATGGAAGCGTATCATATGGTTCTTATGACGTTTTGACTGTTTTAGAGGATTTTATTGAAACACATCCTGACTTTTCTTATCAGGGTTCAAAGGGTATTCTGGCATTTACGGGATATGATGGTATTTTAGGCTATCGCACAAGTGATTTCTGGTACAATGAAAATTGTGACTATTACGTTTCTACACCTGCAAACGATAAAGAAAAGCGCGAAGATCATACGTCACCAAATGAAAATATTGAGCAGGACAAGCAGACAGCACGAGAAGTTGCACAGGCAATTCGCGATCTGGGCTGGGAGCTTGCCAGCCACAGCTGGGGTCATCTGAATATGACAAGTACAAGCTATGAACATCTTGTATGGGACACAGATATGTGGGAGCGCGAAGTAGAATCTATAATCGGAGATACAGATATTATTTTATATCCGTTAGGAGCAGATGTAGGAGACTGGAGACCATCACAGTATACATTTGAAAATGAAAAATTCAAAAAGCTCTGGGATGTAGGCTTTAGATATTTCTGCAACGTAGACAGTACTCAGTACTGGCTGCAGTATGGCTCAAATTACATGCGTCAGGGCCGCCGCAACATGGATGGTCAGATGATGTTTAAGCAGATGGTTTATCCAGAGAAGGTACTCACAAGTGATCTGTTTGACGTATATGATGTCTTTGACAGACGCAGACCGCTTCCTGTAAATGGAATAACAGTGCCAGAAGATTTTGATCTGCAGGCACTTGCCGATTCGCTTGGAATGAGTGACCGTATAATAAATTGAACTAACATGAGCGCCATCGGGGACAGGGACGCCGCGGCAATTGCTTTTTTAATGCCACCGTCCCTGTCCCCAGTGGCAGAAGGAGGAAAAAACATGTATATCATAGCAGGTCTGGGCAACCCAACCGCACAGTATAGAGGAACAAGACATAACGTTGGCTTTGAGGTTATTGATTACCTTGCTGACAAATACAATATTGATGTAACAACAAAAAAATTTAAGGGCTTAATTGGAACAGGCGCGATTGAGGGACAAAAGGTTGTTCTAGTAAAGCCTCAGACCTTCATGAATTTAAGCGGAGAGTGTATTCAGGAGGTCATGAATTACTACAAAACAGATATCTCTGATTTAATTGTAGTATATGATGATATTAACCTAGAGCCAGGACAGCTTCGCGTGCGTGGTAAAGGAAGTGCAGGCGGTCATAATGGTATGAAAAATATCATTCTGCATTGCAATTCACAGGATTTTCCAAGAGTGCGTGTCGGAATCGGAGCAAAGCCGCCAAAGATGGATTTAGCAGACTTTGTACTCAGCCATTTCCAGGGCGAAGAAAAAAAGGCAATGGAAGACGGCTACAAAGAAGCAGCAGATGCAGTATGCTCCTTAATGAACAACGGACTAGAGGCAACCATGAATCATTATAACCAGAAGAAAACAAAATAATGATAAGGAGGGTCAATTGTGGGTATTTTTGCAAATCCGCTGACGGACCTGCTGGAATATGAAGACTTTTCAAGAGATTTTTTGAAGGGAACAGATCCAGTGGGCATGACAGGCTGTATTGACTCCGAGAAGGTGCATTTTATGAGCACCTTTCTTGGAGAGAAAAAAGTGCAGCTTGTTGTGACGTACAATGAACAGCGGGCAAGGGAAATTGAAGAAGATTATAAATTATTTTGCAGTCAGGTCTATGTGATTCCACCGCGTGACCTGATCTTTTTTAGCGCAGATCTGCAGGGAAATGCCATCATTGCAGAGCGCATGAAGGCATTTGCAGCACTTTATCAAAACGAGGCGAAGGTTATCATCACGACAATGGATGCGCTCATGAGCGCGGCAGTGCCGTTTGAACAGCTGATGAGTCATGTGATAAAGCTAAAAGAAGGTGATGAGCTTGATCTTGAAAAGCTAAAGCATGACCTGACTGTGATGGGATATGAGCGTGTAGGACGTGTGGAGGAGCCAGGACAGTTTACTGTTCACGGAGGTATTGCTGATGTATATCCATTGACAATGGAGGTTCCGGTTAGAATCGAGCTTTGGGGAGATGAAATAGATACGATTCGCTGCTTTGAACCGCAGAGCCAGCGCTCAATGGATCAGATCGAGTGCGTATCTGTTTTTCCAGCGGCAGAGGTGATCGCAGATGATACGGCAAGACGGCGTGCTGTGGGAATGATTCAAAATGAGCTTGAGAGTCAGTTAGCTGTCTTTAAAAAAGCAAAGGAGCCAGACAAGGCGAAGCGTCTTCGTGAGGAGACAAACCGCATATTAGAGGCACTTGGCGAAGATGTTGTATTAGAGGCACCAGACAGCTATATAAGCTATTTTTATCCGCGCACTGTTCAACTTTCTGAATATTTTGATGAGAAGAACACGTTAGTTTTCCTTGATGAGCCGATGCGTCTTAAAGAGCGCGGTGATGGTGTGCAGGCTGAGTTTGAGGAAAGCATGAAAAATCGTCTGGAGCAGGGCTTTCTTTTGCCAGGTCAGACAGCGCTTTTAACACCGGCAAAACATGTGCTTGCTGCTTTTGAGCGCGGTCAGGTTGCAGCACTGTCTTCACTTGACAGCCGCCTGGCTGACTTTACAGTGGTAAACAGCTACGCAGTAAATGTTCAGAACATGAACACATACCGTGAAGGTTTTGAACTTTTGATCAAGGATTTGACACACTGGAAGAAAGAAAAGTACCGAATTGTTCTTTTGTGTCCGTCAAGAACTCGCGCAAACCGCATTGTCAATCAGCTTATAGAGTATGATCTTTTGGCATATTACAGCGAGGACGAGGATAAAAAGATAAATCCAGGTGAGATCATGGTTACTTACGGAAATCTTCACCGTGGCTTTTTATATCCGATGCTAAAATTTGCTGTTATCACAGAGAGCGATATCTTTGGTGTTAAGAAAAAGAAAAAAGAAAAAAAGAGCCACTATCAGGGTCAGCGAATAAGTGATTTTGCGCAGCTAAAGCCTGGTGATTATGTGGTGCATGAAAATTATGGACTGGGAATTTATCGCGGAACAGAGCGACAGATTGTGGATAAGGTAACAAAAGATTATATTAAGATAGAATATGGTGATGGCGGAAAGCTGTATTTTCCAGTCACACAGCTTCATATGATCCAAAAGTATGCTGATTCAGAGTCTAAGCAGCCAAAGCTTAACAAATTGAACGGCCAGGAGTGGACAAAAACAAAAAGCCGTGTTCAAAAAGCAGTCAACAACATTGCAAAGGAGCTTGTGGAGCTTTATGCAGTGCGCCAGAGTGGTCACGGTTATCAGTATGGAGCAGACACTGTATGGCAGAAAGAATTTGAAGAGCTTGTACCATTTGATGAGACAGCAGATCAGCTTGCAGCAATTGATGCGACAAAAGCTGATATGGAAAGCACGAAAATCATGGACCGCTTAGTGTGCGGTGATGTAGGCTACGGAAAAACAGAGATTGCCATCAGAGCTGCCTTTAAGGCTGTGCAGGACAGTAAGCAGGTCGTATTTCTTGTGCCGACAACTATTCTTGCTCAACAGCATTACAATACATTTGTTGAGCGAATGAAGGACTATCCAATTCGAATTGAACTTTTATCACGCTTTCGCACGTCAGCGCAGATCAAGGCATCACTTGAGCGCTTAAAAAAGGGTCTTGCCGATATTGTAATAGGAACGCATCGTGTGCTGTCAAAGGATGTTGTATTTAAAGATCTAGGCCTTTTGATTATTGATGAGGAACAGCGCTTTGGTGTCGCACACAAGGAAAAGATTAAGCAGCTTAAAAAAGACGTTGACGTGCTGACACTAACGGCAACACCGATTCCGAGAACACTTCATATGAGTATGATAGGCGTGCGCGATATGAGTGTGTTAGAGGAAGCACCGTATGAGAGAAGACCGATTCAGACATATGTAATGGAAATGAATTGGGAAATGGTTCGCGAAGCAATAAACAGAGAGCTTGCCAGAGACGGACAGGTTTATTATGTGTATAATCGTGTCAAGGATATTGATCAGATTACGGCACAGATAGCAAAGCTTGTGCCAGATGCAAATGTTGCCTTTGCACATGGTCAAATGTCAGAGCGTCAGCTAGAACAAATCATGATGGACTTTGTTAACGGTGATATAGACGTGCTTGTTTCCACAACTATTATAGAGACAGGCTTAAACATTCCAAACGTAAATACTATTATCATCCACGATTCTGACCGCTACGGACTTGCACAGCTGTATCAGCTAAGAGGACGTGTAGGCCGTTCAAACCGCACTGCCTATGCTTTTATAATGTATCAGCGAAACAAGATTTTAAAAGAAGAGGCTGAAAAGCGTCTTCAGGCAATTCGTGAGTATACTGATCTTGGTTCAGGTATTAAGATAGCCATGCGTGATCTGGAAATTCGAGGCGCTGGAAATTTGCTTGGCAGTGAGCAGCACGGGCATATGGAAGCAGTTGGCTATGATTTGTACTGCAAGATGTTAAATATGGCTGTCAAAAAAGAAAAGGGTGAGCTTGAGATGGAGGAAACCTTTGAAACAACGGTGGACATTCCAATCAGCGCTTACATTCCAGACAGCTATATACGAAACGAAGAAGACAGGATGGAAATCTACAAGCGTATTGCAGCAGTCGAGACAGAGGAAGAGTCAATGGATATGATCGACGAGCTTATCGACCGTTTTGGAAGTGTTCCAAAGCCAGTCACCAATTTGCTTGAGGTGTCAATCCTTCGTGCGGATGCGCATTCTCTCTATATTAAAGAAATCAAGTCCTCGTCAACAGAGATTCGCCTGTTCATGCATCCAAGAGCAAAATTTGACACGATGCGTGTGCCGGATCTGATACAGTCTTACCGAGGTGCACTTCGTCTGCTTGACAAAGACAATCCTTATTTCTTATTGAGGGCAGGAGATGGCGCAGTCAAAGAAAAAACGCTGACATTGAAAACATTGAAAAAACTGTTAAGCGATATAAAAACGTTGATTGTTTCATAAAATCATGCTAAAATGAAAAGCAAAGTTCACGAGGCGCCCGATAAAGAAGATGCACTTCGGAGCGTTGATAGAGAATATAGAAATAGAGTGAGGTAAATTTATGAACCGAATTATGAAGTATGCAGCAGCAGCCTTCGCAGCAGCTACTGCCGTTAGTACATTAGGCGGATGCGAACAGTTAGAGAAAAAGGCACCAGAGGATACAGTTGCTGTTTCATTTGGCGATACAAATATCATGCTGGATGAGGTTACTTATATGATACGTTCCATGGAGTATACCTATGAATCCTATTTTGGATCAAACATCTGCGGCAACGATATGGGCGATGGTTCAGGCATGACAGTCGGTGATTACATCAAGCAGATGTCTCTGTCACAGCTTCGCCAGACACTTGTATTAAATGAGTATGCAAAGAAAAATGGCATTGAGTTAAGTGATGATCAAAAAGCAAAGGTAGATGAGGCAATTGAAAAGCTTCAGACAGAATCAGAGGATTATCTGGAAGCAGTCGGCGCAACAGATGAGCTGATTGAAAAGACATATACAGAGAATGCAATTGCAAATCTTGTTTATATGGATCTTGTTGCTGATGTTGATACGACAGTTGGTGATGATGAGTTCCTTCGCAAAAAGATCGCATATGTAAAGCTGACGCCAAGTGAACTGACAGAGACGACAGCAGCCGATGGGGCAACTACAGAAGTGTCAAGTGATGAAGACAGCAGCGAAGAGGCATCTTCTATAGAGAATACAGAAGCAGAATCAGAAAGTGCATCCAAGGATGTAACGACTTCCACAGAAGAAGCAAGCAGTGAAAAAGCATCAACTGAGGCAGTATCAACTGAGGAAGCATCAAGCGAGAATGTTTCAAAACTTTCCTCTGAGGCATCCACTGAAGATTCAACTGAGGTAGAAACACTTTCAGAAGAAGAGCAGGAACGTCAGGATGCGATGAACGATGCAGCAGACAAGATCCTTAAGGAATTTGAGGAAGGAAATGATGCAGCAGACTTTATCAGTGATTATCAAAATGACAGTCACTTTACTGCAACAAATTCTGAGATTTCCATTAGTGAGGATGGAACTGCTGTATATAATGCAGCTGCATGGGCGCTGGCAACAGACGAATGCACTGTATATAGAAGCGATGACGGCAGCATCTACATCATCCGCTGTCTTGATGATAACGATGAGGAAGCACGTCAGAGTGCCATCGATTCAGAGATCGAAAGCAGAAAGACAGCATTGTTCTCAGAGAAATATGCCGAGATTCAGGACGATTCTTCCAAGTTTAAGGTAGATGAGGATGTGATTGACACAATCCGCTTTACAACTCCGGTTTACGTAGCACCAAGCGAGGAAGAAACATCAGAAAGTGAAACTAGTGGTGAGGAAACCTCAGAAAGTGAAACTGGCGAGGAAGAATCAACAAAAGAAGAAAAATCAAGTGAGTCTGATGAGTCAGAGGAAGCGGTAAGTGAAGCTTCTTCAGAGGAAGAGAGTAAATAATTAAGAGCCACCTAATATCGGGAAAGGCACAGTAAAGTGTCATTTTCCCGATTGCAAGTGGCTTTTTTGGCGAAAAACGCGCTCTCTTTCTTAATCGTTATCCCGATTTCACTTGACATCTCGTAATAATTTTGTTATAATGCCCCTCGAAGTGTAATAATTTTGTAATATTTAGTAATAGTTCACTCGTGAATTGTTACTGCGAAACTAGCGAGGGAGTGCAAGCTTACTCGCTCGCAGATAAGAATGTAAAGAGGTTTTATAAAGAAAGGCTTGGTATATATGAAGATCAAAGGAAACAGATTTGTTACGTCAATATTAGCAGCGTCTATGCTGTCTGGTACATTTTTTGTTCCGGCATCCGCAGGTGAGCTTGAGGGTGAGAGCGCAATCGCAGGCATGGCTGTTACATTGAATAACTACTACGCAGGAGAGGAAACTCCGGATGAGGCAATCTTAGATTATCTTGTTCCTAAGGCTCAGGCAACATCTGAGGCTGAGAGTGAGACAGAAACCGAAGAGCCAAAAACCGAAGAGCCAAAAACCGTTATGGCCGCTACTGTTGCTGTCACTTCAGATGCTTCTAATGTAGGACTGGTAAGCGCAGCAGGTTACTTAAACGTGCGTGAACAGCCATCCACAGGCAGTGTAACAGTCGGAAGACTTTTCAGTAACTGCCAGGTTAACATCAAAAGTTCCGTAAACAACAGCGAAGGCAGCTGGTATCGTATCACTTGCGGCGATGTAGAAGGTTATGTAAGCGCAGCCTACGTATTAGTTGGCACAGCAGCCAAGACTGCTGAGGACAATATCCAGAACCGCTATGCAGTTGTTACAGCAGATCAGTTAAATGTTCGCGACAGTGCATCTGACAGCGCAAATGTTGTTGGAACTGTATACAAGGATGAAGAGTACGCAATCATTGAGGATCAGGGTGATTTTGTAAAGATACATATTGCAAATGATGAGGTTGGATATGTTTCAAAGTCCGGCATCACCATTAAGACTCAGTTCGCTCAGGCTCAGAAGGTAGACAATGAATTTGTATCTCAGGAACTGGAGAACTTCATGATCGATATCAACTACTCCAGAAACGTATACGAGCAGGCAATGGCAGAGGGAACAGGCGAAGGCTACTATCGTGCATATGCAGCTATCGTTTATGCAGCAGAGCTTCTTGGTTACTACAGCGAATTTGCAGCAGATTCTGGATTAGAAGATTTGGCAGCAACCTCAAAGCAGGAGCAGGAAAGCGCACTTGCACTTGCAGATGCAGCATATAAGTTAGCATCAGATTCCGGCTACTTTACTCAGGTTGCAGAATCAGTAGCATCAAGCGAGGCAGCAGCAGAATCCTCCGCAGCAGCAGAGTCTGTACAGGAAACTCAGACACAGCCATCAACAGATGCATCTTCTGAGGGAAATACAACAAGTAATACAGCTGAGACAACAGCACCAAGCAGCTCAGAATCTGATGAAACCATAAGTGTAGAAGTTCCGACTGCAGCATCTGTAACAGGCATTGAGGCTTGCTATCAGGGCGGTACAAAGTATGTGGGTGATGTTGTCTACACCGCAGAATTGTTTGTAAGAGTAAGCTACAGCGATGGAACTGTAAAGGATATTTACGACGGATGGTATTCACCACAGGTAGGTATGACCTTAAAGCAGGAGGGCTACAATGTTGTAACCATGTATTATGGTGATTTTAGCTCCAACCTTGAAGTATATGCAAACCCGGCACCGACTCAGGCAACCCAGCCGGCAGCACCAGAGACACAGCCAGCGGCACCAGAGACACAGCCGGCAGCTCCAGCGCCAGCTCCAGAGACTCAGCCAGCGGCCCCAGAGACACAGCCGGCAGCTCCAGCACCAGAGACTCAGCCAGCAGCTCCAGCACCAGCCCCGGAGACTCAGCCAGCGGCACCGGAAACTCAGCCGGCAGCACCGGCACCAGCTCCAAGCGGTAATGGACAGTCTATCGTAGACTATGCAATGCAGTGGGTAGGACAGTGTAATTATGTATGGGGCGGTACAAACCTGACACCAGGAGGCGGTGTTGACTGTTCTGGATTTACCATGAACGTATACGCAGCATTCGGTATCAGCCTTCCGCACTATTCCGGCGAACAGATCAACTATGGACAGGCTGTATCATACGAGCAGCTGCAGCCAGGTGATCTTATCTGCTTCTCAGGCCATGTAGCAATCTATATCGGCGGCGGCATGATGGTTCATGCAGCAAGTGCAGAGAGAGGTATCGTAGTAGATAATGTATTCTATAACAAGCAGCCGATCGGATATCGTCGTCTTGTATAAATAATTAAAATTCAAGGCCGTCTGTCAGAGTTGACAGGCGGTCTTATTTTCGTGTATTATAACCGTAAGAAACGAAGACATTAACAGTTAACGTTAACTGGGAAAGAAGGTAATATTGCATGAGACGTGATAAAGTCAATTACTATCTGGATCTGGCAGAGATCGTATCCCAACGAGGAACCTGCCTTAGACGCCGCTACGGTGCTGTTATCGTAAAAAATGATGAGGTGGTATCTACTGGCTATGTCGGTTCCCCGCGAGGACGCAAAAACTGTACTGATTTAGGGTTTTGTATCCGACAGAAACTTCAGATTCCAAGGGGTGAGCGCTATGAATTGTGCAGAAGCGTTCACGCTGAGGCAAATGCCATAATCAGTGCATCAAGAGATCAGATGATCGGAAGCTCTTTATATTTGACAGGAGTAGAAGCAGATACAGGTGAATATGTAAAAAATTCCAACAGCTGCTCCATGTGTAAGCGAATGATCATAAATGCAGGAATCGAGACTGTATATGTGCGTGATGATAAAGATAATTACCGAGTCGTAAAGGTAGCAGACTGGATTGAAAAGGATGAATCACTAGAGGGCACATTCGGGTACTAAGCAAAACATGAAATTTGGCTAATTTCATCTTGATTTTCGACAGGCGGTCATATATAATTAGGGGTGGTGTCCATGCGGCAGATTTGTTCGTGTGCGTTTGGCAGAAAAGAATGCAAGAAGCGTAAAGGCACCATGAAACCTAGGCTGGCGAAGCAAATGGTAAAAGGGCTTCGTCTGTGTGAGAATGTCACAACAACAGGAAGGAAAAGACAAATGATACATCAGCAATACGAAGTAGATGACCATCTTCATGAAGAATGCGGCGTGTTCGGCATTTACGACATGGATGGCAATGACGTAGCGTCGACTATTTATTATGGTCTTTTTGCTCTGCAGCACAGAGGTCAGGAGAGTTGCGGTATCGCGGTAAGCGACACTAGCGGTCCCAAAGGACTAGTACTGAGTCATAAAGGAATGGGTCTGTGCAACGAGGTGTTTACCCCGGAAGACTTAGAGTCAATGAAAGGAAACATCGGTGTAGGCCACACCAGATACTCGACGGCAGGTAGTTCTACGAGAGAGAATGCACAGCCGCTTGTATTAAACTACATCAAAGGAACACTAGGCCTGGCACATAATGGCAACCTGATCAATACGCCGCAGCTACGCCAGGAGCTTGCAAGAACAGGTGCAATCTTTCAGACGACAATCGATTCTGAGATTATCGCGTACATGATTGCAAGAGCCAGAGTTGAACAGCCGACCGTACAGGCAGCTGTCGCAGAGGCGATGAAAAAAATCAAGGGAGCGTATTCACTTGTTGTCATGAGTCCGAGAAAGCTCATTGGAGCAAGAGATCCATATGGCTTTAGACCGCTGTGTATCGGAAAGCGTGGCAATGCCTATATACTGGCATCAGAAAGCTGTGCACTTGACACTATCGGTGCTGAATTTGTCCGTGACGTAGAGCCGGGCGAGATCGTCACCATCACACAAAAAGGAATTGAATCAAACCGAAGCATGTGTATCCCAAAGGAGCAGCATGCAAGATGTATTTTTGAATATATTTATTTTGCCAGACCAGATGCCTATATTGATGGCGTAAGTGTATATGAGAGCCGTCTGATTGCAGGACGTTCTCTTGCAAAGCATCACCCAGTTAATGCTGATCTTGTTGTCGGTGTTCCGGAGTCTGGTAATGTCGCAGCTATGGGTTATGCGATGGAGAGCGGCATTCCGTATGGCATGGCATTTGTAAAGAACAGCTATGTCGGCAGAACCTTTATCAAGCCAAAGCAAAGCAGCCGCGAGTCAAGTGTTCGCATTAAGCTGAACGTACTTACAGAGGCTGTAAAGGGAAAGCGTGTCATCATGATTGATGACTCAATCGTGCGTGGAACCACAAGTGACCGTATTGTAGGTATGCTTCGTGAGGCAGGTGCAAAGGAAGTTCATGTAAGAATCTCCTCACCGCCGTTCTTGCATCCGTGTTACTTTGGAACTGATATTCCATCTGAGGATCAGCTGATTGCTCACAACAGAAGTGTAGATGAAATCTGTAAGATTATCGGAGCTGATTCCCTCGCATACTTAGACGAGGAATGTCTGTATGAAATGTCAAAGGGACTTGGCATTTGTACTGGATGCTTCAATGGCAAATATCCGCTGGATCCGCCGACAGAGGACATCCGCGGCGACTATCAAAAGTAAAAAGATATAGAAGAAAGGTTGGTTTACTATGGCAACAGATCGTTATACAAGCCCACTTTCCGAGCGCTATGCCAGCAAGGAAATGCAATATATTTTTTCACAGGATAAGAAGTTTACCACATGGAGAAAGCTGTGGATCGCACTTGCAGAGAGCGAGAAGGAGTTGGGATTAAATATTACAGACGAGCAGATCGCTGAGCTTAAAGAGCATCAGAATGATATCAATTATGATGTTGCAAAGGCGAGAGAGAAGGAAGTTCGTCACGATGTTATGTCTCACGTTTATGCATATGGTGTACAATGTCCAAAGGCAAAGGGTATCATCCATCTGGGTGCAACCAGTTGCTATGTAGGTGACAACACTGATATGATCATCATGCGTGAGGGACTGCAGCTTGTAAAGAAGAAGTTAGTCAATGTCATTGCTGAGCTGGCAAAGTTTGCAGACCGCTACAAGGCGCTGCCGACACTGGCATTTACTCATTTCCAGCCGGCACAGCCAACCACAGTCGGAAAGCGTGCAACGCTTTGGATGATGGAGCTTGTGCAGGATTATGAGGATATCTGCTATGTAATCGATTCCTTAAAGCTTCTTGGCTCTAAGGGAACAACAGGTACACAGGCATCCTTCATGGAGCTGTTTGACGGTGACCATGCAAAAATCAGAAAACTGGATCAGATGATCGCAGATAAGATGGGCTTTGCCGGTGTATATCCTGTTTCTGGACAGACCTACTCCCGTAAGGTAGACAGCCGTGTATTAAATGTACTGGCTGGTATTGCAATGAGTGCACATAAGTTTACAAACGATGTGCGTCTTCTGCAGCACTTAAAGGAGGTAGAGGAACCATTTGAGAAGCATCAGATCGGTTCTTCTGCAATGGCATATAAGAGAAATCCAATGAGAAGTGAGCGTATTGCTTCTTTGGCAGACTATGTGATCTCAGATGCTATGAATCCGATGCTTGTCGCTTCAACTCAGTGGTTTGAGCGTACACTTGACGATTCTGCAAACAAGAGAATCAGTATTCCAGAGGGCTTTTTGGCAGTTGACGGTATTCTGGATCTTTACCTGAATATCGTAGACGGAATGGTTGTTTATGAGAAGGTAATTCACAAGCATCTGATGGCAGAGCTTCCATTTATGGCAACAGAGAATATCATGATGGATGCAGTAAAGGAAGGCGGAGACCGTCAGGAGCTGCATGAGAAGATCCGCCAGCTGTCCATGGAGGCTGGACGTAATGTCAAGGTAAACGGTCTTGACAACAACCTGCTTGATTTGATTGCAGCAGATGATACATTCCACCTGACAAAAGAGCAGCTGCAGCAGTGCATGAATCCAGAGCGTTACACAGGACGTTCTAAGGAGCAGGTAGAGGATTTCCTCGCAGAAGTAATAAATCCAATCCTTGCTAAGAACAAGGAAGACCTTGGTATGACAGCAGAGATTAACGTATAAGAAAGGTAAGGTAACTGATATGGCAAGAGCAATTGTAGGCGCCAATTGGGGCGACGAGGGCAAAGGTAAAATTACTGATATGTTAGCACAGGAGTCTGACATTGTAATCCGTTTCCAGGGCGGAAGCAACGCTGGACATACAATTATCAACAATTATGGAAGATTTGCAATGCACCTTCTTCCATCCGGCGTGTTTTCACAGCACACTGTAAATATCATTGGAAATGGTGTTGCACTGAACATTCCGTATTTTATAAAGGAGTTAAACAGCTTAACTGAGCAGGGCGTTCCGAAGCCAAACATTATGGTTTCTGATCGTGCACAGATCCTGATGCCATATCATGTAGCACTGGATACCTACGAGGAAGAGCGTCTGGCAGGAAAGTCATTTGGTTCCACACGTTCCGGTATCGCTCCGTTCTACTCTGACAAGTATGCAAAGATCGGCTTCCAGGTAAGTGAGCTGTTCGGAGATATGGACGAGTTAAAGGAAAAGTGCGAGCGCATCTGCACCTTAAAGAACGTTATGCTTGTTCATCTGTACCACAAGGATCCATTAAATGCAGATGAGATTTTCAATACACTTATGGAGTACAAGGAGATGATCGCTCCTTACGTAGCAGATACAGGACTTTACCTGCATCAGGCAATCAAGGAAGGCAAGAAGATTCTGTTAGAGGGACAGCTTGGTACCTTAAAGGATCCAGATCACGGTATCTACCCGATGGTAACTTCTTCCTCTCCATTAGCAGCATACGGCGCAATCGGCGCAGGTATTCCGCCATATGAGATCAACGAGATCACAACTGTTGCAAAGGCATATTCTAGTGCAGTAGGCGCAGGTGCATTCGTCAGCGAGATCTTCGGTGAGGAGGCTGATGAGCTTCGTAAGCGCGGTGGTGATAAGGGTGAGTTTGGTGCTACCACAGGCCGTCCGAGACGTGTGGGCTGGTTCGATGCAGTTGCAACAAGATATGGCTGCCGTATGCAGGGAGCAACAAACGTTGCACTGACCGTACTTGACCCGTTAGGCTACTTAAAGGAGATTCCGATGTGCGTAGGCTATGAGATCGACGGCGTTGTAACAAAGGATTTCCCAACCACTCAGAAGCTTGAGAAGGCAAAGCCGGTATACAAGGTACTGCCAGGCTGGAACTGCGATATCCGCGGAATCCGCAATTACGAGGATCTGCCAGAGGCTTGCCGCAACTATATCGACACCATCGAGCAGGAGATCCAGGTTCCGATCACACTCGTATCAAACGGACCGGGAAGAGAAGAGATTATCCACAGAGAGTCAAAGTTAAAGTAATCTTTACAAATAAAAAGAGCAGGCAGGGCTGATATGTACCCAGTTTTCTGGACACCGGGTCAAAATTGAATAATTAAGCTTCCATCATGGATGCTTCCCTGAACTTAGAGGGAGGCATCCATTTTGTTTTAGCTTGGATTCTGGTGTTATTGTAATAGTCGATATACTCGGCAATCGCCTTAGAGAAGGATTCAAAGGAGGGATAATCCTTCTCTAATCCATAGAACATTTCGTTTTTCAGCCTACCAAAGAAAGTCTCCATAATGCAGTTGTCATAGCAGTTGCCCTTTCGGGACATAGATTGTATAATTCCATGCTTTTGAAGTTCGCTCCGGTAAAATGCGTGCTGGTACTGCCAGCCCTGATCCGAGTGCATAATCAAACCTTGTACAGAAGGAAATCGTTCAAACGCTTTATTCAGCATATCCTTGATTTGTTCCATGTTCGGACTGGTAGAGAGATTGTAGGAAATAATCTCATTGGTATTCATGTCAAGAATCGGAGAAATGTAGCATTTACCCCAAGGCAGATTGAATTGCGATACATCTGTTGTCCACTTTTGAAGCGGCTTCTCGGTACTGAAATCCCGATTGATAATGTTATCAGCGACCTTGCCCACATCGCCTTTGTAGGAATGGTACTTTTCCTTGGGGCGTTTGCCGCATAGTGCAAACTGATTCATAATTCGCTGGACACGCTTATGATTTACCAGAAAGCCACGGTTCAGAAGCTCCCGATGTACCCTTCTTACGCCATATCGCTTCCTGTTCTCGTTGAAAATGGAAACAATTTCAGACGATAGATCGGCGTTTCGTTCTTTGACTTTGTCGGTTCTGCCGAGCTCATAATAATATGTCGACCTGGACAGCCCAATGGCATCCAGCAGATCATTCAGTCTGTGTCCTTCTTTGTGGAGTTCTTGGACGAGCGCAGCCTTTTCGCCTTGAGTTGCGCTGCGCATCTCTCTTCTCTCAAGGCAATCTCTTTTTT
>OJRV01000949.1_pt1 | contig 35227 bp, 27 predicted proteins | sample 1599241 | NCBI WGS metagenome assembly OJRV01 (sample SAMN04168656, study PRJEB22393) | human gut metagenome | biome: human gut microbiome; feature: stool | host: Homo sapiens | collected 2014-03-17 | reverse complement strand
GTATAGATATTCTGGAACATCGCTTCTCCAGAGAACATTCTTCCAAATGCTTTTCCAAGTCCTCCATTTGTCGAAGTCTCCATCTTCATATTCGGAGACATCCATGCCATGGATCCCCGCTCTGTGATCATCCGCTCGCCAGCTTCCAGATGGCAGATCACTACCGGAAGGGTATCACCCTTAATTTCATACCTCATGCTCCATTTCCTCCTTTATAATATTAGTCAGTCTGGCAAATTCTTCCAGATCCAGTGCTTCTCCCCGGACACTGCTTCCTTTTCCGAGTTTCTCTATCGCAGCAGTAATGACTTCCTTCGAAAGATTCAGCTCTCCTGAATTCTTAAGGCCATTTGCCAAAGTCTTCCTCCTCTGATTAAAGGATGCCCGTATAAGGCGGAACATCAGCTTTTCATCCATAACCTCTACCGGAGGCTTCTGATGTCTTGTCAGGCGGATTACTGCTGAGCCGACTGCCGGACGCGGCATGAAACAGTTCGGGGGTACATTTGCAACAATATACGGCTCTGCATAATACTGTACAGCAAGTGAAAGTGCACCATAATCCTTTGTTCCCGGTCCTACCTGCATACGGTCAGCTACTTCTTTCTGTACCATAACCGTAATACTCTCAAGCGGCACATGGCTTTCAAATAAGCCCATGATGATCGGTGTCGTTATATAATATGGAAGATTCGCAACCACCTTGATCGGCCGACCTCCGTTCTTCTCCTTTGCAAGTGCTGCAATATCCACCTTCAGGATATCTTCATTGATGATCGATACGTTGTCATATTCTTTTAACGTGTCTTCAAGAATTGGAATCAACGCACGGTCTATCTCAACTGCAGTTACTTCTCTTGCCGCACAGGCAAGGTACTGTGTCATCGTCCCGATTCCAGGGCCGATCTCCAACACGTAATCATCCTTTGTGATCTCGGCTGCACGAATGATCTTATCCAACACATGCTCATCGATCAGAAAGTTCTGTCCAAATTTTTTCTGAAAATTAAAATTATATTTTTGCAGAATCTCAATGGTATTCTGCGGATTTCCAAGTGTAGGTATTTTCATCTGTTATTCTCCTGATTATTCATTGCCTGCGTCTTAGATGCCGTACAGATCTCTCGCATTTTTCTCTGTCACAGCGATCACTTCTTCCTGACTCATCTCTTTTAACTCTGCAATTTTCTCAGCCACATACCGGATATAAGAAGACTGATTCCGTTTGCCACGGTACGGCTCCGGTGCCATATACGGGCAGTCTGTCTCCAGCACGATCTTCTCGATCGGGATCGCAGCTGCGACATCTTTTAATTTCTTTGCATTCTTAAATGTGACGACTCCACCGATTCCAATATAGAATCCCATCTTCACATATTCTTCAGCCATTTCACGTGAATAGGAATAGCAGTGAATAACTCCGTCAAGTCCCTGTGCATAATTTTTCATGATATACATGGTATCTGCGGCAGCTTCCCTGCTGTGGATAATTACTGGTTTCTTTACTTCTCCCGCGAGCTCCAGCTGGCGGATAAACCACTTCTGCTGTACCTCATGCGGTTCATTATCCCAATAATAATCCAGACCGATCTCTCCGACTGCAACCACTTTTTTGTTACAGCAGAGTTCTTTCATGTGCTGGATCTTATCTTCGTTAAGTTCTCCAACCTCATCCGGATGCACACCGATTGCAGCATAAACATGTGGATACTTTCCGGCAAGTGCCAAAACCTTCTCACAGGATTCATAAGTCGCACTTACATCCACGATTGTTCCAACTCCAAGATCCGGCATAGATTTTAAAAGCTCATCCCGGTCCCCGTCAAACTGTTCATCATCATAATGTGCATGTGTATCAAATATCATTTCCTTCGTCTCGCTTTCTTTTTACTGACTGCTCCCAGATGTTCTAAGTATACCACACATTCTTAGCCGCTGAATAGTCACTTTTTTTACTTGCTTATCCGGTTTCTTCTATGTATACTATAGATAGTGCAAATAGATCACATCTGCAAATGTATGGGGAATATATTTCTGAAGATTCTGATCAGATATTATAGGAGGATTTTAAAATGAAAGTATTTGACACTGTAAACAATGTCGAGCTGGAAGCCGACACAAAGAAACTTGTAGACATTATGGTAGACGGACGCCAGGTTGATGTATACCTGAAAGAAAAGAAGTCTGATGAAGACGGATACATGAGCTGGGATGTAGAGCATTGGTCAGCAATCGACAAAAAGCGTTTCATCCGCTGCTACTCTCTGGAAGGTCGTGTCCTCAGCGAGTCTACTGGTCACAACATCTATGACCTTTACAATGAATTCAAACCGGAAGATGCTTTAAAGGTAGAGCTCAGCTAATCTCTGCTGTATTCTACATAAGACGGTAATGAAATTCCGGACGGGCAGAACTTTCTGCCCGTCTTTTATTGTACAAAAATGTACTCTGATTCTGCACAATGTCTTTTCTGAGATACTTTTTCATTTCCTCTTGTCAAATCCGGCATACCGCGCTATAATTTTATTTGTACAAGTTCATATGTACCAGGGAGCTGGAGATTGCCGGCTGAGAGGGGATTTATTTATCCCGACCTGTAACCTGATTTGGATAATGCCAACGGAGGGAATGTATACCATGTATTTGATAGAGATGCCTCCGCATCTTTTATTTTTCACATGACATATCAGGAACACGAAGATGATGTGTTCAGTGATTACGGACAGCAGGAACTCCACTCAGGTGTGGGGTTCCTTTTTTGTGTATACAATGAGACAGGAAGTTCATTTTGAAAGGAGAACTCTACTATGAAACAAAATAATACAACAAAGAAACTCGCACTTGCCGGTGTTCTCACCGCGCTTGCAATCGTCGGAAGCTTTATCAGTGTACCGGTTGCCGGAAGCAAATGCGCTCCGGTACAGCATATGGTCAACATTCTTGCCGCCGTAACACTTGGTCCTGCATGGGGCGTCGGCATTGCATTCTGTGCAAGTTTACTCCGCAATCTGCTCGGCCTCGGAAGCCTTATGGCTTTCCCTGGAAGCATGGTCGGTGCTTTATGCTGTGGTCTTGTCTACAAAAAATGCCACATCTTAAGTCTTACCTGCCTTGCCGAAGCGATCGGAACCGGATTCCTTGGCGCACTTGCCGCTTATCCGGTTGCTTTGTATCTGATGGGAATTGCGCCGGCAGGACTTTTCGTTTATGTCGTTCCATTCCTTATTTCCACTGTCGCAGGAAGCATCCTTGCTTTCATCCTGATCACAGTTCTGGAAAAAGGCGGCGTTATGTCACAGATCAAAGAAGCATAATCATCATTCATTCTTACAGCACTCTGCTGTAAATGAAACCGCGTTACACCGGGGACACCACCTTGTATCGCGTAATAAAAGGCAGAGATTTTCAAATAAAATCCTGTTCATTGCCGGAAATTTTCCGACAAAGGCGTTAGCAATTCTATTATTCCAGGCTGGAAGTGTACCCATCAGGCTGTCTGATTTTTCATGTACGCTGTCCGTGTTTTGCTGACGCCAGGCAGACTTTTACTTAAATTCTGCCGTTACTTTGTGAGATTCACACAAAAAGAATTGGAGGCAAAACAACATGAGAAATTACACAACCCAGATGGACGCTGCCAGAAAAGGAATTCTGACTCCGGAAATCGAAACTGTAGCAAAAAAAGAACATATGCCGGTTGAAAAACTGATGCAGCTTGTCGCAGAAGGAAAAGTTGCCATCTGTGCAAATAAAAAACATACCTGCCTTGATCCGGAAGGTGTCGGAAGCATGCTCCGTACCAAAATCAATGTTAACTTAGGTGTTTCCCGCGACTGCAAAGACTACGATATCGAAATGCAGAAAGTTATGAGTGCCGTTAATCTCGGCGCAGAAGCAATCATGGATCTTTCCAGCCATGGTAATACCCAGCCATTCCGCCAGAAACTGACTCACGAATGCCCGGCTATGATCGGAACCGTACCGGTCTATGACAGTGTTATTCATTATCAGAGAGACCTGGCAACTCTTACTGCACAGGATTTTATTGATGTTGTCCGTCTTCATGCTGAGGATGGCGTGGACTTCGTCACACTTCACTGTGGAATCACAAGAAAAACCATCGAACAGATCAAAAAACATAAACGTAAAATGAACATCGTAAGCCGTGGAGGAAGTCTTGTCTTTGCATGGATGTGCATGACCGGAGAAGAAAACCCATTCTATGAACATTACGATGAAATCCTCGACATCTGCGAAGAATACGACGTAACTATTTCTCTTGGTGATGCCTGCCGTCCGGGATGTCTTGCCGACGCAACAGATGTATGCCAGATTGAAGAACTTGTACGTCTCGGAGAATTGACCAAACGTGCATGGGATCATAATGTACAGGTTATGGTCGAAGGACCTGGACATGTACCGCTGGATCAGGTCGCTGCCAACATGAAGGTGCAGCAGAGCATCTGCATGGGCGCACCGTTCTATGTACTCGGACCTCTGGTAACAGATATCGCTCCTGGATATGACCATATCACTGCAGCCATCGGTGGCGCTGTTGCAGCGATGAGCGGAGCTGCATTCCTGTGCTATGTCACACCTGCCGAGCATCTTGCACTTCCAAATGTCGATGATACCAAGCAGGGAATCATTGCTTCTAAGATTGCAGCCCATGCCGCTGATATTGCAAAAGGTATCCCGCATGCACGTGATATCGATGACAAGATGGCAGATGCACGCCGTGTTCTTGACTGGGATGCACAGTACGCCTGCGCTCTCGATCCTGAAACAGCAAAGGCAATCCGTGACAGTCGTAAACCAGAAGATGACCACAGCGATACCTGCAGTATGTGCGGAAAATTCTGTGCTGTAAGAAGCATGAACAAAGCACTTGCCGGAGAATATATTGATATTCTGTAAACTTAAAGATTACTTGCAAAAGAAGAGAATCGGAAATTATCCGGTTCTTTTCTTTTTCACTAATTTTCGCTCTATTTGTTCTATAAAATATAGCACTTTGCCAGTGGTAAATTTTCGGGTTTGATGTATAATTATTACACAGCAAAAAGGATGCAACGGGAGGGAAAGGTTTATGAAAAATAAAATAATATGGAAAGATGTTACTCTTATTGTACTTGCTATTCTCCTTATTTTTTCTATGTGCAGAATACATACACTCAAACAGTCGAACAAAAAACTGTACTCACAAAATCTGGAGCTGAATCACCAGCTTGCCACACTGAAAGAAAAGAATGCAGGTTTAGAATCAAAGCTGAACAGCGAAGAAAGTATCACAGATGAAAAAAAATCAGACAATTCTCAATATTAAAAATTGAGGAGAAGTTTCCAGATCCTGGATTCTTCTCCTCGTTTTTATTTATCCAATCATTTAATTAACAGATTTCTGCTCCTGCCGGCATCTTCTTCTCCGGTGTCATCAGCGCAAGATTACCATCTGCATCTTCTGCGCAGAGCAGCATACCTTCTGAAAGCACTCCGGCGAGTTTTGCAGGTTTCAGGTTCACAAGAACCATAACCTTCTTACCTACCATTTCTTCCGGTGTATAGTGTGCTTTGATTCCGGAAACGATCTGTTTTACCTGGCTTCCGATCTTAACCTGTGAGCAGAGAAGCTTTTTCGATTTTTTCACTGCTTCGCAAGAAATGATCTCGCCTACCTGGAACTTAATTTTTTCAAAATCTTCGAAAGTGATCTCCGGTTTTGCTTCGATGTCGATTCCTTCTTCTTCCTCTTCCTTTTCTTCTTTAACCTTTGGATGAAGCTCTTCTACTTTTTTCATGACTTCTTCCAGGTCGAGTCTCTGGAACAGGATTTCCGGTTTTTCTACCACATGTCCGCCACCAAGCTGTGCCAGAATCTTTTCAGCTGTTTCCGGCATGAAAGATTCAAGCAGTTTTGCACCTTCGGAAATGCTTTGGATCAGATTCCACAGAACTGTTTCCAGACGATCCTTCTTGTCTTCTTCTTTTGCCAGTGCCCACGGCATGGTCTCATCGATATATTTGTTGCAGCGTTTGAACAGATTGAAGATTTCTGTGATTGCATCTGCTACACGCAGTTCCTTCATTTTTGCTTCTACTGCCTTTGGTGTATTTTCTGTTACAGCTTTCAGATCTGCATCTACTTCTTCTGTAACACCTTTATTTGTCACAGTTCCGCCAAAGTATTTATTTGTCATAGAAATAGTACGGTTTACAAGGTTACCCAGTGTATTGGCAAGATCGGAATTCAGTCTTTCTACCATCAGCTCCCAGGAGATTACGCCATCATTTTCAAACGGCATCTCATGCAGAACAAAGTAACGAACCGCATCTACGCCAAAGAAATCTACGAGTTCATCTGCATAGAGTACATTTCCTTTTGATTTACTCATCTTTCCATCGCCCTGAAGAAGCCACGGATGTCCAAATACCTGCTTCGGAAGCGGAAGTCCAAGTGCCATCAGGAAGATCGGCCAGTAAATCGTATGGAAACGGATGATATCTTTTCCGATCAGATGAAGGTCTGCCGGCCAGTTCTTATTGAACATTTCATCGCTTTCACCATCACAGTGATATCCGATACCAGTGATATAGTTTGTAAGTGCATCAAGCCATACATAGACTACGTGCTTCGGATCAAAGTCTACCGGAATTCCCCATTTAAAAGAAGTTCTGGATACACAAAGATCCTGAAGTCCCGGAAGAAGGAAGTTGTTCATCATCTCATTCTTACGTGCTACCGGCTGGATAAATTCCGGATGTGTATTGATATATTCAATCAGTCTGTCTGCATATTTGCTCATCTTGAAGAAGTATGCTTCTTCTTTTGCAGGCTGTACCGGGCGTCCGCAGTCCGGACATTTTCCATCTACAAGCTGGGATTCTGTGAAGAAGGATTCACATGGAGTACAGTACATTCCTTCGTAGTGTCCTTTGTAAATATCTCCCTGGTCATACAGTTTCTTGAATATCTTCTGCACTTCTTTCTCATGATAATCATCCGTTGTACGGATAAATTTGTCATAAGAAGTGTTCATCAGATCCCAGATTCTCTTAATCTCCCCGGATACGTTATCTACAAATTCCTTTGGTGTAACACCTGCTTCTTCTGCTTTTAATTCAATTTTCTGTCCATGCTCGTCAGTTCCTGTCTGGAAAAATACATCATATCCCTGACTTCTCTTATAACGTGCAATTGCGTCTGCCAGCACGATCTCGTATGTGTTACCGATATGTGGCTTGCCTGATGTATAGGCAATTGCAGTTGTAATATAATATTTTGGTTTGTCTGCCATGATTCTTTATCTCCTTTTTCTATAAATTAAAAATAGTGCACATCTCCGGCACGTAGTGCCTTTTATTTAACAAAGACTTCCTGTTAAATAAAAAACCGCCTTCTATAAAATATAGAAGACGGGATTATTGCCGTGTTACCACTTCTCTTCATCCTTCCCTCACAAGAAGAATCTCACCGGGTACAGTCTGCTGTTTTTGGCAGTCCATATCTGCACTCGCCGCTGTAACGGGCGGAACCCATCGCATGCTTGCACAGGAAACTGATTCGTTGCTTCCTTATGTTCACCTGCGCTGCTCAGAAGCCATCTTCAGTCTTTCTCCAGCCATCCCTCTCAGCCTCTGCGGGACTTCTCTGTAAACATTCAAAAGACCTACTCTCTTCGTCATCGCTTTTCCATATCAAAAAAATCGTATCACAGATATCAGAAACTTGTCAAGGCGTATTTGACACCAGATAGTCTTTTTCCTTCAATACCTGCTCGATCAGATCCAGTGTCTCTTCCGAATCCGCTTCAACTGTGTGATAATGATAGTTGGAAGTGATATTCTTAAGCGGACTGGACTTTCCACTATGGAGCCCTTCCATGAATTCTTTGACATTTCTCCGCGATGCCACATCAAGAGGTGCTTCCATATGTCCATAAATCCGGTGATTGATCATTACATTTACCACCTTGCCTCCCAGATCCACGATCGAACAAAGCTCATCCTCCATCTGTTCATCCGTATGACTGACTTTGAACACTCTCGTTACCGTATGCGGTGCATTCAGAATATATCCCCGGTTGGTTGAAATGATATCATATCCGGCTGCACGGATCAGCGCAATGTCCTGTACAATGACCTGACGGCTTACATCATATACCTTCGCCAGTTCTTTCCCGGGTACCGGAACCTCACTGCTCTTTATTTTGCTGACAATCTCTTCTCTTCGTCTGGAACCTGTCATCCCGATATAACTCTCCTTTTTCTGCAATTCTGCTCTGTGCCTGACGTATTACAGACTTTCCTCTTCTGTCTGCCAAATCCTGTCTTCACTCTTACTGAATCCAGACCAGCTTAAATAGCATGCAGATTCTTCAGCGAAATGTCAAGGACAGGAGCTGAATGGGTAAGTGCCCCACTTGATATATAGTCTACTCCAAGAGACGTCAGACGGTCAATATTTTCTTTTGTTACATTTCCGGAACATTCTGTCTCTGCACGTCCGTCAATAATCCTGATTGCCTCCTTCATATCCTCCGGCGACATATTATCCAGCATAATAATATCTGCTCCCGCATCAACAGCCTCACGCACCATATCCAGATTCTCAACTTCTACCTCAATTTTGCGGACAAACGGTGCGTATTCCTTTGCCATTTCCACCGCCTTTGCCACACTTCCTGCCGCTCCGATATGATTGTCTTTTAAAAGCACTCCGTCGGAAAGATTATATCTATGATTATATCCTCCACCGACACGGACCGCATATTTTTCAAAAATACGCATATTCGGCGTTGTCTTTCTGGTGTCCAGAAGCTTCGTCTTCGTTCCTTCCAGAAGCATTGCAACCGAATGTGTATAAGTCGCAATTCCACTCATTCTCTGCAGATAATTCAGCGCCACCCGTTCCCCTGAGAGCAGCGCACGGATATCGCCTGTAATAATCCCCATCAATTCTCCTTTTTTCACTTCGTCACCGTCTTTACAATAGAAATCTGTCTTCACATTTTCATCCAGAATTTCAAATACTCTGTGAAATACATCCAGCCCGGCAACTACTCCATCCTGTTTGCAGATCAGCTGCACCTCTCCGGTCACCGCTTCTTTCATCACCGCATTGGTGGTCACGTCCTCACTGGAAATGTCCTCCTGCAATGCTTCTTTTATCAGATGGTCTACATTCAATGTCATCGTAATCTTATTCATTTCTTTTTTCCTCATTCTAAACAGATTTTTTTCTTTTATATTGCCTCTTTACAGAACAGCACAGGATTTACTGCATTTTTCACTCCGGAAATCTTATGTGCCGCACGTTTTGCAAACACCAGGCTCTCAAGCAGAGAATTACTTGCCAGACGGTTCGCCCCATGGACGCCATTGCAGCTGGTCTCTCCTACCGCATACAGATGCTCCATCGAAGTTCTGCTGTCGCTGTCTACCCAGATGCCTCCCATGAAATAGTGTTGTGCAGGAACAACCGGGATCCACTCTTTTGTCACGTCATAGCCTTCTTCCAGGCACCGCTCACAGATATTTGGGAAATGCTCCAGGATCGTATTCTTATCAATATTTTCCATGGAAAGCCATACATGATCCGTTCCGTCTTTTTCCATTTGTTCCCGGATTGCTTTTGTCACCACATCTCTCGGAAGAAGCTCATTTACAAAACGTTCTCCGTCTTTATTATAAAGAACTGCGCCTTCTCCACGGACAGATTCTGAAATCAGAAATCTTCGCCCCGGTTTTGAAGAATACAACGTTGTCGGGTGGATCTGGACATAATCCAGATGCTCCAGACGGATTCCATGCTTCCTGGAAATATCAAGTGCATCTCCTGTCAGATGTGGAAAGTTTGTAGAATGCTGGTATCTTCCTCCGATTCCACCGCTTGCAAAAATCGTATCCTGTGCATAGATCTTCATCTCTTCACCGTCTGCCGTCTTCGCTAAAATACCTGCACATTTTCCATTTTTAACAATTATGTCTGTCATAGTTGTATATTCGTGTATTTGTACATTTTTTCGTTTCTTTACATGCATGAGCAGTTTACTCGTAATCTCTTTCCCTGTAATATCTTCATGGAAAAGAATCCTTGGTCTGGAATGCGCACCTTCTCTTGTAAATGCAAGATTTCCGTCTTTTTTAGCGAAATCCACACCATATTCAATCAGATCATGAATAATTTCCTGCGAGCTGCGGATCATAATATCCACTGATTCTTTCCTGTTCTCGTAATGACCTGCGCGCATTGTATCTTCAAAATACCCCTCATAATCCTCATCATCACGAAGTACGCAGATTCCGCCCTGTGCAAGAAATGAATCACTGCTTTCCAGATCTGACTTGGTAATCATAACAATCTGTTTATCCTCCGGAAGATTCAGTGCAGAAAATGCACCACCAACTCCGGTTCCTACGATCACTACATCTGTCTTAATCTCCAACTTTATCCCTCCAACTCCGGTTCTCTTATCCGGTCACCTGTTGTTTCTTATTTTTGATTTTCCGGTTCTTTTATTTTGCAGCAAGCTCAAGCATTTTCTCTAACGGTTTTTTGGAATTTTCCCGAAGTTTTGCATCTACGTGAACCTCATTTTTACCAGTCTGCAAAACATGCAATACCTTCTCCAGCGTATTCTTTTTCATATTCGGACATACCGGTAGCTTGTCCGGATAATAGAATGTCTTCTCCGGGTTCTGTTCCTTCAGCTTGTAACCCACACCCTCTTCTGTACAGACAATAAATTCCTGACAATCACTTGCCGTTACATACTGGATGATTCCTGATGTGCTTCCCACGTAATCTGCCATCGCAAGAAGTTCTGCACGGCATTCTCCGTGTGCGACGATCTGTGCCCCCGGATGTCTCCTTTTCACTTCGGCTACATCCTCCGGTTCCATCCGTTCATGAGTCGGACAGAATCCATTGTTGTAAACAAAATTTTTTTCCGGTACATGATCGGCTACAAAATGTGCCAGATTCCGATCCGGAATAAAGAAAATATTCTTGTTCGGAAGTTCTTTTACGATCTTCACTGCATTTGCAGATGTCACACAGACATCCGAGTATTCTTTCAGTGCTGCCGTTGAATTGATATAGCAGACAACAGCAAGATCATCATACTCTTTCCGCATCTTCCGGATCGTCTCCACATCTGCCATATGTGCCATCGGACAGTCTGCTGTCATATCCGGCATCAGAACCGTTTTCTCCGGATTCAGGATCTTTGCACTCTCCCCCATAAAAGAAACGCCACAAAATACGATTGTCTTTTCTTGGAGCTTCGTTGCTACCTTGCTCAGGTAAAAAGAATCCCCTATATAATCTGCTATTTCCTGCACCTCCGGCCGCACATAATAATGTGCCAGAATGACAGCATTCTTCTCTTTTTTAAGCTTCTGTATCTCTTCCACCGTTGTCATAACGTGATCCTCCCTTACTGACTCTTTTCTCATCTCTGATCTTTTTTCAGCATAGTGCACATTATAGCACCACACTTTACATCTGACAAGACACTTGTTTTATTTCTGTAAAGTTTCGTTTGAGATACATATTTCCAGAATCAAAATCATATACATAGAAACAACATCATTTCTTCTGGAGTTTTATGTTTCATTTAATTCTTAAACACCGGAAAAAAATTTTTCTGATCCTTCCCTGTTGTCTGCTGGTCATTCTGATTTCTTTTCTGTCTGGCAATGCATTTTGGAGCTCCCTGCATGCAGAATCCTCCGACCGGCAATTCCGTACTTTCACACGTAGTCTCTTCCAGACAGAAGTATCCGCAAATACCATCAGCCTTCACTATACCTTGCGTTCTCCTTCTGACTATGGCATCGCGGACATCCCGGCTACATACGGCAGTCTTTCTTCTGATCCCGTTGCTGCAAAGGCTTCTGTCAGAAATGTTCTCTCTTCTCTGCAGGAATTTGATCCCGACACTCTTTCTTCGGAAAATGCACTAACCTTTAAAATCCTGGATACCTATCTTAAAAATGCATCCACAGGGACAGATTATCTGCTTTATCAGGAGCCTCTGGGCCCCGTATCCGGTATCCATACGCAGCTGCCTGTTCTGCTCTCGGAATACAGCTTTTACGACACACAGGATGTAGAAACCTATCTGGCTCTCTTAAAAGAAACGCCTTCCTATTTTGATTCTGTCATCCGGTTTGAGCAGAAAAAAGCTGCTTCCGGTCTTTTTATGCCGGATTACCAGGCTGATTCTGTTCTGGACACCTGCCAGTCTTTTATCGATATGGGTAAAGAGAATTATCTGGTCAGTACATTTAACGAACGAATCGCGTCACTGGATCTTTTACCTGAAAACAAAAAAGATTCTTTTCAGAAAGAAAATATGAAACTTGTAACAGAAGAGATTTATCCCGCTTATCAAAATCTGATCACCGCTATCAAATCGCTGAAAGGAAAAGGAATGAATGAACAGGGACTTAGCCATTTCCCTTATGGAAAAAAATACTATGAATATCTGGTGCGTCAGACTACCGGCTGCAATGAGTCCATTTCCCGTCTGCGACTGATGACCAGGGCACAGATACTAGAAGATCTAAGTGCCATGCAGAAGGTTCTCTTCCCTGCTGACGCAGCACTTACCCAGGCATCTGTTTTGGAGCAGACATCTCCTGATTCCATGCTGGACGATCTCAGGTCCAAAATCACAGATACATTCCCGAAAATTCCTGATGTTGATTTCCAGGTCAAATATGTTCCGGAATCCATGCAGGATTATCTAAGTCCCGCTTTTTATATGATCCCTGCCATTGACAATCTAACGGAAAATGTCATCTACATTAACAACGGGCAGACCGCCTCAGGGCTGAATCTCTACACAACCCTTGCTCACGAAGGCTATCCCGGACATCTGTACCAGACCGTCTATTTTTCTGCTTCTGAGCCGGATCCTATTCGGAGCATTCTTGATTTTGGCGGATACGTTGAGGGCTGGGCCACCTATGCGGAAATGATGTCCTACTACCTTGCACCTCTCCCTAAGACTGAAGCATCCCTTCTCCAGAAAAACAGTTCTGTCATTCTTGGACTTTATGCGCTTGCAGACATGGGAATTCATTATGACGGCTGGTCTGTAACTGATACAGTCCGCTTTTTCAGCGATTACGGGATCAATGATCCAAATGCAGTACAGAGTGTCTACAAACTGATCATTGGAAGTCCTGCCAATTATCTGAAATACTATATTGGATACCTGAAATTTTATGAATTGAAAAAGGAGATGGCAGATGCCCTGGGAAATCAATTCTCCCAGAAAGAATTTCACAGGGCGGTACTGGATGTGGGGCCGGCGCCATTTGAGATCGTATATGATGAGGTGGAAAAAAATTTATTAGATTGATCCTATTTCACACAAAATAAAACTATCCTGTGAGAATCCGAAACATTCCCACAGGATAGCCCATCAAACACATTTTATATAATTTACACTTGAATCTACAGATCCAGTTTCAGATCATTTTCCTTGATCCAGCCACATTTTCTCATCGGAATCGCAATCGCCCAGGAAAGCACTGCCGGAAGAATAAAACAGATCAGCACCAGACCTGCCCAGTCCATTCCGGTGATCGCAGCTTTGGTTCCTTCTGCAATATCATTTACCCAGCCAGTGTACACACCAATCTGTCCGACCAGTCCGCAGGTTCCCATTCCGGATGCCACTGCCGCACCGTTCATCTTCAAATGAAAGATACAGGTTGCGACCGGACCGGTAATTGCGGATGCCAGTGTCGGCGGAAGCCAGATTCTCGGGTTTCTCACAATGTTTCCCATCTGGAGCATCGAGGTTCCTATTCCCTGTGCAAAAAGACCACCCCATTTATTTTCCTTAAAACTCATAACCGCAAAACCAACCATCTGTGCACAGCAGCCGGCTACAGCAGCACCTCCTGCAAGCCCGGTAAGTGAAAGTGCCGCACAGATTGCTGCACTGCTGATTGGAAGTGTCAGCGCAATACCAACAATCACAGATACGATAATTCCCATGAAAAATGGCTGTAATTCAGTCGCCCACATGATCGCAGTTCCTACGGTACTTGCCGCTGCTCCGATCGCCGGTGCACATCCCAGTGAAAGCAGAACCCCCACACAGATCGTCACAAATGGTGTCACAATAATATCTATTTTTGTTTCTTTTGAAACCAGTTTTCCAAATTCTGCTGCAAAAATCGTAACGACCAAAACCGCAAGAGGTCCTCCGGCACCCCCAAGTTCATTTGCTGCCATTCCGACTGCCGCCAGTGAAAACAATACAAGTGGCGGACATTGAAGTGCTACTCCGATCGAGATTGCCATCGCAGCTCCGGTTGCTCCTTTCGCATAACCGCCTACTGTTACAAGGATTCCTATACCAAGCTGTTCTCCGAGTGTGCTGATGATCGTACCGATCAGAAGCGATGCAAACAGTCCCTGCGCCATTGCACCAAGCGCATCGATTCCGTATCGCTTCGCTGAAAAGATAATATTTTTCTTTCTTAGAAACTCTTTCATAACTTTCTCCTGCTCCTGTCATTCTTTTAGTGTATAATCTACTGTCTTGTCACATGTGATTACTGTGCAATATTATCCACTGTTTTGCAGAATCCGTCAAGAAGATTTTATTTAAATCTCTTATCTTCGCAAAAGTATGATATAACTGATATGACAAAAAAGTAGGAGTGTACATTTTTTAACTGCACACTCCTGCTTTTTATTTCTTATTTTTACTCTTTATGAAAATATACATGATAAGCTTCCATATCTACTTTTGGAAGAGGGATCATCTTCATTCCATTCGCTTCAAACTGTAATTTTCCATCAACCATATGAATTTCTTCTACTGCCGGTGCTGTAATGAATTCTTTTTCCTCTGAAAGTGCCGCAAGAATATATGGTCCATATGCAAGATTGACAAATGCCGCATCAGACTTGTTATCCAACACACGGAATTCCATCGGAAGTTCCAGTCGGATCACATCTCCGGCTTTCGAATCTGCATCAATTACCATATAACCATCATGAAGTTCTGTATCTGCAAGAACTTTTCCATTTACAGACACGTTAAAATCCTTCTGTCCCCATGCCGGAATATGGATTTTAAGAACTTTTTTCTGATCCTTTTGGCAACGTATTTCCATTACACCTTCTTCATCCACACTCTGAAGTTCGATCATCGCTTTTCCATTTTCGTCCGTCAGCACGGAATCTACAAGAAGGTTAATGTAAAGCGCATCTTCATCCTGCGCATAAATATTTTCCATATAGCGGAATCTGCTCTCCATACCGGTTCCATGACAGCAGGAATTCTCTGAAAGGAAGAATTCTTTTCTGCCACCCGGACCAAGTGGAAGAAAATAAGTCGTTCCACCATCACATTTATGACTACTTGATGTCAGGATATGATTTCTCAGCGTATTATCATAATAATCCATCAGATTGCCGCTTCGCGTATATTCAAATAACTGACTGGTCAGGCGCAGCATATTATAACTTGCACAGCTTTCAGCAGCCTTATCCGTAAGATAAGAACACGTTGTATTTGCACGATGGAACATCTCAGTCTCACCAACCCCACCGATACAATATGTATGTCCGCCAGTCACGATATTCCAGAAATTCTTTCCGATTTCCCAATAAATCTCATCACCAGTTGCCCGATACAGATCCATTGCACCGATAATCTGCGGAATATGCTGGTTTGCATGCATATCCTCCAATGTATCGCATTCTTCTTCCATCGGATAGAATAACTTTTCATTTTCAAAAAGTTTTGCAGCCTTCAGATGATTTTCTTTTCCGGTCAGTTCATAGACTTTTACCATTGTTCCAAGCATACCACCAAACTCACCTGCAATATACATTGCCCACATTTTATCCAGTGTTTCTTTTGGCAGACGGGAAAGTCTGTCATATACCCAGTCTCCCATCAAGTCCAAAATCTCTTTTGCCGTCTCATTTCCGGCAAGTACATGACAATCATATAATCCAGACATAATCTTATCCAAAGTATAATACGGAGCCCAGATTTCCGGATACTTGGTATATACTTCCAGAAGATCGAACTGTTCCTCTGAGTATGCACTTAAAAATCCTCTGTGATATTTGCCGGTTGCCGCAAATGCATCCTGGCACTTTTTCAGCTCTGCTACCATGTAATTGACTTTATCTAAAAATTTTGGATTGCCGGTTGCTGCAAATGCAAGTGCAATACCTGACAGATAATGTCCTGTCGTGTGCCCTTTCAGTTTACAGCTTTCCTCATCCCAACCGGTCATCGGAGGTGCCCCTTTTGTATCCAGTCCGGTCGCTTTGCGGAAATTATAAAGCATCTGGTCATCGTCAATTCCAAGAAGATATTCTTCCATCAGCTTCTGGTATTTATAATAAAGAGTTCCTTCTTTCAACCGAACCTGTCCAAGTGGAAAATAACCCACTTTTTTCTCCGGTCCCTTTACTGGTACTATTTCCTTTTTATAATGGATCTCTGCAGATGCTTCCTTTTCTGTTCCATCGATCACACCTGCAACTGCAACCACTGTCTCTTCTTTTGCCGGCTCATATGTATTCCATTTCACCGGCATTGTCATGCGGCGTCCATCTTCTGTATATACGATCACAACAGACGGAAGATGTGCTTCTTCACCGACCAGTGCATTAAGAACGACTTTACGTACTTCTTTTACGATATTTTCTTTTGCTTCCTGCAATACGGTCGCCACATATTCTCTTGACTCACTACGTCCTTCATATGTTGCGGTAACCGTCAGTGTAACTTTACGGTTTCCCATGCCATGCAGCGGACGATGTACCTTTCCTGTATTGTCAATAAATCTTTCTTCCCCTGTCTCCCAGGTAAATTGAGCACCGTATTTTCCATTCTCCGGGAGTGTAAGATTGTCATCTACTGTGCTCAGATTCCCAATATAAATTGCATCCAAATCTTTTTTAATAATTTCTGCTGCGTTCATGTTTTGCTCCTTTTCGTATAAAAATTAGATTCGAACCATCTATAGACTATATTCTATGTTTCTATCCATTCTTTGTCAAGATTTTGCACATTTTTTGTTAATTGTAGTCATTTTTATTGTGCGATATATACATTTTTCAAAAAAATCTGAATACAACATTCGATAATTTTTATATACAACTTTTATTTATACAAGTGCTGCCAGCCACACACTCGCTGCAAGCCCTGCAAATATTGCAATAAGTGCTCCGGCAAGAGTATACCTGGTTTTTTTCACCTTTGCTGACATAAAATACACAGACATCGTATAGAAAATCGTTTCCGTACACGCCATCGAAATTGAAGCGATCATTCCGTTTCTCGAATCCGTTCCAAATTCCTTATAGATATCAAGCAATAATCCCGTTGCGGCAGAGGACGAAAACATTTTCACAATCGTAAGCGGAACCAATGCCCCCGGAAATCCAATCTGCTCCGTCACATTTCCAATTATTTCCGATATAAATTCCAGAAAACCCGATGCACGCAAAATCCCCACTGCCGCCATCAATCCGATCAACGTCGGCATCAGCCGCACGACCGTCCAAAATCCACGCTTTGCTCCCTGAATAAAAGTATCATATACATTCACTCCTGCAAAAATTCCATATATAAGAATGGACAAAATCATAAAAGGAACTATAAAGTCAGATATGTATAAAAAAAGGCGCATAAAAACAGCTCCTAGCGAACCACTTTACTAAAAAGTATATTCGCCGGAGCTGTTATTCATTCCGTTTGCTTTATAAAGAAAACTTTTCTATTCCTCATCCGCATACTTCGCAAACCGCTTCTCATTCTGATGGATCACATAATAATACATCACGATCAGCAACGCACTTGCCAGGATCCATGCCGCCGGACTTGCCATGCATACTCCAAAGTAACTCTTCTGCCCTGCCGCGATCATGGCAACAACGCCCCTGCCAACCAACTCAGCCACACCAGCCATCATCGGGAGCAGTCCATATCCCATTCCCTGGATTCCATTCCGGTAAACATTTACAACGGTAAGCGGAATAAAGAAAGTACCGACGCATTTCAGGTAAATATCCACGGAATGCATAATTTCTGTCAGATCCCCAGACAGGAACAGATACGTCATATATTTCCCAACCGTCATAATGATCGCCGCAACTACGACTGAATAGATACTTCCCATGATCGTAATTGACTTAAATCCCTGACGGATCCTTTTGATCTTACCTGCTCCAATATTCTGTGCGCAATAGGTTGCCATCGTGGTTCCCATCGCAACATATGCCTGCGTCACGATCTGCTCGATCTTATTCGCTGCGGTAAATGCTGCTACCTGTGTGGAGCCAAGCAGATTCAGGGCAGTCTGTACCATCATGGTTCCGATCGCTGTGATCGAATATTGAAGAGCCATCGGGATTCCGACTGCAAGCTGGATCTTCAGCAGATGTCCGCTCGGACGCCAGTCCTCCTTATGTAAATGCAGGATCGGAACCGCCTTCACAATATATACCAGACACAGGATTCCCGAAATCCCCTGTGAAATCACGGTCGCCCATGCCGCACCGGCTGCGCCCATGTGAAACGCAATGATAAATACCATATCCAGCACAATGTTGAGCAACGCCGCAAGAATCAGGAAATATAGCGGAACCTTGCTGTTACCAAGTGCCCGCAAGACACTGGATAAAAAGTTATATAGCATCTGCGCCGCAATTCCACCACAGATTACCATAATATACGCATAGGCATCCTTGAAAATATCATCCGGTGTCTTCATAATCCCAAGAAGCGGTTTCATTGCCATCATTCCGAGCACAGTCATAATAAGAGACATAATAATCGCCAGAATCGCGGCATTTCCTACAGTCTTGCGCATTGCTTTCATATCACCCGCGCCAAATTTCTGTGCCGTAAGTACGGTAAATCCTGCCGTCATTCCCAGTATAAATCCATTGATCAGAAACATGATCGTTCCCGTACTTCCAACAGCCGCAAGTGCTTTGGTTCCCACGAACTTTCCTACGATAATCGTATCTGCCATACTGTAGAACTGCTGAAATACATTTCCAATGAAGATCGGCAGTGTGAAATTAAAAATAATTTTTCCCGGATTCCCGGTCGTCAAATCTTTCTGTAATGTTTTCATATATTCCCTCTGTTTATCTTATTAACATTTTACCTTTCGTCATTATAGAAAAATGTATCTTAAATTGCAATTGTCGTTTTCACGAAATTTCCCCTGTTTCACAAAGTATTTCCCGTTTATTTGACGGAATCTTTGACACCCCAGATTCTATCCTCTATAATAGTTTATATAGAAAAAAATTATCATTTTCAGGAGGCATTGATATGAAACCACTGCCCTTTATCATGCAATATGTCAGGCGATACAAATATCGCTATATTGCCGGAATCCTTACTCTTTTTGCTGTAGATGCGGCAAGTGTATTTATTCCAAAACTTACCGGTATCATTACCGATGGTCTTACCGCGCGCAGCATTACCTGGAGTTCCATTCGTACCTGTCTTCTTGGGATCTTTCTGATTGGTCTTCTGCTTGCAGTCGGCCGTTTTTTGTGGCGTTATTTTCTTTTTGGAACCGCACGTATTATCGAGCGTGAACTGCGTAATGAAATGTTTTCTCATCTGGAAACTATGGATGTGGAATACTACAACAGCCACAAAACAGGTGATCTGATGACCCGGTTTACCAGTGACTTAAATGCGGTTCGCATGGCACTTGGCCCTGCTGTCATCTGCATCTTTGATTCCGTAGTCATGACGCTCCTGGTCGTCTGCCAGATGATGTATTATGTCAATATAAAACTGACCCTTCTGGCACTGATCCCGATGGTCATCATCTGCCTCGGCTATATGCATTACGGAAAGGTACTGGATGACCTCTACACCGAACGTCAGGACAGTGTTTCCAATCTTGCCGACTTTGTACAGGAAAGCTTCTCCGGGATCCGTGTGATCAAGGCCTTTGTTCGCAAGCAGGCAGAAATCCTTTCTTTTTCCAAAAAGAACCAGGATACCATGGATAAAAGTATGCGCATCGCAAAGCTGGAAGCCATCCTGATCCCGCTTTTGGATGTGATCATCGGATTTTCCAGTCTTGCCTCACTCCTTTATGGGGGATACCTCGCCCTGATCGGACAAATTACACTCGGACGCTTCGTAGCTTTCAATCAGTATGTCAATATGCTGGTATGGCCGATGCTCGCCTGTTCGGAAGCTGCCGTCATGTTTTCCCAGGGAACTGCATCCATCCGCCGTGTACAGGAAATCCTGGAAGCACAGACAAATGTAAAAGATACTGCTTCTGTCACAACTTTAGATACCCTGCACGGGGATATCCGTTTTGATCACCTGACCTTTACGCACCTTGGAAATACTTCTCCGGTACTGCATGATATCAATCTGGACATCCCATCCGGGACAACCCTTGCCATCATCGGGCGCACCGGCAACGGAAAGTCCACTCTGGTCAATCTCCTGCTCCGGCTTTACAACACCGAGCCAGGCATGATTTATCTGGATGACCATGATATCAACACAATTCCGCTGAAAACTCTGCGTGAAAATATTGCTTATGTACCACAGGATAATTTTCTTTTTTCCGATACTCTGAAAGCAAATATTGCATTCGGTACAAAATCACAGGATATGAGCCGTATTATCGCCGCAGCAAAATCAGCCTGCATTCACGATAATATTGCAAATTTTCCGGACAACTATGATACGATCGTCGGCGAACGTGGCGTTACGCTTTCCGGCGGTCAGAAACAGCGCAGCTCCATCGCCCGCGCCCTGATAAAAAATGCACCGATCCTGATCCTTGATGACTCCCTTTCCGCTGTCGACACCGATACAGAAGAACATATCCTACATAATCTCAGGGACGATCGTAAAGGAAAAACAACAATCCTGATTGCACACCGAATTTCCACGGTACAGCATGCCGATCTGATCATGGTACTTGAAAATGGGGAAATGAAAGAGCTTGGAACACACACCGAACTGATTCAGAAAAATGGTATTTATAAAGATATGTTTGAAAAGCAACAGTTGGAAGCTTCCATTGGAGAACAGGAGGTTGCCATAAGATGAAACGACTTTTAAGTTATCTAAAACCGCATAAATGGGTAATGACCCTGGCAACTGTCCTGGTTCTCTTTATCATTGCTGTGGAACTTTACCGCCCGATCATCATCGGAAATGCAATCGACCAGTATATCAACGGTTATTATCATCCGTATGTAGAAGCCGACGTTTCCGCTTCGGACGCTGTAAACTGGAACGGTCTTGTACTGTCGCGCGACCAGGCAGTATCTAAGGCGGATTCTGCTTCCTTTTATCAGATTTTTCTCTGGAAGGATCACTATTACATGGCAGAAAATCTCACCCGCGCTGAATGTACTGCACTACAAAATGCCGATACATCTGTTTTAAAAAATTATGTCAGAGAAGGTGCACAGAAGCTTACTTCCAATGATCTGAAGGTTTTAAGACAAAATGATTTTAAGGGGATCTTAAAAGCCGGAATCCTGTTTCTTCTGCTGCTTTTTAGCGGATTTTTCCTGAACCTTGCCGACACCTGGCTTTTACAGAAGATGGGGCAGCAGATCGTGTACAAACTGCGTGAAGAAACATTTACACATATACACAGCCTGTCACTTTCTTTTTTCAATACAACACCGGTTGGCAAGCTCGTAACACGTGTATCTAACGATACTGAAGCAGTCAACGAACTGTTTTCCACCATTCTTGTGAAACTTTTTAAAAACGTTGTTAAGATTATTGGTTACGCTGTTGTCATGCTCTCAATCAATGTGAAAATGGCAGGTATATCCTTCCTGCTTTTACCTCTGGTTGCAATCCTGACTTTTGTTTTCCGGCATCTCTCCAGAAAAGCTTACCAGATCACAAGAAATAAAATCACAGAGCTGAACACCTTCCTGTCCGAACATATTTCCGGTATGAAGCTGATCCAGATCTTTGCACGCGAAAAAGAGAAATACAGTGAATTTGAAGGCAAATCTATGGAACTGTACCGTGCCAATTTCCGCGAGATCATGACTTTTGCGATCTTCCGGCCTTCAATCTATCTGGTTTCGGTCATTGCCATGATCCTTGTTATCCGTACCGGAAGCCTTTCTGTGTTAAATGGAAGTCTTTCTCTCGGAACTCTGTTCGTGTTTATCACCTACATCAGCTCCTTTTTTGAGCCAATCCAGGAGCTTTCCGAACAGCTTGGAACCCTGCAGTCTTCCATTGCTTCCGCAGAAAAGATTTTCAGTGTTCTTGATGTAAAACCAGAGATCGTATCTCCAGCCGATCCGGCTCCGGTCAATATTCTTGGTGAAATTGAATTCCGCCATGTCTGGTTTGCCTACGAAGAGGAAAATTATATTTTAAAAGATGTAAGTTTTGTAATCCATCCGGGTGAAAAGGCTGCTTTTGTCGGCGCTACCGGAGCAGGAAAATCTACAATTTTAAATCTGATTGGAAGATATTTTGATATTCAGAAGGGACAGATCCTGATTGATGGGATCGATATTCATGAAATTGATCTGGATGTACTCCGCGGTGCGATTGGTCAGGTTCAGCAGGATGTCTTCATCTTCACCGGAGACATCAAAAGTAATATCTCGCTGAATAATGAAGCAATCTCACCGGACGATGTCAGACGGGCTGCCGAAATTGTAAATGCAGATCCATTTATTCAGAAACTGCCACACGGATATGATGAACCGGTTACAGAACGCGGAAGTACTCTATCTGCCGGGCAGCGCCAGCTTTTGTCCTTCGCACGGACACTTGCTTATGATCCGAAGATCCTTGTTCTCGATGAAGCGACTGCCAACATCGATACAGAAACCGAAACACTGATCACACAGGCACTTGCACGGCTGATGGATGGAAGAACTACGATCATGGTCGCACACCGGCTTTCTACGATCCAGCATGCAGATAAAATTATTGTGATGCATCACGGGGAAATAAAAGAATCCGGAACCCACCAAGAGCTGCTGGCGAAGGATGGGTTGTATAAGAAATTGTATGAATTGCAGTTGATGGATTAGACAATTCTGTCATTTTATTTTATATTGATTTTCTTCTTTATGTTTGTTACCATAAGTTCAAGGTGCTATTTCACACTGACGTGAATGGCGGTTCGCTTTGTGCGGAGGGTTCATAGCTCCGATTACATAGATCATCTCTTAATTGAGAAATCTTGGAAAGGAGAACTAGCTTATGCTGACCATTACTGACCTTATTGCAGTGATTTCACTGTGTGCGACTTTTTACAGTCTTGGGTATGTGCGTGGAAAGCATGATTCCAAGACGCAAAAATAACCGCCCATCGTCCTGAGAAAACATGAGCGGTTATTTTTAATAACCAAATAATATCAGGCGAACCGTCATCGGTAGCACCTTTTCTATTTATTATACTAGCATCTTTACACTTTTATGTCAATTTTCTTTACAAGATTTCTTTCGCCCTATGGCATGCAACGGAATGTCCTTTGGCTTTCTTCTGCCTCTTTCTCTTCCATTCCGGATTTTTTAAGAGGTTCATTGATAATTTCTATCCTGTATTACTAATAGGTATTCTCTATAATTTTATAGCATTTCAGAATCTGCTCTGTTTTTTAATAGTACATTTAAACAAGACGTGCAAAAAAACGAGGCTCTACATCAATCGTAAAACCTCGTTCCTGTTTTCTACTATTATTTCATTTTCAAAATATTCTTTACGACAACATCATCCGGTCATTCGCAAACTCGCCGCCGCTGACTTCTTCAAACTTCGCCAGTAGATCTGCAACCTTCAAATTCTTCTTCTCTTCTCCTGATACATCGTAGATAATTTTTCCTTCATGCATCATGATCAGGCGGTTGCCGTGCGCGATGGCATCTTTCATATTATGTGTTACCATCATTGCAGTAAGCTGATGCTCCTGAATGATCTTATCGGAGATGGCAAGTACCTTCGCTGCAGTTTTCGGGTCAAGTGCTGCAGTATGCTCGTCCAGAAGTAAAAGCTTTGGCTTTTTAAGAGACGCCATCAAAAGAGTGATCGCCTGACGCTGTCCACCAGAAAGAAGTCCGACTTTACTGCTCAGACGGTCTTCCAGTCCAAGATCAAGTTCTTTCAAGGCTTCTTTATAGCGCTCCCGCTCTTTTTTCGTAATGCCCCATCCCAGACCTCTGCGCTCGCCACGTCTGGCTGCGATCGCCATATTTTCTTCAATCGACATGGTTGCCGCAGTTCCAGTCATCGGATCCTGGAAAACTCTTCCCAGATAAAGTGCTCTTTTATGCTCTGAAAGCTTTGTAATATCCACTCCGTCAATGATGATCTTTCCTTCGTCTACAGACCACACTCCTGCGATCGCATTCAGTGTGGTGGATTTTCCTGCACCATTTCCACCGATGATAGTCACGAAATCACCCGGATTGAGGTTCAGATTCACTCCGTTAAGTGCGACCTTTTCGTTGATCGTTCCCGGATTAAAGGTTTTATGAATATTCTGGATTTCCAACATATATCCCATTATGCAGTCCTCCGTTTCTTTGTAAAATATTTACCCTTCATGTACGGAACTGCAAGGAAGCATGCAACCACTACCGCTGAGAACAGTTTCATATAATCAGAAGGCATCTTCAGCCACAATACCAGTGCGATTACAATATAGTAAATAATCGCTCCGATAAAGATTGCTCCCAGTGTAAATGCAAAGGCTGCTTTTCTGCCTGCACAGAATTTTGCAAAAATAACTTCGCTGATGATAACGGCTGCAAGTCCGATTACAATGGCACCTCGTCCCATATTAACATCGGCTGCTCCCTGGTACTGTGCGTAAATTCCGCCGGAAAGTCCCACAAGTCCGTTGGAGATCATAAGCGCCAGAACCTTTGTAAAGCCTGTATTGATTCCCTGTGCACTTGCCATCTGCGGGTTACATCCGGTTGCACGGATCGATGCGCCAAGCTCAGTTCCAAAGAACCAGTAAATAATTGCGATCAGGATAAGTGCTGCCACGATCAGCTTTACAAAAAACAGTTCACTTCCTTCGCCGGTCACATAACGAAGCGATGCAACCAATTTATACTGCATAACATTGACTGCCTGATTGGATTTTCCCATGATTCCGAGATTCACCGAGTAAAGTCCGATCTGCGTCAGAATACTGGCCAGAATGCCCGGAATTCCAAAAAACGTATGTAAAATACCTGTCACAAATCCGGCTACCATACCTGCCAGAAATGCGAAAAGAAGTGCCAGTGCCGGATTCATACCGCCGCGGATCAGCATAACTGCAACTGCTCCACCTGTAGCCAACGATCCGTCAACCGTCAGATCCGCAAAATCCAGAATGCGGAAGGTGATATAAACGCCAAGCGCCATAATTCCCCAGATGATCCCCTGCGCTACATTTCCCGGAAGGGCGCGCACAAGAGCCATCGGATCTAAAGCTGCTAAATACATGATTTCTGCCTCTTTCTAATACTTATTATTCCTCAATTGCTTCGTAATCGTCCGGAACAGTGATTCCAAGTTCGTCACAGATTGTCTTGTTATACATCTTTGTAACTTTTGGTGCACTTTCGATTTCCATGGTTGAAATGTCTTTTCCGTCTACGAGGATTTCGTAAGCCATTTCACCAGCTCTGTATCCGATATCGTAGTAGCTGATAGAAAGAGTAGCGATACCACAGCCTGAGCAGATTCCCTGTTCTCCTGCGATTACCGGAACTTTTGCCGGAAGGCAGATATTGTTGATAATCTCTGTGTTAGATGCCATTGTATTATCGGTTGGGATGTAAAGTGCGTCGCACTCATCTACTGCGCTTGTTACTACAGACTGGATTTCATTAGAGTCTGCTGCTGTGTATTCTTTATATTTGATTCCATCTTTGTCGAGTGCTTCTTCGAACTTCTTAGCCTGATATGCTGAGTTCGGTTCTGCTGAACAGTAGAGGATTCCTACTGTCTTTGCGTCCGGAACAAGCTCTTTTAACATTGCTTCCTGTTCGTCGATCGGTGCAAGGTCACATGTACCTGAAATGTTCATGCCGGTTGCACCTGTCCAGTCTGAAATATCCAGTGCAGTTGCATAATCTGTAACAGATGTTCCAAGAATCGGGATCGTGCTTGTTGCAGCTGCTGCACACTGAAGAGCAGTTGTTGCATTTGCAAGGATCAAGTCATCATTGTCTGCCACAAAATTGTTTACGATGGTTGCGCAGTTTGCCTGTTCGCCCTGTCCGTTCTGAAGATCGAACTTCACTTTGTCTTTTCCGAATTTTTCTTCACAGGCTTCTTCAAATCCTTTGGTTGCCTCGTCAAGAGCTGCATGCTCAAGCTGCTGGCAGATACCGATCTTATATACCTTGTCTGATGAATCCTTTGAAGAAGATTCTTTGTCTGATGAACTTCCGCCACAGGCAGCAAGTGCCAGTGTCATTGCTGCAGTAAGTGATACTGCTAAAATTTTTCTTGCTTTCATAATAACATACCTCCATCTATGTTCTTTTCGAACAAACTTTTTCCGTTTTGGCTTTACAGCTTTAAACTTTAGCGGTTTAAACTTCAATGGTTTAAAGCTTTGCCGTGATATTGATTATAGCGTTTTTTTGTACTTTAGTCAAGGTATGTTACAAAAAGCTACAGAAATTCTAGCTTTTCCGGTCCATTATCCTGCAAAACAAAATCGCCGCCCCGGTACTGACCGCCGTTGCCACAATCCCAGGTCCAACAACGGCTGTCGGATTCACGCTTCCGTACTGGCTCCGGTAGGCGATCACCGACACCGGGATCAGCTGCAGTGAAGAAATATTTACGATCAGGAAGGTGCACATCTCATTGCTTGCAACGCCTCTTTTTCTTACCGGTCCTGCCGCTTTTCCAAGGTGGCGGTCTTCTTCCAGCTTCTGAAGCTCTTCCATTGCTTCAAGACCTGCCGGAGTTGCCGCCCAGCCAAGTCCGAGGATATTTGCAATGATGTTTGCCGCGATTGGTTTTTCTGCCGGGTGATCTTTTGGCAGTTCTGGAAAGAGGAAATGGATCAGAGGGGAAAGGCGGACGGTTGCCGTTTTCAGGATGCCGGATTTTTCTGCAATTCCCATGAGTCCGGTCCAGAAGGACATGACGCCCATCATGGTAATACAGAGTGTGACAGCTTCTTTGGAGGAATCTAAGGCGGCGGTGGTGATATCCGACATTTTTCCGGAGAAAGCGGCAAAAAGGATGCCAATAAGAATCATTCCCGACCACAGGTAGTTGAGCATTTTTTCTCCTTTCTTGGATGGGGAAGAGTGTTGGAGAGGGGACGCCGGGTGGAAAATAAATTGTGTTCAAATTCAAGTTGTGCAAACCATTCCGACGAACCTCCTAGGGCGGGAATCGTGTTCAGCAATGGCTTCCACGATTCCTGAGTTTCGTCTCCATTGCACAAAAAATTGAATTTGAACACAATTTATTTTCCGCCCGGCTGACATTCTACAAGTCATACTTTTCCGCCAAACTATAAATGGGGAGTAGAAAAGCCTGCTCTTTGAGATTGCATCTCAAAGTTGCAGGCTTTTGCTGCGATTTTCGATACATTTATATGTAGAAAACCATTTCTTTATTCAATTATCTTTCTCAGGATGTTCTTTTTTGTATAACTCTTTCATTCGATTAATTTCTTCTACAGTATATTCTTCTACCTCTGTTTTTGTCACTCTCTTAATATGTTGTCTTTTCAGGCGTAAGTATACATATTCCCGGAAGAGGGTGTAGAGTACGGATACCAGCGGGATGAATATGAGCATTCCTATGATTCCCAGAAGGTTGCCGCCGATGGTGACTGCGGCGAGGACCCAAATGGAGGGAAGCCCTACGGAGCTGCCGACTACGTGTGGGTAGATCAGGTTACCTTCGATCTGCTGGAGGATCAGAAATACAAGGATGAAAAGGATTGCCTGTTTCGGGCTCACCATGAAGATCAGGAGGCCGCCAAGTACGCAGCCGATGAAGGCTCCAAAGATTGGGATCAGGGCTGTGAAGGATATGATGATTCCAATCAGCAGTGCATACGGCATTTTCAGTATACTTAATGTAATTACAAACATACTTCCGAGGATGACTGCTTCCAGGCACTGTCCGGTAAGGAAGTTTGCGAAGGTACGGTAGGTCAGGGAACAGACTTCAAGAATCACTTCTGCTTTTCGTTTTGGAATAAACGCGAAAAACACTTTTCTCACCTGCACATGCAGTTTTTCTTTCTGGAAAAGAATATAGCAGGCAAAGGAAAAGGCAATAAAAAATGTAGTAACTCCACTGACGATGGATCCAACTGCTGTCATCGTTGTATTCATAAAATTTCCCGCACCATTTCCGAGAATACTCATCCCCCACTGGATTGCCTTATTCGGATTGAACTCCACCTGGTTCACAAGATCCATGATTTCCCGGTTATTGTGCGTAAATTCCCGTACCCAGCTCTGCATCTGCGGAATAAAATCTGCAATACTGTTCATCAGACTTCCAATTGTTGCCGTAAGCTGCGGAATCAGACCGAACATAACAAGCACAATCACCCCCACTACCAGTACGATCGTAAGAAGAAGACTGATCGGTCTTGCAAGCTTTCCTACCGCCTTACTTCCTTTCTCTTTTGCCTTTCCAAATAATTTTTTCTCCAGAAAGCTCATCGGCACATTGATCACAAACGCAATCGCACCGCCAAGAGCGAAGGGGAAAATAATTCCCCATACCGCCTTGATCACGCCGAGAACCACATCAAATTTCCACAATGCAACTACGATCAGCGCTGTAAATACGATCAGTTCCCGGATTTTTTTTATAGATAATTTACTAAAATCCACTATTTTCTCCATTCTACTACAATATATTTATGGTTAATCCCCTTACAACCAGTAAGCATTTTCCCATATTGTTACTCAGATAATTTTCCACGTACCCACTTCAGAAGCTGTATGATTGGAAAACAGGCAAATGCATACAGGTAGACAGTCCCAAGCTGTTCAAAGTTCAATGTTTCTACTTTGAACACCTGATGCAGCCCCGGAATTGTAAGTACAGCCGTGATCAGAATTGCGCCCAGTGCAAATGCGCCCTGCATCCATTTATTATTGAAAAACCGTTTGGTAAAAATCACCGGATGATCTGATTTACAGTTATATCCGTGAAACAGCCGTGCAAGACAGAGCGTTCCAAATGCATAAGTACTTCCAAGAAGTGCACCGTCCTGATGATATCCTGTCAGAAAACTGATCATCGTCATTACACCGATCACCAGTCCTTCCAGACCAATCTTTGACAGGAAATCTTTTGTCAGGATCGACTCGTCTGCCGGTCTTGGCTTCTCATTCATCACATCACTGGTATGCGGTTCTACTCCCAGTGCAATTGCCGGGAGACTATCAGTCAGCAGGTTGATAAAAAGCAGATGAACCGGTGCAAACGGAACCGGGAGTCCTGCGATCGATGCATATAAAACAGCGAGAATTGCACCGAAGTTTCCCGATAACAGAAACTGGATCGCATACTTGATATTACGGTATAAGTTTCGTCCGTTTTCCACTGCTTTTACAATTGTGGCAAAATTATCGTCTGTAAGTACCATCGCCGCTGCATCTTTGGCAACTTCTGTTCCGGTTACTCCCATTGCAACACCTATATCTGCCTGCTTAAGAGCCGGTGCATCGTTGACACCGTCGCCGGTCATCGATACAATATTTCCGCGCTCTTGCCATGCACGGACAATCCGGATCTTATGTTCCGGCGAAACCCTTGCATAGACAGAAATCTTCGGGACAAATCCCCGCAACTCCTCGTCACTCATATTTTCAATCTCCGCGCCCTCACAGGCTTCGGATAAATCCTTTAAAATGCCGATCCGTTTTGCGATCGCTGCTGCCGTGATCTTATGGTCTCCCGTGATCATCACCGGACGGATGCCTGCTTTGATACATTCTTCTACTGCAGCTTTTGACTCTTCCCTCGGCGGATCCATCATCGCGATCATTCCGAGAAATACCAGATGGTCCTCATCCTCTGCGGTCAGCAGATGTTCTTCCGGAATCTCCCGGAAAGTAAATGCCAGCACTCGAAGACCTTCCATTGAAAATTCCTGATTCTGACTCTGAATCTTTTCTTTATCTTCTTTTGTAATCTCCCTTATTCCATTTTCTGTCCAGATCTGGTCTGTCAGATCCAGGAGACGGTCAACCGCACCTTTGACGATCATCCGGTTTTCGCCGTCTATCCGGTGAAGCGTCGACATCATTTTCCGGTCACTGTCAAATGGAATCTCATCTTCTCTTGGATAACTTTCTCTTACTTCTGCAGCTTCCACTCCATAGCGGCTTCCCAGATTGATCAGCGCTGTCTCTGTCGGATCTCCGATTTCCACTCCATTTTCATTGGTAGAATCGTTACATAAAATGCTGCAATCAAGCAGAAATCTCTGTGCCGGATCTGCCATATCGATCTCATCTGCCCGGATTCTTCTGCCTTCTATATAATAATCTTCAACAGTCATCTTATTCTGCGTGAGAGTTCCGGTTTTATCCGAACAGATCACGGAGACACTTCCAAGACCTTCTACCGCCTGCAGTTTTCGAATGATTGCATGCTCCTTGGCCATCTTCTGCGTTCCGAAAGAAAGGACGATTGTTACAATTGAACTTAATGCCTCCGGGATTGCTGCAACCGCAAGTGCTACTGCAAACATAAACGCGCTTCCGATATTTTCTCCACGAAATACACTGATTCCAAATAAGATTCCGCAAAATACCAGGATCAGAACCGAAAGCTTCTTTCCGAACTCTTCCAGATTCACCTGAAGCGGAGTCTGCTTTTCAGATGTTGATTTCAAAAGTCCGGCAATCTTTCCGACTTCTGTCTGCATACCTACACTTGTCACAACGGCTCTTCCACGTCCGTAAGTAACAAAGCTTCCCGAAAATAACATATTGTTCCGGTCACCAAGCGGCACTTCCTCTTCGATTTCATTCAGGCTCTTCTCAACTGCAAGACTCTCCCCGGTCAGTGCACTTTCATCGATCTTCAGACTTGCGTTCTCGATCAGTCGTCCGTCTGCCGGAACATAATCCCCGGCTTCCAGAAGGATCACATCTCCAACTACCAGTTCTCTTGCCGGAATCGGTGTCACCGTACCATTCCTGAGAACCTTCGCCTCCGGTCCTGAAAGCTTTTTCAGGCTCTGAAGCGACTGCTCTGCTTTTACCGTCTGCACGGTTCCCAAAATCGCATTCATTGTAATGACGATCACAATAACTGCCGCACTTTCTGCGTCTCCTAAAATTCCTGAAATAATCGCCGATGCAATCAGGATAATCACCAGGAAATCCTTGTACTGCTCCAAAAAAATCTGCAGCACACTTTTTTTCTTTCCCTCCGCGAGCTCATTCCATCCACATTTTTCACGGGACTTTTCCACTTCTTTTATCGTAAGTCCCTCTTCTCTGCTTCCCATCTGTCCAAGCACTTCTTTTACCGATGACTGATAAATTTCTTTCATCCTTTCCGCCTCCTGTTTCTGAGTATTCACATTCCTGAATTTCTTATGCAACGAAGCTCTCTTTCGATAAAAATGTACAAAAAAAGAAACCCTTATTGCACAACAAATAATGCAATAAAAGTCTCACCATTTTCTTGTGGTACCGGATGCTTCCACCGTACTGACGACACCACAAACGCAGATTCCCTTGCGTAGGTTACTCCCCTTTATTAACGTAACTATATACCACGAATAGCCCGATTGTCAAGAAAATTTTAACCGGAGTCTCCAAAATCGGAAACTCCGGCAAATAATTTCACATCTTAGTTTGTAATTGTCTTTTCTGTCTCTTTGTCGAACACATGGATCTTTTCAGCATCGAATGCGAATGTAACTGTATCCCCTGTTCTTGCTGTTGTTCTAGAATCAACACGGGCTGTCATTGTAGCTCCTTCATAATCAAAGTGGAGATAAACTTCAGCACCAAGCATTTCATATACACGGATCTTAGCCTGAATAACTGTATTCGGTGAAGATGTGATAAACATCTGCTCATCATGTACATCTTCCGGACGGATTCCAAGGACAACAGTCTTTCCTTCATATCCTCCATCGATAAGTTTCTTTGCTTTTGCCGGTGGAAGTACAATATCAGCCGGTCCAACTTTGAGGACAACTTTGTCACCCTTCTTCTGGCATACAGCATCAAGGAAGTTCATCTGTGGTGATCCGATGAATCCTGCAACGAAGAGGTTGCATGGGGTATCATAAAGTACCTGTGGTGTATCTACCTGCTGAACAACACCTGCGTTCATAACTACGATTCTGGTTCCCAGTGTCATAGCTTCTGTCTGGTCATGTGTTACGTAGATGATTGTTGTACCAAGTCTCTGATGAAGTTTGGAAATCTCGATACGCATCTGTCCACGAAGTTTAGCATCCAGGTTGGAAAGTGGTTCATCCATAAGGAATACCTTCGGGTTACGAACGATTGCACGTCCCATAGCAACACGCTGTCTCTGTCCACCTGAAAGAGCTTTTGGTTTACGGTCAAGCAGTGGTTCAAGGTCAAGGATCTTAGCTGCTTCACGAACCATCTTATCAATCTCCGGTTTCGGAACTTTTCTTAATTTAAGTCCGAATGCCATGTTATCATATACAGTCATATGTGGGTACAGAGCATAGTTCTGGAATACCATCGCGATATCTCTGTCTTTTGGTTCTACATCATTTACCACTTTGTCACCGATCTTGAGTTCACCGCTTGTGATCTCTTCCAGACCTGCGATCATACGAAGTGTGGTAGATTTACCACATCCAGATGGTCCTACAAAAATGATAAATTCTTTATCTTCAATTTCAAGGTTGAAATCTTTAACTGCTTCAAATCCGTTCGGATATGTTTTGTTAATATGCTTTAATGATAAGCTTGCCATTTATTTTTCCTCCTAAATCTTTGTGCGCTTCTTACACACTGTCGCTGTTCTTGTTTCTGAAATAAAGTATATCTGTTTTTACATCGTTGGTCTATGACCGGGTTGAACAAAGATTTTTTAAGAAGGTGTACAAATTGACGAAAGCCTTACAACAGTTCTTTGTAAATATCTCTCTTGCCAACCCCTCTGTCTTTTGCCACCTTTTTCATGGCTTCTTTCTTATCGATTCCCTGGTTCATATAGTAATCCATATGCTCCTGAACCGTCATTTCTTCCCATTTTGCGCGCTCCTCCTGTAAAATGCTCTCCCGACTCTTCCCCTCGATCACAAGCACACACTCCCCCTTCGGATCGTTGCTCTCATAATAGGAAACCGCTTCCGCAAATGTGGTGCGAAATGCAGTCTCATGCTTTTTTGTAAGTTCCCGGCACACAGTCAGATGTCTGTCCCCACCAAGAACTTCTCCAAGCTCTCTCAAGGTTCTCACCAGACGGTGCGGCGCTTCGTAAACGATCATCGTTCTTGTCTCATCTACAAGCTCACCTAGGACTGCCTGTCTTTCCTTTTTGTCCGTTGGAAGAAATGCCTCAAATGCAAATCTTCTGGTGGAAAGCCCGGAAAGTGTCAGTGCCGTAATACAGGCAGCGGCTCCCGGAAGGGAAGTGACCGTAATTCCGGCTTCATAGCACATTTTCACCAGTTCCTCACCCGGATCTGAGATCCCTGGTGTACCGGCATCGGTGATCAGCGCAATATTCATCCCTGTAAGAAGTTTTTCCACCAGAGCGTGTCCCTTTTCTATCTTCTTATACTCATGATAACTGGTCATCGGTGTTTTAATCTCAAAATGATTCAGCAGTTTAATACTGTTCCTGGTATCTTCTGCCGCGATCAGGTCAACTTCTTTCAGCGTCCGGATCACCCGGAACGTCATATCTTCCAGATTGCCAATCGGTGTTGCACACAAATATAATGTTCCTGCCATTCGTTACTCCTTTCCAGTTCCTGTCATCCCGTAATACTCCAGGATCTCCCGTGTATAGCTGCCGTCCTTCTCATAAACGATCAGTGGCGGATCTACTGTCATCCGCGATTTGGCACCACGGATTCCTTCTATTAAAACCATGTTCGGTTCCTTATCCACATATGGATACACCAGACGCATTCTTTTTGGCTCCAGCTTCGCCTCACACATTGCTGTCAGAATCTCTGCGAGCCTAAACGGTCTGTGTACCATATAAAATCTTCCTCCGGCTTTTAAAATCCGTGCACTTTCCCGGATAATATCCTCCAGTGTGCACAGTACCTCATGCCTCGCAATTGCCTTAGCACTTTCCGGATTAGCCATTCCATGACCTCCGATCATGTATGGAGGGTTCGTTGTTATCACATCCATGGAACCTTTTCCAAATATCTGTGACGCTTCTTTGATATCTCCCGTCACAATGTCGATCTGCTCCTCAAGCCGGTTGTGCCGGACACTCCGACACGCCATATCCGCACTTTCTTCCTGAATCTCCAGTCCTGTAAAATGCTTTCCTTTTGTCTTTGCAGCCAAAAGAATCGGGAGAATTCCCGTTCCTGTTCCAAGATCAAGAACGCATTCTCCCGCTTTTACTTTGGCAAAGGCACTTAAAAGCACTGCATCCATTCCGAAGCAGAACCGCCCCGGGCTCTGGATGATCTCATAGCCTTTTATCTGTAAATCATCGAGCCGTTCTCCCGGCTTAAGATTATTTGTCATCTAACTTTGACGCTCCTTCACCTTTCTCCAGAGCTGCAAGCTCTTTCATTTCCTGTTTGGAAAGCTTCACATCCTTTTTCCGGCGACGCGGTTTGAACTTCAGGTCAGCTGCCGGATATTCACGGATTTCTTTCTCATCATTGTCCAGAGTTACAATAACCCTGACAAGCTGACGCAGTACGCTTAATGACTGTACTTCACCTTTCAGTCCTTCCGGAGTTGTCACCGCCTCACCTGCAGACGGAAGATTATTGTTGAGTTCCTCGTATGTCTCTTCCTCATTTGTCAGGCAGCACATCAGTCTGCCACATACACCTGAAATCTTAGTCGGGTTCAGAGACAGATTCTGTTCTTTTGCCATCTTGATCGAAACCGGTGCAAACTCAGACAGATAGGTGTGGCAGCAAAGCTCTCGTCCACAGATTCCGATTCCTCCGCGGATCTTCGTCTCATCTCTTACACCGATCTGGCGAAGTTCAATCCTGGTACGGAATACCGCTGCCAGATCC
>OJRV01000928.1_pt1 | contig 35648 bp, 30 predicted proteins | sample 1599241 | NCBI WGS metagenome assembly OJRV01 (sample SAMN04168656, study PRJEB22393) | human gut metagenome | biome: human gut microbiome; feature: stool | host: Homo sapiens | collected 2014-03-17 | reverse complement strand
ATTCTGGACTACGCTGAGGCTGGTGATAACATCGGTGCTCTGCTGCGTGGTGTTCAGAGAACTGACATCGAGCGTGGTCAGGTTCTGTGTAAGCCCGGCTCCATCAAGCCCCACACCAAGTTCCGTGGTCAGGTTTACGTTCTGAAGCAGTCCGAGGGTGGTCGTCATACTCCCTTCTTCAACAACTATCGTCCTCAGTTCTACTTCAGAACTACCGACGTTACCGGCGTTATCTCTCTGCCCGAGGGTGTAGAGATGTGCATGCCTGGCGATAACGTTGAGATGGATGTTGAGCTGATCGCCCCCATCGCTATCGAGACCGGTCTGCGTTTCGCTATTCGTGAAGGTGGCCGTACCGTTGGTTCTGGCGTAGTTATCGCTATCAACGAATAATCTCGGCTTATTGCCATTAAAAATCTGATCTGATTTTCTCCGGTACAGTTCTTCGGGACTGTACCGGTTTTTTATTCCGGAGGAATGCAATATGCGTTTTCTGCTGCTGTCTGCTGTGGCAGTGCTCAAAACACTGCTCTGCAAAGGGATTTCCCTGGTTCTGCTCACCGGGTGGTTTGTGCGTGAAAACAGGGCGCACAGCGCTGCGTCCGGGACCGTTCCTGCCCGGGTCATGCTTAGAAGCATGCAGCGGGCCCTTGTGTGGATCTATGGCATAGCGGCCCTGCTGTCCTCTGCGGTGAGCTGTCTCCTGCTCCGGCGGCTCCGGTTCCGCCACAGCTTCTCCCTGAGCGCTGCGCTCTTTGCTGGCGGCGCTGCTGCCACCTTCTGGCGGTGGAGAAGGGGAGAGGCAAGCCGGAGGCTGATGCGCCTGCTGCACCGGGCCGAACAGGACCGCCGCACTGCATAGGCAGAGGGTTCAGAGATAACAAAAAACGGGAAGCCTGGATTGGCTTCCCGTTTTTTATTGCTTATGATTGATGAGGGGCAGTGTGCCGAAAGACTCAGCAGCAGGATTCCACAGCCTTGAGCAGGGCATCGGTGCGGTCGGTCTTTTCCCAGGCTACACCCAGTTCCTCCCGTCCGAAGTGACCGTAGGCAGCCAGCTGACGGTAGATGGGACGGCGCAGGTCCAGCATGTGAATAATGGCCTCAGGACGCAGGTCGAAGACCTTTTCTACGGCCTTTGCCAGAACTTCGTCCTCCACCTTGCCGGTGCCGAAGGTATTCACATTGATGGATACCGGATGAGCCACACCAATGGCATAGGCCAGCTGCAATTCGCATTCCTCTGCCAGGCCCGCTGCTACGATATTTTTGGCTGCATACCGTGCCGCATAGCTGGCGCTGCGATCCACCTTGGTCGGGTCTTTTCCCGAAAAAGCGCCGCCGCCATGGCGCGCGTATCCGCCATAGGTATCTACGATGATCTTTCGGCCCGTCAAGCCCGCATCCCCATGAGGGCCTCCGATGACAAATCTCCCTGTTGGGTTGATATAATATTTTGTTTCGTCATCCAAAAGGCGCTGGGGAATCACCTTGGCTATCACTTTTTCCATCATATCCTTTTCGATCTGGGCATGCATGGCCTCCGGATCGTGCTGGGTGGAAATAACGACTGTATCCACCCGTGTCGGCACGCCGTCTACATATTCTACGGTAACCTGGCTCTTGCCGTCCGGACGCAGATAGTCCAGCTCGCCGCTCTTGCGGACTTCAGTCAGCTTCTTGGCCAGCTTGTGGGCCAGGCTGATGGGCATGGGCATCAGCTCGGGGGTCTCGTCGCAGGCATAACCGAACATCATGCCCTGGTCGCCGGCGCCGCCGACCTCATCGTTGGTGCCGAGGGCGATGTCGGGGCTCTGGCCGTCGATGTTGGAGATGACGGCGCAGGTGTCGGCATCGAATCCGAACTTTGCGCGGGTGTAGCCGATGTCAGCCACGACCTCACGGACGATCTTCTGGAAATCGACGTAGCAGTTGGTGGTGATCTCGCCCATGATGTGGACGAGGCCGGTGGAGCAGGTCGTCTCGCAGGCGACGCGGGCACCGGGGTCCTGCGCCAGGATGGCGTCGAGGATGGCATCGGAGATCTGGTCACAGATTTTGTCGGGATGCCCCTCGGTGACGGATTCGGACGTGAAAAGAACTTTGGACATTGGGGAAAGCCTCCTATAAAATATTCGGCAGAAACGCAACCGTGGAAACAAAAAGCGCGCAGCCGGAAAGACTGCGCGCGGTAACGCTTATCTTTCGGTTTCCCGCAGGACTTGGCACCTTGCGCATACACGCAGGTTGTCGGGCTTCATCGGGCCTGTTCCCTCAGCCGCTCTTGATAAGTTGCTATTCTGTTGTTGTGAAGTTAGTGTACCACAGGTTTTTGGCAAAGTCAACGATATTTCGTTGTGCAGTTCATACGGTTTGCACAAAAACGGGGCAGATGCGGCAGCGTGCGTGGTTTTGGAGGAGAGCCTTCCCCATCGGGGGAAGGTGGCCGAGGCCCCGCCCGAGGCCGGATGAGGGCAAAGTTCTCCTTGCCGCCCATAGACGAGTGGTTGCGTGAACCCGGCCCTCATCAGTCACCTTCGGTGACAGCTTCCCCCTGCGCGGGGGAAGCCTTTCTTACTTTCTCCCGTGCAGCACGCCGGACAGCGGCTTGTAAATCAGGAAGCAGAGTGCCGCATCCAGCAGACCTTTAAACAGGGTAAACGGGAAGTTGAAGGTGATCAGGCAGGTCAGAAGGCCGTCCACGCTGGGGTTGATGGCCTGGTACATACCGATGATGGCCTCGAGCGGCAGATGATACAAAACCACATAGGCCGGGTAGACGATGAAGTAGTTGTACGGCACGGACACAACGGCCATGACCAGTGCGCCCAGCCCTGCGCCGATGAGTGCGCTGCGGCGGGTCTTGCTGCGCTTGTACACAAAGCCGGCGACGCCCACAAACAACGCACCCATGACGAAATTGAACAGTTCACCCACCGCAGCAGTGCTGGTGCTGGGCAGCTTGATGAGGTTTTTGATCAGGCACACGGCGATGCCGGACACCGGCCCGTAGGCGTAGGCGGCCAGCAGCGCGGGCAGCTCGGACACGTCCAGCTTGATGAAGGACGGCATGATGGGGATCGGAAACTCCATGTACATAAGTACGGCGGCGACAGCGCCGAGCATGGCGGTACCGGTGAGCTTGCGGATGTTGGTAGTCTTGTTTTGCATGAGAAGATGCCTCCCGTAAAAATTTGTGAAAGTCAGCTCACGAACCCGGGAGGCTCTGCCCTGCCCTTGCCAAAACGAAACGCCCCGCCGCAAAATATACGACAGGGCGCAAAAAAGCAAAGCAAACAGCTTTCCGTTTCTTTCATCCGGACTTTAACCGTCGGCCCCGGAATCACACCGGGTCAGCAGCCGCATTTGCAGCTGGTCGCGGGCTTGCGGGCCATGCCGCTCACCGCCGGTGGGGAATCACACCCCGCCCTGAAACAGACTTTCCGGAAAGTATTATAGCATAGATTTTACAAAATGCAAGGGGGTGTGGTATAATTAAGGAAATTCTTGCCCACCACCTTCTTGCCTCCCTCTGCGAGGGAGGTGGCCCCACAGGGCCGGAGGGAGAGAACCTTGCGGCTATCCGAAATATTTCGGGCCGCGTCAGGTTCTCTCCCCCACCGCCTGCGGGCGGAGCCCCCTCTCAGAGGGGGCCAAGGAATTTCCACAACCATAAACTGAGGTACTCACCATGGAAGAACTCACCCACGATTTTCTCTCGTTTCTGCCTGCGGCGCTGCTGACACTGGCGGCTGCCGGTGCACCCGAGGTGTACAAGCTCGCCGCCCGGCGTTTTCTGGACCGTGCAAAAAGTCACATGGCATCGTGGCTTTACATCTTGTTGGACAGTTTCCTTACGCCGGTGGCTGGCCTTTTTCGGGTACTGCTGGGCGCGGCTGCCGTCAAGTCGCTGCCGTTTGAGCTGGTGCGCGACGCCGTTTTTTTGCAATACCTGAATCTGGCTGCCGACCTGCTGGTCATCTTCTATATCTCGCTCGGTTGCTGGCGTGCGGCCCCGGTCACCCGGCTTTTGCTGCGCAGCGCCCAGAACCATCTGGATTTAGAAACAAATCAGACGATGGGACACTTTTTTGAGAACATCTTTCATGCGCTGGTCGGCCTGTTTGCGGGTATCGCCATGCTGGACCGCCTCGGCGTGCCGGTCTCCGGCCTGCTGACCGGCGCGGGTGTCGCCGGACTGGCGGTCTCGCTGGCCGCGCAGTCCACACTGAACAACCTGATTGCGGGCATCACGCTGGTGTTGGAGCGGCCCTTCGGCATCGGGGATTACATCGTGCTGGGCGACTGCGAAGGCACTGTTGAGGACATTTCCTTCCGCTCCACCCGCATCCGCAGCCCAGATAATGTCGCTATCACGATAGAAAATTCCAAAATCACGGCGGAGTACATCCAAAACTATGACCGCCGCCAGAGCCGCCTGTGGAAGTTTACGATTGGTCTGACCTACGACACCCCGCGCGAAAAAATCGAACAGCTGACCGCCGATCTGACCGCCATGCTGCAAGCCCAGCCCGACGTGCAGCCCGACGGCGTGACGATTGCGCTGGATAAATTCAACGACTACAGCATTGATCTGGCGTGCCGGGTGTACATCACCAAAGTCAATCTGCGGGATTTTATGCAGGTAAAAAACACGCTGAATCTGCAAATTTTGGATTTAATGCAGGAGGAAGGCTGCAAGTTTGCCTTCCCGACGACGACGGTGGAGATGGCGGGGAGGATGTGAGGCGGCACGCGGCAACGACCACAAAGGCTTCCCCATCGGGGGGAGCTGTCGCCGCAGGCGACTGATGAGGGCTGAGTTCCCGTGACTGCCCGTATGTGGGAAATCGCGCGGACTTTCTCCTCATCCGACCTCGGGCGGGGCCTCGGCCACCTTCCCCCAAAAGGGAAGGCATTTAACGCACAAAAAATCCCCGCTCGGCCAACCCGGGCGGGGCATTTTCATTTCACGTCGCTTCTCTCGCTGACGACCAGAATCTTATCCTCGCCGGTCTGCGTCGTCACCGTGAACTCAAAATTGTACGCGGTGTCCAACTCGTAGGAGACGTACCCGTCCCCTTCTGTCAGGATGTAATCCAGCTTGATCTGCGGCTTGACGCGGTCATAATCGACGTACACGTCGCCGATGTCCTCCAGATACACAAGGTCAATATCCTGCGCTGCAGCGCCGTAAAACGTTACAACGGGCTGACCGTCGGCCTTGACGGCGGGCAAAACCGACACATTGTGCGCGTACAGCTCCTCCCGCGTTGCGGCGTAGTAGACGTCCGCGTCGGAGAGCAGCGCCGCGTTGGCAAGCTCTATATGTACGCCGCTGGCGGGCAGGTCGCGCTGCCAGACCGGCGTCAGGTCGGGCGCGGCGGCGCAGCCGGGCAGCAGCAACGCCAGCGCAAGCGCCGCAAAACAGCGATACTTCATTGAAAAATTCCTCTCATTGATAAGGGTCGTAGGGCGCGGCGGGCGGGTCCTCCCCCACCTCCAGCGTGCGCGGGCAGAGGCCGGTCTCGGCCTCAATAAAACCCATCACCATGCCCATGTGGCGGTATAAATGCCGATACTGCGACAAAATCAGCGTAAACCGCGTCCACTCGCAGTTGTCGGGCCGCTGCAGCAGATCCTCGTCGTGGAGCGAGGTCAGATAGATGGACAGCTTGGCCTTGATTGTATAAAAATAGTCATCTATCGCCGGTCTGTCAAGACGCACTGCCGGGTAAATGTGCAGTTCCTGCAAGTGCGGCGTGTGGATGGGCGGCTCGACAAAGTCGGTGTCCCGCGGGTTGATGAACCACTGGTCCAGCTCGTGCAGAGTGTGGTAGACGTGCTGCCACAGCGGTGCGCCGCCGTAGCAGCGGTCCCACAGCACGTCGGGGATGCAGTCCAGCAGGTTTTGCAGCTCCCACAGTGCGCGGACGGTCATCTCGGCAATGACCGCGTGGTAGGATGTTTCCCGCATGGCACATGCCCCCTTTCAGGGTCAGTATGCCCGCAGAAAGCACGTTTATTCGTTGTAATTTTCCGTCTCGCGGATGGTTTTGCGGGTCGTCAGCAGCTGCATGAACGGGTCGAGCAGTGCGCGTTCCTCCTGCGAGGGCGTGCGGCTGCGGGCCTGCATCAGCAGCCAGGCCAGCTCGCCGCTGACGGGGCGGCCATAGACCAGCGCGTTGTAGCCGTCCTTGCAGACGGCCAGCTTAGCCGACGTGATGTCCAGCGTCGTCGCGCCCGCGTAGTGGCGCAGCACATTTTGCAGCGCTGCCGGGCTGCCGAACACCGACTTGACCAGTTGCACATACGCGGCGATGTACCGCGGCGGCATGCTGTCCGCGGCGCACAGCTCAATGCGGGATTTGAGACGTACATCGTAAAAGAAATTAGACAAAATATGCGCGGTTTCCTGACGGCTGACGTGCCCGGGGTAAAGCTCCGGCGCAATCTTTCCGCCCGCAGCCCTGACGCGGCCCAGCCGCAGCGCAGTGATTTGGGGCTTGGTCAGCACGTTCTCCGCATAGCGGGCGTAACCGAAATCCGCGTCCATCAGGTGCGGCGTGACGCCGCAGCGGTCACGGTCCACATCCTGCCAGAGCCGCGTGCGGATGCAATAGCTGCTGTTGCGGCTGGCCTGATAGACTGGGGCGTTGTCACTGAGCAGCGCAAAGAACGGCGTCAGCAGGCTGGCCGCGCGCATTTTGCGGACAAAATCGGTCTCATCCTGATAGTCAATGGACACCTGCGTCGCCGCCGTGGCGCGCATCATCTGCACGCTGCAGGCCCCCTTTTCCCGCAGGTAGGCGTCCATGGCCTCGTCCCGGGTGCGGGGCACCAGGGGCAGGTCCTCGGCATGGCAGGTCGGGTGGCAGCCCGCCGTCCAGGCGCGCAGCCCGTGGGCAGCCAGCGCCAGCCCCAGCTGCAAATAGAAGCGGTTGTACAGATCCATGATGTCCTGCACGTCGCGCAGCGGGGCCAGGCTGATGCGCAGCTGGCACGCGGGCCCCAGCGTGGCCGTCAGCGCCGGGCCGCTGTAGCCGAAATATTCGCCGTCGGTGATGATCGGCGCGTCTGTCTGCTGCTGCAAATCGCGCAGCGCAGCCTGCACATCGGCAAAGGCCGGGGGCTGACCGTCGGACCGGGTGAGGAAGTGCTCGACCTCCAATTGCAGCGTCAGCTTGCCGTCCGGCTCACAGTCCGCCGCAAAGTAGCCCGCCAGCGTTTTGATTTGTTCGTCCAATTTTGGCATAGCGTGTGGTGGTTCTCCCCTGTTGTGATTCTGGCACTATTATACCGCGATTTTGGGGCGGGCGCAATGCTGTTTTGACGCCGACCTGCGGCTGCGGCACGGTACCCGGGCGGATATGGAATCCGCCCCTACGGTGTTGGGGCAGGGCGGGCTGCTTTACAGGTCACGCGCCGCCGGGAAGCCGTACGCGCTGTCCGCGGCCTCCACGGCCCGGACGATAGCCTTAGCCATGACCCGCGCGCCGATCACGCCGACGGCGTCGAGGTCAGCGGGCACGTCGCCCAGCGAGACCGCGTAGATGCTGTCGCCGTCCATCGAGGTGTGCACCGGGCGAATGGCGCGGGCGTAGCCGTCGTGCGCCATGCCCGCGGCCTTGCACAGCCGTGCCTTGTCGAGCTTTGCATTGGTGAAAAGGATGCCAAGTGTCGTGTTGCCGACAAATTTTTCCTGCGGCGCGTCGAGCTGCTGCATCAGCACCCGCTCGGAATCCAAAAACGTTTTGCCGTCGTCAGCCCGCAGCCCGGCGACCTTGCGGCCCGTCTCAAAATCGTAGACGTCGCCCACCGCGTTGACCGCGACGAGCGCGCCGACCTTCAGGTCGCCCACCTGGACGGCGTAGCTGCCGATGCCGGATTTCATGCAGTGGTCCATGCCCAGCAGCTTGCCGACAGTTGCACCGGTGCCCGCGCCGTGGTTGCCGTCGCGGTAGTTGCCGGTTTCGGCGTTGACGCAGGCCGCGTAGGCCATGGCTGCATCGGGCCGGGTGCGGGCGTCGGCCACGGTCAAATCAAACAGGTCGGACTGGCAGACGAGGGGGACTTTCGTCACACCTACGTCAAAACCAATGCCGCGTTCTTCGAGATACCGCATGACGCCGCCTGCGGCATCCAGTCCGAAGGCGCTGCCGCCCGCCAGCACAATGGCGTGGATGACCTGCGCCGCCGCCTGCGGCTTGAGCAACTCGCTCTCCCGCGAGGCCGGCCCGCCGCCGCGCACATCCAGCCCCGCCGGGGCGCCGTCCTTGCCCAGCAGCACCACCGTGCAGCCCGTGCCCGCCGCCGTGTTTTCCGCCTGGCCGATTTGGAGGTTGTCAAAAGATGTAATGGGGATTTCTTTCATGGGAGTGTCCTTTCCGCGAATGCCGCTTTACCGTATTCTTATAGACCATTGTACACCACCCGCGCCCCCCGCGCAACAAAAAATCCCGCCAGGCGTCAGGCCAAGGCGGGATGGCAGGGTTAGGGGTTACTCAAACTCAATCGTTGCCGGCGGTTTTGTGGTGTAGTCGAACATGACGCGGTTGATGTTCTTGACCTCGTTCACGATGCGGTTGGCGGCGGTGGTGATGGTCTCCGTCGGCAGGATCGTGACCTCGGCGGTCATGAAATCCGTCGTGGTGACGGCGCGCAGAGCGATGGCGTAGTCGTAGGTGCGCTCGTCGCCCATGACGCCGACACTGCGCATGTTGGTCAGCGCGGCAAAGTACTGGCTCGGGCGCTGGGCCATGGGCAGCTTGTCGATCTCCTCACGCCAGATGGCGTCGGCATCCTGCACGATGGCGACCTTCTCGGGGGTCACATCGCCGATGATGCGGATGGCCAGGCCCGGGCCGGGGAACGGCTGGCGGGCGACAAGGTACTCCGGCAGGCCCAGCTCACGGCCAGCCTGACGGACCTCGTCCTTGAACAGGTCACGCAGCGGCTCGACGATTTCCTTAAAGTCAACATAGTCGGGCAGACCGCCGACATTGTGGTGGCTCTTGATCGTGGCAGATTCGCCGCCGAGGCCGGACTCGACCACGTCGGGGTAAATCGTGCCCTGTGCCAAAAAGTCCACTGCACCGATCTTTTTGGCCTCATCCTCAAAGACGCGGATGAACTCCTCGCCGATGATCTTGCGCTTGCGCTCGGGGGCGTCCTGACCGGCCAGCTTCTTGTAGAAGCGGTCACGGGCATCGACGCAGACAAAGTTTATGTCGAACTGGCCGCCCTCGCCAAAGACCTCGCAGACCTGCTCGCGCTCATTCTTGCGCAGCAGACCGTGGTCCACGAACACGCAGGTCAGTTGCTTGCCGATGGCCTTGGCCAGCATGGCCGCGCAGACGCTGGAATCCACGCCGCCGGACAGGGCGCAGAGTACCTTGCCGTCACCGATCTTTTCGCGCAGGGCCTTGACGGAGTTTTCCACGAAGGAGTCCATCTTCCAGTCACCGGCGCAGTGGCAGACATTATAGACGAAGTTATGCAGAATTTTCGTGCCGTTTTCGGTGTGCAGGACCTCGGGGTGGAACTGCACGGCGTAGAGGCCGCGTGCCTTATCCTGCGCGGCAGCCACCGGACAGTTGGGCGTGTGGGCCACGATCTCAAAGCCGGGGGCGGCCTGCTCAATGTAGTCGTTATGGCTCATCCAGCAGACATTCTGCGCGGGCAGCGTGTCAAACAGCGGGCTGGCGGTGTCCAAGTCGACCAGCGTCTTGCCGTACTCGCGCTCGGGTGCCTTGCAGACCTTGCCGCCCAGCATGTGCATCATCAGCTGGCTGCCGTAGCAGATGCCGAGGATGGGCACGCCCCAGTTATAAATTTCGGGGTCGATCGTGGGCGAATCCGGCAGGTAGGCGCTGTTGGGGCCGCCGGTGAAGATGATGCCCTTGGGGTTTTTAGCCTTGATTTTGGCAAGGTCGGTGCGGTACGAATAAATCTCGCAATATACGTTGCATTCGCGGACGCGGCGGGCGATCAGCTGATTATACTGGCCGCCGAAATCCAGAACGATGACAGTTTCCTGCTGCATGCGGAGACTCCCTTCTCTATTTATAGTCCTATTGGGCTATTATAGCACGTTTTGGCGGGTTTGAACAGATGGGGAAGGAAAATAAATTATTTTTGCGTTTGTGTGACATACAGCGTGACGCAGGGGCGCCTTGTATATGTGCCCGGGCCGTGTGCGGCTACGTTAGGTTCGCGGGCGGATTGGGAATCCGTCCCTACGGTGGTGGCGGGAACGGGCACGGCGGCATGAGGGCATGCCGCCCTACGTCCCCGCATAAATGATACACGTAGGGCGGGGTGCCCCCACCCCGCCGCAAGTTTACACCAGCTCCATCTTATACTTTGCCAGCCAATAGTTCAGCTGCAAAAACCACGCGATAGTCTGGGGCGTGGTCATCAGCTGACCGTACCACGGGATGGGGTTATCCGCGCCGGAGGCCAGCAGCGTTTCCAGTGCGTCCGCCCGAATGATGCGCAGAAGCGGCGCGGCGGGGTCGTTCAGGACGGTGTGCAGCTCCGCCGAGACAGCAGCCAGGTAGCTGGGGTTCCACGTTTTGGGGTACGGGCTTTTGCGCCGCCACAGAACCTCGTCGGGCAGCACGCCGCGCATGGCCTCGCGCAGGAGACCCTTTTCCTGCCCGTGATAGTCCTTGAACTCCCATGGGACCGAGTAGAGATACTCCGCAATGCGGTAATCGCAGAACGGTACGCGGACCTCGAGGCCGCTGTACATGCTCATGCGGTCCTTGCGGTCCAGCAGCGTCTGCATGAACCATTTGAAATTCAGGTTCATCATCTGGCGCATCCGCTGTTCTGCGGCGGGCAGGCCGGGGCGGACGGAGGTCTGTGCCAGCGTGGCGCGATAGCGTTCATCCACGAACGCTGCCGGGTCGATGCCGCCCAACACACCGGGCTTGATGAACGACGCGCGGTAGGCCGTGGACTGCGCCCATGGGAAGCCGTACCGCTCGCGCACCGTGGGGTCGCGGTACCACGGGTAGCCGCCGAAAATTTCGTCCGCGCACTCCCCCGACAGCGCCACCGTGGCGTGGGGCTTGATATGCCGACAGAACACGAGCAGCGACGCATCCACGTCCGCCATGCCGGGCAGGTCGCGGGCGTCCACTGCGGCGTACAGCGCTGGCACAAGCTCCGGCGTGTCCAGCGTGACCCAGTGGTGCCTGGCATGGAGAAAGTCGTTCATTTTGCGGATGTAGGGTGCATCCGCGCCGGGCTGAAATTTTGTCGCGTGGAAGTACTTTTTGTTGTCCCGGTAGCCCACCGAGAACGTTTGCAACTGGTTGCCCTGCGCCGTAAAATGCGCATCGGCGATGGCCGAAATCAGGCTGGAATCCAACCCGCCGGACAAAAACGTTGCCACGGGCACGTCGGACACGAGCTGCCGCTCGATAGCATCGGTGACGAGGTCGCGCACCCTGCGGGCCGTGGCGGCGAAGTCGTCGGGGTGGTCGTGGTCCTCGAGCCGCCAGTAGGTGTGCAGGGTCAGGCGGGCTGTTTGGGTCTCATAGACAGCGTACTGGCCTGGCAGCAGCTCCCGCACATTTTGAAATACACCGCAGCCCGGCGTGCGCCCTGGGCCAAGCAGCAGCACCTCGGCCAGGCCGTTGGCATCGACGCGGGGCGGCACAGCGGGGTGCGCCAGCAGGGTCTTCAGCTCACTGCCAAATATCAGCGAGTCCTCCGCCTGCGTGTAGAACAGCGGCTTGACGCCGCAGCGGTCCCGCGCCAAAAACAGCGTACCTGCGTTCTGCTGCCAGACCGCAAACGCAAAAATACCGTTGCACTTGGGCACGCAGTTTGTGCCCCACTCGGCAAAAGCGTGGAGCAGTACCTCGGTGTCGGAGTGCCCGTTGAAGCTGTGCCCGCGGGCGGCCAGTGCGGCGCGCAGCTCGGGCGTGTTGTAGAGCTCTCCGTTATAAACCAGCACGTAGGTTTCACCCTGCCAGTCCAGCTGCATGGGCTGCAGGCCGTTTTCGAGATCCACAACCGCCAGCCGCGCGTGGATGAGCGCCGCCGCGCCGCAGATGTACATACCGCGCTGGTCCGGCCCGCGCCGCGCCAGCGTTTGCTGCATGGCGCAGTAGGCCGCGTACCGCCGCTGGATGGTCCGGGGGTCGCGCCCGACCTGCCCCGCAATTCCGCACATAAAAACGCCCCCTTTGCATGATTCACAAATGAATATGCAGGTGGGGGCGGGTGTATGATTTTTTTGGTTTCGGGAAAGGGCTTTGGCCGTTTGCGGTCTGTTTCTTACTTTCCCGCAATCGCGTCTGCGATGTGACCGGCGACGGCATCCTTGCTCTGGAGGGGCAGCTCGGTGACGCCTTGAGCGGTGATGATGGTCACAACGTTCGTGTCCACGCCGAAGCCTGCGCCGGGCACCTTCAGGTTGTTAGCCACGATCATGTCCATGTTCTTCTTGTGCAGCTTGGCCGTGCTGTTTTCAATCAAGTCGCGGGTCTCCATCGAGAAGCCGCAGACAAACAGCTTTTCCGGCTTATGCGCACCGACCCAGGCTAAAATATCGTCGGTGCGTTCCAGGGCAATACTCATCTCGCCGTCGTGCTTTTTGACTTTGTCCGCGGCGACAGTGGCCGAGCGGTAGTCGGCCACGGCGGCGGCCATGACGAGGGCGTCAGCGTCCATGGCGTTTGCCTTGACGGCCTCAAACAGGTCGGCGGCGGTGGTGAACGGAACGGTCTTTACAAACGGCACGGGCGGAAGCGTGCAGCCGGTGGACGCCAGCAGCGTGACGTCTGCGCCGCGCAGCATACAGGCGCGGGCCACGGCGTAGCCCATCTTGCCGGTGGAGTGGTTCGTCAGGTAGCGCACGGGGTCCATCGGCTCCTGCGTGGCACCGGCGGAGACGACGACCTTTTTGCCTTTAAGGTCTTTCGCGCAGGCCAGCTCCCGCAGGACGTAGTCGACCAGCACACCCTCATCGGGCAGACGGCCCGAGCCGACATCGCCGCAGGCCAGCATACCGGAGCCGGACGGGATGACCGTGAAGCCGTAGTGTTCCAGCGTTTTGAGGTTATCCTGGGTGATGGGGTTTTCGAGCATGTGGGTGTTCATGGCGGGCGCGACGAGCTTGGGGCAGGTCGCGGCCAGCGTGACGGTGGTCAGCATGTCGTCGGCCTGACCGTGGGCCAGCTTGGCGATGACGTTGGCCGTGGCCGGGGCGATGAGCATCAAATCTGCCGCGTTGGCAAGGCTGATATGGGCCACGTCGTACTGGAAGTTGCGGTCAAACGTATCGACCTGGCAGCGGCGGCGGGTCAGCGTCTCAAACACCAGCGGCGAGATAAACTCGGTGGCGTTTTTCGTCATAAGAACGTGTACATCCGCGCCCAGCTTGACGAGTGCATGCGCCACGTTGGGCATTTTGTAGGCGGCAATGCCCCCGGTGATGCCGAGGACGACGGTTTTATTTTTTAACAGCATTTGTAAGGTCACACCCCTGCTAAACAAATAATAAATAAGAAATAAAAAATAATAAATGATGTGGAGTTTTTGCCTTTGGCAAAAACGAAATTGCTCTGCGTGTATTATAGCAGATTGACGCCCCGTATGCAAATGCGTATAATATTTTTGAGCGGTGCGCAGCGCCGCGATCCACCATATTTATTATTTATTATTTTTTATTTCTTATTTTATAAAAGGATAGATTATGGTTTTAGCAGTTGACATCGGCAACTCCAACATCTGCATTGGCGGGCTGGACGGAGCGGACCACCGCACCATTGCGTTCACGACCCGCATGGTCACCCGCCCCCGCTGCACCGAGGACGAGTACGCCGCCGAGATGAAATTTCTGCTGCAGCGCCTGCCTGTGGACACCACCGCCTGTGAGGGCGTTATTGTGTGCAGCGTCGTGCCACGCCTGACCGGCGTGCTGGCCGCCGCCTGCAAGCGGCTGACCGGGCGCGAGGCGCTGGTCGTGAATTACACGCTGGACACCGGGCTGACCTTCGCCGTGGACGAGCCCGCCAAGGTGGGCCGGGACCGCATCGCCGATGCCGCTGCGGCAGCGGAGCACTATCCCCTGCCCTGCATGACCGTGGATCTGGGCACGGCGACAACATACAACGTTATATCGGACAAAAATGTGTTACTGGGCGGGTTCATCGTGCCCGGCGTGCAGACGAGCCTGCGGGCCATCAGCGCGGGCACGGCGCAGCTGCCGCCCATCGCGCCCGAGCCGCCGGAGCATCTGATTGGCGCGAACACCGTCGCCGCGCTGAACAACGGGGCCATGTTCGGCACCGCCGCCATGCTGGACGGGTTAGCGGACCGCGTTGAGGCCGAGCTGGGCCAGCCGCTGACCGTGGTCGCCACCGGCGGGTTAGCGCCGTACATTATGCCCTGCTGCAAGCGGAAGATCATCTATGACGCTGATTTGCTGTTCAAGGGGCTGGCACTGATCTGGGAGAGGAACGGGAAATGAGGCTGCGGTTCAGGGGAGGGATTTATTCCTCCCCTGAGGTCTGCGGTTGCGGAGGTTGCCCGGGCGGATATGGAATCCGCCCCTACGGGCTGTGGGATGCCTTTATACATCCCATGGGCGCTTGCTGCGACGGAAACGGCCACGGGTCGTCGGGAACGTCGACCTCTGCGGAGTTGCTGCCTGCCTGTCCACTGGTTTGTAGGGGCCGCACATGTGCGGCCCGCGGCTGTACGGAGGCGCTCGTTTGCGGGCAGCCTCCGGGCCGGGCATGCCCGGCCCCTACCACACGATGATATTAAAAAAGCACAAAAAGCCGCAGCTATGCGTTTTCTGCACAGTTGCGGCTTTATTTGCACTCTTTTATGCGCTCACATATCCGGCGTCACGGGCACGGCACCGTAGTTGCGGATGTTCAGGACGTGGCAGCTGCCTTCGCCGAAGCAGCCGTCGATGGCGGCCTTGTAGGCGTCCAGCAGGTCAACGGGCACAAACGCCTGAATGGTGCCGGCAAAGCCGCCGCCCTGCAGACGCCACGCGCCGCGGCCATTCAGCACGCGCTGGCTCAGGGCCAGGGCCACAGGCACGCCCTGCTCCTTCGGGTTCTTGATGCTGTAGGCGTTCTGGTTGAACTCAAAGCTGGAGTGACCGCCCTCGATAATCAGGCGCAGGAACGTTTCAAAATCGTCCTCGCGCACGGCGTCGCAGAGCTGGGCGGCGCGGCGGCAGTCGTTGTAGAAGTGCATCGCACGCACGACGGCGCGGTCCCCCACGGCCTTGCGCAGCTTGGGCAGAGCCTTGTAGAACTCGTCCTCATCGACCTCGCGCAGGACCTTTTTGCCGAACTGCTCGGCCACACTCTCCATCTCACGGCGGATGGCGGCATAGTCGTCGGTCAGGTCGGCGTGGCTGCCCTTCGTATCGCTGATGCACATGACAAAGCCGTGCTTCGCCAGGTCGATGGCCGTCTGGCCGACCACCGGGTGGGCCGGGTCCTTGAAGTCGATGGTGATAACGCCGCCGACGGCGCAGGCGGTCTGGTCCATCAGGCCACAGGGCTTGCCAAAGAACACGTTCTCGGCATACTGGCCGATCTGGGCGATCTTGACCTGGTTGAACTTCTCCATGTCATTGTTGTTGTACTCGCCGCGCAGGATGGCACCGATGCAGACCTCAAAGGCTGCGGAGCTGGACAGACCGGAGCCGCGCAGCACGTTGCTGGTGGTGTAGCAGTCAAAGCCGCCCACCTTGCCGCCCGCATCCACGATGCCCTTGGCGACGCCGCGGATCAGGGACGCGGAGTGCTCGGCCTCGCGCGGCTGCGGGACGAGGTTGGTGACATCGACATCGTCAATTTTGTCAAAGCCCAGGGACTTGACGCGGATGACATTTTCCTCATTCGGGGAGACGACGGCCACCATATCCAGGTTGACAGAGCCTGCCAGCACCACGCCGTTGTTGTGGTCGGTGTGGTTGCCGCCGATCTCAGTGCGGCCCGGGGCAGAATAGAGGCGCACCGTGCGGTTGGTGCCGTATTTCTTTTCAAATTCGTCGATCAGGTCGGTATAGCGCTTGCGCTGCTCCTGCACGGCGTCTGCACCGTACAGCTTGGCAAAGGCGGCGTCGTATTCGCCCTGTGCGATCTGCTGTTTGAGTTCAATGGTATTTGCCATGATTCCACTCACCTTTCCTGTCGGACGGCTCTTTTCGTAGATATGCACAAATTGAGCCTTATGTTTTTAGGCAGACAGCCAAAGGAGCGGCTCTCTGCGGGTTTCTTGTTTTCAGTATAGCAAATCCTGCAAAAAAAGCAAACATTTTTTCCGCCTCTTTTATGGACTTTTGATGAATAGCTTGGTATAATGAAATTATCACACGAGCGAGGTGCCGCCATGACCATCAATGAGATGAAGCAATCCTACAAGCAGAGCTACACCGACAACGTTGAGCTCTCGATTTTTAACTGCGGGCATGAATACTGCCAGCCGGGCCATACCTGGGGCCCCGGTGTGCGCGACCACTACCTGATCCATCTGGTGGTGGCGGGCAAGGGTGTGTATCAGGTCAACGGGGCCTCGCACACGCTGCAGGAGGGCGATCTGTTCCTGGCCAAGCCGAACCAGCTCATCACCTACGCCGCCGACGAGACTGACCCGTGGGAGTACTACTGGGTCGGCTTCAACGGCGCGTGTGCCAACAAGCTGGTGCAGCAGACCCCGTTCTCCGACGCGCACCCCGTACACCACTGCAAGGACCCGCAGACCGTGCGGGAGGCGCTGTACAACATCTACCTGTCCCGCGGGCCGGAGCCGCAGTGCGAGGCCCTGATGACGGGCTATCTGTATATCTTTATGGCGCACCTGATGAAGGAGGCCCGCGAGGCGATGCCCAACGTGGGCTCGTCCAGCAGCCAGTACGTGCTGGCCGCCATCAAGTATATCCAGTTCAACTACTCGCATGATATTTCGGTGGACGATATTGCCAAGGCCGTCGGCGTCAGCCGCAGCCACCTGTACCGCGTGTTCATGTCGAACGTCGGGCAGAGCCCCATTGACTACCTGACAAGCTACCGCATCAGCGAGGCGTGCAGCCTGCTGAAGAATTCCAGCCTGTCGATTGCGGAAATTGCCGTATCTGTGGGCTTTTTTGACCAGTTCTATTTTTCCCGCGTGTTCAAAAAGGTCAAGGGCGTGCCGCCGAGCAAGTACCTGGCCACGCTGGAGAAGGAAGGCCCTGCCGCACCGCAGGCCATCAACCCGTAACATTTCCCGCACTATTTATAAGGAGCAGACATGCCTTTTACGAAAAATCAGATCATTACTCTGGAGATCGAAGCGCTCTCCAACGACGGAAACGGCGTGGCCCACAAGGACGGTCAGGCCGTTTTTGTGCCGCTGACCGCCCCCGGCGATGCGGCCGAGGTGCGCATTGTCAAGCCGATGAAAACCTATGCCTTTGGCCGCGTGGAGAAGCTGCTGACCGCCGGGCCGGGCCGCGTCAGGCAGGACTGCCCGGTGGCCGGCCCTTGCGGCGGCTGCGGACTGCGGCATATCAGCTATAAGGCCGAGTGCGCCGCCAAGACCCAGTTTGTACGGGACGCCTTTGCGCGGCTGGGCAAGCTGGACGTACCGGTGCCGGACGTCCTGGGCGCACCCGACACAGACCGCTACCGCAACAAGGTCCAGCTGCCCGTGGGCACCGACGAGAACGGGCATATTGTGACCGGCTTTTTTGCCGGGCGCAGCCACCGCATTGTGGCCTGCACCGACTGCAAGCTGCAGCCCGCGTGGATGAACGAGCTGGCCGCCCGCGCCTGTGCGCTGCTGGAGGAGAACGGCATCACTGCCTACAGCGAGGAGACCCACACGGGCCGCGTGCGCCATTTGTACATGCGTCAGGGCTGGCACAGCGGGCAGCGGCTTTTGTGCTTTGTGGTAAACGGCAACGGTCTGCCGAATGAGGCGGAAATTTGCGCCACGCTGCAAAAAGAGTTTGCTTTAACGACAATTTTGGTCAACCGCAACAGTGAGCGGACGAACGTGATCTTGGGCCGCAGGACCCGCACCGTGCTGGGCCCCGGCGTCATTGAGGACACGCTGGCCGGTGTGCCGCTGCGGATGGGTGTGCATGAATTTTACCAGGTCAACACCCCCGCCGCCGAGGTGCTCTACGCCAAGGCGCGGGAGTACGCCGGGCTGAAGCCGGACGATTTTTTGCTGGACCTGTACTGCGGCATGGGCACGATCGGGCTTTCGATGCTGGCGGACTGCAAGCGCTTAGTCGGCGTTGAGGTCGTACCGCAGGCTGTCGAGGGCGCGAAGGAGACCGCCGCGCGGCTGGGACTGGACGCAGAAAAGGCAGACTTCCGCTGCCAGGATGCCGGTGCAGCCGCCGCCCAGCTCGCCGCCGAGGGTGCGCGTCCCGACGTGATCGTCGTAGACCCGCCACGCAAGGGCTGCGACGAGGCGACCCTGACCGCCATTGCCGAGATGGCCCCGCGGACCGTGGTCATGGTCAGCTGCAACGCCGCAACAGCGGCAAGGGATGCCAAGTGGCTGACCGAGCACGGGTATAAAGCCGTGGAGGTCCAGCCGGTGGATCTGTTCCCGAGGACAAAACACGTGGAGTGCGTGGTGAAGATGGTGCACGGATAAAAGAAGTGGAGATGTATAATGGCGATACCTAAGTACAACGAACTATATGACCCCTTCCTTACCGCAATCAGCGATGGAAAAATTCATACTGCTAAAGAAGTTGCCTCTACTGTAGCAAATATTCTTCAGCTTTCCCCGGAAGATTTAGCTGAGCAGCTGCCGAGCCAGCGGCAGACTACGTTTGCCAATCGCTTGAATTGGGCAAAGACCTATCTAAAAAAGGCCGGACTTGTAGATTCACCCAAACGAGGCACCTACATCATCACTACAGCCGGGAGCACACTTCTTCACAGTGGCGTCGCCATCACAAACGAATTTTTGGAGAGCAATTATCCATCTTTCGCTGCGTTCGTAAACAGGACTGACGATGTAGATACCGCAAACGACACTGCAAGCATCACACCATCTGATACGCAAACTCCCGAAGAGCAGATGGATGCCCTTCACAAAACAATCAATGATACTCTGGCTGATGACCTGCTTGCCGAAATCATGCAGCAGACGCCTGTATTTTTTGAGCAACTGGTCGTTGACTTGATGAAAGCCATGGATTACGGCGATGGCTTCAAGACAAAGTCCAGTGGTGACGACGGCATTGACGGTGTTATACATGAGGACAAACTCGGCTTCAATCTGATTTACATCCAGGCTAAACGTTGGAACCCCGATGTTACCATAGGCAAGCCGGAGATTCAAAAATTTTTCGGTGCCATGATGGGCCCGCCCCGTGTGGAAAAAGGACTTTTCATTACAACTGCTAAATTTTCCAAGGGAGCCAAAGAGTACGCCGATGCACAGCATATTATTCTAGTCGACGGGCAAAAGCTCACTTCCCTAATGATTGAGTGCGGCTTGGGCGTGTCTGTGCAGAAGGTGTACCAAATCAAGCGCATTGACAGTGATTATTTCTCTGATTCACTTTAAACCCGTTTTGTTCAAACTCTATTCCCCGCTTGTTCACGATTTGCCCATATTTGTGTGCCATAATAGTACGATGAAAACAATGCGGCTTTGCCGCAAAAAGGTGGTTTTTACATGAAAGGCTGGTTTCAGCGGTTTATGGCGGGCCGATATGGGTTCGACCAGTTCGGCGGATTCCTGTGTATTTCGTCGCTTATCCTTATTGTCATCGGCGCGTGGGTGTCGCCGGTGCTGTACTGGCTGGGGCTGGCGGCCATCGTCTACAGCTATTTCCGCATTTTGAGCCGCAACACCCGCAAGCGGTACAGCGAAAACCTCAAATATCTCTCCTACCAGAACCGCGTTACCACGTGGTTTGGCAAGCAGCAGGTGCGGTTCAAGCAGCGCAAGGACTATCACTATTACCGCTGCCCCCAGTGCGGCCAGCAGCTGCGCGTGCCCCGCGGGCGCGGCAAGATCAGCATCACCTGCCCGAAGTGCGGCCATCAGTTCATCAAAAAGAGTTGACGCGCGATGTTCGGATATGTTACGCTTTACCGTAAGGGTCTGGCAGACGCCGAGATGGACCGCTACCAGGCTTACTACTGCGGGCTGTGCCGAACGCTGGGCCGCCGCTACGGACGCACCGGACAGTTAGCATTAAGCTATGACATGGCGTTTGTCGCCATTCTGCTGACAGCACTGTATGACACGCCCACAGCCTTTTCCGAGGGCCGCTGCGTGCCCCACCCACTGAAAAAACGCCCCCGCGCGGACAACGAGCTGCTGGACTACGCCGCCGACATGACCGCCGCGCTGGCGTACTACAACTTTCTCGATGACTGGCAGGACGATCACCGCCGCGCCAGTCTGGCGCAGGCGCAGAAGCTGGAGCCAAGCCTGCCCGCCCTGCGGGAGCGCTGGCCGCGCCAGCTGCAGACCATGGCCGCACAGCTCGACAGGCTGAACGCGCTGGAAAGCGCCGGCAGCCACGATTTGGACGCGCTGTGCAACGCCTTTGGCGCACTGCTGGGCGAGGTGTTCGCCTGCCGCGACGACATCTGGGCCCCGGCGCTGCGCGGCATGGGCAATGGGCTGGGGGCGTTCATCTACCTGATGGACGCCTACGACGATCTGGAAAAGGACAGCCGCCGCGGGCAGTTCAACGCCCTGCAGCAGCTGGCGGACGAGCTGCCGCCCGCCGCCTATGAGCAGCGCTGCCACGAGCTTTTGACCCAGCAGATGGGCCGCTGCGCACAGCAGTTTGAGATGCTGCCGATTTTAAAGGACACCCCGGAGGGGAAGCTATTGTACAACACGATCTATTCCGGCGTGTGGAGCAAATACGCGCTGGTACGCAAGCACAGGGAGGCAAAGCGCCATGACTGATCCATACAGTGTATTGGGCATCACCCCCAGTGCCGACGACGAAACGATTAAAAAAGCCTACCGCAAAAAATGCAAGGAGTACCACCCCGACCTGCACCCCGATGACCCGTCGGCGGAGGAGCATTTTAAAGAGGTACAGGCCGCCTACAGCGAGATCATGCGCATCAAGCAGGGCGGCGGGGCGTCTTACAGTGCTGGCGGGCAGCGCTATGGCAGCAGCCAGAGCGGCTACAGCCAGCAGTATCAGGACCCGTTCAGCGGGGCCGGGTTTGGCTTTGGACCGTTCGGGTTTGGGTATTACAGCACAAGCGGCTCGTCCGGGCGGCAGAGCTACGGCAGCGCTGCCGGTGACCCAGAGCTGCGTGCCGCGGCAAACTACATCCGCAGCGGTTTCTATGAGGAGGCCATGAACACGCTGAACGGCATCCCCACTGCCAACCGCACGGCCCAGTGGCACTACTACGCCGCGCTGGCCAATCAGGGGCTTGGCAACAACATCCGCGCGCAGGAGGAGGCCCGGACGGCGGTCTCGATGGAGCCGAACAACTACGCTTATCAAAACCTGCTGGATCAGCTGCAAAGCCCGGGCCGCAGCTACACAAGCTACCAGCAGCCCTACGCCCAGCCCAGCGGCAGCCCGGGGTCTTTCTGTCTGTCGTTCTGGATGTATTTATTGGTGTGCAATATTTTGAGCTGGTGCTGCTGCGGCGGCAGAGGCGGATTCTTTATCTGCTGATTTACACGTAGGGGCCGGGCATGCCCGGCCCGCGGCTTTCCCGCAGATGGGCGGTTATCTTCAGGCTGCGGGCCGCACATGTGCGGCCCCTACAAAGCAATATAGGAAAAGCGCTGTGACTGTTTGAAAAGGTCACAGCGCTTTTGTTGTTGTTTTGTAGGGGAGGGATTTATCTCTCCCGGGGCGTTGGCGGCGGTGGAAAGGTACACGGGAGACATGAATGCCTCCCCTACAAACCGTCCGTTTACCCGCATCCGACAATTTACGGGAAATTTTGTAGGGAGGGGTCTTGACCCCTCCAGGGCGTTGGTTTCTGCCGCAGAGCTGCACGGAGCGGTCAAGACCGCTCCCTACAAAGCTGTTTTTTACAGCATCCTGTCCAAAAGCGGCATTAAAATTTCTATGTTTTGACAAAACTGCGGGTAGAAGTCGTCGCCGAGCTCATAGTCGTAGTAGAGGGCACGCTCCATACGCCTGACAGCGGCGGAGAAGCGGGGGTTATCCGCGCCGCCCGCGGCCTGTAACCTGTGGGAAAGCTGCGTGCAGACGATGGCCCAGCGGGCATCCACCCCCGCGCGGTCCAGCACGGCGGAATCCTGCAGATAGTCCTGCAGCGTCCGTGCCTCCCCTGCCCGTGCACCGCAAAGCGGCGTCTGGACGTAATATTCCGTCTGCGCTGTCACCGTGTCGATGCTCTGCCCCAGCGGGTAGAGCGCACAGGCCAGCGGGCGCGCGGCGTGGATGGTGCAGGCGCTGCCCTCAAAAAAGCGGCAGTTGCCGGTTTTGGGGTCCGGCGTCAGGCGCAGGGCAGGCAGGCAGCTTTCAGGCGCAAGGTAGCTTTTGCAGAACGCCGCCGCCACGATACGGGGCGGCAAGCTAAGCCGCCGCGCAATGCGGTAGAGGTCATACCCCGACAGCACCAGATCGCGCCTCTGGCGGCAGCAGTCTCCGCAGCCCGCACAGGCAAAGTCAAAGCGGTCCCCTGCCGCCAGCCGCGGGCAGTTGTCCCAGTGTTCGCCGCAGCGGCCCGGCTCAACGGCTGGCATCACAGCTGCACCTCACCGGCGTAGGGCTGGCCATGGGCATAGGCGTCCAGCGCCTCAAACGGGCTCTGCACCATGCTGGCGACATTGACGTCGGTGTAAAACGCCGTGTGCGGGCTGACGATGACATTGGGATAGCTGCGCAGCAGGTTCAGTTCGCGGTTCGGGATGGCCTGCCCCATACGGTTGTAATAGTAAATACCGGTCTCATCCTCAATGACGTCGAGGCCCGCGCCGCCGATCTTGCCGCTTTCCAGCCCGGCGATCAGCGCGTCGGGGTCAATGAGCGTGCCCCGCGCCGTGTTGACGAGCAGCACGCCGTCTTTCATTTTTGCAAGGGCGCCGGCGTTGATGAGGTGGTGGTTCTCCGCCGTGGCGTTCGTGTGCAGCGTGATAATGTCACTTTGCGCGTAAAGCTCGTCCAGCGTGACGTAGTCGGCGTACTGCCTGACCGCGTCGTTCGGGTAGAGGTCGTAGGCCAAAATCTTGCAGCCGAAGCCGCTCAGGTGGCGGATGACCGTCTGGCCGATCTTGCCCGTACCGATGACGCCCACCGTGCAGCCGGAAATATCGCGGCCCATCTTGCCGGGCAGCGAGTAGTCCTGCACATTGGCGCGCAGCATGATTTCGTTCATGCGGCGGGTACACATCAGCATGAGCATGATCGTATAGTTGGCCACGCCGTCCGGCGGGTAATGGCTGTGGCTGATGCGCAGACCCAGCTTTTTGGCGGTGTCCAGCGGGATATGATCATAGCCGATGCTGCGGCAGGGCAGATATTTGACGCCCATTTCAGCCCATGTCTGCAAATATTCAGGGCGTATCTCGCAGGGGTTCGTGCTGACGGCGTCGCAGCCCTCGGCCAGATGCAGGTTATCCGGGCGCGGCACGTCGGGCGTGCCGGTGTAGTCGATGCCGTAGCGGGCTTTGTAGGGCTCGCAGTATTGCTGCTCATCAAAAGGGCGCAGCGCGTAAAACATGATTTTCATGCTTTGTCATCTCCTGTTACAGGTGAAAATCAAAGGTTTCGGCCAGCCAGTCCGTGCAGAGGGCCACCCAGGCGCTGTTGTGCTTGTTGGGGGTGTTGACCTCCCGCGTGCAGGTGCTTGTGCCGTGGCCGTCGTGGGCGAAAAGATGCAGCTCCAGCAGGATCTTATGGGCTGTCAGCGCACCGGCAAGCATCAAAGAGTTCTGCACGGGGACGGACGGATCCTCCACGGTATGCCAGACGAAGAAGGGCGGCAGACCGTCGCGGACCTGGTTTTCCAGGCTCATTGTGGCGCGCAGGTCGGCGTCATCGCCGCAGAGGTTGACAATGGAGCCGTCGTGGCGGTATTTCCCCGCCGTGATGACCGGATAGCCCAGCACAACGGCATCGGGGCGGGCCTCGGTGCCGTGGATGCCAAGGGCGGTCTGCACAGGCTCGGCGTCCCACAGGATGGCCGTAGACGCCGCCAGATGGCCGCCCGCCGAGAAGCCGCAGATGGCGATTTTCGCCGGGTCTGTGCCGAACTGCTCTGCATTGCGGCGGATATGCAGGATCGCCCCGGCAGCATCGATCAGCGGCTGCCAACGCAGCGCGGGCACGGTCTCGTCACTTCGGCAGGTGTAATAGAGGGTAAAGACGTTGTAGCCAGCCTGCAGAAACTGCATGGCAACGGGGTCGGCCTCGCGCCTGCTGCACCAGGCGTAGCCGCCGCCCGGCAGGATGAGAATGGCCGGACGGGTGTTGAAGGCAGGCATCTCGACGGTCCTATCGCGCAGATACCCGATGAGCTGTGCGCCGCCGGGGAGAGTGTGGGTGTATATTTGCATGATGGATTCCTCTTTCTATGGTGTTTCTATGGTAAGGGATCGCTTTTTGTCGGCAGAGCGTAGGGGCCGCCTATATGCGGCCCGCAGCTGTACGCAGGCAGACATTCACGGGCAAGCCCGCGGGGCGGGCATGCCCGGTCCCTGCCGCGCTGTTTAACAGAATACCTTATACATTGTTAGCATACCGCAAATTCCCACGTTTGAAAAGCCCTGAATTTAAATTTTTTGTTAAAATGCTGCGCAAGGGTTGCACTTTATCAAAAAGAGTGCTAAACTAGCTTTAGCAGTTGAAATAAACGAGTGCTAATTTCATTTGTATAAAGTGAGGTTTTCTACCATGGCTATGCATCAGTTTAAGGCCGAGAGCAAAAAGCTGCTTGACCTGATGATCAATTCTATCTATACAAACCGCGAGATCTTCCTGCGTGAGCTGATCTCCAACGCATCGGACGCCTGCGACAAGCGCTACTTCAAGAGCCTGACCGACACGTCCATCGGCATCACGAAGGACGACCTGAAAATCCACATCCAGCCCGACAAGGACAGCCGCACGCTGACCATCACCGATAACGGCATCGGCATGACGAAGGAGGAGCTGGAGAAGAACCTCGGCACGATTGCCAGGTCCGGCTCCCTCGACTTCAAGACCGAGAACCAGAGCGATAACATCGACATCATCGGTCAGTTCGGCGTCGGCTTCTATTCCGCGTTCATGGTGGCCAAAAAGGTCACCGTCATCTCCCGCGCGCAGGGCGCTGACACGGCCTGGAAGTGGGAGTCCACCGGCGTCGAGGGCTACACCCTGACCGAGGCTGACAAGGAGGACGTCGGCACCGAGATCATTCTGGTGCTGAAGGACGACACCGATACCGACAAGTACAGCGAGTACCTCGAGGATTACGAGCTTGCAAACCTCGTCAAGAAGTACAGCGACTACATCCGCTTCCCCATCACGATGTACCGCGAGAAATCCCGCCAGAAGCCGAAGCCGGAGGACGCGGGCGATGACTACAAGCCCGAGTACGAGACCTACACCGAGCTGGAAACGCTGAACAGCATGGTGCCCATCTGGAAGCGCCTGAAGAACGAGGTCAAGGACGAGGACTACAACGAGTTCTACAAGAACAAGTTCATGGACTACACCGACCCGCTGCGCGTCATCACCAGCCGCACCGAGGGTACGGCGACCTACACCGCGCTGCTGTTCATCCCCGGCTCGACCCCGTACGACTACTACACCAAGGAGTACGAGAAGGGTCTGGCGCTGTATGCCTCCGGCGTTATGATCATGGAGAAGTGTGCCGACCTGCTGCCGGATTATTTCAGCTTTGTGAAGGGTGTTGTGGACAGCGAGGATCTGAGTCTGAACATCAGCCGTGAGACGCTGCAGAAGGACAACCAGCTCAAGCTGATGCGCAATTCTCTGGAAAAGAAGATCAAGAACGAGCTGCACGCGATGCTCGTCAATGACCGCGAGAAGTATGAGACCTTCTGGAAGAACTTTGGCCGCCAGATCAAGTTCGGCATCTACGGCGACTACGGCATGCACAAGGATCTGCTGGGCGACCTGCTGATGTTCTACTCCGCCAAGGAGAAAAAGCTCGTCACGCTGGACGAGTACGTCGAGAAGATGCCAGAGGATCAGAAGTGCATCTACTTTGCCGCCGGTGACGACACGGACCGTCTGGGCAAGCTGCCCAACGCCCAGCTGGTGTTGAGCAAGGGCTACGACCTGCTGCTCTGCACCGAGGATGTGGATGAGTTCTGCCTGCAGATGATGCGCGACTACAAGGAGAAGGAGTTTAAGAACATCAACTCCGGTGACCTGGGTCTGGAGACCGAGGACGAGAAGAAGGCCGCCGAGGCTGCCGAGACCGAGAACAAGGACCTGTTTGAGGAAATCAAGAAGGACCTGAACGGCAAGGTCAAGGAGGTCAAGGTCAATCCGACCCTGCAGGAACACCCCGTCACCCTGTCTGCCGAGGGCGGTATCTCGATGGAGATGGAGAAGGTACTGCGCCGCATGCCCAACGCAGAGGGCGTCGAGAGCACGAAGGTGCTGGAGCTGAACCCGAACCACACGGTCTTTGCCGCCCTGAAGGCTGCCCACGCCGCGGGCGATACCGACAAGGTCGCCAAGTACGCCGAGCTGCTCTATGACCAAGCCCTGCTGATCGCCGGTCTGCCCATTGAGGACCCCGTTGCCTATGCACAGCTGGTGTGTGGGCTGATGCAGTAAAATCAGAATAACAGCCGCCCGCCCAGGTACGATGCCTGAGCGGGCGGCTGTTTTTTTGATGGGGTTGCAGGGGCAGGCATTGTTCGACCACGGCAACACGGACTTTCCGAGTCGATGCAGGCGCCGTCCCTATGTGTAGGGGCGGATTCCATATCCGCCCGGGAAAGCTTCCGCCACCGCAAACGGGCACGGGCTCATATAGAATGCGCCCCTGCGGAGTTATGCCGCAGGGGCGCAATTTTCGTTTTTACACAAACGGATTGTAAAACCGTCCAAACCTGATCGTCACGGTCAGGCTGATGAGCAGCAGCACGACGCCGACTGCCAGCGCGATAAAATCGCGGCGGGCAAAGGGGCGGCGGGTGTACCAGGTGCGCTTGTCATGCTTGCCGAAGCCGCGCAGCTCCATGGCGTTGGAGATTGTGTCGATGCGGTTCAAGCTCGTCAGAATCAGCGGCAGCAGGATGCTGACCGAGTTCTTCAGGCGCTTGAAGAACGGCTCGCTGCGGCCCAGCTCGACGCCGCGGGCCTGCTGTGCCTGGCTGATGCTGTGGTAATCGCGCTGAATATCCGGAATGTACCGCAGCGCAATGGCGACGGAATAGCTGACCTTGTATGAGATGCCGATGCTGTTCAAGCTGGCGGCGAACTCACTGGGGTTCGTGGCCGAGATGAACAGAATGGCCACCGGCAGCGCGACAAAATATTTCAGCGAGATGTTGAACATATAGAACAGCTGCTCGGCGGTCAAGTCGTACCGCCAGAACAGATGGCAAAGCACCGTGCGGGTGCCGTAGAGCGCCGTGCCCTGGTTCGGGTCAAACAGGAAGATGAACAGGTCGTTCAGCGCGAGGAACACCAGCATAAAGACCAGCATGAAACGAACCTCGCGCAGCTTGATGTGGCTGAGCCTGAACACCGCAAGACTGACGGCCATCAGCCCCAGCAGCACCCAGGTGTTGTAGGTGATCATGCTGGCGAAGGTAAACAGCAGAAAGAACGCCAGCTTTGTCGTGCCGGTCAGGTCGTGTACCACGCTTTTGCGCGGTATATAGTTCAAAACGGTATTAGCAGCCATCGGCGCGCACCTCCCTGTCTGCCGCGATAAAGCGCTCCACAAATTTCTCGGCGGGCGTAATGCCGCAGCGGTTGGCCAGCGTGTAAAGGCTCGTCTCCTTCAAGGCCGCCTGCTCGATCAGCGCCGGGTCACAGAGGATGGCCGCCGCGCTGCGGTCCGCAATGAGCCGCCCGTCGCAAAAGGCCAGCGCCCGCGGCGTATATTCCAGCATCAGGTGCATGTCGTGGGTGATCATGACCACGGTCACACCCTTGGCGTTCAGCCCGCGCAGGAACTCCATAATGTCGGTGTAATGTCGGAAATCCTGGCCCGCCGTCGGCTCGTCCAGAATGATAAGCTCGGGGTCCTGCACCAGCACGCTGGCGATGGTCACGCGCTTTTTCTGACCGAAGCTCAGCGCCGAGATGGGCCAGTTGCGGAACGGGTACAAGCCGCAGACCTTCAGCGTGTCCTCGACCCTGGCGCGAATCTCAGCATCGGTCAGGCCGCTGCCCTGCAGGCCCAGCGCGACCTCGTCAAAGATCATTGTCTTGGAGATCATCTGGTTCGGGTTCTGCATGACATAGCCGATATGCCTGGCGCGGCGGCGGATGTTTTCGTCTTTCAGGTCTTTTCCGTCAAAGAAAATTTCACCGCTGTCGGGCGTCTCAAAGCCGCAGATCAGCTTGGAGAGCGTTGACTTGCCCGCGCCGTTGCGGCCCACGATGCTGACCATCTCCCCTTTTCCAATCGTGAAGCTCACGTCGGACAGGGTGTGCTGGTCCTTGCTGTAGCCGAAGGACAGGCCCTTGACCTCCAGCAGCGGGGTCGGGGCAGGCTTGGCCGCGGGCAGCGGCTCGGCACGGAACCAGGCGCGCAGCTTCTCGGTATCGGCGTCATCCAGCACGACGGAGTCAACGTGGGCGGGGTGCTTGGCGGGCGTGATGTCAATGCCCGCATACCGCATGGCCGTGACGTAAAGCGGCTCACGGATGCCGTTTTCTGCCAGCAGTGCGCCGGACAGCAGCTCGTCGGGGCGCAGGTCGGCCAGAATGCGGCCCTCGTTGACCAGCACAATGCGGTCCACGCTGCGCCAAAGCACGTCCTCAAGGCGGTGCTCAATGATGAGGACCGTCGTGTCGGTCTTTTGCTGGATCGTGTCGATCAGCTCAATGGCCTGCTTGCCCGTGGCCGGGTCAAGGTTTGCCAGCGGCTCATCAAACAGTAAAATCTTCACCTCGTCGACCATGACGCCCGCGAGGCTGACGCGCTGCTTCTGGCCGCCGGAAAGCTCGTGCGGAGCGTAGTCGAGGTGGTTCTCGATGCCGACCAGCGCGGCGGCGCGGCGGGTGATCTCGTGCATTTCGTCCTGCGGGGTGCAGCTGTTTTCCAGCGCAAAGGCGATGTCCTCCCCCACCGTCAGGCCGATGAACTGGCCGTCCGGGTCCTGCAGCACCGTGCCGACGTGGCCCGCCAGCTCAAAAATACTGCTGTGGGGCGCATCCACGCCGTCCACAGTCAGCGTGCCCGTGCACTTGCCGGGGTAGGAGAACGGGTTCAGGCCGTTGATGCAGGCCGCCAGCGTGGACTTGCCGCTGCCGGACGGCCCGGCGATCAGCACGCGCTCCCCGGGGTAGATGTCCAGATTGATGTCATGCAGCGTGGGCTGCTTCTGGGCGCGGTATTGGAAGGAAAAATTTTTGAAGGATATGATTGGGGTTCTCGTTTCAGCCATACGGCACCTCGCAGGGGAAATTGTGGTGGAACAGCAAAATGCCTTCCCGCGTTTGTGGGAAGGCATACGGGTTTAACAGCGGATCACTCTTTGTCCAGAGAACCCTTCTTGGCGATGGTCTTGGTGTAGGCCAGAATCAGCAGGCCGCCGACGACGACAGCCGTGATGATGTTGGACACAGCGGCAAATGCGCCCTGTGCAAAGACCTTTTTGGCGGGCTCGGCGTAGATCAGGATGTCCAGCACAGGCGCAACGACGATCCAAGCAATGGCATGGGCCGCGACATTGGCGATGGCGAAGGTGGCGACCTTACGCTTGTTGAAGTCGCCCTCCTGCACATTCAGCTTCTTGGCAAACAGGCCGACGACCACGCCGGTGAAGGCGGAGGCGATGACCCAGCTCCACCACGGGATGCCGCCCCAGGACAGGTCGATGAGGGCATGGCCGATGAAGCCGATCAGGGCGCCGGCCACAGGGCCGTACATGGCGGCCAGCAGACCGAGCACCGCGTACTGCAGGCTGATGTTGGTGTTGGGCACCGGGCTGGGGATAGCGACAAAGCGCCCCAGAACAAAGAACAGGGCTGCGCCGATGCCGACGGCAACGAAGGTTTTACTGTTCGAGTTTTTCATGATTCCGCACTCCTTTTAATACTATACCGCAAATCGTTCCGCCGCTTTCGCAAAAGAACAGTTTAAGTATACTGTTATAAAAGTGCCGCTGTCAATGGGCAAAAGTCGAGGTATGCACTATTTTGGTGAGATTTCGGCACAAAAAAACCACCCCGAAGGGTGGTCAAAAGTGGAGCGGCCGACGAGGCTCGAACTCGCTACCTCCACCTTGGCAAGGTGGCGCTCTACCAGATGAGCTACGGCCGCATATTGGAAACCCTGCTGGGTCTCCTGACTGGTGCCTCCGATCGGAATCGAACCAATGACACGGGGATTTTCAGTCCCCTGCTCTACCGACTGAGCTACAGAGGCAAATAACAGGTATGATTATACACGAAGGAGGGACATCTGTCAAGCGCGTTTTTACATTTTTCTGCCGGATTTTGCCTGAATTTCAAAAAAATAAAGCAGCTGCTGCCGTGCCCCGGGTCATCGGGGCGCGGCGCAGCTGCATAAACAGCATGGCAAACGCGGTCAATCGCGGCGGAAGATGTCGCGCGTGTAGACCTTTTCCTTTACGTCGTCCAGGCATTTGTCATAGCGGTTTGCCAGAATGGCCTGCGACTGTGCCTTGAACCTGTCCAAATCGTTGACAACAACACTGCCAAAGAAGGTCTCGCCATCCTTCAACGTCGGTTCATAGATGATGACCGTCGCCCCCTTGGCCTTGATGCGCTTCATGACACCCTGAATCGAGCTCTGGCGGAAGTTATCGCTGTTGCTCTTCATCGTCAGGCGGTAGACGCCGATGGTCACGGGCTTTTCCCTGCCGGCGTCATACTCATTCTCGTCGGCGTAGCCGTAGTACCCGGCCAGCTTCAGCACACGATCCGCGATAAAGTCCTTGCGGGTGCGGTTGCTGTCAACAATGGCCTCGATCAGCTTTTCGGGCACATCGGCATAGTTGGCCAGCAGTTGCTTGGTATCCTTGGGCAGGCAGTAGCCGCCGTAGCCGAAGCTGGGATTATTGTAGTGGCTGCCGATACGCGGGTCAAGGCAGACACCGTCGATGATCTGCCGGGTATTCAGACCCTTGCTCTCGGCGTAGGTGTCCAGCTCATTGAAGTACGCCACGCGCAGCGCCAGATAGGTGTTGGCAAACAGCTTGACAGCCTCGGCCTCGGTGAAGCCCATGAACAGCGTGTCGATGTTCTCCTTGATAGCTCCCTCCTGCAGCAGTGCCGCAAAGGTGTGCGCGGCCTCCACCAGGCGCGGGTCGTTCAGGTCAGTGCCGACAATGATGCGGCTCGGGTAAAGGTTGTCGTAGAGTGCCTTCGACTCGCGCAGGAACTCGGGGCTGAAGATGATGTTGCTGCTGCCGAATTTTTCGCGCACCGACACCGTGTAGCCCACGGGAATCGTCGACTTGATGACCATGACGGCGTTGGGGTTGTACTGCATGACAAGCTGAATGACCGCCTCGACGGCCGAGGTGTCAAAGTGCTGGGTGCGGCTGTCGTAGTTTGTGGGCGCGGCGATGACGACAAAGTCCGCGCCGCTGTACGCCTGTGCCGGGTCAAGCGTGGCGGTCAGTTTCAGTTCCTTTTCGGCCAGGTATTTTTCAATGTATTCGTCCCGGATCGGAGATTTGCGCCGGTTGATGAGATCGACCTTGGCCGGGATCACGTCAATCGCGCAGACCTCGTGGTGCTGCGCCAGCAGCGTTGCAATGGAAAGTCCCACATAGCCCGTTCCCGCAACCGCAATTTTAAGCATTTTGTCCATAGCCGATTCCTTCTCCGTGTTATTTTGGCGGCACCGGCGGACGCAGTGTGCATCCTGCGGTGCTTTTGTTTTGGTATTGCCTTATAATAAATGTATTATAACACGAAGTTGGGAGTGTGGCAACCGGGCAGCGGGCAGTTTACGCATGCCGCTTTTTGTCCAGACGAATTTTATCGCTTATCATGGCAATAAATTCACTGTTCGTCGGCTTGCCGCGCAGGTTGTGGATCGTATAACCAAAGTAGCTGTTCAGCGTGTCCACGTCGCCGCGGTCCCAGGCGACCTCGATGGCGTGGCGGATCGCGCGCTCGACGCGGCTGGCCGTGGTCATGTTGCGCTTGGCGATTTCGGGATAAAGCCGCTTGGTCACGGCGTTGATGTACCCGTGGTCGGAGATCGTCAGCAGAATGGCGTCGCGCAGGAACTGGTAACCCTTGATGTGCGCGGGTACGCCGATCTGGTGCAGAATTTCCGTCACAGTCAACTCGTCGCTGTCCTGCGAGACGACCTGCGGGCGCATTGTGTTGCCCGCCGCCTTCAGCACACGGCTGACGAGGACCGACTCGTCAAATGGCTTGACGAAGAAGAACGAGAACCCGCTGTCAAGAAGTTCCTGCTCCATCTCCTCGCTCTGGAATGCCCCCGTGACGAAGAACGTCGTGTGGGTGCTGCTGGTGTTCTGGGCCTCGTAGCGCTGCTTGACCGTGATCGCGTCCAGGTCCGGCATGAACGCATCCAGCAGAACGGCCTGCGGATGAACGGCCAGAAGGGTTTCCAGGGCCTTGGTGCCGTTCTTCTCACAGACGGTCACGGCAATGCCTTTGGCTTCCAGCGCACGGCTGCACACAGCGGACACTTGCGTGTCCGTGTCGGTCATTACAAATTTGATTTTTTCCATCGTCACATATCCTCCATACATTTTGAGCTGCGCGTACCCCGCGCGTAAACTTCGCTCGGTTTCTGTTTACATTGGGAATTCTACCATATTTTCCCACATTTATCAATAGATTTCCCGCTGTTTATCGTTATTTCCCAAAATTTTCGTTCGACAAGTTTTTCTATAATTCGTCAGTCATCGGCAAAATAGTACACGTATCAACATCATTTTATTCTTTTTGTAGTTTTTGTTGTCGGTCAGCAGTCCCGCTTTTTCGTCCGCGGCGTCCCACTTTCGGCGCTCATTTGCTGCTGGCGACAGCATCCGCTTTTTCCAGCATGGTTGTCGCAAAGATTGCGTAGCCTCTGCTCGGATCGTTCACCAGCACATGTGTAAGCACTGCAGCCAGACGGCCATTCTGCACGATGGGCGAACCGCTCATGCCCTGCACTACGCCGCCGGTGGCGTCAAGCAGGCGCTTGTCCGTCACGCGGATCAGCAGGTTTCGGTTCGGGTCGCTGCCGGTCATCGTCACACGCTCGACCTGAATCGTATAGGGCTGCGCCGTCGTGCCCAGCACAGTGGTCCACAGCTCGGCCTCGCCGGGCGTGACCTCCTGCAAATTTGCCACGGGCAGTGCCGGGGCGGTGCAGCTGCCGGTGTAGCTGCCGTAGACCCCGGCGGCATCGTTGGCCAACACGGTTCCGGCGGGTGCGGCGGCAAACTCCCCGCGCAGCTCGCCCGGGCTGCCCGCTGCGCCGCGGATACAGCCGGTAATCGTCACCGGGACGATTTCCCCGGAGAGCAGCGTCAGATCCGCACCTGTGTCGGCATCGCTGATGGAATGCCCCAGCCCCGCGAATGTGCCGCGCTGCGGGTCCACAAAGCTCATTGTGCCGATGCCCGCGCCCGAGTCCCGCACCCAGACGCCCGCCTTGTAGTGACCGTTTTCGTCCGCCGTCGGGGTCAGCGTCGCCGTGTGCCGGGCACCGCTGCGCCGGTACACCACGGTCAGGGGTGCGCCGCCCGCCGCCTGAATGGCCGCGGTCAGGTCCTCGTTGCTGCGTACCGGCCTGCCGTTGGCGGAGACGATCAAATCGCCCAGCCGCAGCCCGGCTGCCTTGGCGGGGTTCTCGCTGCCCAGCGCCGTGTAGCGATCCGAGAACGCCACGACAAGCGCCCCGTCGGAGAACAGCTTGACGCCGAACGGTGTCCCGCAGACCTGCACGGTGCGCCGCTCGGTGCTGACGGCACGCACGGTCTTGACCGGCAGCGTGCCGAACAGCGTCAGCGTGACGTTGGCGCTTGTGTCAGGCGTCGTGCTGTCCGCGGCCACACTCCCCTGCCGCTTTTTTACGGTCAGGTAGGGCATCGAGGCAATTTCCAGCTCCGCCGCCGGGCCGTCGGTGTAAAGTGTATCCGGCAGAGCCGCCGCCAGGCCCGCCAGCACCACGGCCGCCAGCAGGGCCGCTGCCACCAGGACAGCCGCCGCATGCCGTAAAAATTTGTGTCGGTGCATATTCATCCCTCGCTTTGGGATTAGAATGTGCAGACAGGCCGCGGATTATGTCACAAAAAGCCCCCTGCATCGCGGGGATGCAGGGGGCTTGGGTCAGGCGGTTTCTTCTTCCTTGCTGCCGTGCAGCAGGTCGGCCACCGGGCTGATGGCCATATAGGCGTTTGCGTCGACACCCTTGACCAGTGTCTTGAGCTTGACGGTCTGGAAGCGGTTGACCACAACGTACAGCACCGTCTTGGGCGTGTCCGAGTAGAAGCCGTGGGCGTCTATGATGGTCAGGCCCGTGCCGAATTCCTCCGACACGGCGCGGGCGATCTCGTCCGGGTGGGTCGTGATGATCATGGCTGCCTTGGCGCTGTCAAGGCCGTCCACGATGAAGTCCACGGTCTTGGAGCCCGCCGCGTAGGTGACGATGGAGTAGAGCGGCAGTATCCAGCTGCCCATGACGATGCCGCAAATTATGTACAGCAGCACGTTGTAAATCAGCACAAATGTACCGACGGACAGCCCGAGCGGCTTTGCAAAGATGACGGCGACGACCTCAATGCCGTCCATCGCGCCGCCGTAGCGGATGGCCAGGCCGCTGCCGACGCCCGAGATAATGCCGCCGAACAGCGCACACAAAAACAAATCCGTGCCCGCCAGCGGCGAGGCAATGCTGACGTCGATGGGCAGCACATCGGTGATGAGCCAGGCCGCCACCGAGTAGACGCAGACCGTGAAGATGGCGTAAATCGAGAACGTCGCCCCCTGCCGCTTGAAGCCGAACAGCAGCAGCGGGATGTTGAGCAGGATCAGGAAGAAGGACAGTGAAAGATAGTCCGGCGTCAGCTGGGAGAGCAGGATGGATGTGCCGGAGATGCCGCTGTCGTACAGCTGTACCGGCGCAATAAACAGCGTTACACCGATAGCATTGATGATGCCCGCAATCAGCAGCATCAAAAAATGGAAGGGCGAGAGCTTGGCTAGGATGTTCTTTTTCAAAGTCTACCTCCGTGGTCACAGGCTGGCAGGCGGTTTGCCTATAGTATACCGTACAGCAGGGGCACACGTCCATAGATAAAACGTAAATTGTGCAATCCTTCCTTTATTAAAACGGAGGCCCGTGTCAATACGGTTTTGCCATTGACAAACCGCACAAAAAAACGTATACTAATTTTGTTATGCGGCTATGGCGGAATTGGCAGACGCGCTGGTTTTAGGGTCCAGTGTCCACGACGTGCAGGTTCAAGTCCTGTTAGCCGCACCATGACGAATGTTCTTACAGCATTTAGCTGTCAAAGAACATTCGTCATTTTTT
>OJRV01000908.1_pt1 | contig 36336 bp, 30 predicted proteins | sample 1599241 | NCBI WGS metagenome assembly OJRV01 (sample SAMN04168656, study PRJEB22393) | human gut metagenome | biome: human gut microbiome; feature: stool | host: Homo sapiens | collected 2014-03-17 | reverse complement strand
ATGTCCAGCTGGAACTATATTGGCAACCAGTGGGCCGGTGCCTGCAATGCACTGCTGAACGGCGTGCTGCGCGGCGAGTGGGGCTTCCGCGGTATGGTCATCACCGACGGCTTCCACTTCACTGACTATATGGATTCAGATATTGCCATCCGCAACGGCTGCGACCTGATGCTGAAGAACTACGACGTTGCCACCAACCACCTGACCGATACCACCAGTGCTACCAGTGTTAAGGCTATGCGTCAGGCTTGCAAGAACATCATGTACACCGTGGTCAACTCCCGCGTTTACGACCCCGCCAACACTGTTTCCACCCCCATCTGGCGTACCGCTATGATCGTGGTCGACGTGCTGCTGGCTGTACTACTGGTCGTGCTGGAAGTTCTCACCTTCAAAAGCTACAAGAAGAAAAAGGCACAGTAAAGTGTAATTTGTAAGCTGTGCAGCTGCCCTGCGGTCCATCGCCGCCGACTTTGCGCGGTTGTGCGGTGGGCCGCAAGGCTGTTTTTAAGAAAAGGAACCACCTTATGCAAAAGAAACAACTGCAAGCTTTGACGCTTGAACAAAAATGTGCGCTGCTTTCGGGCGCTACTACCTTTGGGACCCGTGCACTGCCGAAAAATAATATCCCGTCCATCACCCTATCCGATGGCCCCAACGGCGTGCGCAAGCAGGCGGGCGCGGCGGACCACCTGGGGCTGAACCCCAGCGTTCCGGCCACCTGCTTCCCCACGGCAGCCACTGTGGCGTGCAGCTGGGACCCCGCCCTGGGCGAGCAGATCGGCCAGGCCATGGGCGAAGAAGCCGCCGCGCAGGAAGTTGCCGTGCTGCTGGGGCCGGGCCTGAACACCAAGCGCAGCCCCCTCTGCGGCCGCAATTTTGAGTATTTCTCCGAGGATCCGTATCTTTCCGGCAAAATGGCCGCGAGCTATGTACGGGGCATCCAGTCCAACGGTATTTCGGCCTGCCCCAAGCACTTTGCCGTCAACAGCCAGGAACTGCGCCGCATGGCGTCGGATTCCGTGGTGGATGAACGCACGCTGCGGGAACTGTACCTGACCGGGTTTGAGATCGTGGTCAAGGAAGCAAAGCCCAAGACCATCATGAGCAGCTATAACCTCATCAACGGAACTTACGCCAACGAGAACCGCCACCTGTTAATGGACATCCTGCGCGGGGAGTGGGGCTTTGACGGCGCGGTGGTAACGGACTGGGGCGGCAGCAATGACCATGCCCTGGGCGTGCAGAACGGCTCCACGCTGGAAATGCCCGCCCCCGGCGGGGACGCGGTGCGCGAGCTGATGCAGGCTGTGCAGAGCGGCAAAATTACCGAAGCGGATGTGGACGCCCGGCTGGACGAGCTGCTGACGCTGGTGTTTGATACCCATGCCGCCGTGCAGTCCCACAGCCGCACCTTTGATGCGGACGCTCACCATGCCCTGGCCCGCCGCGCCGCAGCCGAAAGCATTGTGCTGCTGAAAAACGAGAACGACCTGCTGCCGCTGGCCGAGGGCGCAAAAGTTGCCGTGATCGGCGACTTTGCCCAGACACCGCGGTACCAGGGCGCTGGCTCCAGCGCGGTCAACTCCATCAAGGTGGATACCTTTTTGGACTGCCTGAAAGAGAGCGGCCTGGCCAGCGTGGGCTTTGCCCCCGGCTTTGACCGCCAGGGCAAACCGGATGCCGCCAAACAGGCCGAGGCTGTAGCCCTGGCCCAAAAGGCCGAAGTGGTGCTGCTCTGCCTGGGGCTGGATGAAATCAAGGAAAGTGAGGGTCTGGACCGCGGCGATATGCGCCTTGCGGACAACCAGATCGAACTGTTAAAGGCCGTGCAGCAGGCCAACCCCAACACCATTGTGGTGCTCAGCGCAGGGGCTTCGCTGGAAACCCCGTGGCTCAAACACTGCCGTACCCTGGTGTATGGTGCGCTGGGCGGCCAGGCGGGGGCGGGCGCCATGCTGGATGTGCTGACCGGCAAAGTGAACCCCAGCGGCAAGCTGGCCGAAACCTGGGTCAACGCCTATGCGGATACCCCCGCCAAGGATAACTTTGCCGGGCCGGGCCGCATGGTGCAGTACCGCGAGGGGCTGTATGTCGGCTACCGCTATTACCAGACCGCCGGTGTGCCGGTGGCATTCCCCTTTGGCTATGGGTTAAGCTACACCAGCTTTGCCTACAGCAATTTGCAGGCCGCGTCCAATGGCGTGACCCTGACCGTAACCAACACCGGCAAGCGCGCCGGAGCAGAGATCGTGCAGCTGTATGTGGCAAAACCCGGGGCAGAAGTGTTCCGCCCCGCACAGGAGCTGAAAGGCTTTGCCAAGGTGCAGCTGCAGCCCGGCGAAAGCAAGACCGTGACCATCCCGCTGGACGACAAGGCATTCCGCTACTGGAACACCAAGACCGACAGCTGGGAAGTGGAAGGCGGCAGCTATGAGCTGCGGGTCGGCGCGTCCAGTACGGACATCCGCCTGACCGCCGTGGTGGAAGTGGCCGGTACCGGCGCACCCAACCCCTATGCGGGCAAGCATCTGCCGCACTATACCAGCGGCAAGGTGCAGAACGTGCCGGATGACGAATGGGCTACCCTGCTGGGCCGCCCGGTGCAGCAGGGAAAAGTTAAAATTGACCGCAACATGACCCTGGGCGAGCTGAACCACAGCCGCAGCCCGCTGGGCTGGCTGATCTGGCTGGTGCTTACCGCACTGCTGAACGCCAGCTACAAGCGCGGCAAGCCGGATCTGAATGTGCTGTTCCAGTACAACATGCCGCTGCGTGCCCTGGCCAAAATGACCAGCGGTGCCATCAGCATGGGCATGGTGGATGGCATTGTGATGGAATTACAGGGATTCTGGATCATCGGCCTTGTGCGGGTGATCATAGAAGCCGTGAAAAACCTGGTACTGAACGCACAGCTGGAACAGCGCCTGCGCAACAGCTGAGGAAAGAGAGGGGCTATTTATGCAGCTATGGAATAATTTTGCGGCAAAACACCCCGCCGCAGCCAAGTGGGTGCGCGAAGGCGGACTGTTTGTGATCGTATCCAACCTGGTTACGGTGTTCAAATACCTGCTGCTGCAATTTTTGCCGGCGGCGTTCAGCAGCCTGCCGGTGGTGGATTTTGGCTGGCCGGGCATCCCGGTCACGCTGTTTGGCGAAACCTTCCAGTGGAACATCCTGGGGTATGATTCCGCCCATGGCGGTCTGCCGTACTTTTGCGCCTACATGGTTGCCATGGTGGTGGGAGAATGCATAAACTTTCCCATCCAGCGCAACTTTGTGTTCCGCAGCAAGGGCAACCTGGCCAAGCAGATCGCTTGGTATGTGGTGGCGTTCTGCTTGATCACCTGCATCGTCAACTCCATCAACTGCGTGTGGGTGGCGGTCGCGGGCCTGCTGGTGCCGGATTTCATCTACAACATTGGCACCACCGTGCTCAATGGCGGCATTTCCATGGTGATCTTCTTCTTTGTGAACAAGATCATCTTCCCAGAGGGCGCACAGGCAAAATAAAGCCCGGCAGGATCACTGGTGCTTTTCCCGGTACTCGAACAGGGCGGCGGCACGGTACAGGAAAAAGTCCTTTGGATGGTATAAAAATGTGATTGCCAGCAACGGCGAAGATCTGAACGGATAAAGAAGAATGCTGCCTTTCCCTGATGTGGAGAAAGACAGCATTTTTATTGCGTTTTTCGGAAAGAGGTGAGCAGCGGCCCCTACAAATGGGTAACGGCTGGCCATAAAATGGCGCTATTACATGGTGTGCTTTGTGAGAAAGCGCTGTAGTGTGATGATATAAAACGGATGGGTGCATGGTGTGCGCCCCTACGGAATGACAACAAAACACCCCCGCCCGTGCGGTAAATGAACTGCATAGGGCGGGGGCACCGTTATTTTACAAAGAAAACGCGCAGAGCGGAGATTTTAGGCAATACCGCACAATTCTAAGTGCCGATACGGCGAGTGAGGTGCGGCAGATGCTAAGCCAAAAGCGCAGATAATACTTTGTGTATTATCGAGCATTTTGGCAACGCAGATGCCGTGCCGCAGCCGCCGGAGCGGCGCTTAAGCCGTAAGGCGGGAATTATGCGGTGTTGCCTCAAGATAACACAGGGGGCACACTGGCATTTTTCATGCAAAACGCCCCGCTTTTGTGCCAGCGGGGCGCAGAGAAATCATTTTTTGCCGCGGTAAACGCCGGCCTTGCGCAGCAGGTCCTTGACGGCCTCGGACCCGCAGACCAGCCCGCAGGCGGCGGGCACAAAGGCGTTGCTGGCGGGCACCGTGCGGCGCGCAGCGGTGGGGGCTTCCTCGATTTCATCCTGCAGCGGCGGCAGGGTCTGCTCCTCCGAAAAGACAACCTTCACCTTGCCCAGGCGGCGCTTGCGGCACTCGAGGCGGATGACCTTGGCCAGCGGGTCCACGGTGGTTTTTTCAATGTCGGCCACGCGGAACGCCGTCGGGTCCAGCTTGTTGGCCGCGCCCATGCTGCACAGGATCGGCACCCCGGCCTTTTTGCAGCAACGGATCAGCAGCAGCTTGGCGCTGACCGTGTCGATGCAGTCCAGCACGTAGTCAAACTGCATCAGGTCGACGTCCGGGGCGGTCTCGGCATTGTAGAACATGCGGTTGGCGTGCACGATGATGGTAGGATCAATGTCCGCAATGCGGGCGGCCATGGCATCGACCTTGTACTGCCCCAGCGTTGAGTGCAGCGCCACAAGCTGGCGGTTCAGGTTGGAAAGTGCAACGGTATCGCTGTCAAACAGGCTCAACTCCCCTACCCCGCTGCGGGCCAGTACCTCAACAGCCTGCCCGCCGACGCCGCCGATGCCAAAAACGGCCACATGGGCGCGGCGCAGTACGTCCAGTGCGGGTGTGCCCAGTTGGGCACGTGTGCGGGTGTATTGATCGGGCATGGTGTTACCTCCATAATAATCTTGCCTCCCTCTGCGAGACAGACTCCCACAATATGGGGGAAGGTGGCGCTTGCGCCAGAAGGGGAGCAGGCGGGCCTGCAGGGCCGGAGGGAGAGAACTTTACGTATGGCCGAAATATTTCGGACCGTGGCAAGGTTTTCTCCCCCACTCGCTGCGGCCTCCACTAGCAGAGGGGCCAAGAAGTATTTTATTTCTTTCTTTTCGCCTTCCGTTCCAGCACCGTCTCATAGCTCGACGACATCTTGTCGGCCATGCAGACAAGCACGGCCTCGCGGCTATGGGGTATGTCGGTGGGGTTCAGCGGCCACATGTGGCTCTGGATGATGTCCTTTTCCTTGTCGGTCAGCTTAAACACGGTTTCGGCGTTGTAGCGTGCGATACGAGCATGCTTGAAGCCGTGCCAATGGGTGATGTTACTGCAATTATGCCAGTCGTACAGGTAAAAATCGTGCAGGAACGCCCCCTTTACCAGACTGGCCTCATCCGCGCGGACGTGCAGATGGATGTTGAGCCAGAACGCGATGCGGGTGACGCGCAGACAGTGCTCGTAGGTGGTCACGCTGCCGTGCTGGATGAATTTTTGCATTTCCAGCGCGTTCGGGTCATCGGCAATGCCTTTCAAAAGTATGTGCATACGCACTTCTTCTTCGGGGGTCAGTTTGCAGAGCATAGCAATTCCTCCACACGGGCGGCGGTTTCGGCCAAGGGAGCAGTGCCGTCCACCGTCAAGATCGGGCAGGCAAGCTGCTTCTGCCATTCATTATGCAGCACAGCGCTGCGCGTGTCAAGCCCGCCGTCATCATAACCGGCGGCCCACTGCAAAAATGCCTGATGATGGTCGTACATATCGCCGCCTGGCAGAATGCGAGCGCTAAACCGCGCGTACTCACGTTGTTTTATACGCGCCAGCCGGGTGGGCGTGTCGGTCACAACGCGCACCGCCAGCGTGAAATCCGGGATGAGAGCATCCCCCCAGCCGACGAACGAGCCGGAGAGGACAGCACCGTTTTTTGCGGCGGCAATGTTCTGCCGTATGAGCGGCACACGCTGCTCAATGGGACGCTTTGTCGTGAATTTTGGGTCAGTGGGCAGCCAGAAATAGTCGTCTGAGTCGAGGAAGGCATACTGAAATTGCTCCGCCAGGTATCGCCCCAGCGTGGACGTCCCGGAGCCGGACGCGCCGTAGATGTGGATGAGTGGTTTCATGTTATTTCACCAGTAAGCAGACCGTCTCAACGTGCTTCGTCTGCGGGAACAGGTCTACCGGGCAGAACTTGGCGGCGCGCCAGCCGAGGCGGGTGAAGGCGGCGACGTCGCGGGCGAGGGTCTCGGGGTCGCAGCTGACGTAGACGACGCGGCGCGGCTTCATTTTATTGACTGCCGCGATGCACTCCGGCGTGCTGCCCGCGCGGGGCGGGTCAAGGAACACTACATCCGGGTGCAGGCCCTCCCCGGCCGCGGCGACCATCCATTCGGTGGCGTCGGCGCAGACAAAGCGGGCATTTGCAATTTTGTTGCGGCGGGCGTTGGCGGCGGCGTCTTTCACGGCGGCGGGGTTGCGCTCAACACCGATGACCTGTTTGGCCAGCGGCGCAGCGCAGAGGCCAATCGTGCCGATGCCGCAGTAAGCGTCAATAACCGTCTCCCGGCCCGTCAGCTTGGCAAGCTCCAGCGCTTTCTTGTACAAAACCTCGGTCTGTGTGCGGTTGACCTGGTAAAAGCTGCGGGACGAAATGGCAAACTGCGTGCCGCACAGCGTATCCAGCACAAAGCCGGGGCCGTAGAGCGTTTTCTCGCGGCTGCCCAGCACGGCGCTGGAGCGGGTTGGGTTGATATTCTGCACGATGCTGACGACCCAAGGCGCTTTTTTGCGCAGAGCCGTGCAGAAATTCTTGCTTCCGGGCAGGTCGGGGCCGGGCGTGACCAACGTGACCAGCACCTTACCGCTGCAGGAGCTGCGCAGCACGGTATGGCGCAAAAAGCCGGTGCCGCGGTCCTCATCGTAGGCGGTCCAGCGGCAGGCGCGGGCGGCGTCCAGCACGGCGGCGAGCGTCTTATTCAAAATTTCCTCCTGCAAAAGGCAGTCCGCGCCGGGCAGGACGCGGTGGGTGCCCTCGGCATACAGGCCGCAGACGAGTTTGCCTCGCTGGGTGGCAAAGCTGGCAATGGCCTTGTTGCGGTAGTGCAGCGGCTCGGCCATGCCCTGCACGGCCTTGACCGGGGCAAACCCGCCCAGCAGCTCCTGCAGGCGGGCCTGTTTTTTGGCAAGCTGTTCACGGTAGGGCAGCGCCAGCAGCGGGCAGCCACCGCATTTTTTCTCGTAATTGATACAGGTGTTGGGCATAGGAAACGGCCTTTCTCTTGCACATCGCTTGCAAGGCGTGCTACAATGGTAATAAGAGCAAATCCAAAATGGAGGTATTACTATGAATGTATTGTTGATCAACGGCAGTCCGCACAAAAACGGCTGCACCAACGCAGCCCTGACCGAGATGGCCAAAGTGCTGAACGAAGCGGGCATCGAGACGACGATTTTCCACATCGGCTCTGCGCCGGTGGGCGGCTGTGTGGGCTGCGGCGGCTGCAGCAAGGCGGGCAAATGCGTGTTCGGCGGCCCTGTAGCCGACGTGCTGCCGCTGGTCGAGAAGGCCGACGGCATCGTGTTCGGCGCGCCGGTCCACTACGCCACGGCGGCGGCCAGCATGCTGGGCTTTATGCACCGGCTGGCCATCAGCGGCGGCAAATACCTGCGCCACAAGCCCGCGGCTGTCGTGACAAGCGCCCGCCGCGCGGGCACGACGACGGCGCTGGAGGCCATGGAGAAGGTGCCGCAGTTCTTTGAGATGCCGCTCATCAGCTCTACCTACTGGCCGATGGTCCACGGCGGCAAGGCCGAGGAGGTTCTCTCCGACGAGGAGGGCCTGCAGATCATGCGCAACCTGGGCCGCAACATGGCGTGGATGCTCAGGTGCATCGAGGCCGGCAAGGCGGCGGGCATTGCGGCACCTGTGGCGGAGAATGACAAGCGGACGAATTTCATCCGGTAAATTTGGCAAATAAAACGGGAGGTCAGAGACCTCCGGCGGGCGGCAGGGCGTCAAGAAAATTCATTCTTGCCTTATCGCGTGTGTAGGGGCGACCATTGGTCGCCCGTCAGCTTACCGCAGCAACGCATTTTCTGGGGCAGTTTGCTTACAAGACAAACGGGCAGGGGCGAGCAATGCTCGCCCCTACAAGAGTTTTTCGACAGCCTGAGCCTCCCCTTACAGGGGAGGTGGTCGAGCGCAGCGATGACCGGAGGGGCTTTTGCCGCTTTGCCTTTACGCCAAACTCTTGCTCCGGCCCCCGTTGACGTCGTCCTCGGTCACAGCCTTGGTCGTTTTATCGGCGGTCTGGGCGTTTTCCGGGGCATGGCCGGTGGGCCAGACGTTCTGCAAAAGTGCGATGATCGGCTCATAATCCTGCGTGCGGGCAGCGGCCGTGACATAGATCGTCTCGCCGCAATCGTAGTCGATCTGGGCAAAGATCGTCTGGTAGCTGCCGCAGTCATAGCGCACTGCCGACACAGCGGCATCGGGTACGGTAAAGCCGATATCATACCGGACCGTGCCGGTCGTTTCCTCCAACTCCTGCCCCGACTGGGCAAGAAAATCCGTGTAGGTGTCGGTGGTCTGCAAAAGCACCACCGTGTAACTCAGCTGGTTGCCCGTGGTCAGCGACAGCGTGTCGCCCTGCGCCATGACGGGCTGCTCCCATTGGTTCTGGTCATAGACGACGGTCACGCCGTTGTCGCCGTCGCAGGTGGTGTAGTCCGGCTCGGTGCTTGTCACAAAGCTGTCGCCGCCGTAGAGGTAGAGCATCACATCCTGAAAGCTGCACCCGGTCAGGGTCAGGGCAGTCAGCGCGGCGAGGGCCGCAGCGGTCCATTTTTTCATAAGTCTGTTCCTTTTTATAATAGCATAATGGCATAAAAGCCCAGCGCTGACGCGGCCAGCACAAAGGCGTTCCAGCCAAGCACGGCAAAGACGCTGCCGAACGCGAGACCGGCCAGCACGTCGCTGATATAGTGTACGCCGGTCACGACGCGGGAAATCGCAATGAGAACGCCCAGCACGGCCAGCACCGCGCCGAGCGGCGGCAGCACGTACCACGCCGTCCCGGCAATGGCCGCCGCCGAAAAGCAGTGGCGGCTGGGCATGCTCTGGCCGGTCTTGTCCTTGGGGAAAAGCGGCGTAAAGCCCAGCGCCGTGTAGGGCCGCGGGCGGTCAATGAGCTTGCGCACCAGCGTGCCGACGACGAACGCCGACGCGGGCACGACGAGCGCGGGCCAAAGCTGTCCCATCCGGTGCCACGCCAGCCAGGCCAGCATACCCAGGTACAGCAGGTAGACGAGCGCCACGGCGCTGCGGCTGACGAGCCGCAGCGCCTTTTTGGCGGCTGGCCGTGCATTGAACCACCCGATGACGGCGCGATATTGCTCTGCGTTCATAGGGGCATCCTCCCGGAAATAATTGTACAGTATAAGAATAACATTCTGCAAAAGGCTTGTCAAACGGCGGGTGGAATGTTTATAATGTGTTTGCATGGTTGGCTGGAAAAGCCTTGTTTTCGCCCGAAGCATTTCGGATCACCGCAGGGCTCTCTCCCCCACGCAGAGGGGGCCAAGAAGGAAAACGGGAGGTTTGTCCCTTTGTTTGGTTTTGCAAATGGGCTGCTGGCGTTTCTGGCGCTGGCGGCTGTGCTTGATTTTCTGCCCGTGCTGCGGCACAGGCGCGCCCCTGCCGTCTGGTGGGGCGAGGAACGGCTGCTGTTCACCACGCGCTATGCGTCGGTGCGCCAAAAATACGGTGCATGGGCATTTTTGCTGGGCGTGATGGTGTATGAGTTCATCGTTGTGTTCAACAACAGCATGGCGCGGGAAAACTGGCCCTGGCTGCAGACGCGGGTCTCCCCCGTGCTGGACTGGGTCATGTATCTCTGCTTCGGCTTTAAGATCCTGCTGGGCACAAAGTACAATGGCCGCAGCATGGTCTGCGCCGGGCTGCTGTACTTTGTGGCGCGGTGGGTCTACTTCAACGGGCAGAACATCTGGTGGCTGGGGCTTTGCGTGGCCCTGCTGGCCGCCAAGGACGTGCCGCTGCGCCGTGTGATGAAGGCATTTCTGGCCTGCGGCGTGCCGACGCTGGCGCTGGTGGAGCTGCTGCACTTTGCGGGCATCATCGCGCCCGACGCGGCCAGTGAGCGCAACGGCAGCTACCGCCTGATGTTCGGCTACGGCCACCCCAACACCTTCGGCGGGGTGATGTTCGGCCTGCTGCTGGCGTGGGTGCTGCTGCGCCGCGCCAGACTGACCTGGCCGGAACTGGCGGGCGTGGCCGCCGTGGGCGTGTTCCTGATGGTCGGCCCCAAGTCCCGGTCCGCGGCGCTCTGCACGTTTTTGCTCGTTTTGCTGCTGGCACTGGCAAAGCTGCGCACCCGCAGGGGGCTGCACCCGGGCAGCAGACCGCTGGCAGCGCTCTGCGCGGCCACGGTGCCGGTGCTGGCCGCGGTCAGTTATATTTTACCGCTGTTCGTCGTAAAAATCGGGCCGTGGGCCAACGACATCGGCCCCGGCTGGCTGAAGAAGCTCGACGACCTGCTGACCTGCCGCATCTCGCTGGCATGGGCGGCATACCGGGTGTTCGACATAAAAATTGCGGGCCAGATGCTCCCGGACTGGCCCGCGCTGGACAATATTTTTGTGTATCTGCTCTACCTGACCGGCCCTGTGATGGTCGTGCTGGTCTGCGCGCTGATGATGACGGCGCTGTACGGCTATGCCCGACGCGGGCAGTGGCAAGCCGTGGCCTGCCTTCTGGTCATGCTGGCCTATGGCTACATGGAGAGCCAGGTCACCCACCTGACAAGCGACCCTGCTCTGCTGCTGCTCTGCGGCGCAGTGTTTGCGCTGCCGCGGGAACGGTGGTTGGATGAATAAAAGGCAGCCGACGTAAAGCTCCGCGGGCGGATATGGAATCCGCCCCTACGGCGTGTGCGCGGGCGAGCAATGCCCGCGCAGCGTCCGCAGCGTTTACTCCTCCGGGTAGGCGTCGGCGGAAATTTCCACGGCTTCCTCCTCCGAAGCGGCTTCGGCGCCGGCCTTGGCGGCAGTGATAAGCCCTGTCACCTCGCCGGACGGCTTTTGCAGTAAATATGCCCCCACGGCCTTAGCCTTGTAGACCAGCAGCACACAGTAGGTGTCATGGTCGCCCGTAGAGAGCTGCGGGCAGAGCACAGTCCACTTTTCCACGGTCTTGCCCTTGTAATCGGCCAGGTCAAGGCCGCTTTCCTGCACGATCTGGTTGAAGGCGGCAAAGCTGTCGTCCCACTTTTTGGGGATCTTCACTTTGTCCACCGCCGCACTGGCCAGGTCGGTGTCAAAGCCGTAGCCGGTAAAATAAGTCCCGATGTCCTGCGTGGTCTCGATGCCCGGCACCGCCGCGGCGGACGCCGTGACTGCCCCACCGGAAAAATGCACCGCCGCGGCCACCGTGCCGCACAGGCAGACGGCGCACAGAGCCAGCGCGCCCGCCTGCCGCAGACCGGGTTTTGTAACGGTAAATAAAAACATAAGCGCAGCCCCCTCACACATTGTCAATGCAATGTATGCGGGGGCTGCGCGTTTTATGTGTTCAGCGCGCGGCGTTTGGTGGGCGCATATTGAATGCGCCCCTACGACGAAACGCGGCACCCTGTCCGCAGGGGCGGATTCTATATCCGCCCTCAATGGCAACGGCCATGCGTATTACTTATACTGCTGTTTCGGCGCGTACCACTGGAAAATGACCGCGTCGTTCTCGGCCTCGAGCTTCCGGGTGTCATGCTCGGGCAGGGCGGTCCACATGACCATCATGGCACCCAGGCGCGCGCAGAGACGCACGGCCCAGTTGCGCTTTTCGGGGCACCAGGCGATAAAATCAGGCCGCCCCAAAAAGTTGCCCAGGCAGTGGGAGAACACGAACGCGGGCACGGGATGCGCACCGGTCTTGCGGTAGCTCCGGTAGCTGTCGGCCAGCTGCCCGCGCAGCAGACCGGGGGCCTGCCGCCGCACGATGCCCACAACGCGAGGGTCGAAGCTCTCGATGCAGTAGGGGCCGGGGTAGGCTTTCAGCTCGGCAATCGTTGCGCGGCAAAGTTCCTCCAGATAGGTATGCTTGTACTCGCTGCGGCTCTTGATTTCGACGATCAGCGGCGTGTCGGGGTTGGCCTCGGCGACGGTGCGCAGCATATCGGCAAACAGAGGCGGGTGCTCGTCGCTGCCGGCCAGCGGCTGGGCCGAGAACTCTGCCCAAGGCATATCATGGACAAAGCCCTTGGCCGGGGTCATACGATCCAGCGTGTCATCGTGGAAAACCACAAGCCGCCGGTCCGCGGTAAACTGTACATCCAGCTCAATGCCGTAGCCGTTTTTGGCCGCCGCGGCAAAGGCGGGCAGGCTGTTCTCTGGCGGGCGCTGATCCTTGCCGAAGAACCCGCGGTGTGCGCAGTTGCGGCCCAGAAACGGCGCACGCAGGGCGTCCCGCCGCTTGCCCGGCCAGACGGCGAACAGCGTCAGAACCACCAGAAGTAAGATAATGCAAAGCAGAATTTTCATAATCACTCACGCTCCTGCCGTCATTGTACCGCGTACAGCGGCAAAATGCAACAGGTTTTGCAAAAAGGGTGCACTTCTGTAAAGGTATATGGCAGGACCCGGATATAAGCAAACATTTATATAAAAATTTTATTTTTTTTCACAATTCTTCCACTCTTGCATTGTATTGTGCTATTATAGATATATCATATAAGGAGGGCATTCCTATGGCTAAAATTCTGATCGTGGATGATGAGCCGCGCATCCGGGACCTCATCCGCGAGCATCTGCAATACGCGGGCTTTACCTGTGAGGAGGCCGGCGACGGCACCGCCGCGCTGAGCGTGCTGAGCCAGGGCGGCATTGATCTGGTAATTCTGGACATTATGATGCCGTTTATGGACGGCATGACCTGCCTGCGGGAGATGCGCACCCGCAAGATCATGACCCCCGTGATCATGCTGACCGCCCGCAGTGAGGAATACGACAAGCTGACCGGGCTGGAGAGCGGTGCCGATGACTATGTCGTCAAGCCGTTCTCCCCGCGGGAGCTGGTCGCCCGTGTCAAGGCCGTGCTGGCCCGCACGATGCCCAAGCCCGCCGAGGCCACCGGGAGCTATACCTTCGGCGATTTGTCCATCGACACGGCCAGCCACAGCGTAAAGGTGGCCGGGCAGGAGGCGTCGTTGACCCCGAAGGAGTTTGATCTGCTGGTTTTTCTGGTCAGCAACAAGGGCATTGCGCTGAGCCGCGAAAAGATCCTGCAAAAGGTCTGGAACTATGACTATTACGGCGAGGACCGCACCGTCGATACCCACGTCAAGATGCTGCGCGGCCATCTGGGTGCCTGCCGTAAGATGATCGTGACCGTGTGGGGCATCGGGTACAAGTTTGACCCGGACGCTGTATGAAAAAGGACGAAATAAAGCAAAAGCGCCCCTTTGCGCCCGGCATCCAATGGCAGCTGATGCTCTTTATCGGCGGCATCACGCTCTTTACGCTGCTGCTGGTGTGGGGGATCATCACCTACGCGCTGGAGCCGCAATACAACCGCAACATTCGCGCCAAGCTGGACAGCAAGGCCGCCGCCATCACGGCGCTGATCGACCAGTCGGACGCGGAAATTTCAAGCCGCACCTATCAGGGGCTCTATCTGAACGATGAATTCTGGAGCGGCGTGAGCCAGACGTTCCGGGACAAAAAAATCAACGTTGACGGCAACTGCGTGGATTTCTCCGATTCAACGCTGCGCTGCCTGAAAGCCTACGAGAGCATGTACCCCTGCCTGCTGCATGAGAGCACCGGCGCGTTCGGCGGGGAGTTCGGCTACAATCTGGACACCCGCATTGCCATTCAGCTGCGGCAAAAGCTGTTTCAGGACGGCTCGCTGTACCAGATCGTAAAGATCGGCTCCTCGATGCAGATGTGCGTCGGGCGGCTCTCCGCCGACGGGCAGTACGGGGTTATTGTCTCGGCAAGTCTGGCGCAGATCACGACGGCTGCCGAGGTGCTGCGCGCGATCCTTGGGCCTGTCGCGTTGATTCTGCTGGTGCTGGACCTGCTGCTGGCGATACTTTTCAGCCGCTGGTTCACGAACCCGATCCGCAAGCTGTCCAACGGCGCGCAGGAGATCGCCTCCGGCAACTACGATGTGCAGATCAAGGTTGAACGCCACGATGAGATCGGACGTCTGGCCGAGGATTTCAACCACATGGCCGCCGAGGTCAAGCGCAGCGCCCAGCTCGAAAAGGACATTCTGGCGAATGTCAGCCACGACCTGCGCACCCCGCTGACCCTGATAAAGGGCTACGCTGAGACCGTGCGTGACCTGACCGGCAGCGACGACGCCAAGCGTACCGAGCAGTGCAACATCATTGTCGATGAGACGAACCGGCTTTCCACGCTCGTCAACAGCGTGATGGAGCTGAGTAAAGTGCAGAGCGGTGCGGAAAGGCCGAATCTTGTTGACTTTGACATGAGCGACCTCTGCTTTGAGGTCGCGGGCCGCTACGACGCGCTGTGCGACAAAAATCACTGGCAGCTTGATTTGCAGGCCAACGAGCCCTGCCCGGTCAGCGCCGACCCAGCCATGATGGAGCGGGTCATGCACAATCTGCTGGGCAATGCGTTCCACCACATTGGTGCGGACGGTGTCGTTGTGCTGCGGGCCATCCCGCAGGAGAAGGGCTGCCGCATTGAAATCGAGGATCACGGCCCCGGCATCCCGCCGGAAGATCTGCCATACATTTTTGACCGCTACTATCGTGCGCGGCAGGACAGCGGGCGCACCGGCACCGGCTTGGGCCTGTCCATCACGAAGGCAATTTTACAGCAGCACGGCTTCGCCTTCGGCGTTGACAGCGCCGTTGGCCGCGGCTCGACCTTCTGGTTTGAGATGAAGGATACGCGGAAATAGCAGCCCTGCTGCCGCGTAGGGGCCGGGCATGCCCGGCCCGCAGCCTTCCCGCAAGTGCCCGTTTACCGTACACGTCAGGGCCGGACATGTCCGGTCCCTACAAACCTACCCAAAGGGAGTACACTATGGAAAACCTGAACACACAAATGGACGACCAGCTGAAAAACCGCGTTGCGGAGCTGAACCGCGCCAACGACGAAAACCGCGACGGCAGGCTGGACGCCGCCGACCTGAAGGCGCAGCTCAACCGCATTGAGGCCCAGCTGGAATTACAGGATCAGCAGAACCGCGGCATCATTGCCAACCAGCGCAAGCGCATGGTGCTGAACGTCGTGCTCTGCGCGATCATTCTGGCGGCGCTGGCGTTCTTCAGCTGGCGGATGAACGAGGCCTACGTCAACGTTATGGACGCCTGCAACCGCGTGAACGATCTGGCCGACACCGTCCAGACCAGTCTGGACACACTGGATCAGGCCCAGCTGGACAGCATGATGCAGGATCTGCCGGAAATCACCGCACAGCTGAAAAAGGTCGATGTTGACGCCCTGAACAAGGTTCTGACCGAGCTGCCCGCCCTGATGGACACCGTCAACAGCCTGCAGACCCAGGTACAGAACATCTCGAACTGGTTCAGTAGCTTAGGGTCGGTGTTTGGACGGTAAATTAAAATAAGAAAGCCTTCCCCCTTGGGGGAAGGTGCCCGAGGCTCTGACCGAGGGCGGATGAGGGGCAGCCTTCCGGCTGCGGCCCTGTTACGGGTTGCAGCGGAAGGCTGCCCCTCATCCGTCCGCTGCGCGGACAGCTTTCCCCGCGGGGGAAGCCTTTTGGGTTGCGGTCTTATGGTAATACGCCCGCCGCGGCGAGCCATCCTCAGTGTAGATCCTCCCGCACCTCACAAACCCGCTCTTTTCCAGTGCGCGCTGCATGTAGACGTTATCGGCGTGGGTGTCGGCACGCACAGGCAGGCCCTGCTGCAGGCACCAGTCAATACAGAACTGCCCGATACCGCGCACCTGCCCTGCCGACGCCATCCGGTGGATCGTTGCGTAGGGCAGGTCCTCTGGCCAGGCACCGTCCTCCATGATGCGATAGGTCGGCTCGTCGCCGGGGATCAGGCAGAACACGGCCTGTATGGCCCCCTCCCCCATCACCACATAGCAGACGCCGCGCTCGATCTCGGCGGCCAGGCGCGCCGCGCCGGGGTAGCTGTCCGGCCACTGGTGCGGGTTGCCATGGGTGCGCATGAACGCCCGCGCGTTGTCAAAAATCTGCAAAAGCGTCGGCAGGTCCGCCGCCGCGGCCCTGCGTACTGTCAGCTTCATAACCATCCTCTCCCTTTGGTAAAAAAGTATACCACAACCGCCGCGGGCGGGCAATACGCCCTTGCATCTCCACCGATGTTGTGCTACACTATAGCTGCAAAAAGTTAGACAAGTCAAACTTTCAAAGTGAAAGAGGATTGTAGATATGACACTGGCGGATTTGAAAATCGGGCAGGATGCTGTACTGCGTACCATCGGCGGCCAGGGCGAGCTGCGCCACCACCTGCTGGACATGGGCCTGACCCCCGGCACCGAGGTCACCCTGCGCAAGGTCGCGCCGATGGGCGACCCCATCGAGGTCGAGCTGCGCGGCTATGAGCTGACGCTGCGGCTGGACGACGCGGCGAAAATCGAAGTGGAGAACGTCCACGAGACGGACCGCGCCGCCCGCAGTGAGGAGCGCCACACCGCGGTGTCCCACCCCGGCGTGGGCGAGCTGCGCAAGGCCCCCAGCTACCATGACCGCAAGAGCGGGGCCGAAATTCCCAAAGGCCAGCCGCTCCGGTTCGCGCTGGCCGGCAACCAGAACTGCGGCAAGACGACGCTTTTTAACCAGCTGACCGGCTCCAACCAGCACGTCGGCAACTTTCCGGGTGTGACGGTGGACCGCAAGGACGGCGTCATCCGCGGTCATGCCGAGGCTACCGTCACCGACCTGCCGGGCATCTACAGCCTGTCCCCCTATTCCAGTGAGGAGATCGTCACCCGCGATTTTCTGCTCAACACGCACCCGGACGGCATCATCAACATTGTGGATGCATCCAACATCGAGCGCAATCTGTACTTAACGATGCAGCTCATGGAGCTGAACATTCCGCTGGTTCTGGCGCTGAACATGATGGATGAGGTCCGCGCCAACGGCGGCACCATCATGGTCAACGAGCTGGAGGAACTGCTCGGCGTGCCGGTTGTGCCAATTTCCGCCGCCAAGAATGAGGGCATCGACGAGCTGGTCGAGCACGCCCTGCACGTGGCCCGCCACCGCGAGACACCGGGCCGCATTGACTTCTGCGACGCCGGGGACGGCGCGGGCGGTGCGGTGCACCGCTGTGTACACGCCGTAAGCCATCTGATCGAGGATCACGCTGCCCGCACCGGGCTGCCGCTGCGTTTTGCCGCAACAAAGCTGGTCGAGGGCGATACGCTGATCGAATCCGCGCTGGACCTCGATGCGAACGAGATCGAGCTGCTCGGTCACACGATTGCCGAGCTGGAAAGTGAGACGGGTCTGGACCGCGAGGCAGCGCTGGCAGATATGCGGTTCAACTTTATTGAACGCCTCTGCGACAAAACCGTTGTGCGGCCCGGCGAAAGCCGCGAGCACAAGCGCAGTGTGGCCATTGACCGCATCCTGACCGGCAAATACACCGCCTTGCCCTGCTTTATCGGCATTATGGCGCTGGTATTCTGGCTGACGTTCGGTGTCATCGGCGCAGGCCTGTCCGACCTGCTGACACTGGGCATCGGCGCGCTCACCGGCCTAACCGACCACGCACTGACGGTCTACGGCATCAACCCTGTTGTGCACAGCCTTGTTATTGACGGCATCTTTGCGGGCGTGGGCAGCGTGCTGAGCTTCCTGCCGACCATCGTCACGCTGTTCTTCTTCCTGTCGATTCTGGAGGACACCGGCTATATGGCGCGTGTGGCCTTCGTCATGGATCAGCTGCTGCGCCGCATCGGACTTTCGGGCCGCAGCTTTGTGCCCATGCTCATCGGCTTCGGCTGCTCGGTGCCCGCCATCATGGCCACCCGCACGTTGTCCAGTGACCGTGACCGCAAAATGACGATCCTGCTCACCCCGTTCATGAGCTGCTCGGCCAAGCTGCCGATCTACGCCCTGTTCACGACGGCGTTCTTCCCCCGACAGTGGCGTGCCGTCGTGATGATCGGGTTGTACATCACGGGCATCCTGTGCGGCATCCTGTACGCGATCCTGCTGAAATTCACCAAGTACAAGGGCGAGCCTGTCCCCTTCGTCATGGAGCTGCCCAACTACCGTTTTCCCTCGGCGCGCAGTGTCTGCCAGCTGATTTGGGAGAAAGCCCGCGACTTTTTGCAGAAGGCCTTCACCATTATCTTTGTGGCAACGGTGCTGATCTGGTTCCTGCAGACCTTTGACATGCGCCTGAACGTGGCCGCTTCGGTGGACAAGAGCCTGCTGGCAGCCATCGGCAGTTTTATTGCTCCCCTGTTCAGGCCGCTGGGCTTTGGCGACTGGCGCGTTTCCACCGCGCTGATCACCGGCTTTACGGCCAAGGAGAGCGTTGTCTCTACGCTGACGGTCCTTCTGGGCGGGGACACCGCCGCACTGACCACGCTGTTTACCCCGTTCACGGGCATCGTGTTTCTGGTGTTTACCCTGCTGTACACGCCCTGCGTGGCCGCGATTGCTGCCGTCAAGCGTGAGCTGGGCGGTGCCCGCGCCGCAGCAGGCGTCGTTTTGATGCAATGCGGTATTGCATGGATCGTGGCATTTGTGGTACACTGTGTAGGAACGGTGTTCGGCCTGGTGTGAACCGCGCCGGAAAGCACCCCTACAGATACGTATGAGGTAGTATACGATATGGCAAGTGTTATCATTGTTGTGATTATTTTTGTGCTGCTGGCGCTGGCGATCCTGTTCATCTGCCAGAACGGCGGCTGGCAGGGCGGCTGCGGCGGCAACTGTGCCAGCTGCCACAGCAAATGCGCCGAAGCGGAAAAAAAGCCGAAGAAATAACTCTTACCTCCCTCTGCGAGGGAGGGGGCCAGGAATTTCGCTCCCCTTTTGCAAGGGGAGCTTTTTTCTTGCCCTGCTGTTGCACAAATGCGCAAAAACGGGTATACTTATAAATAAGTATAATTTCAGGGAGGCATTGCCCATGAAAGCTGATAAATACCGCTTCGACGGTGCCCGCACCTGTGACCTGCGGGCGCTCTCCTGCGACGACAAAGAGGATGCAACGGACAAAGACGAAATTCCGGCCAAAACTGCCGAGAAGCTGCAAAAGATGACCGCATTGGAGGCTGAACGCTGATGCCGCCCATCCGTGTTTTACAGGTCATGCCCGCCATGGACGCCGGCGGCATGGAGACCTTTGTCATGAACGTCTACCGCACGATCGACCGGGAGAAGGTCCAGTTCGATTTTCTCTATCATTACGATAAGCCGTGCTTTTTTGACGATGAAATTCGTGCGCTGGGCGGGCGCATCTTCAAGCTGACCGTCCGGCAGGACAACAACCTGCCCCGCTACCTGCGTGAATTGCGGGCGCTGTTTGCCGCCCACCCCGAGTGGCGCATCATCCACGGCCATTACAGCGGGTTTGGCATGTTCTACAACCCCGCGGCGCGGCGCGCGGGTATCCCCGTGCGGTGCGGTCACAGCCACAATACCGCGTATGAACGCAATTTTGTGGGGCGGCTCGATCATTTTATGAGCAGCTTTTTCAACATCGGCCTGACGGACCGCTTTGCGTGCAGTGAGAAGGCCGGGCAGATGCTTTTTGGCAAGCATCCGTTCACCGTCGTGCCCAACGGCATCGACACGGCGCGGTTTGCCGCCCGCGACCCGCAGCGCCGTGCGCTTTTGCGCGGTGAGCTGGGTGTGACCGATCAGGAAATCCTGTTCGGCCATGTGGGGCGGTTCTCCGACCAGAAGAACCACCCGGGACTGCTCAAAATTTTTGCCGCCGTGCGCACCCGCCTGCCCAGGGCACGGCTGGTGCTGCTGGGCGGCGGCGACCCCGCCTACGTGGAGAAAATGCAGGCGCTGTCCGCCGAGCTCGGCCTTGGCGACAGTGTGATCTTTGCGGGCGTGCGCAGCAACATCCAGAGCTTTTACGACGCGATGGACGCCTTTTTGCTGCCCAGCCTTTTCGAGGGTCTGCCCGTCGTGCTGGTGGAGGCGCAGACCGCGGGTCTGCCCTGCTTTGTGGCCGACACGGTGGACCGCGGTGCGGCGTTCACCGACAGGGTAAAATTCCTGCCGCTGAACGACACCGCCGCGTGGGCAAACGCAATTGCGGCGGCCTCCTTCCGCCGCGACCCGCGGGCGCGGGAGAAGGCCATTAAGGCCGGATATGACATCCACACGAGCGCCGAGGTCCTGCAAGCCTTTTACCTGCGCCGTTATGCCGAGGTGACGCCATGAAGCCCTGTGAGATCGCAGTCATCGTACCTGTACATAATGCGGCGGCGTTCCTGACCGCCTGCACCGACGCGATTGCTGCCCAAAAATTTGACGGCTTCCGGTGCATTCTGGTGGAAGACGGTTCCACCGACGACTCCCCCGCGCTCTGCGATGCCATCGCGGCGGGCGACCAGCGCTTTGTGGCGCTGCACCAGACCAATAGCGGTGTCTGCGCGGCCCGCACGGCGGGTGTGCGTGAGGGGCGGGCGCTGGGGGCCAAATGGTTTGCGTTCTGCGATGCGGACGATTTGTACCACCCTGAGTTTCTGGACGCGCTGTATGCGGCGGTGACGAACAGCGGGCTGCCGCTGGCCTGCTGCCGATACGATACCTTTACCGACACCGTGCCCGCCGACGCACCCGCGCCCTGCAACAGCAAGATCCTGCGAAGCCCCGCCCATCTGGACGCGCTGCTGCATGACCACGCCGTGGATTACGGCCTGTGGAACAAGCTGTTCTCCGCCGACCTGCTGACCGAGGAGATGCTCGACAATGGGCTGGCCTATAACGAGGATCTATTGGCGAACTGGCGTGCATTTTTAGTCGCTCCGGGGTGTGCGTTCTGCGATTTTGCAGGCTATCACTACCGCCAGCACGCGGCCAGCGCCAGCCACCGTGCCCTGCCGCCGCAGAGCATCGACGACCAGCGCCGCGCCGCTGCGGAGATCCGCGCCACGGCCCCCGCCGAAATGCAGCAGAGCGTGAACGCCTTTTACTATGAAAAGCTCGTCTATCTGGCCAGCATGATCCTGCGCCGCGCCAACGCCGCAGACTACCGCGTCCAGCTGAACGAGCTGAAGATCGGTATTGCCGCGGGGGCCGACGACCCGCAGCTGGGGCGCAATCCGCTGCTGCCCCGGAGCATCCGTTTTTCGGCCTGGCTGACGCTGCACATGCCGCGGCTCTGGCAGTGGGCGTGCCGAAATTTCTTGAAGGACCGACAATAATGCGCATTTTACTTGTACTGGACCGGGTGGAGAACCCCGCCAGCGCCAACGCACTGATGGGCTTTCGGCTGGCGGAGCAGCTGCTCCGCCGCGACCATACCGTACATATTTTGACCCTCTGGGACGGCCTGCACACCCCGCCCGCCCCGCCGGAGGGGGCCATGCAGCACCTGCTGGCCTTTGCCGACGAGCGCCAAATGAACGAGGCGCTGGAAAACGGCCAAAAGGGCGGCACGCCGGTGCCGCTGCGGCTGGCCCGGCTGGCTGCACACCCCGCGGCAGCGGCGGCGGCGTTCCGCCAGCTGGTGCTGAAGCAGCCCCGCCGCACCGTGGACAGTCGGCGTGAAATTGAGCGTCTGGACGCTGAATTCCACTTTGATGCCGTCTGTGCCGTCTGTGCGCCCTACCGCACGGCGTTTGCGCTGGAAGCTGCCGCCATCCGCGGGAAGAAATTTTTGTGGCAGCTGGACCCCTATGCCTCCAACCGGGACTACACAGCCCCGGGCGGCTTTGCGCGGGAGGGGCAGCTGCTGGACGCGCTGGACGGGACCTTCGTCACGCCGCAGGCCCTGCCCGACTACGCCGACGGCGCACCGCTGGCCCCGTGGCGGGAAAAGGTACACGTTCTGGGCTTTCCAACGCTGCTGCCGCGGGTGATGGAGCCGGTGCAACATGACGATATACAGTGTGTTTTCTGCGGCAGCCTGCACCCCGGCATGCGGGAGCCCGACTTTGCACTGGCGCTGTTCCGCGCACTGCACGACGACGCTGTAACACTGACGATGGCGGGCGGCGGCTGGGAGCGCTTTGAAGCCGACGCCGACGAGACAGCCCGTGTTCTGGGTGCAAAATTTGTGCGCCCCGGCCTTCTGCCGCCCGACGAGGCCGCTGCGCTGGAAAACCGCGCCGACGTGCTTGTCAGCTTGGGCAACACCTATGACAACCAGATGCCCAGCAAGCTGTTTGGCTATTTTGCCACCGGCAAGCCGGTACTGCATCTGGCTGTGAGCGAGAACGACCCCACCCTGCCCTATCTGGCGCGCTACCCGCTGGCGCTGGTTCTGCACCGGAAGGACGGCGTCACGCCGGGCACCGTGGCAAAGCTGCACAGCTGGCTGCACAATGTACAGGGTCATGCCCTGCCCTTTGCCCAGACGGCAAGGCTCTACCCCGAGTTCACCCCGGAGAAGGTCGCGGAGGAATTTTTAAAGTGGTTGTGAGCGGTCAGCTTCGTGACAGCCACAGACCATCAAAAAATTGCTCTGTAGGGGCGAACAGTGTTCGCCCGTGCCCGTTTGCCGCGTGAGAAACAATCCCGAAAGAGCGCTGCTGCGTCAGGTTGGCGGGCGAACAATGTTCGCCCCTACAAGCTCGATCCGGCAAAGTCAGCGTGCCAACCGGAAATAAAGGAGTCCCTATGCACATTCTTTGGCTTGTCAGAACCACCCTGCCGCAGGCGGCGGCTGCCTGCGGGCTGGCCGGAGCCAGCGATGTCAGCGGCAGCTGGCTGACCGGGCAGCTGGCCGCGCTGCGCGCCTGCCCCGATCTGCACCTGACCGTGCTCAGCGTGGGCAAAGAGGATGCCGACGGCACCGCGGACGGCGTGCATTACCGCGTCGTGCGCGACACTGCCGCCTTTGCGCCGCTTTTGCAGGCCGAGCGCCCCGACCTTGTGCATATATGGGGCACCGAGTTTGACCCCGCCGCCGTCATGGCCGACGCTGCCCGCGCATCAGGCTTGCCCGTGCTGTTCAGCGTACAGGGCGTTATGCGGGACTGCGCCGCGCACCTCTGCGACGGCGTGCCCGAAAAATACCGCCGTTCCGGTGCGCTGTGGCACGCCATTGATAAAATCATTCCCGGCGAGCTGCTCGACAATATGCAGGCGAGCTTTGACGCACTGGCCGCAAAGGAGGCCGCAGCGCTGGCCGATGCCCGCTATGTGACGGGCCGCACGGCGTTTGACCGCGCCGCCTGCGCCGCGCTGGCCCCCCACGCCCGCTACTACCCCTGCAACGAGACACTGCGTCCGCTGTTTTATACGGGTACGCTGTGGCATGCGCGGGACTTTGCCGCCGCGCCGGTGCTGCTGCTGCCCCAGGGCAACTACCCGCTGAAAAACCTGCACACCGTCATCAAGGCGCTGCCTGCCTTGCTGGCCGAGTACGGTGACGCCGAGCTGCGCATTGCGGGCTGGCCGCCGCTGGACAAGGGCCCGCTGCTGCGCCCGGTCATTGACCGAATGTTCCCCTACAAGCTCTACTGCAAGCGGCTGGCCGCACAGCTGGGCGTGACGGAGCACATCCGCTACACCGGGCCGCTGGATGCCGCGGCCATGCGGCAGGCGTATTTGGAGGCAGACGTCTTTTTGCTGCCGTCCGGCTGCGAGAACAGCCCCAACAGCTTAGGGGAGGCCATGCTGCTGGGCCTGCCCTGCGTCGCCAGCGCCGTGGGCGGTATTCCTTCGATGCTGGCGAACGGCACCGAGGGTCTTTTGTACGGCGATGCGCTGGACGCCGACGCGCTGGCCCGCGCCGTTTTGCAGGTGCTGCACAGCCCCGACGGCGGTACGGCCATGGGCCGGGCGGCCCGTGCCCGCGCACTGCAGACCCATGATGCGGCCCGCAACGCCGCTGATTTACTGCACATCTACGAAAGCATTTTGCAGGAGGAGCACCCGTGAGCATTTCCGTCATCATCCCCTGCTACAGGGCCGCGGCCACGCTGCGCCGCGCGGTGGACAGCGCCCTGACCGGTGCGCCCGCCGATTTGGAGGTCCTGCTCGTCGACGACGGCAGCCCCGACGATACGGGCGCCCTCTGTGACGAATTGGCAGCCGCTGACCCGCGCGTCAGGGCACTGCATCGTGCAAACGGCGGCGCGGGTGCGGCCCGCAATACCGGGCTGGACGCCGCGCACGGGGACTGGGTGCTGTTTTTGGATGCCGACGATGCGCTTTTACCCGGTCTGTGGGCCGCGCTGGACGCCCTGACCACCGACGCCGACATGATTTTGTTCGGCCTTACGCGGGAAAGCGGCGGTGCGGTCAAGCCCACCGACTACTTGCCCGCGGGGTTCTGCCCGGACTTACAGGCTCTCGGCAGTGCGCTCTCCCCCCTGCTGTTTGACACGGGGCTGCTGGCCGCGCCCTACCCCAAGCTGTTCCGCCGCGCGGCCATCGGGGCGGTGCGGTTTGATGCGCGCCTTGCCATCAACGAGGACGTGCTGTTTAACATACAATTTTTACAGAATACCTCTGCCATTTATTGTCTGGATGGTGTATACTATAAGCAGTATGATACCGAGGCCGGCAGTCTGTCCCGCCGCCTGCGGGGGGACTTGCTGGACGCCGAGCGCGTGACTCGCCCGGCGCTGGCCGATTTGCTGCAGCAAAACGGCATCGAACCGGCCCCCTATGAGGCCGCGAGCCGTCTGCGGGCCTGCCTGAACCAGTACGGCCTGCTGACCGGCTGTAAGGGCACGCTGTCCTATACAGAGCGCCGTGCGCTGTTTGCTGAAATTTTAGCCGACCCCGCCGCCCGCAAAGCCCTGCGGGAACGCCTGCGGAATGACCCGAACAGGCTTCTGGCCGTGCCGTACCGCATTGGCGTGGCGTGCAATTGGCCGGGGCTGCTGGCGGGGTATACGATGGCGAAGCAACGGCTGCTGTAATGCGGGCGGATATGGAATCCGCCCCTACGAATGCCTCCGCGTAGGGGCCGGACATGTCCGGCCCTCCACCTCGCCAAAACGACCATCTCCGCTGTGCTGCGGGCCGGGCATGCCCGGCCCCTACAAAGTTGCTTTAGAAGGAAAAGCCTATGTCCGACCATCCCAAAATCAGCATAATCTCCACAGTCTACAACACGGGGCCGTACCTGCGCCCGGCTGTGGAGAGCATTCTGGCCCAGACGTTCACCGACTTTGAGCTGTTGCTCGTCGATGACGGCAGCCACGACGGCTCCGCTGCGGTCTGCGACGCGCTGGCACAGGAGGATGCCCGCATCCGGGTGTTCCACCAGCCGAACGGCGGCCCGGCCCACGCCCGCAACACCGGGCTGGACAACGCCCGCGGCGACTACATCGGCATGGTCGATTCCGATGATTTGATAGAACCGACCATGTTTGCAACGCTGTACAGCGCCGTGCAGGTCGATGGCGTGCGGCTGGCCGCCTGCGCGGGCGACTGCATCGACGCCGACGGCAAAAAAATCGAAGGCCGCATGGTCACGCTCCGTCAGGGCGGCGTGCGCGATGCGCAGGAGCTTTTGCTTGAGGCGTTCCAGACCGGCAGCTTTTACGGACCTTTAAGCTGGAACAAGCTGTTCGACGCGCGGTTGTTTAAGGAAAAGGGCATTCATTACGATGAGACGATGCTTTTCGGTGACGATGCCAGCGTGCTGCACCGTGTATTTGAGGGTGAGCGCTGCAACTGCCTGACCGATGTGCTTTACCATTACCGCACCCGCGCCGGGCAGATCACAACGGCGGGCTTTCCGCCGCGCAAGACCGACGACCTGCGGATGTACTGGGAATGGCTGCAATACTTCTCGGCCCGTCCCGGGCGCGAGGAGTACTACGACTGGGCCGTTGTGCGGTACTGGAAGATCTTTTACCAGTTCTGGTGCCAGTCCGATGCGGCGGGCAACCTGCCCGAGATCAGGCCAAAGTTTATGGCGCACAAAAAGCATTTGGATGCCATTTTGCCCGACATACTGGCAAGCAAATACCTGCCGCTGGGCGAGAAGCTGCGGGCTGCCGCGTTCTGCGCCAGCCCCACGCTGACCTACGGCGCGGCGGCTGCCTGGGGACGCCTGCATACGAGGAAGGGGAAATAAATTATGGAACATATCGCGATCAGTGTAATCGTGCCGATCTACAACACGAAGCCCTACCTGGCCGAGTGCATCGAGAGCATTCTGGACCAGAAGATCAATGCGCCCATCGAGGTGCTTCTCATCGACGACGGCTCCACCGACGGCTGCGGAGAGGTCTGCGACAAGTACGCCGCCCGTGATGAGCGCGTGCGGGTCATCCATCAGGAGAACCAGGGCCTGTCCGCCGCGCGCAACGCCGGTATCGACGCCGCCAAGGGCCGCTATTATTCCTTTATTGACTCCGATGATGTCGTTCTGCCGCGCTTTTTGCAGACGCTGTACGACGCCTGCGAGGAGCACGACGCCTATATGTCCCTCTGCTCTGTCGAGGACGTGCAGGAGGACGGCAAGAGCTGCGACCCGGCCTACTTCACACGCCCCACGCAGGAGGGTGTTTTCTGCGGCAAGGACCTGCTGAACGAGTTTTACACCCCCTACGGCACGGTCTACACCGTCGCGTGGAACAAGATGTACCGCGCCGAGGTCTGGAAACTGCTGCATTACCCCGAAGGCCGCCTGCATGAGGATGATTTCGTCGCACACCGCCTGTTCTGGCGCTGCGACAAGGTCGTCTGCATCGACAAGCCGCTCTATCACTACCGCCTGCGCAACGGCAGCATCTGCCGCACGAACATACGCCCGGAGGCGTTCGACGCCGTGGACGGTCTGGCGGACCGCTATCGTTTTTATGTTGAGAACCACGCGGACCGCGCGGTCATCGACGCGGCCTATGCGGCCTGCTGGCGGCGGTATCTGTTCCTCTGCGCGAAGGTGCGCCAGTACCCGACGCCCGAGCTGGTCAAGGCCATCAGCAAGGAGCAGTTTTTGATGCAGGGGCTCATCAGCTACCTGCCCAACTGCCGCAACATGAAGATGACCGAGAAGCTGAGCGCCGCCCGCTGGTCGATGATGAGTGCACAGAGTTTGTGCCCGATCAAATAAGTCCATTGCTCTGTAGGGGCCGGACATGTCCGGCCCGCAGCCTGCCCAAAAGCGCCCTCTGACGTGAAGCCGCGGGCCGGGCATGCCCGGCCCCTACGTGCGCGGCGGTATTTTGTTCAAAATCCACATTCTAAGGAGCCCACATTGGCGTTATTAAAGCTAGACAAGGAAAGACGTCCCCGCGTGCTGCTGGTGCCGCCGCCGGATCTGCCGGTCCCCGCGGTGCAGGGCGGCGCGGTGGAGACGCTGCTGACCCACCTGATCCGCGAGAACGAGAAGCAGGGGCAGCTTGATTTGCTGTGCGCCAGTGTCACCGACGATGCCGCCCGCCGCGCCGCCGAGGGCTGGCAGCATACGAAGATGCTCTACATCAACCGCCCGGGCGGCCACCGCCGCTACTGGCCGATGGTCTTTCTGGAGCGGTGCGCCGGGATCGCCGCGCCCTATGACCCGTGGTACCAGAAGGTCCAGCTCTCGCTGGCACTGGAGCTGCCGCCGCCCGACCTGATCGTGGCCGAGGGCGGAAACCTGACCCAGTGCAGCGCCATCAGCCGTATGTTTGGCCGCAAACGCTGTCTGGCGCACCTGCACGGCCAAACGACCTGCACCCCCGTGATGGACGTCATCTACGGCGGCGTGCTGGCGCTGAGCGATTTTATCCGCGAGGATTACCTGCAATCCAGCACCCTTGACCCGCAGCGGGCCTACATTCTGCACAACTGCATTGACACGGCCCGCTTCTGCCCCGGCCCGGCATCCAAAACGCTGCGCGCGCAGCTCGGCTTTACCGACGAGGATTTCGTCGTGCTCTACTGCGGACGGCTTGACCCGGACAAGGGCATCCATAAGCTGATGGAGGCCATTGCCGCGCTGCATGAGCCGCACATCAAGCTGCTGATCGTGGGCAGCCCCTTCTTCGCCCGCACCCAGCAAAGCGCGTTCCAGCGCAAATTGGAGCAGCAGGCCAAGAGTCTGGGCAACCGCGTACAGTTCACGGGCTACATCCCCAATGAGGACCTGCCCGACTACTACCGCCTGGCCGACCTGTGCTGCGTGCCCACGCTGGTGGAGGAGGCCGCGGGCCTTGTGGCCGTGGAGGCGATGGCCTGCGGACGCCCCGTGCTGGCGACCCGCAGCGGTGGTATGCCGGAGTATCTGGCCGGCAGCCAGGCCGTGCTGGTGGAGCGCGGCGACACTGTGACTGACCAGCTTGCGTGGAGCATCCGTATGCTGTACGAGCACCCGGCCCTCTGCACCGAGATGGGCGCGGCGGGTGCGGCGCGCGGCAGGGAGTTTTCCACCGCGCATTACTATGAGGAATTTGTGCGCATCGTGCGCGATGTGACGGAAAACGGAGGTGCCCAGTGAGCAAGCCGACCCTCTGCGTGATCGTGCCGGTCTACAAGGCCGCTGCGACACTGGACCGCTGTGTGGCCAGCGTTCTGGCCCAGCAGGTCGCAGGCGGGATGCACTGTATTCTCGTGGACGACGGCAGCCCCGACGAAAGCGGCGGTCTGTGCGACGCCTGGGCCGCCAGAGACCCCCGCGTGACGGTTTTGCATCAGGAGAACCGCGGCGTGTCCGCCGCGCGCAACGCCGGACTGGCTGCAGCGGACAGTGAGTACCTTGTCTTTCTCGACGCAGATGACGCGCTGCGCCCCGGCGCTTTGCAGGCGGCGCTTGACGCCCAGAACACTGCGCCGCAGAGCTTTGTGCTCTGGCACTACACCACTGACGAGCTGGACACTGCAACGGTAACTTCGGATACTACCACCCGCCCACAAAATATGCTGGCGCGGCTTTGGCTTGACTGTCTGCTGGCTATGCCGTGGAATAAGCTCTACCGCACCGCGCCGGCACAGCAGCTGGAATTTGACAGACAGTATACTTTAGGCGAAGATTTACAATTTGTATTGGATTATATTGACCTGATGGGCAGGGCTGCCCCCGATTTTGCCTACACTATCTTGACCGCACCGCTGACGTTTTACGATTGCAGCCGCGAGGGAACACTCTCGACGAAATACCACGCCGACTACTGCAAGATCTGGCCCGAGCATTTTGCCCGGCTGAACAAGGCGTGCTACGCGGCGCACTGCCCGCAGGAGGATATGCGCCCCCTGCACCGCGCCGAGCTGACCGTTTACGCCGAGGGCGTGGCGGACATCCTGCGCCGCGACCCCGCCAAGCGCAGGGCCGTGCGCCGGGACAAGGCTTATGCCGCCCTGCGCAGCCCGTGGCTGCATGCCCTTTTGGAGCGGATGCGCATTGAGGGCTGCTACAGCGCCTACTACCTGCCCTGCCGCTGGCGCAGCATCCGCCTTGTCTGGGTCATGGCCGAGGCCAGACGGACCGGCTCTCCCCTGTTCGGCAAGCTGGACTGGGCCGGATATTATCTGCTGGGCAGGAGGCTGCGCAGGGATTGATGTGCCGTACCTATCGGAAACGGCTTGCAGGGGCGACGCGATCACTGCCCCCTGCCGCGGGCGAACTTGGTTCGCCCCTGCAATCTCTACACCTCATAACTTCAAGCGCGCCTTTTTCAATGGGCCGCGCTTTTTCTTTGCGCACCAATCGTGCAGACCGCGCACAAATGTCCATGCGTTTTGCTCTGCTTTCCACTGTAAACCGCGTACTTCTTCGTACAGAACGGGTATTCTGTCCTTTTTGCGGATTGGTTCGTTGACTATGTTAAATTATTGTCGTATAATACAATCATACGCAAAGCGTGTAATGCTTAACATAGAGAAGGGTTCCTCATGGAAAAAAAACTCATCCTAGTCACCTCCCCGCCCGCCTGCGGCAAGACCTACGTGGCAAAGGCGCTGGCTAAAAATTTAAAGCACGTTGTCTACCTCGACAAGGACACGCTCATCGTCCTCTCCAAGCAGATCTTCAAGGTTGCCGGGCAGCCGTATGACCGCAGCAGCGCGTTTTTCCAGCAGAACATCCGCGATTATGAGTATGACTGCGTTCTGGCCCTGGCCATGGAGGCACTGGACTACGACGATATTGTCCTGATCAATGCGCCGTTCACCCAGGAGGTGCGCGACAACGCCTTTATCGCAGACCTGAAGGCTAAGCTGGCCGCCAAGGGCGCGACGCTGGCCGTCATCTGGGTCGAAACCTCGCCCGAAGTCGTCCACCAGCGAATGATCGAGCGCAACTCGGACCGCGACACCTGGAAGCTGGCTCACTGGGATGAGTATCTGCGCCGGTGCAACTTTGCCATCCCGGAGAACCTCGCCGACCCGCAGCACAAGGACAATCTGATTTTGTTCCAGAATAATAACGACGACGAATTTGACGCTTCGATGAAGCGCTGTGTTGCCATCTTGGAGGAATCCCTCGAGGATTGACTTCCCTGCCTGGCTTCCGCCTGCTGCGGATGCCGGGTCTTTTTTGTGCCGTCCTCTGCCAGCTCATGCAGCAGCGGCGCGTAGGCTGTGCACTCAACCTTGCCGCTCGGGTAGAAGATCAGACCGGCGCGGGCAGGCGTGGTCTGCGGGGCAAAAAGCCAGCCGCCGGCATAGCCCTAACGATGGGCATAGGCTTCAGAGCGAAGCGCTGCTTTTTCAAAATGGTATGTCCCCGGTAGATTAGAATGCAGATTAGAATATGACATGAGATTTTTCAAGAAAACATTTGCATTTTGCTCCCGGATTTGGTATACTATAAAGGCATTCGGGGCCTTGGCTCTGTTTGACAGTAATTCATAAACCTGCGTCCGTAGCTCAGTTGGATAGAGCCTTGGCCTCCGACAACTGCGACATCGCAGGCTTCAGGCTCGTTTTTACTCGATACAGCGTAATTTGCACTCGCAAAAACGCGGTGGTCAACGGTAGTCAGACCACGAATTGACCACTATTGGAAATTGACTACTTTACAAGATTGAAATACGTCAGAACGACGTTTTTCATACATAAGCGATCGTAGCTCAGCTGGATAGAGCGTTCGGCTCCGACCCGGAAGGCCAGAGGTTCGAATCCTCCCGGTCGCACCAAGAGCAGCACCTTATGAGGTGCTGCTTTTTTTGTTGTGCGCGGATTTTATGGGGCAGTAAAAGAGCGGATTCGAACAGCCCGTGCCCCGCGCTTTGCGTCCCGCGGGGCAGAAACGCCCCGGTGGGGCGTTTCTACGGCGCGGCTTGGCGAATCCCTTCGGGCGCACTTAAAAACCTCATTGCAATGTGTTTTTGCAATGAGGTTTTTTATTCAATTGTATGTGAAATAGTTATTCTTCCATAATGTCATTGACAACTCCAGCTTAAAATCGTATTATAAATGCACCACCTGCTATATTTTAGCGATATGGCGTATTAGCTCAGCTGGACAGAGCATTCCCTTCGCAGGGGATAGGTCAAGGGTTCGAATCCCTTATACGATTATTGTGCGCCTATGGCGTTTTTACATGGGAGTGACAGCATTTTGTTGGCCACTCCCTTTTATATTAGTTTTATTAACATATCGTCTGCTGCGTCCGTGTACTGCCCTTTTGATAGCCGTTCGTTCCTCAGTCGATTTATGGCGGTTCGCATAAGGAAAATTTCTTCTGTGGAAAAAGTGGCTTTTTTATCGGTTGGGAGAGAATCAATTTTCAGTATTAGCTTTCCAACTTCTTGTGTGCCATACCCAAGCGCCCTTTGCTGATAATAGTAAGGTGCGAGTGCTTTCAGCGTAATACTTTTGTTTGCTCTGGTTAATTTGATTTTTCTCATAATCCAATCGCCTTTCCGAGTTTCTCTTGTGCCTTGCGTTTGTTCTTGTCAAATGCATGGGCGTAAATATCCAGCGTTGTACTTGCCTGTGCATGACCCAATAGACTAGCCACCGTGCGCACGTCCACGCCCTGTGCAATCAGCAGGCTGGCATTGGTATGCCGCAAGCTATGCACATTCAAGTCCAGTGGCAGGTTGTTTGCTTTCAAAATCAGCTTGAAACGATAGGTAAATGTGCAGGGATTCATCGGTTTGCCGTTAGGCTGGCGGAACAGGTAGTCATCCTCGTCCACGGTTTCGTTCGCGGTTTGCTGCCTATCCCACTCGCATTCTTTCCGCCACGCCTTGAGTAGCTGGCACATTTCTTTGCTCAAATACACCATGCGATCACCGCTGGTCGTCTTAGGGTCTTTTGTGATGGACTCTTGGTGGCTCAACTTCACGACTCCGCGTTGTACATGAATCATCCGTTTACGCCAGTTAATGTCACTCCATTTCAGTCCACAGGCTTCTCCCCTACGTAGCCCGGTTGCCAGCACCAGCTTGAAATAGGTTTCGTACTTCATACTCTGACCTTCAAACGCTGTAATCAGTTTCTTTACGGTTTCCTCGTCAGCCACCGGGCGCTCTTTCTTTTGTCCTTTCGGTTTGTAACATCTCCATGCGGGATTGTGAGTAAGGTATCCCTCGTCCACGGCCGCCGACAGGATGCCGCACAGCGTGTTGTGTAAGCCTTCGACCGACTTCTCGGATAGATTCCCTCTGCCGTCCAAACGCGGGCTGTGCCGCATTTCTTCGTAAAAATCACGGATAACCTCTTTACGCAAATCGGTCAACTTGTAGTTGCCCAGCGCCGGCAGTATGCGCCGAACATCCTGCAAATCTCGTTGGTATGTAGAGTCTGCCAGCTTCTTCGGTCCTATATCAGCCGCCCAATGCTCAATGTACTTTGCCAGTGTAATGCTGCGGTTGATGGGTTCCGGCGTATGCTGAACCTCGCGTTCAAATAGGATTGCCTGTTCCTTTACCCATTTCTCGGCTTGCTTCGGTGTATATTCCTTGGGTGGTTTGACCGTTTTCTGTACAGATTTTAGCCTATTGCCCTCATAATCGTACCCTCGTGATACCACAATCAAATAGCTGTTACTGCCGCGTTTTCTGATAGATGCCATTGTTTTCAACACTCCTTTGTATGTTTTATTGACCTGCGGTACTACAAAGCATATCGACAACTGCGACAGAAAGCTATAACCATACCCAACAATCTTTTGCCCTAAAATCTACCTATTACTGACAAAACGGCACCGCCATTGCTGACGGTGCCGCCTGCTATTTAACCTGCTTTTTTGGTTTTTCTATTCTTATTTTTCATAAATACGGAATTGATAACGAAGTGGTTATGCAGGTTATCCGTATTCATGTGAGTGGCGACCAGCACCTGAAACCGCTTGCCCCAGACCTTGCGGGCCAGTGCCACGCCAATTTCGTGGCACTGCTCCGGAGTAACCTCCCCTTCACGGAAACTCTGGTAGGCATGGAGCGCCACCACGCCGTCTGCTTTACCAAAGCGCTCCTGCACAGCCCGCATATCTTCCCACGCATGGTCTGCCCTGCAATGGATGCCGGTGACGAGCTGGGCGCTCTCGTTCAGCTTGGTCTTGGCATCATTTTCTGCATAGTGTAGTGTCTGGGCAAGGGCATCGTATTCGGTTTTGTCCGGGTTGGCGGCATAATCAAGGACGCGCTGTAAGCTGTCCTTGATTGTCCAAATCTTAGTTACCGCCAATGAGCAGGTCCCTCATGCGGTCGGTCTGGGCGTTGATGGCTGTACCATCTTGAACAGAACAGTTCTCTGCAATTTCATCCAGTTTTTCTGCCGGATAGGAATCTCTGTGTATTTTTTTCGCATAAAGCTCATATCCACGGATTGCCTGCCTTTTTTTCTCTTCTTCCAGCACACACTCTGCGCAGAGATCAGCAAATCCAAGCCGGGATTGAAATTCTTTTCCACAGCGTTGGCACACAAGTGTCTTTTTTGAAAATAATCCCATCATCATTTCCTCCTACTGAAATGCAATGACCTTCTGGCTTGCCCATCCGGTCTGTTCATCGTTTATGTAAATCTCATACCATATTCTTCCGTTTGACGCCGTCTCCTCATTTCCGGTGGCGACAAATGTATTCCCCTGTCCCGCTGTCGTTAAAATCGGGTAGTCGGTTCCCGGACCAGAACGGATATTAGCGGAGCTTGCTGTTATCACCATCATTCTTCCTTCTGGCGCACCAGCCTCTTCTGGCGCTTCGCCAGATCCCGAATTTTCTGTTTCATAGCTGCTCTCCGAAGCAGACTCTCTGGCTCCTAAATGGATATTTCCACTCCAGGTTTTCAGCCCACCTGCAGCATAATGCAGGAACAACAGAAGGACCACAAAACTGATGAGATTGATAATGATCTTCGGTATTCTTTTTTTTACAAAAGTATTCCGGCTCGCAAAATACATCTCTTCCGTTTTTTTTCTCATCTTCATAAAGACCTGCTGAAATGTACGTTCCAGACCATCCCAGTCAAAGCGCTTATTAAAATCATCTGCGAACATATACAAAAACATCGTCACAGCTCCAGCCGGTATTATATATACAACCAGTGTCAGGCCGATCAATATCAATGATAAAAGGATGATCTCAAACCAGTTCGTCGTGTCAGTATTAAAGAACGAGTACAGATAAGAGAGCCATTGGTTCTTTAGGAAGAATCTTCGAAAAACGGTCAAGTTCTCAAGTCCCATAATCGGCGGCAGGAGCCAGTTTGTCACGATAAATACAAAGGCTCCGACTGGAAGTGCAAATTTATGGATCTCTGTAAAAATTGCTTTCGCTGTCTCAAACACCAGATAAATAATAAAGATCGGCCAGTATACTAGCCAATGGATCAGTTCTGCCCATATTGGGATCTTCTTCTTATTCTTATCCCGTCCGAGTTTTTCATCAATCTCATTCAGAACTTTATTCTTTTTAGCGCTCTGTTCCGCTCTTTTTAGAATCGCGGCAATTCCGGAATCCGTGATTCCAAAGTTCTTGTGGATTGGATTGTAATATGTCAGAATAAAATCTGTCTGATCGCGGAACTTATAATCACGATTAGCGATGTTCGTAATCTCCTCCACCGTCACAGGCTTCATATTCACGAAGGAATACATATATGGCGTCAGATTCGGATACTGGATCAAAAGTTTGAACGCTGGAATGTTATCCGATACATCCTGATATTCACCAAGAGTCTGGAGAATATTGAAAAGATCAACTAACGGCACATATTCTGCTCCATGTTCCTGGCGCACGGCATACGCCTCTTTTCCTCGTTCTGTCATACACTTCGAGAACTGTTCGGCGCCTTCAATCTGATCCAGCTTAAGAAATTGATAAAGTCCCTGATTCAACTCCGGATAACGTTTTCTCACAGTCTCATTCTGCAGGATCTCTCCATATTTTTCGATAACACGGTGGACTTTCAGAATCGTTGCCTCCGTAAAGAGACTGACGATCAGAGGGCTGTCATCTTTTTTCTTCTTTCCCTCTTCATCCACCTTTTCATTCTCATCCGCATAGGCGTGTTCAGATCCCACGCCTCTGATCTTCAAGTCTTTTTCCAGCATCCCGAGGATAGCTTTTTTATTCTTTCGCTCCGATTGAAAGTATTTAAAATAGAATTCAATATCCTTTTTGTTGACTTTCTTCGTTGTTCCCACTAACTGGAAAAATTCCTTTGCGAATGTCGTGTTTCCATTTCCGGAGGATGACTCATTTTTTGGATCTCCTCCGGATGGATCTTTATAATACTGAAATAATTCCTTCCGCAGCTTATTATCTCGAAGGATTTCCTCATATTTCGGTGCTTTTTCCAGTCGTCCACGCGCTCTCTCAGCAAGCTTCTCATTTGCTCCGTTTACACTTCCGTTCAGACGTTTTCTTGTATCACTGATCTTCTGTTCCAGTTCTTCTGGCGAGAGATCCGCGCTGTTTATTTTATAGATTTTCAGGATATCCTCCTGCGCAATATCAATGCCATATTCGCTCAGGATCCTGCTTTGTATGTCCGCCATCATTCCTCCTACCACTGATCCAGTCTTTTTGTGATCGTCTTGAGCGATCCAACGTACGCAGCTTCACAGATTCCCGCTGCGCTCTCCAGCACAATGTAAATGATTCCTGCCACAAAAGCCGCTGCATAGACGGCAATTGTAAATATGATAGCTCCCAGACCTCCCAGCAGTGCACCGACGATACCCAGTGTGATAAAAAATACCAGGATCTCGAACACCATTTCGCTGAATCCTTTTGTAAGAAATTCATCCGTGAGGCCATATATCATATACAAGACAAGTAAAATTC
>OJRV01000837.1_pt1 | contig 38241 bp, 33 predicted proteins | sample 1599241 | NCBI WGS metagenome assembly OJRV01 (sample SAMN04168656, study PRJEB22393) | human gut metagenome | biome: human gut microbiome; feature: stool | host: Homo sapiens | collected 2014-03-17 | reverse complement strand
AAATCCTTACTGGAAGTAAGGGGATTACCCATAAATATATTGTAGTAGTGATGAGTTAGACGCGCAAAATTCGCACCAAAAAAAGAACAAATGTTTGATATATTCCTATGCATATGGTATACTATTTTTATGAAGAAAGAAGTCATCTGCTTGTAGATTACCGACTACAGTTTTATATTTCAGACATGATCAAAATCATGAAGGGGAATCTTGCGCGCCAGATGTTCCTTTTGCATCCAGAGCTAAAGAAAGAGTTGTGGGGAGGACATTTGTGGAATCCGTCTTATTGTGCTGTAACGGTCAGTGACCGGAGCCGTGAACAGGTACTTGCTTACATAGAAGGGCAGAAGGAAAAATCCCGTTAAAACCCGGAGGAGAAAGCGAATGAAAATCATATCCAGTTATGGTGTTGAATTACGAAAACAGAATATTCCGATCCGCCAGACACTGGAGATTTACCGTTCTGCTGTCCGCTATCTGGTCGAAGTGTATGAATCTGTGTGGGAAGAACTGGCCCAAATTGAGGAAAGTAAGAAACGTTTCAATGCAGCGGAACATCTGGTGCATACAACGAAACGGAATCCGGCCCGGTTTGATTTTGATTTCTGCTTTCCCAAGATGCCATCCTATTTCAGACGGGCGGCAGTCCAGCATGCGCTTGGGAGTGTATCTTCTTATCGGACGCGTCTGGAACAGTGGAAAGCAGAGGGACAGAAAACAGGAAAGCCGTATCTGAAAAGTGAGCAGTATGCCATGCCTGTTTTTTACCACGATGTCATGTACCGTGAAAACACAGAAGAGAAAGATGCGGCCTTTTTAAAACTGTACGATGGCCATGACTGGAAATGGTTTGCTGTGCGGCTGAAACATACGGATATGGAATATTTAAGAAAACACTGGTCGGGCAAAAAAGCTTCGGCGCCAACGTTGGAGAAAAAGCACGACAAGTATTTTCTGCGTTTTACGTATGCGGAAGAGGTATCTTTAAACCGGACACCTGTCAAAGAACAAACGATCTGCAGTGTGGATCTCGGCATCAATACGGATGCAGTCTGTACCATCATGCGTCCAGACGGAACTATCCTGGGGAGAAAGTTTATTAACTTTCCCAGTGACAAAGACCGGATGTACCGTGTGCTGGGACGGATCCGAAGATTTCAGCGGGAACATGGATCGCGTCAGGCGCAGGGAAGATGGGCATATGCAAAACGTCTGAATACAGAGCTTGGCAGAAAAATTGCAAAGGAAATCGTTCTGTATGCGTCAGAAAAGAAGGCAGATGTGATTGTTTTCGAATATCTGGAAATGAAAGGAAAACTTTCCGGGAAGAAAAAGCAGAAACTGCAGATGTGGAGAAAACGTGATATCCAGAAACGGTGCGGACAGCAGGCACACAGAAAGGGAATCCGAATTTCCCGGATTTGTGCCTGGAACACGAGCAGGCTTGCCTTTGATGGATCAGGAGAGATTGCCCGTGATACACGGGATCATCGTCTGTGTACGTTTCAGACTGGAAAAAGATACAACTGTGATTTGTCAGCATCGTATAATATCGGAGCAAGATATTTTATCCGTGAAATTTTAAAACCCTTGCCGGAAACGGAAAGGTCTTTGCTGGAGGCAAAAGTTCCTGCAGTAAAGCGTAGAACCTCATGTGTTTATGCAGATCTGAGAGAACTGATTTCAGAAATGGAACTGCGTAAAGCAGCATAAACACAGGCAGATATGCAGTGGATTACCTGTTATGTGGAAACCTGCCGTATCCGGCATGGAAGAAGCACATATCTGTGCAAAATCTAAGTAACAGGCGTATCCGCCGATATTTGGTCTGCCGCCTAAAGCGGCCGGAAGCACGTGACTTTAGTCATGTGAGGTTCACAAGCTCGCTTTCTGTATTAGATTTGTATTACTGTTAGAACAACCTTTCAAGTATAGCATAAGAGACGGGAAGCAGGAAACCCTAAAAGGAATTGTTTGCCTTTCTATACAATCATGTTATGCATGACATTGCACACAGCCGGCAGAAAAATCCGAATGGAAAATTTTTCTGTTACTTTTTTGATTTTTTCAGTGACTTTCCTCTATGATCTATGGTACACTAATCCATGCGTGTTAAAAACGAGAATAGAATATCAAATGGAGGAAATCTCAAAATATGAGCAAAAAGAAAGGCGAAGGCCTGAAATCATTCAACAGGGGATTTAACGTGCCGGATACCTACATTATCATCTTTTTTGTGGTGGTTATCGCGGCCGTCATGACTTTCCTTGTCCCGAAAGGCTATTACGAGACGGAGGATGTCACATACCTGATGAACGGGGTAGAAAAAACCCGTACCGTCATCAAAGACGGAAGCTTCCAGTATCTGACCGATGCTGCCGGAAAACCGGTCACAGAAGGCGTTGCACTGTTCAGCGGCGACGGCGGAACCGGATTTTTCAATTACATGTATAACGGAATTATCAGCAGCTCCGCCATCGAAATCATCGCATTTCTGATGGTAGTCGGCGGCGCTTTCGGTATCATGATCCGCACCGGAGCCGTTGAAGCCGGTCTGATCGGCCTGATCCGTAAAGCAAAAGGAGCCGAAAAACTGCTGATCCCGGTCCTTTTCGTCCTGTTTTCCCTCGGCGGAGCCGTGTTCGGAATGGGAGAAGAGGCCCTTCCGTTCACCATGATCCTCTGCCCGCTGTTCGTCGCTGTCGGATACGACACCGTCATTGCCGTGCTTGTTACGTACGTGGCAACACAGATCGGCTTCGGATCTTCCTGGATGAACCCGTTTTCCGTCGGAATCGCACAGGGAATCGCCGGCGTTGACGTCTTCTCCGGCGCAGGTTTCCGTATGGTGATGTGGGTCGTATTCACCGCTCTTGGCTGCGGCATGACCATGTTCTATGCAGCAAAAGTCAAAAAGACCCCGGAAATCTCCGTTGCTTACGAAAGCGACCAGTATTTCCGTGATCAGAACGAAAAAACAGGCATCGACGAGGGCCATTCCTTCGGCATCGGCCATATCTTAGTTCTGGTAACACTGGCCGTTACCGTTGTCTGGGTCATCTGGGGCGTTATGGCAAAAGGCTATTACATGGCCGAAATCGCAACCCAGTTCTTCATCATGGGAATTGTGGCAGGTGTGATCGGTGTCATTTTCCATCTGAATGACATGAAAGTGAACGATATTGCCGTTTCCTTCAAAGACGGCGCAAAGGACCTGATCGGTGCGGCACTCGTTGTAGCGATGGCACAGGGCATCATGCAGGTGCTCGGCGGTTCCGATCCGACCACACCGACCGTTATCAACACCATTATGTACGGCATCTCACAGGCCCTGGCCGGTCTTTCCGGCGCAGCCGCAGCCGTGCTGATGTATGTGTTTCAGTCGGTCTTCAATTTCTTCGTCGTATCTGGCTCCGGCCAGGCGGCGATCACCATGCCGATCATGGCACCGCTCGCGGACCTTCTCGGCGTATCCCGCCAGACATCCGTCCTTGCGTTCCAGCTCGGTGATGCCTTCACAAACCTGATCGTCCCGACCTCCGGCTGCCTGATCGGCTCCCTGGCGATTGCAAAAATCGAGTGGTCGAACTGGATCAAATTCATGTGGAAATTCTTAGGGATACTGATGATTGGAGCAGTCATTACGATTTTGATTGCGGTTGCCATTGGATTTTAAGAGGAGTGAGAGAAAATGATATTATTTCAGAATATAGACGTCTATGCGCCGGAATACCTCGGAAGAAAAGACGTTCTTACGGTGTATGATAAAATTGTCAAGATCGCAGATGCCGGCACGATAACGGCAGACGGCCTGCTCTTTGGCGCGGAGACCGTAGACGGAACCGGACTTGTCCTGACACCTGGCTTTGTCGACTGCCATGTTCACGTGCTTGGCGGAGGCGGCGAGGGCGGCTTTGCCAACCGCACCCCGGAGGCGACGATGGAAGGCCTGAACAAGTTCGGTGTGACAACCGTTGTCGGCTGTCTCGGAACTGACGGCATTGGCCGTGACATGTGCGCGCTCGTGGCAAAAACAAAAGGCCTCCGGGAGCAGGGCATGTCCGCCTGGTGCTACACCGGCAGCTATCAGGTTCCGGTGCGTACACTGACGGATGGAATTACGAAAGATATCATGATGATCGAAGAAATCATCGGAACCGGCGAAATCGCCATCTCGGACCACCGATCCTCACAGCCGACCTTCGAAGAATTCGCCCGACTGGCAGCAGACACGCGCCTCGGCGGTGTTCTTTCCGGGAAAGCGGGAGTGATCAATGTCCACCTTGGCGACGGTGCAAGATGTATGGAGCTGATCGAACGCGTCATCAGCGAAACCGAAATCCCGGTCAGCCAGTTCCTCCCGACCCATGTCAACCGGAACGAGAAGCTGTTCCAGAAGGCAATTGAATACGCCATAAAGGGCGGCGCAGTCGATTTCACCGGAAATGAAGAGATCAATTACTGGGAAACTGTCTGTGATGAAGTCCGCGTGTGCAAAGGAATCCGCCGCATGCTGGATGCAGGCGTGAACCCGAAACACATCACCATCTCATCCGACGGTCAGGGCAGTCTGCCGATCTTTAATGAAAAGGGAGAATTCCTGCGGATGGGCATGGGCCAGTCGAGCTGTTTGCTGAAAGAAGTAAAAGAATGCGTGGAGAAAGCGGGAATTCCGCTGGAAACCGCAATTTCGACGATTACGGCAAACCCGGCAGAGATCCTGTCACTGAAAGGAAAAGGAAAAATCCAGGAAGGGTTTGATGCAGATCTTTGCGTACTGGATCAGGGACTGGAGATTCAGGAAGTGATTGCACGGGGGAAGAGCGTGTATCGGAAATAGAAGAGAGATTAGAGAAGAGGTTACGGCTTGCGTGGAGCTGTAGCCTTTTCTTTTTTTGGAAAAAAATGGGATGGGAGAAAAATTACGAGGCGTTTATTACAACTTGTGAATTGACCGTAAAAAAACTACGGATAATCATATAATAATAAAAAAAGAACAGGAGTGCAGGTATTATGCTAAGAAAATTCAGCGTTGAAAACTTCAAAGGTTTTCGGGATAAAATTACATTAGATATAGGCTCGCCGAGCAACTACAGTTTTAATTCAGAAATTATTGAAAATGGATGCGTTACAAAAGGAATTATCTACGGTATTAACAGCTGCGGAAAGTCAAACCTTGGATTGGCTATTTTTGACATCATCACACATTTAACAGAAAAGCAGAAACTTTTTCCGAGCTATGATTTTTACCTGAATATGAGCGGCAGAAAATCTTTCGCTGAATTTGAATACACATTTGCGTTCGGTGAACATGAGGTCATTTATCAATACGGCAAAACAGATGTAAACACGTTAAAAAATGAGAGCTTTTCCATCGATGGAAAAGAGGTGATCTATTTTGATTTTTTAACCAGAGACGGTTTCACATTACTGGAAGGATCCGATACGCTGAATGCATCCATAAAAAACGACAGCCCGATTTCGCGCGTAAAATACGTCAATAACAATTCCATCCTTACCGATAGTGAACAGAATCGGGTGTTCAAACAGTTCATGGATTTTGTGGAACATATGCTTCTCTTTTATTCTCTTGACAGCCGCGGATATGAAGGCTTCATGAACGGAAGTGAAAGCATTGCAGAGGGAATTGTAAACAGTCAGAAAGTTGCAGATTTTCAGGAGTTCCTGAAAGAAAATGGTATTGAGTATAATTTGTACGGATGTGAGGTAGACGGAAGAAAGTCTCTTTACTGCCATTTTAACAACAGAGATGCCGACTTCTTCAAAATTGCTTCAACGGGAACCAGATCACTGGCACTGTTTTATTACTGGTATATTCGGATGGAAAAAGCTTCCTTTGTTTTTATCGATGAATTTGATGCTTTTTATCACTTTGAATTATCGGAATCTGTGCAGCGAAAACTGAAAGGAATCCGAGGCGTCCAGATTTTTACCACAACACATAATACAGATCTGATGAGCAACGATCTCCTACGACCGGATTGTTATTTCTTGCTCGGAAATAATGATATCAAGGCCATTTCCGAACTGACCGAAAAGGAGCTCCGCCAGGCACATAATCTGCAGAAAATGTATAAGGCAGGTGCATTTAATGGCTGATAGGGACTATAAAGCGTTTATAGTAACAGGATTTGTAAGACTAGTGTGAAGAATAAGGAAAATTGGATAGAGAAGGAGGATGTACAGTGTCGGAAATAAAACTTTTTGAGGTTGGAACGGTTGTGAAAGAGCGCACCTCTTCTACCGTAGTATTGGAGAAACAACTGCAAACAATGATAGAGCAGAACATGGAGACATTTTTCGGCGTTCGTTTTCTGAAAAGTGAATATATGATCACATCCGGAAGAATGGACAGCATCGGAATTGATGAAAACAACAGCCCGGTAATTTTTGAGTACAAGAGAAGCAGCAGTGAAAATGTAATCAATCAGGGATTATTCTACTTGGACTGGCTTCTGGATCACAAAGCGGATTTTAAACTGCTTGTGATCGAAAAATTTGGAATGGAGGTCGCCAATCAGATCGACTGGTCCGTGCCCTGCGTTATCTGCATTGCAAATGATTTCACACGGTATGATGTACATGCGGTGAATCAGATGCAGAGAAATATCAAACTGGTGAAATACCGCAAATAGGGGGAGAATCTGCTGCTGTTTGAACATCTGAACACACCAGTGGCAAAGCCGGTACCGGAAACACCGACAATGCCGACAGCAAGTACATACACACAGAAAACGCATGTAGAGAAGCTGGCTTTGGCAAGCGTCATTTCAAAACATTATACACAGCACTTTGCGACTACATCGAATCGCTGGGAGAGGATCTTGTTGCGAACCAGCTGAAACTATATCTGGCTTATAAGAAAGTACAGAATATTTTCTGCATTGAGATTTATAATAAGCAGATTCTGCTGCGGATGAAACTTGACCCGGATACCGTTGAACTGGAAGAAGGGTTCACAAGAGATACTCGCGGAATCGGACATTATGGAACTGGGGAGCTGGAAGTATCGATCAAGACGGCAGAAAATTTCCAGAAAGCCAAGAAGCTGATTGAACGGGCGTATCAAGAGACGTTATAAGTTAATGAATTTGCACAAATTTGCTGAAATGATATTTGATTGAAGATACGATAAACAACCTACATACACAATTAGATATTATTTTAAAAGACTGCTCTGTAAATAGAAAAATCAATATAAAATATGATTATTACCTATTGGGTACGATCTTTTTCTCTGCTAGAAGCTACAGTTAAATTGTCTAGTTATTGAATAAACGCCTAATTTGTGCTAAAATAATGTAGTAGTTATGTATATTCAAAGCCAAGGAGATGAAAAATATGACATTTGCAGAGAATATAAAACAGACGAGACAGCGCCTGTTCTTCTCACAAGAGGTATTTGCAAAAGAACTTAATGTTAATATAACAACGGTAAGTCGTTGGGAGACGGGAAAAAGCAAACCTAATATGTCTACTATGCGACAAATAAAAGAGTTTTGTATAAAACACAATGCTGATTATAAAGCACTTGAAAATAGCTGGCTTGATTTTGTGCAAGAAAAATAAAAGAAGAAATAGGAGAATTATTATGCAAAGTAGAATCCTCAGCAAGGGCAAGTATAATTTTATAGATTTGTTTGCAGGAGCTGGTGGGCTTTCTGAAGGATTTGTTCAAGCGGGTTTTAATCCTATTGCTCATGTTGAAATGAATCCGTTTGCAGCTCAAACGCTGGCCACAAGAAGTGCTTATTATTATCTAAAACAATCTAAACAGTTGGATATTTATTATCAGTATTTGAGAGGAAAGATAACACAAGAAGAATTTTTACAGAGAATTCCTAATCGTATTACGAAAACAGTAATTTGTGAGACAATGTCGAATGATACGCTTCCGGGAATTTTTAAAACAATAGATGGGATTATAAAAATTCAGAATATTCAAAAGGTGGATGTGGTGATTGGTGGGCCACCTTGTCAAGCATATTCACTTGTTGGACGTGCACAGAGTAGTCACATGAATCATCCAATGTCTGAAGATCCGAGAAATGAGCTGTATAAACTATATGCAAGAGTTTTGAAACGTTACCAGCCCAAAATGTTTGTTTTTGAAAATGTGATGGGTATTTCATCTGCAAATGAGGGAATAATCTTTAAAAACTTGAAAAAATATTTTCGTAGAGTTGGCTATGAGATAGATTGGAATGAGCAAAACTCTAAAAATTTTGGAGTTCTGCAGAACCGTCGTCGAATGATAATTGTTGGCTGGCTAAAAAACAGTGGAATGGCATATCCGGAGTTTTTAAAAAAGGAGAGCACATTCACTGTAAATGATTTGTTGTCTGATCTACCTAAATTGAAACCAGGTCTTGAATCATCTGAATACAGAACAAAAACATGGAGTAAATGCGTATCGGAGACAGAAGTAAGGACATCAGATGATGTTCTTACTCTTCATAAAAGCCGACCCAATAAAGAACGAGATATCGAAATATACAAACGGGCAATAGAACTATGGAATGATGGACACAAACGTCTTAATTACAATGACTTGCCTGAGAAATTGAAAACACACAAGAATAGACATTCTTTTGTAGATCGCTTTAAAGTTGTTGAGGGTGATGAGGCTTGTTGCCACACTATACTTGCACATCTTTCAAAGGATGGACACTATTTTATTCATCCAGATATAGAACAGCATCGTTCCATTACTGTGCGAGAAGCTGCCCGTATTCAGTCATTCCCAGATAGCTATTTTTTTGAAGGCCCGAGAACAGCGCAATTTGTTCAAGTTGGCAATGCCGTCCCTCCTCTTATGGCAAAAGGAATAGCCTTGGGAATAGCAGAACAATTAGAACATAGACAGGGGTGATGACGATGGAGGGTAATTTGCTTTTAGAACAATATGGAAGATTCAAAAAAGCAGAATTGGAGGAATCTCCGTTTCGATGCTTGTTGGATACGAACATTGAAATTAATCCCCATCAGATTATTGCGTTTTGCGCTGCAATTCAAGCTCTGAAAACAGGAGGAATTGTCCTTGCTGATGAGGTTGGTCTCGGCAAAACTATAGAAGCGGGCCTTACACTTAAGTATGTTTTGGACTCAGGAGCAAAGCGAGTTTTAATTGCACTTCCTGCAACCCTTCGTAAACAGTGGGAAGTCGAGCTTGAAGAAAAATTCAATCTCAAGACAATAATTTTAGATCGCCTTACAGTGGAGAGTAATTTGAGTTTTTGGAAGGCTTGTTTGGAGAATAGAGATGAGGTTAGGATTGTTATCACTTCCTATGACTATTCATCAAAACTGATGCAACGATTTTCTAATGTTAAGTGGGATTTTATTATCATTGATGAGGCTCATAACCTACGCAATGTATTTCACGGAACGAAACGAGCAAAACGACTGTATGAGCTTTCTAAAGGCATTCCCAAAATATTGCTTACAGCTACGCCGTTGCAAAATTCTCTTTCTGATCTTCATGGGCTGATTTCCTTTATTGATCCTCGGATTTTTGGAAGCGAGAAGGTCTTTAACAAAAGATTTATTGAGGGACAAGATTATACAGAATTAAAAAGAGAACTGATACCGGTTCTATATCGAACACTTCGACGGGATGTTGGAAAATATATGGATTTCAAAAAGAGAGAATGTAGAACGATTGACTTCGTTCTTTCGCCCGACGAAGTTGAACTGTATATGAGGGTAAATAACTTTCTAAAAAAAGATGTACTGTACTCAATTCCTAATGCGAATAAAGGTCTTATTGTATTGGTTATCCGCAAGTTACTTGCGTCATCGAGCTATGCTCTGATTGAAACTTTTGAGGTATTGAAGAATAGACTTCAAAAGTTATATGAGGGTACAAAGTCAGCCAACGCCCAAGATGGGTTCGATCTATTCTGGAATTTTGTTGAGGACGAAATTGATGAATCCGGTTTTGAGGAAATAGATGACGAGGATACTCTCTTCCAGAAACAACAGATCCAAGCGGAAATAGACGAGGTTGATGCAATCATCGAAACAGCAAGCCGTATACAAAGCAACGCAAAGATTAAAGCTTTAAAAACTGCAATTCATACGGCTTTTGAATATCAAGAAAAGCAGAATATTCCGCAAAAGGTTGTTGTATTTACGGAATCAAAGCGAACTCAAAAATACATTGCCTCTGAATTGCGTAAAGACGGATTCGAGGAAGATGATATTCTGTTGTTTAATGGCGACTTTAATGATGCTATGACAAAAGAAATATACCGTGCATGGCAGGTTAAGAATTTTGGAAAGACAAACTATGGCCGTAGTGTTGAATATAAGCATGCCATTGTCGATTACTTCAAAGAACACTCCAAAATTCTCATCGTAACAGATGCCGGTTCGGAAGGTTTGAACTTACAGTTTTGTAATACTGTTATTAACTACGATCTCCCCTGGAACCCGCAGAAAATTGAGCAGAGGATTGGCCGTTGCCATCGTTACGGGCAGAAATATGATGTTGTTGCTATCAACCTTTTAAACACAGGCAACGAAGCAGACCGCCGGGTTTACGAAATTCTATCCAAGAAGTTTGAACTATTTGATGGCGTATTTGGAGCTTCCGATATTGCTCTTGGTGCATTGGAATCGGGAACAAGTTTTGAAAAAACAATTCTTGAAATTTATCAGAATTGTGGAACAAGAGCGGAATTCAAAAAAGCATTTGACAGATTGGATAGACAGCTTGACGCAAAACGCAACAAGAAAGCTGTTCAACTCCGTTCTATTCTGATGACAGAAAGCGATGCAGCGAAGGGTGCCGCTTTGGAAAAGACAAAAAACGATATTGATCAGTATTTGCAACAAGTCGATTTTTGGACTCAAGTAGCAGAACCGGATGTCGAAGGTAATCTGAACTACTGGAAAATCGATAACTGGGGTGAAAGAACCTTCGGTTCACACGGGACATTGTTTGTTGGTGCATTTTGTAATTCTAACAATGAGATGCTTTTCCCGGTTCTTCTTCTCTGTGATGAACAAGGTCGGTATATTGATTTTACGGAAAACGATATTGTTCAGGCACTTGAAAATGTGAATGATGATGATGTCAGATATTTCAAACCTACTGATGAAGAGCTGGCTTCATACAGGAATATTTATGACACACTGGTTCAAGAAATGTTATCTAAGTATCAGGCATCATCTAAGCCGGTGATGGACTATAACAAACGCAAGGTAGAAAACTGGGCTGATATTCAAAGAGAACAGTTGAACATCCAGATCGCGGAGATGAATGCAGAAATTGATGAGTTGTCTGCTGAGGCAACTGCCGTAAAGGATTTTTTGGAGAAGGTTGATATTCGCAAAAAAGTTGATGAAAAGAAAAAACAACTTCAGAAGGTTCAAACATCATTCCATCAGAAAGTCTCTTCCATCCAAGAAGAGGCCGAAAGAGAAATTGCTGAGTTTAACCAGCAATTTGACATACAGCCGATTTTGCTTGTTAATGTCGTGCTAAAGTTCTAACAGATAAGGAGACACAGGAATGGAACATAAGGGAAAACTGGAACTTACCTGGGTTGGAAAATATGATGATAAAGTAATCGAGCCTCGTATTTTGATGGAGGATCGAGAAAAATCATATGGAGACCCTCGAAGCGAAAATATGCTGATCCATGGAGATAACTTAGTAGCGCTACAAGCACTTCAGCAGGATTTCTACGGCTCAATTAAATGTATTTACATTGATCCTCCATATAACACTGGTAGCGCATTTGAACATTATGATGATAACTTGGAACATAGTATATGGCTTAACTTAATGCGGAAGAGACTTGTTCTTCTCAGAGAATTGCTTAGCGAAGAAGGTACAATCTGGATTCAGATTGATGATGAAGAACAGGCATACTTAAAGGTCCTTTGTGACGAGGTTTTTGGGCGAGGAAATTTTGTAAATATGATTTCCGTCAACATGAAGAATATAGCTGGCGCATCTGGTGGTGGTGAAGATAAACGCCTGAAAAAGAACTGTGAATATATTCTCATATATGCTAAGGACTATACATTATTGCCTCTTTTTAACGGACCATATGTTTATACAGAAATGTCTGAACTTATCCAGCAATATCTTGATGAAGGAAAAAGTTGGAAATATACATCAGTGTTGGTTAATCCGGGAAAGAAGGAGTATATTGGCTCTACTGCTGATGGGGTTGGAAATGAAATTAAAGTTTATCGTCGAGTAGGCGTTCAAACTATGTCTGTTAACCAACTTGCCAAAAAGGAGGGACTTACCACCAAGGACGCATATAGAAAGCATGGAATAAATGTTTTTAGAACGACGAATGCTCAAACTTCAATAAGAACCAGAATTATTGATTATCGAAGAGAAAATGATATTCATGATCAATATCTCTCAATAGAGTATACCCCGCGAACAGGTAAGAACAAAGGTACGGTATATGAGCAATTTTATAAAGATGATGGTTGCAATTTGTTCGTTTGGCTAAGAGATACATCGGAAATCATTGATGGTGAATTGTATAAGAAAGATCTTCAAGGGACCTACTGGGATATGAATGCTTGGATGAAGAATTTAACGAAAGAAGGTTCTGTTGAATTCGGCAACGGAAAGAAACCTGAGCAGTTGATTCGACAAATTTTTGAAATGACAACGAAACCGGGAGATTGGGTTTTGGATTCTTTCTTGGGTTCCGGAACAACAGCTGCTGTAGCCACAAAGATGGCAAGAAAATGGGTTGGGATTGAACTTGGAGATCACGCGTACACCCACTGTAAGGTTCGGCTTGATCGGGTTGTAAATGGTGAAGATGCTGGAGGTATTACAAAAGCAGTAAACTGGGAAGGTGGAAGTGGCTATCACTTCTATGAACTTGCGCCAAGCCTGCTAATTAAGAACGAGCGCTTGCCGATTTACCAGATTAACCCGGAGTACACCTTTGATATGTTATGTGAAGCTATTTGCAAGATTGAGGGCTTCAAATACAAGCCGGATGGTGTATATCACGGATATTCGTCTGAAAACCGTTTCATCCACATCACGAAAGAATTTGTGAACGGTGAGTATATTCGCTCTATTGCAACGACCCTCGGAGAAAATCAGTCGCTGTTGATATATAGTACAAAGGTGCAGTCTGATTTGAGATTGCTAGATAACATTGAAGTTAAGCGTATTCCGAAAGATTTACTGGACAAGTGTACATTTGAAAGTGAGGTGCGATAAATGGCTGATATTGTAACAAAAATTGGATATGCCATGAGTCTGCGCAACCCCCAGCAGGAAGCACTTTCCTATCTGGATGCAATCAGTACTCACTGCGATTATAAGAAGGACAGCAAGACAGCGATTGAAGCTGTAGCAACGGAATATTGTGAGAAGCAACGGAAAATACAGGTTGATGATAAATTTGATTTCCCATCTTTCTGCTATGCCATGGCAACGGGTATTGGAAAGACTCGTCTGATGGGTGCTTGCATGTATTACCTCTATAAGACCAAGGGGTATCGTCATTTCTTTATTTTGGCACCTGGAAATACGATCTATGAAAAACTGAGGAAAGAGTCGAACCCCAATCACCCTAAGTACATTTTCAAGGGATTAGAGGCAGAAATGGGGCGACCCAAGGTTTATGACGGTGAGAATTATGATTCATATCCAGTTAGATATGAGCAGATGAGTCTTCAGTTTGAAAAAAGCTCTGAGATTGAGCTGTTCATCTTCAATATTGGAAAGATATTTAATAGTAAAACGGACTCACAGTTTAATTTCCATAAATTCAAGGAAACCCTTGGGATGTCCTTTGCTGAGGTACTGTCCAGTTTTGATGACTTGGTAATTTGCATGGATGAAGCGCACCGTTACTATGCACCCGCTTCCATGAAGGCAATAAACTTTCTGAAGCCGGTGCTTGGCTTGGAATTTACTGCAACACCAAAATCGACCAATAATGTAATCTACGCTTATGATCTTGCCAGAGGAGCCGTAGAGGGTTATCTGAAAACGCCTGTTGTGATGGGAAGATCCAACATGGCGGGTTATAGTTCCGAGGACATCGAGGAGATGAAAATTCGTGATGGTTTGACGCTTCATGAACATCGTAAAGGTGTCATTCGACAGTTCTGCGGTGATAATGAACTACCGTATGTAAAACCCATCGTTTTGATTGCTTGCCGTGACACAAACCATGCTAAAGAAGTTAGGGCATTGATTGATAGTGATAGCTTCTTGGGCGGTAAATATAAAGGGAAAGTTATTGAGATTCATTCCAATATGAAGGGTGATGAATCAGAGGAAAATATTCGACTGCTGCTTTCGATTGAAAACGCACAAAATCCTGTTGAGATTGTCCTGCATGTCTATAAGTTGAAAGAAGGCTGGGATGTTAACAACCTTTTTACCATTATTCCTTTAAATGCAGCAAAGAGTGACATCTTAGCGATGCAAACTATCGGAAGAGGACTTCGTCTGCCATTTGGACGTGCTACGGGTAATGAGGATATAGATACCCTTGACATTGTTGCTCATGATCATTACCGAGAGTTGGTTGATGAAATTAAAAACAGTGACATTTTTAAATATCGTGACTTGGATAGAACAGTGGTCGAGCCTTCGGATACCGTAGATATTAACAGTCCTGTTGATGATGGTCAGCTGAGTATTTTCGATTTTGCTGTAACCGATGCAGGTGTAAAATCCTTCGCAGAAATTAACACCAACACTCAAACACAGAAGGAACTGTATGCGGCTTATCTGAAGGCATTTGGAGCTACAAAGAAGAAAGAATCAGATTCTTACGGAAATGAACAGATGACATTGGATCAGCTTTTCGATGTGGAGACTGGTGAACCTGATAAAAAGAATGACGAAACATCGGAGACACTGGAAACAACCTCAACTATCAGCAAAGGAAAGAAGCCCCTTTCAAAGGATGAGTTTGTTCAGAAAATTAAAGAGTACTCTGGTAAAGCAATCTCTGTTCCGAAAATCTTGGTTCAGACGACATCTGAAGTGAAATTCAAGCGGTTTGCAGTCAAGAGAACAATACCGGATTTTGAGGTTGCTATGGCAAAAATCGAAAGATTTGATGCTATAAATCAGCAGCTTCTGACTGCCGTTGACGCACAGATTCTGGAGGTTGATGATGCTCTGAATACACTGGCTTGTATGCTTCTTGATTCTATTAGTGAACTGTCTTATGAAGATGCGGATTTTATCATTGATGTGGTAGAGCAGTATCTTGCTCAGATTGATGGCAATGAAGAAGATAAACGGAAAATTGTTCGTCGTTATGCCTCTTTGATTGTATCTGATATTAGAAAACAGATTTTTGAACACACAGAACGGAAGACGGAGGACATCCACATTGTTCAGAAGGACTTGATTCTGTTCCGCAAGTTTGTCAAGAATGTTAAAAAGAATGGTCGTGTTCGTTTTGACAAGCCGTTTACCGATAAGTCGAACATCAAGAAATATTTGTTCACAGGGTACAAAAAAGCCTACTACACAGAAAATGCTTTTGACAGTGATACCGAACACTTATTTTCTATCATTCTTGAAGAAGATCCAGATGTAATCCGCTGGATTAAACCGCCACTGAATCAGTTGGGACTTTTCTGGAAAGCTGGTCAACAATACAATCCTGACTTTTTAGTAGAAACGACGAGCGGTAAATTTATGGTAGAGGTAAAGGCTTCTAACGAAGTGACGGCAGATGATGTGGTTGCGAAAGCTCGTGAAGGAATCAAATGGTGCCATTTTGCGTCTACAGCTGACCCAGACCACAAAGTGTGGGAGTATCGTTTGGTTACTGATGACAACATCAAACTTGGTAATACCTGCAAGTACACTTTGAGTACAGCTCATAAGGTCGAGGAGGGATAAAGAATGCCTGATAGATTTAAATATTCAGAAGTGCGGCAAGAGATTATCAACGCACTTAGAACTGATCTGATGGGGCCGCAGTCCGAGAATGAGATATTGGACGAAAACCCCAAAAGCTCATATATTATCGGAATGCTTGCTTCTCAGACCGAAGAAAAAGAAGCTTCCACTGCTGGAGAGCAAGAGGTGGATTCTGATATCGCTTATGGGGATTCTGAGGATTATACCGCCGGCGAGGATGATGATAATGAACCCATAATGACCACCAGCTTCAAGTTGCCAACTTCAATCGGCATAAGCTTCTATAGTGCTTCCTCTACGAAAACAATCAATATTGATGTAAAATGGGGCGACTATGTTCGTTCGGTTGAGAAGCGGGTTGGAAAAGATGGCAAAGAGTATAATCATGCCAGTTATACCCGACAGCCAATGTCATCCACAATCGTTGTCGATTTCGATTCGTTTGAAAAAAATACCGAATTACGCCTTCAGGAAGATTCAAATGTCATCGTCCATATTTCCAGAATTCCTTTGAAAACGGGATATTCTTTGGTAACAGCTTATGTTATGAATAGACGGAAAAATTCCGAAAACGAAGTTGAATCAATGATGTTCCAAGTTGAACTTAAAGCATACTCGGAAAATGGTGATAGAGTATTCTTTGCAGAGAATATTTGCCGTGATGTACTTGCAGAGGATGAGTTCTATTTTGAACAGCGCCCCATTTTAGGCCGTGGCAGGAATTGTGCTGCAACATGGGATGATGCGGTAGAAGGTAGAACCTCTTGGGTAAAATCAGATTTTATCCCAGAATATGAGTTTCCTGGCGTAAGTGCTGCTTTGAAGGGGTTTGATAAGTTCTTTTTCTCAATGCGGTTCATGTCCAATCCAAAAAACAAAGCAGGTATCTTTGAGCGATTAAATGTCTTAGCTGATTCTTATGGAAAATGGATTCATGAAAAACTAATTTCAGATGATAAAATGTCCAATGCTGAGTTCAAAGATAAAATTGGCGATAAAGTAATTTCCCATTGTAGCGAAGCGTTGGATAGAATTCGTGAAGGCATTGCAGTGATTACGAATGATGAAGTTGCCTTTGATGCATTTTGCTTTATGAACCGCTCTATGTTACTTCAGCGAAATATTATGAGCTATTCTAAAAAGCATGGCGCTGGTATAGAGTGCAACTTTAGAGATTTTGTAGACCCAAGAAAGCCTGATACAGATTTTGACTGGAGACCATTCCAGATTGCTTTCATACTGATGAATTTGAGTGGAATTGTTAACCCGGAACATAAAGACCGGGATGTAGTCGATTTGTTGTATTTTCCGACTGGTGGCGGTAAAACTGAGGCATATTTGGGCTTGATGGCGTTTGTAATTGCTAATCGCAGATTGCGTACCTCTGATGCATCTGAGTATAACGCTGATGGTGGAGTTACCGCAATACTCCGTTATACGCTGCGCCTTTTGACAACACAGCAGAGAGATCGAATTACAAAAATGGTTGTTGCCGCTGAACTTATCCGTCAAAAAACATATCCTAAGTATGGAAAGGAACCTATTAGTATTGGCTTCTGGGTAGGTGGCGGCGTAACACCTAACAAATTTGATGAACTGGTAGAAAAAGCGGATAAGCCAGGCGAAGCAAAAAGAAAACGAAATCTGCTTTACAAGCAGCTTTTGACTTGCCCATTTTGCGGAAAACCTCTTACGGAAGATGAGTTTTATATTGATCCTGATAGAAAATCTGCTGCTATTTATTGTGCAGATAGAAATTGTATGTTTTATAAGTACAAACAGAATCGTATTCGGATTCCAGTGTATCTTGTTGATGAGGAAATTTATGCGAAATGTCCAACAATTATTTTGTCTACCGTTGATAAATTTGCCCGCCTTCCTTGGGATATTAAGACAAATGCGTTGTTTGGAAGAGTTGATAGGGTTTGCAGCCGTGATGGGTATGTTGCCATTGGTGAAGAGCATAAACGACACAACAGGACGCAAGAGCTTCCCACTTCAACATTAACTCCGATTCGGCCGTTTCTTCCACCTGAGCTAATCATTCAAGATGAGCTTCATTTGATCACGGGGCCTCTTGGAACGGTTTATGGTGCATACGAAACCATTATTGAGGATATGTGTACTTATGGCGATAAGAGGATTAAACCGAAGTATGTGGTTTCAACTGCCACCATTAAAAACGCATCGGAGCAGACAAGATGCCTTTATGCACGACAATCAACTGCACAGTTTCCTCCTAACGGGTTTGAAATTGGTGACAGTTTCTTCATCAATGAAATATCAACTAAAGATGATCCATTCCGAAAGTATGTTGGAGTCTGCGCACCAGGTCAATCCGTAAAGACGACACTGTTAAGAATGTATGCAATCATTCTTCAGACTTCTTATCAACTTGCTCAGCGGGATGAATACAAGGATGTGATTGATCCGTATTATTCCTTGGTGGGATATTACAACAGTATTCGAGAACTTGGCGGTGCAGTACGCTTGTTACAAGACGACATTCCGAAACGAATCTATCGAATTAAAACGAAATACAATATGGATAAGGTTCGTTATCTAAACAAGAAGGTGGAGATAACTTCCAGAATGTCTTCTTACGAGATTCCGAATAAATTAAGACAGTTGGAGGCTACTTGTGATTCAAAGGATTGCCTCGATACAGCCGTTGCAACCAATATGATAGCGGTCGGTATGGATGTTGACCGCCTTGGGCTAATGGTTGTAACCGGACAGCCAAAGCAAAATTCTGAATATATTCAAGCAACAAGCCGAATTGGTCGTGCTTTCCCAGGACTTGTTTTTACGCTTTATAACCCATATCGTCCACGCGACTTGTCACATTATGAGAATTTTACGGGTTATCATTCACAGCTATATAGGTTTGTTGAAGGCACAACAGCAACTCCGTTCTCTGCGCGAGCAAGAGACCGCGTAATGCACGCTCTTATAATTTCTGCAATTCGGTTAAAATATCCAGAAATGGCATCTAATGAAAGAGCAGCTGATATTGCAGCTCTTTCTGATATACAAATGTCTGAGATAAAGGCTTTAATCCTTGACCGGCTTAATATAGTTAAACCAGAAGTAAGACTGGATGCGGAGAATGAAATTGACCAGTTTATTGATTGGTGGAAGATGCTGGCAGCACAAGGCAAGCCTTTACGGTACTATGTTTATGGAACTGATAAATATAACCGCCTTATGAATTATTATGGACAGTCATGTAAGGATACTGAGAAGGCTACACTAAGCTCTATGCGTGAAGTGGAAAACGCGGCAAATATGTTCTATTACACGGAGGAGTAAGATGGCAGGATACGATAACAATAAATTGGGCGAACTGCGCCCTAACCAAATTATTACAACATTCGGCCCAGGTGCGATTGTTGATGCTGTCAAGGATTCGGTAACGGTACTTGATATTAACTATTGGAAAGAAAAGGGCAAGAAAATTATTGACGGAAGGTTGGCTTCCTATCTTGGCGTTGATTGCTTTTATATGCCTCGTACTTCATATTCTGGAGATGTGCCGGTGATTTCTTTTCCTACCATTCATGTGTGTTCAAATTTGAAGTGTGGTCGTCTTTTCGATGCACGGGATAATTTTGACCTAGAAAGGTATTTGAGATTCGGCGTTACTTGCCCGGAGTGCCACAAACCTGCATACCCGTCTCGATTTATTACTATATGCGAAAATGGACACATGGATGATTTCCCATGGAGTTGGTGGGTTCATCGTGGTATGACCAACTGCAAGGGAAAGCTAAAAATGTACTCGACAGGAAATACTTCAACGCTTGCGGATATGTGGATTGAGTGTGAACTGTGTGGTGCTAAAAGAAGTATGAGTGGAGCTACGCAAGAAGATAACTTTAGCGAATTGCGCTGTTCAGGGCATCATCCTTTCCGTCCGAGGTCAAGAAATGAAAGATGCGATAAAAAGGTTATTCCATCACAGAGAGGTGCATCTAATGTCTATTTTTCTGTAAGTAGGAGTGCTATTTCTATTCCGCCGTGGGTTAATCCTTTATACAATTTAATCGATGAACATCTTCATGATATTGAACTTTTGAAAGATGTAATGGGAGATGATGGCGTAACTGCCGCATATAACAAGTATTTTGCTGATAATTATACGCGCACGGAGTTTGATGAAGCCTTAACTCGTAGATTGAGTAATATTACAGAGTTCAAAGAAATTAAGCAGATGGAATATGATGCTATCACTCATCATAATGATCCTGCTTATGCTTCTAATAAAAAACACTTCAAAGCGGAGGAGGACAGCTTGCCAGCATATCTGAAGCCTTATTTTAGTAGGGTTATCAGAATAACTCGCCTTCGTGAAGTGAAAGTATTGCTTGGCTTTACTCGCGTAGATGCGCCTGATCCGGATGCAGATGTCCAGGCTAATGTTGTTTATCTTAATAAAGGAAAGAGTGAAAAATGGTTGCCGGCGGCTGAGGTCAATGGCGAAGGTGTTTTCATCGAGTTTAATAAGGAAACATTAGAGAAGTGGCTTGCTATTCCGTCAGTAAAGGCACTTTCACGGAGATACGAAGAGGGCTATGAGGAGTTCTGCAATGCCAAAGGCTGGACATTAAATGTAAAGAGAAATGCAACCTATGTTTTAATGCACACTTTCGCACATTTGTTAATTAAGCAAATGTCGATGACATCTGGATATTCATCTTCGGCAATACGAGAAAGAATTTACTTTAGTGAAAAAATGACCGGCATTCTCCTGTATACAGGTAGTGCAGACAAGGAAGGGTCATTGGGAGGTTTGGTGGAACTTGGTAACATTGGTAAATTGGTTCCTTTGATGAAAGATGCATTCCAAGAGGCGCTTCTCTGTACCAATGATCCGGAATGTATGAGCAACGCTCCGGCTGGAAATAACCTTAACGGAGCAGCCTGCCATTCCTGTTGTATGATATCCGAAACAGCTTGTGAAAATGGAAACCGTATGCTTGATCGTGGCTTGGTAGTCCCTATTGCATGTCGCGAGCGAGAGTCGTATTTCAGAGAGTTGGTGTGCGAGTTATGTCAACTGGAAATGTGAATTTAGATATTTTACTTGGACAAATTGAAGCGGATAGAATCGGGAATACAAAACAATCTATCGCACAAATAATGAACCGATACCCTTCGTTGTCACAGGAACAGGCAGAAGAGATCTATCAATTAGTTACGGCGGCTTCTGCCGAAGAAAAAGCTATAACCGCTACATTAGTAGCTACAGTACCTCCGTCTTTTTCTGTTAGAGCAAAATCCACTAAGAATACTGTTGAAGGGATGATCCGAGGGGCAAAACGATATGTTTTGATTACAGGATATTCATTGTCTGGATACTTTGCGGATCTTGTTGATGTTCTTATTGAGAAAAGCCAAAATGGTATTTATGTAAAATTTTTTGTGAATAATATTGAGAACCAAAAAGGATTTGAAAAACTTTGTCGGTATAAAGGAAGATTTTTGCATATATACAATTTTGCAGGAAGTAAGGATTCTATGGCTGCTTTACACGCAAAGGTAATTTCAGTTGATGAGCAACAAACACTGATTACATCTGCAAATTTATCCTATCACGGACAAGAAGGAAATATTGAGCTTGGTACGCTGGTAGATTCAAAGAAAATTGCTAGACAAGTTGACGATGTTTTCACACATCTTATTTTCAATAAAATAGTGCAGGAAATCTAATGCGATAATGCAGACATATCGAATAACATAAAAACAGCATTTGATGAATCCACTGTTTAATATCTGTAGTGAATTTTTAATAGAGAGGATTATTATGGCTGATACTCGAAAGAAAGCCTCTATGTCACAGGTTCTGACAGATATAAAGCCTTACATAACGAAAAAGTTCATGGTGGCACCGTGTATTAAGGAGCAAGACATTCAGGCTATCTGTCAAATCCTCCTGCCCAGATACAAGAATGTGCAGCTCATGCAAGGACTGACCAACAACGCTTTATAGGGTCTGACCACCTTACAAAAAAACATTATTTTCGGGGATTGCTATAAGTATAAACCAGAAATAGCATTTGACGATGCACTGAATAATGATATTTGCATTATAAAAAACGAAAATCAGTGTTTGATATACAGTAGACCCATACCATCAACAGGAGTGATGTGGAGTGATCTTGTGAATTGGTATATACAGGAATATACTGTTACAAGTGACAAGCTGGAACAAGTGTTTGTTAGACGACTTTGCGATTGCTTGGATGTGAGTTTCAAAAGCAATGGAGCAACATCAGGGCCGGAGACATGGATGTTACAAGCCTACTATACATTAATGAAAGAGCTTAAAATGGATTTTCTGATGGTTTTTTCACATAAAAATCGAGTTGTTATAGAGATAGATGGGAAACAACATTATGCTGTTGAGAACGTTGCTTCGCCAAAGCTTTACTCAGAAATGGTTAGGGCACATCGTGAAATGGCACTTTACGGATACGATGTATATAGATTTGGTGGGTATGAGTTTGTAGGGGCAGATACAAATAAAGAGATTAAAGAAAGAGTAATCGAGGATTTAAAAGACTTCTTTAGAAGACTGTTTTATAAATATGGGATTTTGAAGGAAGCGTAACTTTTTTGCAGACTTTTGATATTTGTAGATAAAAAGAAATTGTTATTGAGGAAAAAATGGAAAGACCATCATATTTAACGTGGTTGATAGAAGAAAACGGAGTTGCTTTGGATAATGGAGAACCAATTAAGTGTTATAAATTGGATTATGCTGATGATGAGGAAATAATCGATGCATGGGCCGTTCACATAAGGAGGCATTATATTTCTGACAAAGAACTTGCAGAGAGTTGTGATGATTTAGAGATGACTCCAGAAGAGTATCTGAAGCAGAATGTCATCCCCCAGAAAGGCGAAGATAGAATGGCTGGAACTGCACGTTCAAATGGTATAAGCGAGATACTATTTTCGGATTTGTTAGAGTTTGTGTATGATTTGGAAGTACCACGTTGCAGAATGGATAATATGTCGGGGAAGACAGTATCGGAACATGGTACGGATGTTATTGGGTATAAATTTAGTAATCCTGATAAGAAGCCAGATGTAAAAGACAGGCTTGTTACATTGGAGGTTAAAGCAGGATTGACTCAAACGAATGCGGAAGTTATTGAAAAAGCAGTGGAAGATGCTAAGAAGGATGAATACAGATTAGCGCAATCTTTGGATTATATGCGGAAAAAGCTTAAGAGAATGAATAAACAAGATGAAGCTAAAGATATTCTACGATTTCAGAAAAAGAATAAATTTGACTATAAGGTGGAAAACTATGCTGCTGGTATGTCTAGTCTTGAGGAAATACCAGAAAAGGTAGTTGATGAGACTAAAGCAAAGATAATACCAGAAATAGTTGGAGATGAACTACGCTTAAAAGGTGACGCTAGTATTTATTATGTTCATGGGAAAAAATTAATGGATTTAGCACATAAAATATACGATAGGTGTGTGAGATAAAATGGGAAGTAATAAATCTTCATTGATGTTAAAGTATCAAAAAGCAAAAGTTAAATTGCTAGAATATGAGGTGCCTGAAAAAGAATGGCCAAGTTTTCCTCTTAATTATAGAGATTTAGCTTATCCGACAGTACTTGCAATTTCTCAATATGCAGAGGCTATTAATGAGGATTTAGAAAGAAAAACAATATATAAAAATCTACACTACTGCTCAGATTTTTATGATGCTGCATTCCAATCCCGAGAACAAATGATTCATGATGCAGATTTTACATTATCTGGAGCAACTGCATATTTCTTTATGGATGATTTTGGAAGTGCTAAGGTTCTTTGGCAAGAGGCTAATACGGATCAAATTATGGATGATGCACAAGAATGCCTTTATGAAGTATTTTCGTTAGCCTTTACGGGAAAAGCTACGAAAAATACTGGTTTTTCAATTGTTCAGGCGATTGTAACATTTTGGGAAGATGGCAATAAAGATACCCTTTTACAAATTGTAAATGAATATAGGAAGTATATATTTAATTCGTATTCACCACAGACATGGTTTTGGGGAGAGATTGTTTGTGCAGTAACCAAAGTGATTAGTGATGCTTCTGCACGCATTCTATTGCCTATGTATTCAGCTCTTGATATAAAAAACTGGGAAGATTATTTTAAAAGAAAATCGTCTATAAACCTTTTATGGGCATCTCAAAGACTGGTAGGAACCTCAAAGATATTTCAAGGTGAAAATGCTATAGTGCAGCTTCCTACTGGAGTTGGCAAAACTAAAAGTATCGAGCTTATTATCTGGTCTATGTTTCTAGCAGGACGAGGAAGGAAAGCACTAATAGTGGCTCCATTGAGGTCTTTATGCAATGAAATTACATATGATATAAAAATGGCATTTCCTAAGGATGTATCAATAAATCAATTTTCTGATGTGTTAGAAGATGATTTTATAGACATATTATCGGAAAATACTGAAAAGCAGATTCTAGTCTGTACTCCGGAAAAATTACAATATATTTTTCACCATGATAATGCATATCTTCAATCTCTGGATTTGTACATTTTTGATGAAAGTCATATGTTTGATGACAGGAGTAGAGGTGCTTTGTATGAGTTACTTCTTACAGATATCAAATTAGGATTAAGCGAAAAACAGCAATTGGTTCTTATGTCTGCTGTACTCCCAAATGCCAACGAGATTGTAAGATGGTTATTTGGAGATGATGGAATATTAGCATATGATGCAAATATTAAATCGACACCTAAAGCAATAGGGTTTGCTGATAAGAATAAACAGCTTCATTATTACACACCTACCGAGGATGAGGAGGATTTTTTCGTTCCATATACATATAAAACACAAAAGCTTAAACTGATAGGGAAAGAACGCAAGGAACGGTTCTTTCCAGAAGATTCACAAGACCGGGCATTATATTATACCAATATCCTTTGTAAGAACGGTGGAGTTGCAATTTATTTCCCTCAAAAGCGATCTATACCAAAGTTTTTTACAAGATTAAGGGAATTAGATAAGCGAGGTTGTTCTTTAGAAAAAATCAGAGATGTTTCGGATATTGATGAATTATCAAGATTCCAGACATTGTTTAAAGAATATTATGGCGAGAACTATATATACACACAAACAGTTCAGCATGGAATTTTGCCACATTATTCATCGCTCCCTAATGGAATAAAGATTTCTACAGAATATGCTTATAAAAAGAATAAAATTAAAGCGGTGGCTTGTACATCAACTTTAGCACAAGGTGTGAATATTCCGATAAAATATCTTTTGATTACAGGAACCAATTTTTCGGCAACAAAGTTGTCAGTAAGAAATTTTCAAAACCTTATTGGAAGAACAGGAAGATCTGGTATTTATACAGAGGGAGATATTATTGTAACTGAAAGTAAAATTTATGATGAACGCAGACATGGAAGTGGGTATTACAAATGGCAAAATACGAAGGGTTTGTTTGATGGAGCATCTATAGAAGAATGTGGCAGTTCAATATTAAATATTGTTAGGGATTATGCGGTGAATTACAAAGTGAAGCTATCCGGTTCTGAGATTGTCAATTATATTTGTGAGAACATACAAGACAATAATTGGATAAATAAGCTTTTAAATAAAATTTTGGAAGAGACAAATGGAATAAATAAAAGTGATAATGAGAATTATTATAAGAGGGAGATTTTTCAACAATTATGTGCTTATAAAAATGCTGTGGATTCAATAGAGAATGAGATTATCTATCTGTTTTCATGCCATTCGTTAGTACAAACAGTAGATTTTTTACATGAGGTTTCGAACAAATTATTAGAGAATACATTGGCCTTTTATCTGGCGACTCAAGAAGAGAAAATGTTGCTGAGACAGATTTTTGATGCTATTGTGTCAAAAATAGAGGGACAAATAGGTAATATTAGTAAGTATACAGGAACCATGATTTCTATGGAAGATGCGGATAAAATTATCGAATGGATTGAACATAACAATATTAATACAGATAAACGAATTGCTAAAGAATTGTTAGATTTAATAGAAAATGTTTTTGGAGAAGTATACCCTTCTTTAAATTTGAAAAAAGGTTTTGCTCTGTCATGGGTTCGTGGTGATTCATATGAACAGATGAACAAAGACTATGAAATAAAAATCCATGATATTGAGAAGTTATGCCAGTATAATGTGTCTTACCAGATGAGTTTTTTTGTGGGAAACATAATAGATTTAGTTGATGCTGAATGTGTGAATATAGATGCACTTAATTTATTACAACAAGCATTGCGCTATGGTGTTAATACAAAGACAGAGGTTTCTATATGCGAGAAAATTTTTAATGATAGATTTCTTGCTAAACAGATGAAGGATATTATTGGAAACAATGGAGTTTCAACAGATGAAATTATTAAGTTTGTAAAATCAAAGAAAAAAGAAATGCTATCGTTGTTAAGCAGTTATCCTTCTTATTTTATTAATGTAATTGAAAATATTTGATGGGAACTGATCTGGCAGATAAATAATTTGTGCTGAAGTTGGGTACTGAATATTCTGGTGCGGCGGAGCCGCCATTCCGGTGTGGCGTGAGCCACCTGTCCGGAATGAGCTGAGCCACCGCTTTACTTATCTTGGAAGACCGTAGATTTCTCTCATGGAAATATCTTTTGACGGATCAATTGGTTCAATCTCGATCCGATATGCATCGTGAACAATCCGGTCAAGGATTCCATCGGTGAGAAGGGCGTCGTTTCCGCCTAACTGCTGGTACCAGCCTTCTTCCCTGTATTGGGAACAGAAGATGGTGGACCTTTTATGATATCTCCTTGTCAGAATCTCAAAAATATCAGGCTGTTGTTCGCGGTTCAGGGGAAGCAGGAGCCATTCATCAATTGTTACTGATCTCATGAGTTGACATTCATCTGCTCACATGAGATGTCGCCAGTCTGCTCAAGTTTCTGTCACTGTTTCGTCCGCGAAATGCCGCCCGTTTCCGGGCGGCGGTGTCCTATGGCGTTACAGATCCGAGCATCTCATGTTCCACAACAAACTTAATCATGTAATCGTCGATCAGGCGTTTCTGATTCTGAAATGCATACATGAGTGCTTTTTCGCAGATCCGGTTGATCATCCGCGGGATCCCCGCAGATGCTTTATGGATTTCATCCAGTGTTTTCGAGGTAAAAACATCCTGCCGGCATCCAGAATACGCCATATGGCTGGCGATATACTGTTCCGATTCCGAACGGTTCAGACACATTGGGTCTGGTACTCGAAAGAGAAAATAAAAAATCTAAAGAAAACATAAATATATCATACCAGCCCAGAAAAATCTATGGAAAGATTTTATGATGATCCCTTAAGAATGATGTTTTAGCTAGATTTCATGTAAGAATATGATGAGGAAAAAATGTTTTTCAAAACCCAATTAAACCAATAACTATTATAAATGAGACAAGGAGTAACATACATTGCCAAAATTAATTATCAACAAACTCGGTCCTGTTGAGACCTGTGAACTGGAGTGTTCCCAATTTATGAACTTTACGGGTTTTCAGGCATCTGGAAAGAGTACAATTGCCAAAGCAATTTATTATTTTAGAACAATTAAAGATGATATCATCGAGCTTGCAAAATCGCAGGCATTGGATGCGATACCTGTATATGGAGTGAAAAGTACTCTTAGTATAGAACATGGAATTACTTTGAGAAAAGCTCTTGAAAATTATTTGCGTGAAAAATTTTTAAGAACCTTTGGATCATCATGGGGCATGCCAAACGACATGTACATGGAATATCATTTTACTAAGACATGCTATGTTAAAATTTCTTTGGAAAATGATAGCAGATATTCTACACCAAACTACATTTGGATCACGATGAGTAATGAACTGATTCGTTTTTTGAAAGCAAATAACCATACACTTTCTGTAACACCATTGGGAATCTCTGAAGAGGATCTGAGGATTTTTAAAAAGAATTTATATGAGATTTTTGAGGATTCTTGTTCTGTAGTCTATATTCCGGCAGGACGCAGTATGATTACGCTGCTTTCTCAGCAATTGAGTTATATTTATGCCACAATGGATGATATGCAGAAAAGATCTTTGGATACCTGCACAAAAGATTACTTGGAGAGGATACTTCGATTAAAACCAGAATTTTCAGAGGGGCTTGCAGGGCTTAGCTTATTCATCGGGGCGTTCTGGATTGTCACCGCGACTTGTGGTGCAGGCACTGGATTTAACTCAGAAAATACTGCGTGGAACTTACCGTTATAGCAATGGAGAAGAACAGATTGTTTTAGAGGATGGGAAATATGTAAAGATAAACTTTTCGTCTTCGGGGCAGCAGGAATGTGTCTGGATTTTGAATCTATTGTTTTACTACTTAGTTCAACAAAAAGAAATTCTATTTATTATTGAAGAGCCGGAGTCACATTTGTTTCCGGAATCACAGAAATATATTACGGAATTGATTGCATTAGTCAATAACTGTGGACATTCGATTGTACTGACAACACATAGCCCATATGTATTGGGAACGTTAAATAATTTATTATATGCAAAAACGATTTCGCCACAAGCGAGAAAAGAAGCAAACAAAATTATTCGGGAATCTTTATGGCTGGATTATAATGCATTTGATTCTTGGTTTGTAAAAAATGGAACAATTGAAAATTGTATGGATGCAGATATTCATATGATTCAAAATGAAAAAATTGACGAAATCTCCAAAGTGATTAATGAAGATTTTGAACGATTGCTGGAACTGCAGACTACCAATGAAGAAAGTGTGGTGCTCTAATGCCGTTGAACGGATTTACGTCTTTATGTAGCAAAAATGCGAAGCAGATTGTTTCTCGAGATAAAGGGAATCCACAATATCATAAAGCAAATAATGTTTCAAATTCGGAAGTAACACATTATCAGATAGACGGAAAAGTAATTAAGACAGGTGACAGATGTGATTATCTTCTTATGAACGAAACCTCCAAGACAGCATATTTGATTGAATTAAAAGGATCGGATCTTGTGAAGGCTGCCAGTCAACTAGAGGCAACGGAAAATGCTTTGCGGTCTCAGCTAGTGGAATATCAATTGCAATACCGAATTGTTGCGAATAAATGTAAAACACAGGAAATACATTCCAGTGCGTATAGGAAATATCAGATACGATGGAAGAGTCGGTTACTACAGAAAACGGGATATATTGAAGAAAAAATCTAGAAAATAGAAAAAAAGAAATTTGTAAAGTTGGATCTTCTTACAGTCGTATTCCATAAAGACGTGAGTTGAAATAAGTATGAACTGATCTGTAAAGTATGGAATCAAGTCGCCTTAAGTGAAGGTGTGATTATCTCGGAAATGTGATAGGGTGAGAAGGTACTGGTTATTGAGGATTAATGACACAGTTGTTATAGTGCTTTATTGCGAAAGGGATAATCCGAAGAATTAAATATAATTTTGGAGCTAGAAGGGAACATTACAATGAACATACAAATATTCGGAACTAAGAAATGCAACGACACAAAGAAAGCCGAGCGTTTTTTCAAAGAGCGCGGCATCAAGTATCAGTTTGTAGATATGAAGGAAAAAGGCATGAGCAAAGGAGAATTTAATTCTGTAGCTCAGGCAAATGGTGGACTGGAAAATATGATTAATTGGGATGGCAAAGACAAGGATTTATTAGCTTTGATTAAATACATTGCTGATGAGGATAAGCTTCAGAAAGTGATGGAAAATCCATCTGTAATTAAGACACCAGTGGTCAGAAATGGAAAACTTTCTACGCTCGGTTATCAGCCGGAGATATGGAAGAAGTGGCAATAGAAAAGCTGGGAGGAAACATGAAAGAATGACTTATTATGATCAAGAAAACCAGTTTTTACGCCAGCGGCTGCAGAAAGAAATCCCAATTTTGACAGCATTAATTCAGAATTTATATCAGGAACTGGACCGGAAATTTCATTTGAATGGAGCAAAAATCCCGGTAACATTTGGATTTGAGACCGATTCTCTGGGATCCTATACAAGGCAGAGTGCTCATGAAAAGGAACATTTTCATTTTTCCCTGCTCTTTGTTGCGTATGGAGTCAACAATCCGTTGTCAAAAGAGGACCGTATCGATTTATTCAAGCATGAATATGCGCATTACATGCAGTACAATATGCGGATACCTGAGAAGTATAAATGGCAGGCTGGAACACATGGAAGTGCGTGGAAATATTGTTGTTCTCTTATAGGTGCAGCACCGACACCTTATTATAAGGCAGGAGAGGCGCTGTTGGATCATAACTATGATAAAGTATTAAAAAGCCGGATTCATGATAAGACAGTGCCGATTCGAGATACGTATCAGCGCCAGCAGAAAGCACAGAAGCAGAAGGATGAAGTTGTTCAATATAAAATTGGAGACAATGTCACACATCCGAAATTCGGAGATGGAATCATAGAAAAGACTAATCTGAGATCTGGTGGAGTTCATCTTCATATTCGGTTTGATGGTGAGGTGAAATGTATTGATCAGAAGTGGTTGATGAGGAGGAAATACACATAGGTTTATAAAAATTTCAGAAAGACAACATGGCAAAGATACTACAAATTATTATAGTAAAAATAAAGGAGGAACCTAGCTATGGACATATCTGATTTTATAGGAGCTGCAAAAACCTTTCACGTTCTTGGAATAAAGGTCACAAAAGATGGCGACCTCATAAATGAATGGTACAGCGAACCCGAATGCCGTAGAAATATCTATTCTGCAACGAAGAGCTTCACATCCTGTGCAGTTGGTTTTGCTGTCCAGGAAGGATTACTGTCTTTAGATGAAAAACTGACGGATGCCTTTCCCGAAGATTTACCCGATGTGATCGATGATAATCTGAAAATGGCAACGGTTCGAGACCTGCTTACGATGTGTTTAGGACAGGAACAGGGCAGCCTTATGGGAGAACAGCGGCCATTATACCAAGAGGATGACTGGGTAAAAATGTCTTTGGCGATTCCGTTTCAATATAAGCCAGGTACACATTTTGTATATAATAATGTTGGTCCCTACCTGGCAGGCATTCTTGTACAGAGACGTTCCGGATGCGATCTAGTCTCTTATCTTACACCAAGGCTTTTTAAACATCTTGGAATCAAGCGGCCGACATGGGAGACGGATCCTCTTGGAAACAGTTTTGGCGCAGGTGGATTGTTCCTTACACTTTCTGAACTTCATAAATTCGGATTGTTTTACCTGAATAAGGGAAAATGGAATGGAAAACAGATTTTATCCGAAAAATGGATAGAAGAAAGTACAGCAGCATCCGATACAGACAATTATGGCTATCTTTTCTGGAGAGGAGAATATAATTCCTACCGGGCGGATGGAAAATATTCTCAGATTTCCATGATCCTTCCGGACAAGAATGCGGTTATTTCGATGGTCGCAGAATGCCGGAACGGGGAAGAACTTATGAGTGCTTTGTATGATTTGGTATGTGCAAAGTTATAGATTATTATTGCATAATTGTGAAAAAGGAAAGACCAAAAGAGCTCAAACAGCTCGTCTATATAAGATAGATGGGCTGGATTCCGAAGCTGATGAAGGTGCTGGAATTGATCTTGGAAGAAGGAAAATAATTGCCGATCCTCCGTTCCTGTGCTGAAATGATTCCGGCAAAAGATACAGGATTATGGATAAATTATATTTGATTGGAGATGGAGAAATGTTATTTATATGTTACCCAAAATGCTCAACCTGCCAGAAAGCGAAAAAATGGTTAGATGCACAGAAAATAGAATATACCGAGCGCAACATCGTGGATGTGAATCCAACCTGCGGTGAGTTAAAGGAATGGTATTCTAAGAGCGGCTTTCCACTTAAAAAGTTCTTTAATACCAGCGGCCTTCTTTATAAAGAAATGAAACTGAAGGACAAACTTCCTGCCATGAGCGAAGAGGAACAGCTGCAGCTTCTTGCCACGAATGGTATGCTGGTGAAACGCCCGCTGCTGATCGATGGTGATACCGTGCTGATCGGCTTTAAGGAAGCAGAATGGTCTGAAAAGCTGGGATGATTGGAGAAAGATTGGGAGTCAGATGAACGGATAGAGTAAATTCATTGCCGCATTTTCCCTTCTGTGCTAAAATGGTTTCCGGTATGAAAATTTAAGCAAAGAGAGGAACATGAAAATGAACGAAAAACGTACCGGCCTGTTCGAGAATGGCCTGATCTGGTTTGGGGCAGGTGTCTCCATTGCCGAAATCCTGACCGGAACCTACCTTGCACCGCTCGGCATGGGAAAAGGTCTGGCAGCGATTCTTATCGGCCATATCATCGGATGCCTGATGCTGTTTCTGGCGGGCGTGATCGGCGGCAGGGTCAGAAAAAGTGCCATGGAAACCGTAAAAATGAGTTTTGGACAGAAGGGAAGCATCCTTTTTGCTGTCCTGAATGTATTGCAGCTCGTTGGCTGGACCGCCATCATGATCTATGACGGAGCGCTTGCCGCAGATGGCGTAATGCATACGGGCAGATGGATCTGGTGCCTTGTGATCGGAGTCCTGATTATTCTCTGGATTGTGATCGGAATCACGAATCTTGGTAAAATCAACACGGTTGCCATGGCAGCATTATTTCTGCTTAGCCTGATCCTGAGCAAGGTCATCTTTGCCGGAGGCGGAGCAGGAGCACCATCGGATGACAGTATGACATTCGGTGCAGCAGTAGAACTTGCGGTTGCGATGCCGTTATCCTGGCTGCCGCTGATCAGCGATTACACAAGAGAAGCAAAAGAACCGGTCAAAGCAACGGCCATCAGCGCGGTTGTCTATGGAATCGTCAGCTGCTGGATGTATGTGATTGGAATGGGAGCAGCGATCATCACCGGAGAATATGACATCGCGCAGATCATGCTGAAGGCAGGCCTTGGCATTGCGGGCCTTCTGATTATTGTATTTTCAACAGTAACAACGACATTTCTGGATGCCTACTCCGCAGGAATTTCCAGCGAGACCGTTGTAAGCAAATGGAACGGAAAGCATGTGGCCATCGTTGTCACCGTCATTGGAACCGTCGCAGCGATTGTATATCCGATGGACAACATCACAGATTTCCTCTATCTGATCGGCTCGGTCTTTGCACCGATGATCGCAATTCAGATTGCCGACTTTTTCCTGCTGAAACGGGACAAGAGCAGCCTGGCCGTACATATTCCGAATCTGATCATCTGGGTGATTGGATTTGTGGTATACCGAATTCTGATGAACATCGACATGCCGCTGGGAAACACTCTGCCGGATATGGTGATTACGATTGTAATCTGCCTGATCGTTGGAAAATTTGTTTCATAAAAAGTGAATAAAAAGATCAGATGACTGTTCTGCCTGCATTTGAGCAGGCGGGGCAGTCATTTTGTGTGCCGAGCATGGCACTAATCTTGCTGGTGCAAGTCCAGTCACGGGTATTTACCGTCAAGTGTAGCGAATCACAAGTCGGTATCAGTAACGGTATGGATGGAGGAAGTGGTGTAGCAAAGTTCTTGAGCCTATGAACAGAAACTTGATCAGGCGATTAGGTGGGTGAGATTGCAAATCAAATCGAAGCCCAAATGGTAAACGTAAACCGAATATGTAGTAGCAATAATTCATACCTTTTTAGCTGTATTTTGTATCGTAAACAGAAAGAAAATGCACTATAATCCAAGGCAATGAAAGTACTTAAAAAAGTAGTTTCGTTGCCTTGGTTCCATTTTTAGAAAGAATAATACTTAGGTGGGAAAATTCCCAGGCGCTGTGTGGAGTTTTCTGTAAGAAGCCGGGGACAGACCGCACTGTTTCTTGAAAAAGGAAGAAAAGTGGTGAGGGTCTAAGAACCCAAGCTGTGTGGAGATGGCAGAAACAGGAAGAGTGGTGCGGCTTAGCATGGACTGGGCCAGCTTGCACTTCTGGGACAGGTAATACTGGTAGGGAGCAACATGATATACCTCCTGGAACAGGTGGATGAGCCTGGAGCGGGACAGGGAAACGGTATCTGCCAGATGATCCAAGGACAGACTTTCTGTTAAGTGCATATCGATATAATTGCGGATCGCCAGTGCAGTAGGATTGATGGGAACTTTGTTTGCCAGAAAATCCGCAAGCTCCTGAATATATTGATGGAGCAGTACAGCCAGCTTGTCAGCAGAGTGTACAGGGTCGGCGGTAAAGGCATCAAGGATCCGGGTCAGAGGTGTTTCGTTATGGAAGCGGGGGATCAGGGTGACACCGTCTAAGCCGTAATCGGAGAGAAGATGCTGTACCAGACTGCCGCTGACATTGAACCAGATCTTGGTCCAGGGATCAACTTTGTCTGAATAGTAGTGGTGGTAGGTGCCGGCAGTAAGGATATAGGCATCTCCGGCATTTACAGTGAGGATACTGCCGTTTCGCTCGATATGTCCACGACCGCTTAAAACGTATTCAAACACACACAGGGGTCTGCGATAAACCAGGATCTCATAGGCAGGATCCGGGTAAGTGATACCGGCCATGATGGGAGAAAAGCTTTCCGCGGTAGGGCCGGTGTAGACCGTGTATTTTTCAATCTGTGTGCGTGTAATTTCCTGAGGCATGGTGGTTCCTCCATTTTTTGAAAGCAAATTGCAATAATGTAATAACAGCATTGTAGTAAAAAGGAGTAAGCCTGTCAACTATGGCTTTCACCATATAAAATAAAAATGAAATCAACCCAAATAAATGATCACAGGAGGACAAAATTATGACACAAATACCCAGACCGGAGCATCCCCAGCCCCAGATGAAGAGGGAGCATTGGAAAAACCTGAATGGAGAATGGGATTTTTCCTTTGACTTTGGATGCAGCGGCATAGATCAGAAATGGCAGGAAGGAAAGACAGATTGGGAGAAGAAGATCCTGGTGCCCTTCTGCCCGGAAAGTGATCTGAGCGGAATCGGCTATAAGGACTTTATCCCCAGCGTATGGTATCACCGCACCATCACATTGACAGGGGAGGAGCTGAAGGGAGATCTTCTCTTACACTTCGGCGCAGTGGACTATGATGCAAGAGTATGGATCAATGGAGTAGAGGCAGGCAGACACCAGGGCGGTTATGTTTCCTTTACGTTTAATATTACAAAGCTTGTAAAGGAAGGAGAAAATGACATTACGCTTTTTGCAGCAGATGATGTGAGAGGCGGAAAGCAGCCCAAGGGAAAGCAGAGTCATTTCTTCTACTCCAGAGGCTGTGATTATACCAGAACGACAGGTATCTGGCAGACGGTATGGCTTGAGTGGGTACCGGAAAGCTACATTGAAAAAGTGCAATATTATCCAAACCTGGCAGAGGCAACTCTGGGAATTAAGGCGGTAGTAAAGGGGCAGGGCACACTGGAAGCAAAGGCCTTTTATGGGGGAGAGCCCTGTGGCAGCGTAAGCGCAAAGTCAGAGGGCGGCACCGTTACCATGACACTTCCTTTGTCCCGTCTGGAAAAGTGGGAGCCGGGTCATGGCAGACTGTATGACCTTACATTAACCTATGGAGAAGATAAGGTAGAAAGCTACTTTGGTATGCGTGAGGTAAGACTGGATGGAGAGAAATTCCTCATCAACGATAAGAGCGTGTTCCAAAGACTGGTGCTGGATCAGGGCTTCTATCCGGATGGCATTTACACAGCGCCTACAGAGGAAGCACTTGTCAAGGATGTGGAACTGTCCATGGCTGCAGGCTTCAACGGCGCAAGACTCCATCAGAAGGTATTTGAGCCTCTGTTCTTGTATCACTGCGATAAAGCAGGCTATCTGGTATGGGGCGAGCAGGGCTGTTGGGGACTGGATTACAGCAATCCCGCAGCACTAAAATATTTCCTGCCTGAGTGGATGGAAGCCTTGGAGAGAGACTTCAACCATCCCGCCATCATCGGCTGGTGTCCGTTTAATGAGACATGGGATTATGAGGGAAGAAGGCAGGATGACAGCTTACTGGCCAATGTGTATAAGATGACAAAGCTGTATGACACCACCAGACCCTGCATTGATACCAGCGGAAATTATCATGTGGTGACGGACATCTATGACTTACACAATTATGAGCAGGATCCGGCAAAGTTTGCAGCAACCTACGAGTCCTTTAAACAGGGAGGTGATTTGGAAGATAATCATGGCTACAGGCAGACACCTGTAAAGGGTATCCCTACCTTCATCAGTGAGTATGGCGGTATCAAGTGGGACGAGGAAGGTGTTGAAAAGGATGGCTGGGGCTATGGTGCAGGTCCTGCTACCAAGGAGGAATTCCTGAACCGATATAAGGGACTGACCGATGCCCTTTTGGACAATCCCCATATGTTTGCCTTCTGCTATACCCAGCTGTATGATGTGGAGCAGGAGTTAAACGGTCTGTATACCTATGAACGTAAACCCAAGTTTGATATGGATGTGATAAAGGCAATCAATGCCCGTAAGGCAGCAATCGAGGATTAAAAGCATCCCGCAGAGTATAAAAGAAAGCGTGTGAGAGACATTGGGGTCTGAGAGACATTGGGGTCTGACCCTCTTACAATTTTCTTGGTGAGATAAAAAACAAGTGCAAAACTTTTAAATGTATAGCTATAAATGAGCAAGTTTGAAAAACTGTACAAACAAATCTGCTATACATGGACATTAAGAGAATTAAACAATTTATTGTTAAGGAACTGGAAGTTCACAACAATGAATGCTCCGATTCTGAGACAGGCACTCCGGTCAGATTTTACCTGCGTCACCGGAATCTCAGCATCAGGAAAATATTTCAGGAAGCAAGTTCTTTTAGCAAAGCACTTTCCATGGACGAGCGTGTATCCGAAATCTGCAATTCCCAGTCTATCGGCGCAGCGATTGAGAATATGACGCTGGAGGCTGCCGCACAGGGCCTTGGCAGTCTGTGGATCTGCAATTCCTTTTTTGCCCAGAAAGAACTGAGCGACTGGGCGGGCGGTGAGCTGTACGCAGTTCTTGCCGTCGGCTATGCGGATGAAGCACCCGAGGCCAGACTGCGGAAGAGAACAGGAGATGTGATTGAGTGGAGAGTGTGAGATTTTATATAAAAAGCTATGTCAAAAATGGGATTCCTTTGTTATAATGAAGCCTGTATATGACATAGGAGGAAATCATTTTGAATCGTAAATCACAAGTAGAATTGACAAGCATGTGCCTCATCTGCGATGAAACACGAATTCTGGTGGAGGAAAAGTGTGGCACATCTTATTCGGGCGGCCTGGTTTTCCCAGGCGGCCATGTAGAGAAAAATGAATCGCTGCAGGATTCGGTCATTCGTGAAATGAAAGAAGAGACAGGGCTGACCATAAAGAATCCAAAGCTGTGCGGCGTAAAGGACTGGATCGAGAAGGACGGCACGAGATATCTTGTTCTGCTGTACAAAACAGATGAGTTCGAAGGAGAATTAAAATCATCCGAGGAAGGCCGCGTCTTCTGGCTCGACCGGAAAGATGTTCCGACTGCCAATCTGATCTGGAATATGAGAGAACTGCTGGAGATTTTTGACACGGACAATTACAGCGAGTTTTTCTTCCGGGATGAAGATGATATAAGACCGGACAGAACAAATCTGCTGGGATAATGCGCAAAAGGAAGGAATTTTAGGAGTATGATAACTGTGTATTTCGTTTGCCACGGCAGGATTTACTGTTCGTGAGAAAAAGTCTTAAATCGTCTTAAATACTTCTATAAATAGCGTTTCTTGTGTTCAATTCTCAATTTTACCAATGATTTACCAATATTTCTGGAGAGTTAGACTTGCAGAAACAAAAAACCAGAATGAGGAGATTAAAAATATGAGCAAATTGAAACGAAGAATAACGGAAAACGGAATTGATTATATCCTTGTTGGAGATTACTACATCCCTGACTTGAAACTGCCGGAGGAACACCGCCCCATCGGAAAGTACGGATGGATGCACCGGGAATACTTAAGAGAAGTCCGCCCAGCCAGACTTAACACATTGATACTGACCGGAGAATTGTGGACATATCTTGCAGACTTGAACGAACAGGCCAGAAGCGGTTAGATACCATCATGGAGCAGATGAAAGCTGCTAAGGGTGTGACCGAGGAATTAAAGCGTACTTCTCAAATGGAATGGGTGCAGCGTTGCAATAATATTCACAACCGAGCAGAAGAAATTGTTTTGCATGAGCTGGTTTATTTATAACGGTATGGTAGAATAATTATCGCAAATTGATATCTATTCAACTCAACGTTGAGACTACCTTCAACGCTTAGTATGTTCTAAATGAAAAGTCTAATCCCCCAGCTATGCTGGGGAGAATAGAGTAGTCGGAAGTGG